>OIFG01000007.1_pt1 | contig 341563 bp, 316 predicted proteins | sample 1582031 | NCBI WGS metagenome assembly OIFG01 (sample SAMN07501051, study PRJEB24779) | human gut metagenome | isolation source: stool | host: human infant | place: USA: Pittsburgh, PA | reverse complement strand
CTCCCTTTGGCCGCTCGGGAACCCCACCAGGGGTAATTCATATTTTGAGGTATTACTGGAGATGGTGGTGGGGGAAGTATCATTCGTCACTTCGTTCCTCACCCTTCGGGCCGTTGCCTTTGGCAACGTTGTCTCGCTTACGCTCGACTCGAACCTTAATCGAAGGTTCTCACCCTTCCCGATAAGTGCAAACTTTGCTACATCTCATCGGTGTTACCACATCGCTGTGGTGAATAATGGTGGTGGGGGAAGGATTCGAACCTTCGAAGTCGATGACGGCAGATTTACAGTCTGCTCCCTTTGGCCGCTCGGGAACCCCACCACGGGGTAATGCTTTTACTGGCCTGCTTCCTTGCGGGAAGCGGGGCGCATCATATCAAATGACACGCCCCTGTAAAGACTTCCTTTGCTAAATTGAATCGTTTGCCTGCTTTTTACGCACAAAGATGTAAAGCTAATCAATTCATTTTATAAAGGATTAAAGAATAATCGTTCTGTTACCGTAGACAAAGACACGCTGCGCCAGCACCTGATACAGCGCACGGCTTAAGACATTTTTTTCAACGTCGCGTCCGGCACGCATCATATCTTCTGCCGTGTAGGTGTGATCGACATGAATCACGTCCTGCATGATGATTGGACCTTCATCCAGGTTGTCATTCACGTAGTGGGCCGTAGCGCCGATGATCTTCACGCCGCGCTCGTAAGCCTGGTGATAAGGGCGTGCGCCGATGAAAGCCGGCAGGAACGAGTGGTGAATATTAATGATCTTGTTCGGGAAGCGGGCCACGAAGGATGGCGTCAGGACACGCATGTATTTCGCCAGCACCACGTAATCCGGGTTATGCGCTTCGATGGCCTGCGCCATTAAATTGTCATGCTCTTCGCGGGTATGCCCTTCGTGGCTGACCAGCTCAAACGGAATATCAAAGCGCTCGACCAGGGTGCGCAGCGTCTCATGATTGCCGATGACCGCGGCGATCTCCACATCCAGACCGCCGTAGTTAGCTTTCATCAGCAGATCGCCAAGGCAGTGCGCCTCTTTGGTGACCAGGATTACCACCCGGCGACGACCGGCTGGGGTCAGCTCACGCACAGATCCTTCTGGCAGCGCGCCGTCCAGATCGGCCAGTAGCGTCGCGTCGTTGAAAATGCCTTCCAGCTCGGTACGCATAAAGAAGCGACCAGTACGGTGATCAACAAACTCGTTGTTCTGCACGATGTTCAGTTCATGCTTATAGCAAATATTGGTAATACGGGCGATCAGCCCTTTCTGGTCGGGACAAATGGTGCGCAGCACTTTGCGTTGTGTTGATTGCATTGCCGGAAAATCCTTTGCGTGTTTGCTGAAAAGGTGTCGTCAGGCCTTATTGCCCGCAACACTTTTTAAATTTTTTACCCGAACCACAGGGGCAGGGGTCATTACGACCGAACTGTGGACGCGTACCGTCAATATAGTACCACCGTCCACCCTCCTTTAAGAAACGTGAGCGTTCGATGATGGCACCTGCCTTACCATGCTCGGTAAAACGGGCAACAAAACTGACGAATCCTTCGTTCTCATCCTTACCCGTTGCCGTTTCGTACTGAGTCAGGCCGGACCACTGCGTATTCGCAAAGCCGGACTCGATCTCCTGACGAAAATCAGTAGCATGGCAGGAGGGATGCCAGGTCTTAACCAGGTAGTCTGCGTCCCGCATCACAAAAGCGGCATAACGGGACCGCATAAGTGAGGCCGGGTCCGGTGCAACCTGTTCTCCAGTAAGATATCGCTGGCAACATAGGCTATACTCCAGAGCGCTACCGCAGGGACAGAGTTGTGACACGATGCTCTTCCTGAAATTAAAAATGAATGGCGCGTAACGCCAGGGTAGCACTATGTTAACTGAGCGGTTGCAATGACGCTATGCCAGGAATCCAGGGGACATTAAACAGGGCTAATGAGAAAAGTAAAAATCGGACTGGCGTTGGGCTCAGGAGCAGCCCGGGGCTGGTCGCATATTGGTGTGATCAATGCCTTACAACGTTTAGGTATCGAAATAGATCTTGTCGCAGGCTGCTCAATAGGTTCTCTGGTAGGGGCCGCCTATTCGTGTGGCAAACTCCCCGAGCTGGAAACCTGGGTACGATCCTTTAGCTACTGGGACGTCCTTCGCCTGATGGACCTCTCCTGGCAACGTGGCGGATTATTACGCGGTGAACGCGTCTTTAACCGTTTTCGCCAGGTAATGCCGCTGACCGAATTCTCCAGCTGCCTGATGCCTTTCGGTGCGGTCGCAACCAACCTCAGCACCGGCCGGGAGATCTGGTTCACCGAAGGCGATATCCATCTTGCCGTTCGTGCCTCCTGTAGTATGCCGGGTCTGATGGCGCCGGTTCCGCACAATGGCTACTGGCTGGTGGACGGCGGTGTTGTGAATCCTGTTCCAATTTCTCTGACCCGCGCCATGGGGGCCGATATCGTGATTGCGGTCGATCTCCAGCATGATGCGCATCTGATGCAGCAGGACCTGATGCCGGTAAATACCCAAACGGATGACGGCGCACTCGACGATCTCGCGTGGCATGAGCGCTTGCGTGGACGCCTGAGCAGGGCGGCGACACGTAAACGGGTTGCCGCACCCACCGCGATGGAAATTATGACGACATCCATTCAAGTGCTGGAAAATCGCCTGAAACGCAATCGAATGGCGGGCGACCCGCCAGATATATTGATTCAACCTTTTTGTCCACAAATTTCAACACTTGATTTCCATCGTGCTGAAGCGGCAATAGCTGCTGGCGCGCAGGCAGTCGAAAAGAAAATGGATGAATTATTACCTTTGGTGCGGGCTTCTGCCTGAGCACGCTTTTTTTGATTACTTCAGCAAAATCTGACAGGCGATAGTACCGATAGCATGCCACTATTGATCTATTGTCAGCGCCGGGAGAAACCATGACACAGCCATTAGCCGGGAAACAAATTCTTATAGTTGAAGACGAGCCTGTTTTCCGCTCACTACTGGATTCGTGGCTTTCATCACTGGGAGCAACTACAGCACTCGCAGGGGATGGAGTCGACGCTCTGGAAAAAATGGCAGGGCTTAAGCCCGATCTAATGATTTGCGATATCGCTATGCCGCGTATGAACGGCCTGAAGCTGGTGGAGCATGTCCGTAATACGGGAAACCAGATCCCAATCCTCGTCATTTCTGCGACCGAAAATATGGCGGACATCGCGAAAGCGTTGCGTCTGGGCGTGCAGGATGTCCTGCTTAAGCCGGTGAAGGATCTTAACCGCCTGCGTGAAACTGTCCTCGCATGCCTGTACCCCAATATGTTTAATTCGCGGGTAGAAGAAGAAGAGCGACTTTTTCAGGACTGGGATGCACTGGTTAATAACCCAACGGCGGCGGCAAAGCTTTTACAGGAGCTGCAACCGCCGGTGCAACAGAACATCTCCGGGTGCAAAGTTAATTACCGTCAGCTGATGGCCGCCGATCAACCGGGCCTGGTGCTGGATATCGCCCCACTCTCTGATAACGACCTGGCGTTTTATTGTCTGGACGTTACCCGTGCGGGGGATAATGGCGTGCTGGCGGCGTTATTATTACGCGCTCTGTTTAATGGCTTGCTCCAGGAACAACTTTCTCATCAGGGACAACGCCTGCCAGAGTTAGGGAGTTTACTTAAACAGGTAAACCAGCTGCTGCGTCAGGCAAGTTTGCCCGGGCAATTTCCGTTATTGGTTGGTTATTACCACAGCGGCCTGAAAAATTTGATTTTGGTCTCTGCCGGACTGAATGCCACGCTTAATACTGGCGAACATCATATTCAGGTGAGTAACGGCGTTCCGTTAGGAACGTTAGGCAATACGTATCTCAACCAAATAAGCCACCGCTGCACCTCATGGCAATGCCAAATTTGGGGGACGGGAGGGCGGTTGCGCTTAATGTTGTCCACGGAATAATCAGTTGCGATTTAAACGGTAGATAGCTTTACCGCCGTTTCAGCGGCAATGCTACTATCGGTGTACGTTTTCTTCGTATTTATCCTAATTAAGCGGTAGCGCGTCCTTTTCAGACCCGGACCTCAACTTCTGGCTGATATACTGAACGCGTTATTAATGCAGACTAAAGTTCAAAACATGAACAGTACAGGAGAGTTTCAATGGCTGCCGTAAATTCGAAAGTGACAAAGGCCGTTATCCCGGTTGCCGGGTTGGGGACCAGGATGTTGCCAGCAACGAAGGCAATTCCAAAAGAGATGCTGCCACTCGTTGATAAGCCATTAATCCAGTATGTGGTCAACGAATGTATTGCCGCTGGCATTACTGAAATTGTGCTGGTAACGCATTCTTCCAAAAACTCTATCGAAAACCATTTCGATACCAGTTTTGAACTCGAAGCCATGCTGGAAAAACGTGTTAAGCGTCAGCTTCTGCAAGAAGTACAGTCTATTTGCCCACCGCACGTCACTATTATGCAGGTTCGTCAGGGTCTGGCAAAAGGTCTTGGCCATGCAGTGCTGTGTGCCCATCCGGTTGTTGGTAACGAGCCAGTGGCGGTTATTTTACCGGACGTTATTCTCGACGAATTCGAATCCGATTTGTCCCAGGATAACCTGGCAGAAATGATTAAACGTTTCGACGAAACGGGCAGTAGCCAGATCATGGTTGAGCCGGTTGAAGATGTGACCGCTTACGGCGTGGTTGATTGCAAAGGCGTGGACATGAAGCCGGGCGACAGCGTGCCAATGGTAGGCGTGGTTGAGAAGCCAAAAGCCGATGTAGCGCCGTCTAACCTCGCTGTAGTAGGGCGTTATGTCCTGAGTGCAGAGATTTGGCCACTGCTGGCGAAAACACCTCCAGGTGCTGGCGATGAAATTCAGCTGACCGATGGCATCGATATGCTGATCGAGAAAGAGACCGTTGAAGCCTACCATATGAAAGGTAAGAGCCATGACTGCGGTAATAAACTCGGTTATATGCAGGCCTTTGTTGAATATGGTATTCGCCACCAGTCTCTGGGTGAGGAATTTAAAGGCTGGCTGCAAGAGACGCTGGGCATTAAAAACTAACCAGGCGCTGATGCGCTAAGCAAAAAACCGGTGATAGCCTGGCTACACCGGTTTTTTTATGCGGCTTTCCAGCCTTAACGTGCGGGAAGAAGCTTATAGAAAGGCTTAACGCTTATATGACAGCATGTAACGGAATGTCACACCGTATAAAATACAGGCATAAAAAATCCCGCATTAAGCGGGATTTTTCGGACAACTGGCTGAATTAATCCTTAATCAGGAAGTCGTCCAGTTGTTTGCCTTGCTCGTCCATGGCTTTTTTGATAACCGCTGGAGTACGGCCCTGGCCGGTCCAGGTTTTAGATTCGCCATTCTCATCGATGTAGCTATATTTAGCCGGACGTGCAGCGCGTTTAGCTTTGGTGCCTGTTTTAGCGGCAGCCATGCTGTTCAGCAATTCGTTTGGATCAATACCATCAGCAATCAGCATTTCACGATATTGCTGCAGTTTACGTGTACGTTCTTCGATTTCAGCTGCTGCGGCGTTTTCTTCTTCACGACGCTCATTAACAACAACTTCTAATTTTTCCAGCATTTCTTCCAGCGTTTCCAGAGTACATTCTCTCGCCTGGGCACGAAGAGTACGGATGTTGTTCAGAATTTTAAGTGCTTCGCTCATTGTAGTAATCTCTAACTTATAATGTGGGGGGTTTGTTGAAGTAATAATAGAGGCATAAATTCATATATGCAATAGGCCAGAATGTAAGGAATTCAAAAAACACCTAATATTTGTCTCTATTATTAATACCGCTAACTTAAATTCTAAGGGTGAAATGAGGACCACGTTATCAAAAGATGCGTTGTAAACCTGACGGTGAACTCTTTTTTGAGGGGCAATTTTGTTCGCGATTATTCTTACTCCGGATAAATATCAACCTTTTGTATTAGTGTTGAAAAGACAACTGCTCGCTGAAATTGCTAATTATTCCTGCTTCATTTTTGGCCCGGTCACGCCATTAAAATAATAGGATTTTCCTGAACTTACCGTTTTTAATACTGTACTTCAATTCATGCTCTTACACTCTCTTCACACCGCCTGGTGTATATCCTGCACGTGATAAAAATGCGTCACATCGCCCGCAAAGCGCGCTACAGCACGGAAGACCAGACAAAATATGGTACAATCGCGCATCGGTAATAATACACAATGATTAGGGTTTAACGGCCAATGGCACAACTGTATTTCTACTACTCAGCAATGAACGCAGGTAAGTCGACCGCATTACTGCAATCCTCGTACAATTACCAGGAGCGCGGTATGCAGACCCTGGTTTACACCGCAGAGATAGATGACCGTTTTGGTAGCGGAAAGGTTAGCTCGCGAATTGGTCTCTCCTCACCGGCCAAGCTATATAACCCGCAAACCAATCTGCTGGAAGAGATCCGCGCAGAGGTTGCCAGACAGCCTGTACATTGTGTTCTGGTGGATGAGAGTCAGTTTTTAACCCGTCAGCAGGTTCATGAGTTATCAGAAGTGGTGGACGAGCTGGATATTCCGGTGCTTTGTTACGGCCTGCGTACTGATTTTCGTGGCGAACTCTTTATTGGCAGCCAGTATTTACTGGCCTGGTCAGATAAACTGGTTGAATTGAAAACCATCTGTTTCTGCGGCCGTAAAGCGAGTATGGTGCTGCGCCTGGATCAGGCTGGTAAACCTTATGCAGAAGGCGAACAGGTGGTGATTGGCGGTAATGAACGCTATGTCTCCGTGTGTCGTAAGCATTATAAAGAGGCGCTGGTTGTAGGCTCCCTGACGGCCATTCAGGATGCCTGCCGTCGTTAACCCCGCTATTTCTGCGCCCTCTGTTCTTTCCTGAATAACAGACATAAAAAAACCCGCCAAGGCGGGTTTTTTATTTAGCGATTAATTAAGCGCTTTTCTTCGCTTTCTTATCCGCTTTAACTGACGCGACTACTGCAGGTTGTGCCGCTGGTGCAGCTACGCCTTCAGAGTATTCACGGCCGTAGTAGGTATCCAGCAGGATCTGTTTCAGCTCGGCGATCAGTGGGTAGCGCGGGTTCGCACCAGTACACTGGTCATCAAATGCATCTTCAGACAGCTTGTCTACGTGTGCCAGGAAGTCAGCTTCCTGAACACCAGCTTCGCGAATAGACTTCGGAATACCCAGTTCAGCTTTGATGCTATCCAGCCAGCCCAGCAGCTTCTCGATCTTCGCCGCAGTGCGGTCACCAGGTGCGCTCAGGCCCAGGTGATCAGCGATTTCTGCATAGCGACGACGAGCCTGTGGACGGTCATACTGGCTGAATGCAGTCTGCTTGGTCGGGTTGTCGTTAGCGTTATAACGGATAACGTTAGAGATGAGCAGGGCGTTCGCCAGACCATGAGGAATGTGGAACTGAGAACCCAGCTTGTGCGCCATCGAGTGACACACACCCAGGAAGGCGTTAGCAAACGCGATACCGGCGATGGTAGCAGCACTGTGCACACGCTCACGGGCAACCGGGTTTTTAGAGCCTTCGTTATAAGACGCTGGCAGGTTCTCTTTCAGCAGTTTCAGTGCTTGCAGAGCCTGGCCGTCAGAGAACTCAGATGCCAGAACAGAAACGTAAGCTTCCAGGGCGTGAGTTACCGCATCCAGACCACCGAACGCACAGAGTGATTTCGGCATGTCCATGACCAGGTTGGCATCAACAATCGCCATATCTGGGGTCAGGGCATAGTCTGCCAGTGGGTATTTCTGACCGGTTGCATCGTCGGTTACAACCGCAAACGGCGTTACTTCAGAACCGGTACCGGAAGTGGTGGTGACGGCGATCATTTTCGCTTTCACGCCCATTTTCGGGAACTTGTAGATACGTTTACGGATATCCATAAAGCGCAGCGCCAGTTCTTCGAAGTGGGTTTCTGGATGCTCGTACATAACCCACATGATTTTGGCTGCATCCATTGGGGAGCCGCCGCCCAGCGCAATGATCACGTCTGGTTTGAAGGAGTTCGCCAGCTCTGCGCCTTTGCGTACAACAGAAAGGGTTGGGTCAGCTTCAACTTCGAAGAACACTTCAGTTTCCACGCCCGCGGCTTTCAGAACAGAGGTGATCTGGTCTGCGTAGCCGTTGTTAAACAGGAAACGGTCAGTGACGATGAGCGCACGTTTGTGGCCATCAGTAATCACTTCATCCAGCGCGATTGGCAGAGAGCCACGACGGAAGTAGATAGATTTCGGAAGTTTATGCCACAACATGTTTTCAGCTCGCTTAGCAACGGTTTTCTTGTTGATCAAGTGCTTAGGACCAACGTTTTCAGAGATGGAGTTACCACCCCATGAACCACAACCCAGAGTCAGGGAAGGCGCGAGTTTAAAGTTATACAGATCACCGATACCACCCTGAGAAGCAGGGGTGTTGATCAGGATACGTGCAGTTTTCATCATCTGGCCGAAGTGCGCCACACGCTCAGGCTGGTTATCCTGGTCAGTGTACAGGCAGGAGGTATGACCGATACCGCCCATGGCGACCAGTTTCTCCGCTTTAACAACGGCGTCGTCGAAATCTTTGGCGCGGTACATTGCCAGCGTTGGTGACAGTTTTTCATGAGCAAACGGCTCGCTCTCGTCAACCACAGACACTTCGCCGATCAGGATCTTGGTGCTAGCCGGAACGGTGAAGCCTGCCAGTTCAGCAATTTTGTACGCTGGCTGACCAACGATGGCGGCGTTCAGTGCGCCATTTTTCAGAATGATGTCCTGAACGGCTTTGAGTTCCTGGCCCTGCAGCATGTAGCCGCCGTGGCTGGCGAAACGTTCGCGGACCGCATCGTATACCGAGTCCACAACCACAACGGACTGCTCTGAAGCACAGATAACGCCGTTATCGAAGGTTTTAGACATCAGTACAGATGCCACAGCACGTTTGATATCGGCAGTTTCGTCGATAACTACTGGGGTGTTACCTGCCCCTACGCCGATAGCCGGTTTACCGGAGCTATAAGCAGCTTTAACCATGCCTGGACCACCGGTCGCAAGGATCAGGTTAATGTCAGGATGGTGCATCAGTGCGTTAGACAGCTCCACAGAAGGTTGATCGATCCAGCCGATCAGGTCCTTTGGTGCGCCTGCAGCGATCGCGGCTTGCAGAACGATATCGGCCGCTTTATTGGTCGCATCTTTAGCACGTGGATGTGGAGAGAAAATGATTGCGTTACGCGTCTTCAGGCTGATGAGCGATTTGAAGATAGCAGTAGAAGTTGGGTTGGTTGTTGGAACGATACCGCAGATGATGCCGATTGGCTCAGCAATAGTGATAGTACCGAAAGTGTCATCTTCAGACAGGACGCCACAAGTCTTCTCATCTTTATAGGCGTTGTAGATATACTCTGAAGCAAAGTGGTTTTTAATCACTTTATCTTCAACGATACCCATACCGGATTCGGCAACGGCTAATTTAGCGAGAGGAATTCGAGCATCTGCAGCAGCCAGAGCGGCGGCGCGGAAGATTTTATCAACCTGTTCTTGGGTGAAATTGGCATATTCACGCTGGGCTTTTTTTACGCGCTCTACGAGTGCGTTAAGTTCAGCGACATTAGTAACAGCCATAATGCTCTCCTGATAATGTTAAACTCTTTTAGTAAATCAGCTGCTCGACACGAAAACAGTATAGTCAGCGCCTCTGCCACTTGCTTAACTTACATAAAAACAAGGTGTTAACGTTTTTATCTTACCCCTGATTTACTAAAAGAGCCTCCCATCAGTAGCCTACGTTCAGATACTGAATCTCCGTGGTGGCGTCATCAAGATTACTCACTTCTGAGTACGGAAAACATGATCTGTATCAATTTATCCATAAGCTGATACCTTTCAGCAGGGGTATTTTGGGGCATTGCCAAAGATGTTAAATAATTGCAAAAGCAATTGAACTACAGGTATGCATTTAGTACACAAATATTTTACAGCGTCAAATCACTATAATTTGCAATATTGTCGTGAAGTACATGCATAAAAAGCGTATCTTCTGCGCGGTTATTGGCGTTGCCATAACGTTGTCTTGAGTCTTGCTTATCAGCGGAGCTAACTGTGAGCCTATCGCTCTTTGATTTACCAACCTATTTCAAGTTTTTTATCGGGCTTTTCGCGCTGGTCAATCCGGTGGGCATCATTCCCGTCTTTATTAGTATGACCAGCTATCAAACCGCGCTTGCCAGGAATAAGACCAACCTGACGGCAAACCTGTCGGTGGCGATCATCCTGCTGACCTCTCTCTATCTTGGCGACTCTATATTGCAGATTTTTGGCATCTCTATTGATTCGTTCCGTATTGCCGGGGGGATCCTGGTGGTGACCATCGCGATGTCGATGATTAGCGGCAAGCTGGGAGAGGATAAACAAAACAAGCAAGAAAAATCAGAGACCGCGATCCGTGAAAGTATCGGTGTGGTGCCGCTGGCCTTGCCTTTAATGGCCGGGCCGGGTGCCATCAGTTCCACTATCGTCTGGGGAACGCGCTACCATAACCTGATGCACCTGATTGGCTTCTCGATTGCCATTGCGCTGTTTGCGTTCTGCTGTTGGGGCGTATTCCGTATTGCCCCCTGGCTGGTACGACTGCTTGGCCAGACCGGCATTAACGTGATCACCCGTATTATGGGGCTGCTGCTGATGGCGCTGGGGATTGAGTTTATTGTTACCGGGCTGAAATCAATTTTCCCCGGGTTATTGAATTAACATTTTCAAACGAAAGAGCGGCGCCAGAGGGCGCCGTTTTTTTTGTCAATATTAGCAAATCATATAATGAAAGTTGAAAAACGCGTTAACTATAATAAATTTTGCTAATAATTTTGTTTCGTTAACTATCAACGACTTGCCAGCCCTACCTGTATCGCACTGTACACAATCCACGCAATATCACTGTTATTTTACTCACACGATACTCTGGGGCTTGCTGCGAGATAACTGAGATGATATTAGTAATTTGGTAAATGATTTAGATGAATGTGCTAAATATTAGACAGTTGTTAATTTTTTGTACAAACAACGCTTCGTCTTCAGCACAGCGACGCCATCGTCGAGTAAACCTTCTACATCCCATTGAATAGCGAAGCTTTTTTCCGCTTTTGATGCGCGGCAGGGTAGCCCACCGAGTAACGGTATCTCCCGTAAAAGAGAATTGGTTAACAAATTTGCAAAATGTATTGGCACCCGAGAAAACCATTTGATACTTTCCGGCCTTATATTTTTCGCAGAAATCTATTAGATGAGAATCTTTTTCATTAACGGTTCTGATCTAAAAGAATTAAGACAGGCTTCGACAGGGGAAGTCTGTTAAGAATCGACGCAAGGCGGCCAGACGAGCCGTTAGTAATAGTAAAGTCGGTGATAGCGAGAAGTAAAAACGCCTGACAGCAGCATAAACTCCTACGTTGTCAGGGAACCCCAAAAAGGGGAATTAAACAGGCTGGTAAAAACCAGTAATTATAAAGAGTGGAGTATCAACACAATGTCCATCATCACAAAAAAAAGTCTGGTCGCGGCGGGAATTCTAACTGCGCTAATCGCGGGCAACGTTGCAATGGCTGCTGACGTACCTGCTGGGGTTCAACTGGCGGAGAAGCAAACGCTGGTGCGTAACAACGGTGCTGAGGTTCAGTCTCTGGATCCGCACAAAATTGAAGGTGTACCGGAGTCTAACGTTAACCGCGACCTGTTCGAAGGTCTGCTGGTTACTGACGTAGACGGCCACCCGGTTGCCGGGGTTGCCGAAAAATGGGAAAACAAAGATTTTAAAGTCTGGACCTTCCACCTGCGTAAAGACGCAAAATGGTCTGATGGTTCCCCGGTTACCGCACAAGATTTCGTTTATAGCTGGCAGCGCCTGGCGGATCCAAACACCGCCTCTCCGTACGCGAGCTATCTGCAGTATGGCCACATCGCCAATATCGATGACATCATCACCGGCAAAAAACCGATTACCGACCTCGGCGTAAAAGCGATCGATGACAATACCTTCGAAGTCACCCTGAGCGAGCCAGTACCTTATTTCTACAAACTGTTGGTACACCCGTCCGTTTCCCCGGTGCCTAAAGCCGCGGTTGAAAAATTCGGTGAGAAGTGGACCCAGCCTGCCAATATCGTTACTAACGGCGCCTATAAGCTGAAAGCCTGGGTTGTTAACGAACGTATCGATCTGGAGCGTAACACCAACTACTGGGATAACGCGAAGACCGTTATCAACCAGGTTACCTACCTGCCAATCTCGTCTGAAGTGACTGACGTTAACCGCTACCGCAGCGGCGAAATCGACATGACCTATAACAACATGCCGATCGAACTGTTCCAGAAACTGAAAAAAGAGATCCCGGCTGAAGTACACGTTGACCCGTATCTGTGTACTTATTACTATGAAATCAACAACCAGAAAGCGCCATTCACCGACGTTCGCGTGCGTACCGCACTGAAGCTGGCACTGGATCGCGATATCATCGTGAACAAAGTGAAAAACCAGGGCGACCTGCCAGCCTATAGCTACACCCCACCGTACACCGATGGTGCAAAACTCACTCAGCCAGAGTGGTTCGGCTGGTCACAGGAAAAACGTAACGAAGAAGCGAAGAAACTGCTGGCCGAAGCCGGTTATACCGCTGACAAGCCGTTGACCTTTAGCCTGCTGTATAACACCTCCGATCTGCATAAAAAACTGGCTATCGCCGTCTCCTCCATCTGGAAGAAAAACCTGGGTGCGAACGTGAAGCTGGAAAACCAGGAGTGGAAAACCTTCCTGGACAGCCGTCATCAGGGCACCTTTGATGTGGCGCGTGCAGGCTGGTGTGCGGACTATAACGAACCGACCTCCTTCCTGAATACCATGCTGAGCGACAGCTCGAACAACACTGCACACTATAAGAGCGCAGAGTTCGATAAGCTGATCGGCGATACCCTGAAAGTCACGGACGAAGCGCAGCGCGCTGAGCTGTATTCGAAAGCTGAACAGCAGCTCGATAAAGACTCTGCGATCGTCCCGGTCTACTACTACGTGAACGCCCGTCTGGTGAAACCGTGGGTGGGTGGTTATACCGGTAAAGACCCGATGGATAATATCTACGTCAAAAACTTGTATATTATCAAGCATTAATGGCAATGAGTGGGGCGGGCGATGCTCGCCCCACGGTGTCTACTCATCGTAATACTATATAGGCACACGCCAGAAGGTACGGGCAATGTTGAAATTTATCCTACGTCGCTGTCTTGAAGCGATCCCAACGCTTTTTATTCTTATAACGATCTCGTTCTTTATGATGCGTCTCGCGCCGGGCAGTCCATTTACCGGTGAACGTACGCTGCCGCCAGAAGTGATGGCGAATATTGAAGCGAAATATCATTTAAACGATCCGATCTCCACCCAGTATTTCAATTATCTGAAGCAGCTGGCGCATGGCGATTTTGGACCGTCATTTAAATATAAAGATTATTCCGTAAACGATTTGGTGGCTTCCAGCTTCCCCGTTTCGGCTAAATTAGGCGCCGCGGCATTTTTACTGGCCGTTATTCTTGGCGTTACGGCGGGCGTCATTGCCGCGCTGAATCAAAATACCAAATGGGATTATGCCGTTATGGGGGTGGCAATGACCGGTGTCGTCATACCGAGTTTTGTCGTCGCGCCGTTACTGGTGATGATATTTGCCATCACCCTGAAATGGCTGCCCGGCGGTGGCTGGAACGGTGGGGCACTGCAGTACATGATCCTGCCGATGGTGGCCTTATCACTGGCCTATATCGCCAGCATCGCGCGTATCACCCGTGGTTCGATGATTGAAGTCCTGCACTCTAACTTCATTCGTACCGCGCGCGCAAAAGGGCTGCCGATGCGTCGGATTATTTTCCGTCACGCATTAAAACCTGCGTTATTGCCGGTTCTCTCTTATTTAGGCCCGGCGTTCGTCGGTATCATTACCGGTTCAATGGTTATCGAAACCATCTATGGTCTGCCAGGTATCGGTCAGCTGTTTGTTAACGGTGCCCTGAACCGCGACTACTCACTGGTACTGAGTCTGACCATTCTCGTCGGTGCGCTGACCATTTTCTTTAACGCGATTGTTGACGTGCTGTATGCCGTTATCGATCCGAAAATCCGCTACTGACACTGGAGCTCGCCATGATGTTAAGTAAGAAAAACAGCGAGGCGCTGGAAAACTTCAGTGAAAAACTGGAAGTCGAAGGACGCAGTCTCTGGCAGGATGCCCGCCGTCGCTTTATGCACAACCGTGCGGCGGTTGCCAGCCTGATTGTACTGGTGATTATCGCTCTGTTCGTGACCTTTGCACCTATGCTGTCGCAGTTCACCTACTTCGATACCGACTGGGGCATGATGTCCAGCGCGCCGGATAGCGAATCGGGTCACTATTTTGGTACCGACTCCTCCGGGCGTGACCTGCTGGTCCGTGTGGCCATCGGTGGGCGTATCTCGTTGATGGTGGGGATCGCCGCAGCCTTCGTGGCGGTGATTCTGGGTACGCTGTACGGATCGCTCTCAGGCTATCTCGGCGGAAAAGTGGACTCAGTGATGATGCGTATCCTTGAGATCCTCAACTCCTTCCCGTTCATGTTCTTCGTGATCCTGCTGGTGACCTTCTTCGGTCAGAATATCCTGCTGATCTTCGTTGCCATCGGCATGGTCTCCTGGCTGGATATGGCGCGTATCGTGCGTGGTCAGACCCTGAGCCTGAAGCGCAAAGAGTTTATCGAAGCAGCGCAGGTGGGTGGGGTCTCTACCGGCAATATCGTGGTGCGTCATATCGTGCCGAACGTGCTGGGTGTGGTGGTGGTCTATGCCTCCCTGCTGGTGCCAAGCATGATCCTGTTTGAATCCTTCCTCAGCTTCCTCGGTCTGGGTACCCAGGAGCCACTGAGTAGCTGGGGTGCGCTGCTGAGCGATGGCGCGAACTCAATGGAAGTTTCACCGTGGCTGCTGCTGTTCCCGGCAGGTTTCCTGGTCGTGACACTGTTTTGTTTCAACTTTATCGGCGATGGCCTGCGTGATGCCCTCGACCCGAAAGACCGTTAAGGAGCGCCGCCATGACCATTATTGAAACGGCATCTGCGCCACAAATGCATCAGCAGGGCAATGCTCTGCTGGATGTGAAAGATCTGCGCGTCACCTTTAAAACGCCGGATGGCGATGTGACCGCCGTGAACGATCTCAACTTCAGTCTGCGAGCCGGTGAAACGCTGGGTATCGTGGGTGAGTCCGGTTCCGGTAAATCCCAGACCGCTTTTGCGCTAATGGGCCTGCTGGCGCAAAATGGCGTCATCGGAGGGTCTGCCACCTTTAACGGCAAACAGATCCTTAACCTGCCGGAAAACGAGCTGAACAAGCTGCGTGCCGAGCAGATCTCGATGATTTTCCAGGATCCGATGACCTCCCTGAACCCGTACATGCGCGTCGGCGAGCAGCTGATGGAAGTCCTGATGCTGCATAAGGGGTTGAGCAAAGCCGAAGCCTTTGAAGAGTCGGTCAAAATGCTCGATGCGGTGAAAATGCCAGAAGCGCGTAAGCGTATGCGCATGTTCCCGCATGAGTTCTCTGGCGGTATGCGCCAGCGCGTTATGATCGCCATGGCGCTGCTGTGCAGACCAAAACTGCTGATAGCCGATGAGCCAACCACCGCGCTGGACGTTACCGTTCAGGCGCAAATCATGACCCTGTTGAACGAGCTGAAGCGCGAGTTCAATACGGCGATCATTATGATTACCCACGATTTGGGCGTAGTGGCCGGCATCTGCGATAAAGTGCTGGTAATGTATGCTGGCCGCACCATGGAGTACGGAAAAGCGCGGGATGTGTTCTACCACCCGGCGCACCCGTACTCTATCGGCCTGCTGAATGCCGTACCGCGTCTTGATGCGGAAGGCGAGTCGCTGCTGACTATTCCGGGCAACCCGCCAAACCTGCTGCGTCTGCCAAAAGGCTGTCCGTTCCAGCCGCGTTGTCCACACGCGATGGAGATCTGCAACAGCGCGCCACCGCTGGAAGAGTTTGCCCCAGGCCGTCTGCGTGCCTGCTTTAAGCCGTACGAGGAGCTGGTATGACTGTCATTGACGAAAAACGTAACGTCCTGCTCGAAATCGCGGATCTGAAAGTCCACTTTGACATTAAAGATGGCAAGCAGTGGTTCTGGCAGCCGGCAAAAACCCTGAAAGCCGTGGATGGCGTAACCCTGCGTCTGTACGAAGGGGAGACGCTCGGCGTGGTGGGCGAGTCGGGCTGCGGTAAATCCACCTTTGCCCGTGCGATTATCGGGCTGGTCAAAGCCACAGACGGCAAAGTGGCCTGGCTGGGTAAAGATCTGTTGGGGATGAAGCCTGACGAGTGGCGCGACGTGCGCAGCGACATTCAGATGATTTTCCAGGATCCGCTGGCCTCCCTGAACCCGCGCATGACCATTGGCGAAATCATCGCCGAGCCGCTGCGCACCTATCATCCGAAAATGCCGCGTACCGAAGTGCGCGATCGCGTGAAGGCGATGATGATGAAAGTAGGGCTGCTGCCAAACCTCATCAACCGTTACCCGCACGAGTTCTCAGGCGGCCAGTGCCAGCGTATCGGGATTGCCCGTGCGCTGATCCTCGAGCCGAAACTGATTATCTGTGACGAACCGGTCTCGGCGTTGGACGTATCTATCCAGGCGCAGGTGGTTAATCTGCTGCAAAAACTGCAGCGTGAGATGGGGCTGTCGTTGATCTTTATCGCTCACGATCTGGCGGTGGTGAAGCACATCTCCGATCGCGTGCTGGTGATGTATCTCGGCCATGCGGTAGAGCTGGGCACCTATGATGAGGTGTACCACAACCCGCTGCACCCTTATACCAAAGCCTTGATGTCTGCGGTGCCGGTCCCGGATCCCGATCTGGAGAAGAATAAAACTATTCAGCTTCTGGAAGGGGAACTGCCGTCGCCGATCAATCCGCCGTCCGGCTGCGTATTTCGTACCCGTTGCCCGATGGCCGGGCCGGAATGCGCGAAAACCCGTCCGGTGCTGGAAGGCAGCTTCCGTCATGCGGTCTCCTGTCTGAAGGTCGACCCGCTCTGAGTGGTTAACATGTAATAAAAAAGGCTGCATTCGCAGCCTTTTTTATTCGCGGCAGATGTTATTCCCGCCAAAGAATGTGGCACAGCTTGTGGTCTTTCTCGCGACACAGCAGGACGCGGGCAAAGATGTCGTTAATCTCACCGCCGTCGGTATCGGCCAGACCAATGACGACTTCAGCGAAGAAGTCAGGGTTCAGGTCATAATCCACATGCTCAGCCCAGTCTTCAGACGGGTCGAACAGCTCGGCACCGCCGCGCTCTTCAAACTGCAGATTAAAGAGAATGACATCTGCCGGGTCGAGATTATCGACGGCCAGTTCAAGAAAGATATCGTAAGCCTGCTCGAGCGTTTCGTCTTCGGTCAGGCGATTGTTCAGATCCATTTCCATGATGACTACCTGTTAAACATCGTTGGTTGGGCACGTTTTACAGCAACGGACTAAAGAAGTAAAACAGTCGTTCGGTAATTCGCTGCCACAGCGGCCTTTTCACCCACAAACGCGCGTCCAGCAGGCGCGAGCGCGAGATATAGTCATCCTGTACCGCGGCTAAATCCCCGCCAAACCCGGCGTCATCGATGACCAGGGTGATCTCGAAATTGAGCCACAGACTGCGCATATCGAGGTTAACCGTTCCCACAAGACTGAGTTCGCCATCCACCAGCACGCTTTTGGTGTGCAGCAGCCCACCTTCAAACTGATAGATCTTTACCCCGGCGGCCAGCAGCTCGCTGAAGAAGGCCCGGCTGGCCCAGCCTACCAGCACCGAATCGTTTTTGCGCGGCAGAATAATGCTGACATCAACCCCGCGCTGGGCGGCGGTACAGATGGCGTGCAGCAGATCGTCGCTCGGCACAAAGTAGGGGGTGGTCATGATCAGGTATTCGCGGGCGGAATAGGCCGCAGTGAGCAGCGCCTGGTGGATAAGGTCTTCCGGGAAACCGGGGCCGGAGGCAATGGTGTGAATCGTATGCCCGCTGGCTTGCTCAAACGGCATGATATTGGCATCAGGCGGCGGGGGCAGAATGCGCTTACCGGTTTCGATCTCCCAGTCGCAGGAGTAGACCACGCCCATCGCGGTCGCGACCGGGCCTTCCATACGGGCCATCAGATCGACCCACTGGCCCACGCCAGCGTCCTGTTTAAAGAAGCGCGGATCCACCATGTTCATGCTGCCGGTATAGGCGATGTAGTTGTCGATTAGTACCATTTTGCGGTGCTGGCGCAGATCCATCCTGCGCAGGAACACACGCAGCAGATTCACTTTTAAGGCTTCGACCACCTCCACCCCGGCGTTGCGCATCATCGACGCCCAGTTGCTGCGGAAAAAGGTCACGCTACCGGCGGAGTCGAGCATCAGACGGCAGTGAATGCCCCGGCGCGCGGCGGCCATCAAAGACTCAGCAACCTGATCGGCCATGCCGCCCGGCTGCCAGATGTAAAACACCATCTCGATGTTATGGCGCGCTAGCTGAATGTCGCGGATCAGCGCATTCATCACGTCATCGGAGGTGGTCATCAGCTGAAGTTGATTGCCTTTAACCCCGGCAATACCCTGGCGGCGCTCGCAGAGCTGAAACAGGGAGGCGGCGACGTCGCTGTTCTCTTCGGCAAAGATATGTTTGCAGGATTTGAGATCGTTGAGCCATTTTGCGGTGGAGGGCCACATGGCACGGGCGCGCTCCGCCCGGCGTTTACCGAGATGAAGCTCACCAAAGGAGAGATACGCAATAATACCCACCAGTGGCAGGATAAAAATGATCAACAGCCATGCCATGGCGGAGGGAACGGCTCGGCGCTTCATCAGGATGCGTAATGTTACACCTGCGATGAGCAGCCAGTATCCCAGAATGAGCAGCCAACTCACCACGGTGTAGAAGGTTGTCATAATAAAAAATCCTTTTGAAAGCGTATTGTTAAGAGTTTACGCGTCAGGATATTTCTGGCAAATAAAAACGCCAGATAAAAGCACTGGTTTGCCGCAGGCAAGGGTCTATAATGAGCGCTCTGTTTTAGTAAGAGTTGTTAACATGAAGCGCAGTAGAACAGAAGTAGGGCGCTGGCGCATGTTGCGACAGACAGGTCGTCGCAAAGCGCGTTGGCTGGAAGCACAATCCCGCCGTAATATGCGTATCCACGCCATCAGAAAATGCAGTATGAACCGTCATCGCAATGCGTTACTGTTCGCCGTTCAGGATTACTGAATGACACAAGGGCACCCTCAGAGGTGCCCGATGTTTTTTATTTATTCGCTGTTTCGAAAAGGAGGATGAAATGTTTGCGGATTTCGGTGTGCTTAATTTCTGGACCTACGTTGTCGGGGCCATTTTCATTGTTCTGGTTCCAGGGCCGAATACGCTGTTTGTCTTAAAAACCGGTATTGGTCACGGCGTGAAGAAGGGCTATCTGGCGGCCAGCGGCGTGTTTATTGGTGATGCGGTGCTGATGTTTCTTGCGTGGGCAGGTGTGGCGGCGCTTATTCAGACTACCCCTGTGCTGTTCAATATTGTCCGCTATCTTGGGGCGTTCTATTTATTATGGCTGGGCGGCAAGATGCTCTGGTCGGTTATCAAACATAAACAACAAGGCGAAGCGGGCGGTATCGAGCCGGCAAAAACCATTATGAAACGCTCGCTGGTGCTGAGTATGACCAACCCGAAAGCGATCCTGTTTTATGTTTCGTTCTTTGTGCAGTTTATTGACGTTCAGGCTAATAACACCGGCGTGGCGTTTATGATCCTCGCGGTCACGCTGGAGATCATCAGCTTTATCTATATGAGCTTCCTGATTTTCTCCGGGGCGTTTGTCACCCGCTACCTCAAGACAAAAAAGAAACTGGCGAAGCTGGGGAATGGATTGATAGGTTTGTTATTTGTCGGGTTCGCGGCGCGGCTGGCATCGCTGCACTAACAAAAAAGGCTCCTTGTAAGGAGCCTTTTTTTATCCTAGAAAACTTTTTTAAAGGGCTTCACCACGACGTTATCATACACGCCAGCTGCCACGTACGGATCGTCCTGCGCCCAGGCCTGTGCCGCTTCCAGCGATTCGAACTCGGCAATCACCGTCGAGCCGGTAAAGCCTGCCGCACCCGGATCGTTGCTGTCGACGGCAGGCATTGGCCCGGCGGTCAGCAATCTGCCTTCGTCATGCAGCAGTTGTAAGCGCGCCAGATGGGCAGGACGCACGGAGAGGCGTTTTTCCAGAGAATCAGCAACATCTGCAGCAAAAATCACATAAAGCACGGCAAAGCTCCTTAGCCAATAAAAGTAGGAATTACGTTATGTGAAAGTGCAGGGGACTGCAATGCAAAGATAGCGACATTGTTAAAACCCTGCTCGCTACGTGCCTTTTTTCGCCTGTTGGACGGTTAATTCGGGCGAAGTGTAACTGCCTTATTGAATATGATTGCTATTTGCATTTAAAATCAGGGCCTGGCTTTTTAACTGAAACGATTATGACTTCAATGACCCTTGAACTCCCTCGCCGCTTTCCCTGGCCGACGCTGTTGTCTGTCGGAATTCATGGAGCCGTCGTGGCGGGTCTGCTTTACACATCGGTACATCAGGTTATTGAAATGCCAGCGCCCGCGCAGCCGATTTCTGTGACCATGGTAACGCCTGCAGAGCTGGAGCCTGTACAGGTTGCGCCACCACCAGAACCAGAGCCTGTTGCAGAACCCGAGCCGGAACCGGAACCAGAAATCGTTCCTGAACCCCCTAAAGAAGCGCCTGTGGTGATCCATAAACCGGAGCCAAAGCCTAAGCCAAAACCGAAGCCGAAACCAAAACCGGAGAAAAAAGTGGAAGAACGTCCGAAGCGTCAAGAGCGCCCGGTCGAGCCTCGCACCCCCCAGCCGGTTGAGAGAGCGGCCCCGGCTCGCCCGGTGATGAACTCGTCTCCGGCCACCGCGAAGCCCGTTGTGACGGCCCCTTCCGGCCCACGTGCGCTGAGCCGTAACCAGCCGGTCTACCCGGCGCGTGCGCAGGCTTTACGCATCGAAGGGCGTGTTCGCGTGAAGTTTGACGTGACCGCAGACGGACGGGTGGATAATGTCGAAATCCTTTCCGCGCAGCCATCGAATATGTTTGAGCGGGACGTGAAAACCGCAATGCGCAAATGGCGTTACGAACCCGGTAAGCCAGGCCGCGGGCTGATCGTGAATATCGTCTTCCGCCTCAACGGCGGGGCACAGATGGAATAAAATAAAAAAGCCTCCAGATGGAGGCTTTTTTTCGGCCTGAATGTCAGGCCTGAGGCAATGGACGTGGTTTCCCGTCGTTATCCACCGCGACATAGATAAACAGCGCTTCGGTCGCTTTGTAACGCTGGCCGATAGGCTCAGAGGAGACCTTTTTTACCCACACTTCGATGTTGATCGACACCGAGGTATTCCCACGCTTTACGCATCGCGCGTAGCAGCACACCACGTCCCCAACCGCGACAGGGCGCAGAAAGGTCATGCCGTCGACCCGGACCGTCACCACGCGGCCCTGAGCAATTTCTTTGGCGAGGATGGCCCCACCCATATCCATTTGCGACATCAGCCAGCCGCCAAAAATGTCACCGTTCGCATTGGTATCGGCAGGCATTGCCAGCGTACGTAAGACCAGTTCGCCCTGCGGGGCGTCTTGTGTTGTCATTATTTTCTCAGCTTATAACGAAGTGGCCAGCGCGGGATGTGCGCTGGCCGGTGGATCAATGCTTATCGTCTTGCGGCATATGGCGGTAGATATAGACACCGCTCAGGAGGGTAAAGATCAGCGTTAACGCGGTCAGACCAAACACTTTGAAGTTGACCCAGATATTCTGCGGCAGCCAGAAGGCGATATAGATATTCGCCAGGCCACAGAGAATAAAGAACACCGCCCAGGCGATATTCAGACGCGACCAAACGCTCTGCGGCAGGGCCAGCTCTTTACCCAGCATGCGCTGAATAAGGGGCTTTTTCATGACCCACTGGCTGAACAGCAGGGCACCGGCAAACAGCACGTAGATGACGGTCACTTTCCATTTGATGAACTCATCGTTGTGGAAGAAGACGGTCAACCCGCCAAAAAAGGCCACCAGCACGAAGGTGATTAAGGCCATCTTTTCGACCTTGCGGTAGCGCACCCAGCTGTAGATCAGCACCACTGCGGTGGCAACGATCAGGGCGGTGGTTGCCGCATAGATGTCATACAGCTTGTAGAAGGCAAAAAAGACAACCAGGGGTAAAAAATCAAGAAACTGCTTCATTCTTCGATTCCATCATCTGCGATGGCCCGGGCGTGGCGCCGGAGCCATCAGAAAAATTACTGGCGAATTAAGGTATACAGGCGGAACAAATAGACCAGTAATACCGCTGAGATCAGATTGCTAACCGTATTGGCCACCACGGCACCGACGTTCGGGGTCAGCACGGACAGGTTCGGGGCAAACAGCAGCAGCAAGGTTTTAGCCAGCAGCCAGCTCATCACCGCCGGGGCAACCAGACGCATATTAGACCATGCCAGTCGGATGCTGCTACGCATGGCGACAAAAATGCCCATTCGGTCCTGCACCACCATAATCGGCGCGAAAGCGAGCACAATCGCTAACAGCACGCCCGGCACTACAACCAGCATAATCCCCAATTGCACCAGCATGGTGGTCAAAAAGATCAGGATAAACAGTTTCGGTAGCAGCGGCGCGCTGGCACCAATCGCCCGCAGGGCGCTGACGCGGTGCCCGGCAGACACCAGCTGGATCATTAACAGTACGCCACCTGCCAGAATGGCATTGCCGATCAATCCTGAGAAGGTGGTGGCCGCAGAGGCGCGCAACAGGATCTGCTGTTGCTCTGGGGTCATATTTTGCACCATCTCAAACAGCCCGACGCTGCTGGCGATCTGATCGCCTTGACTCAGGCTGGCAATTTGCTCCTCACTCGGCGAAAAGGCATGACCAAGTACCACCGTGATTAATGCGCATAACAAGGCGATCAGTAAAAAGGTAATGAACTGATTGCGGAAGAAATTCCCCGTGTCACGGTAGACAGACTTCGCCGTGATAGACATGCACTCTCCTTGAGTATTGCAGGTGTTAATTAGCGGGCAATTGTACCCTGGATAACTGCCCGGTGGCAGTATCAAGGGTTGTATGGAAAAGCATATCTTTGTAAAGCGCCCGTAATGCGTCGCTGGAATTTTGCGCGTGTGTTTTCCCGCTGCGTTTTATTTGTCCAAAGCGCGAAATTGATCCAGACACCGACTACCAATTTTTGCCTACGGTTAAAAAAATTAATTTAGATCAATGAATGTTAAATTGCTGAATTTAATGTGATCCCGGCGAGATCACTTATTAATCATTTGTAGGTATATTCCGTTCTCGAATAAAACCATAACGAGGGAGTGGATATGAAAAAAGCAGTGATAGCAGCGCTGATTCTGGGTACGTTTTCCGGTGGTGCCGTTGCACACGAAGCCGGTGAGTTCTTTTTCCGCCTTGGATCTGCCACGGTACGTCCTACGGAAGGCTCGGATAATGTTCTGGGCCTGGGCGGATTCAACGTCAGTAACAATACCCAGGCCGGAATGACCTTTACCTGGATGGCCACCGACAACGTTGGCGTTGAATTGCTGGCAGCCACGCCGTTTCGTCACAAGGTCGGGACTGGCCCAACCGGGGACATCGCCACGGTTCATCATCTGCCGCCCACGTTGATGGCCCAGTGGTATTTCGGTGACGCCAGCAGCAAAGTGCGCCCCTATGTGGGGGCCGGGGTCAACTACACCACCTTCTTTGATGAAAAGTTTAACGACACCGGTAAAGCCGCGGGCCTTTCCGATCTGAGTCTGAAAGATTCATGGGGCATGGCGGGGCAGGCGGGCCTGGATTATCTCATCAACCGCGACTGGTTGATTAACATGTCGGTCTGGTACATGGATATCGACACGGAAGTGCGCTTTAAGGCGGGGGATCAGCAGCAAAATATCAATACCCGTCTGGATCCGTGGGTGTTTATGTTCTCGGCGGGATATCGCTTCTGACGTAAAAAAGGCCCCGAAGGGCCTTTTTTATTTATCTACGACCCAGCAACAGGCCGAGGACAATACCTACTGCGCCTGCGGCAATCAGGCCGGTAAGGGGATTATTTTTCACTGCATCGGTAACATCAGTCACTACGTCACTTGCCTGCGCGGCATATTTGCGCCCGGCACCTTTTAACTGATGTTTTGGCGAATCAACAAATTCACCAAACTGCTGCTGCGCAGCACCAGCCGCCTCATCCAGCTTGTTCTTCGCTTTTTCACCAGCATATTGTGCATCATTATCAAGATTTTGGTCTGACATAACGTTCTCCTTTTGTAGTCAATGTTAAGCATAGACTCAATGGGGATATCCTGAAGAAAATGAGATTAATACTTAAGACCCTACGGTATCAGTCAAATCTAAATAGGCGGGTATTAGCGGGGGGGGGGGGGATAAAAAAGGGGGGCCTGTCGCCACCCGGTCATTATTTCTGGATGAGATAGCGGATCGTCGGTCCATCCTGTTGAATATCCAGCACGGTGTAGCCATGATTTTTGGCATCCAGCGGGATATTGTTGATGGATTGGGGACAGTCGCTCACCACCTCAAGGATCTCACCTTTTTTCAGCTGCGGCATCGCTTCAAGGGTCGCGACAGCCGGGTAGGGGCAAGGCTCACCCACCATATCGAGGCGGTAGTCAGGAACGATCTCTTTCATGCGGCATCCTCACGAAGTTCAGTTTTCACGGCAGCACGACGGAAGAAGCGTTTCTCCTGCGCCAGCACCAGTAAAAAGGCGATCAACAACAAAAGATAGGTCACCAGCAGCCCGCCCAGCGGACCAAAGGTGTTCAGAAGATTGACTTTGTCCCAGTTGGTAGCCAGCGCAGGCGCGAAATCATCCCAGTAGAAGGCCAGCAGGGTGGAACCAATCACGTTACCCAGGCCCACCCACCAGTAGTGCACCTGGCCTTCCACCGCGCGGTACATCCAGCCCGTTTCGCAGCCGCCTGCCAACACAATCCCAAAGCCAAACAGCAGCCCGCCGATAATGGCGTTTGGACCTGCCCACATGATTTTGGGCGCCACGCCCAGTTGAACGTAGCTGAAAATACCGATGGCGCTCACTGCCATTCCGGCGATGATGGCTTTGGCCATCATGGTGCGCCCGGTGATCCACATGTCGCGAAACGCCGAAGTAAAGCAGATCTGCGCCCGCTCGATCAACAGGCCAAAGCCGACGCCGAACAGCATTGCCAGACCAAGTTTAGGCTGATTCAGCGCGGTACAGAGCGCCCAGGCCAGCATCCCGAAGAACACCAGCATTCCCAGACGAAAGCGGCGACGCGCCTGATCCGGCTTCTGGGTCAGCGGCGAAGCGGCACTCACTTTTTGTATTTTGACCGGAATACGGAACAGCGGCAGCAGCGTGAAGCGTGCGCCAAAGTATGAGCCGACGGCGGTGGCCAGAGCAAAGAACCAGGCGTGCAGAGAGAACTGGGGGATCCCGGTAAAGAAGGCGGCCAGGTTACAGCCCATCGCCAGACGCGCGCCAAATCCGGCAATAATGCCGCCGACAACCGCCTGAGCAATGCGGATCCGGCTGTGCGGCATACGCAGTTTAACGTTGTTGGCCCACAGCGCGGCGGCGAAACAGCCCCCGAACATGCCGATGATCATCATGCCGTCGATACGGGTGAGCGGGGTGCCTTCAAGGTGGATCAGTTTAAAGTAGCCCCACTCTTCGGTATGAACACCTGCCAGTTGCAGTAACTGTCCGCCCCAGCGGGTGAATTCGCCGGTAACGGCCCAGAAGGTACCGGTGATGCCAAAGTAATAGGTGGAGAGGATGCCTGCCGCAATGACCGCAGGAACGGGGGACCAGAACTTAATTAAATAAGTCTGTTTAAAGTGTTGCCATGACATAGTTAAGCCTCTGAACTCAGAAGGTTTAAGGAGGAAGCCTTATTAGTGGAGGGGATAATACGCCGGGAAACATATTTGAAAAGGGTTAAATGCAGGAAAGCACGACAGGATCAATTTATGCGGAACGCCGTCTGGCAAAACCAGACGGCGGTTCGGTTATTGTGGACGGGTCGCCGCTTTCATGGCGCTGGCGAAGCTTTTCAGCTCGCTCAGCATTTTCTCAGGTGTATTGACGTTGTTTTCGATGATTTTCACGATTGCCGAACCGGAAATGGCCCCCGCCGCGCCGGCACCCAGCGCAGCAGAGACCTGCTCAGGGGCCGAGATACCAAAGCCCTGCAGTGGCGGGGCAGCATTGTACTCTGCCAGCTTTTCCACCAGATGATGCAGGGGCAGGGCCGCTTTGTTCTCTGCACCTGTTACCCCGGCACGGGACAGCAGATAGGTATACCCGCGGCCGTGAGAGGCGATCTGGCGCAACAGTTCATCGTCGGCGTTCGGCGGACAGATAAAGATCGGCGCGACGTTATGCCGCATCGCCGCCTGACGGAACGGGGCTGACTCCTCTACCGGCACATCTGCCACCAGCACCGAATCGACCCCCACGCGCGCGCATTCGGCGTAGAACTCGTCGATGCCGCGGTTGAAGACCAGGTTGGCGTACATCAGCAGGCCGATGGGGATAGTCGGGTATTTCTGGCGAATGGTTGCCAGCATCTCAAAGCACTGGGACGGGGTCACGCCTGCCGCAAAGGCGCGCAGGGTCGCGGCCTGGATAGTCGGGCCGTCAGCCAGCGGATCGGAGAAGGGAATGCCCAGCTCCAGCGCATCGGCACCCGCTTCAATCAGCGTGTCGATGATTTTCAGCGACTGCTCAGGAGACGGATCTCCCAGTGTGACGAAGGGAACAAAGGCGCCTTCCTTGCGGGCTTTCAGCTCAGCAAACACGTTATCGTAACGTTCCATCAAATTTCCCCTCGTGCTTTCAGAATATCGTGAACGGTGAAGATGTCTTTATCACCGCGACCGGAAAGGTTCACCACCAGCAGCTGCTCTTTTTCCGGGTTGTCTTTAATCATTTTCAGGGCATGGGCCAGCGCGTGAGAAGACTCCAGCGCCGGGATGATCCCCTCTTTGCGACACAGGGTCTTAAACGCGTCCAGCGCCTCATCATCGGTAATCGACACGTACTCGGCGCGACCGATACTATTCAGGTGCGCGTGCTGCGGCCCAACGGACGGGAAATCCAGCCCGGCAGAAATGGAGTAAGACTCTTCGATCTGCCCTTCGTCGGTCTGCATCATCGGCGCTTTCATACCGAAGTAGATGCCAACGCGACCATGCTTCAGCGGCGCACCGTGTTCACCGGTCTCAATCCCGTGACCTGCTGGTTCAACGCCAATCAGCCCCACGCGGGCGTCATCAATAAAATCAGCAAACATGCCGATGGCGTTGGATCCACCGCCCACGCAGGCGATCACCGCATCCGGCAGACGCCCCTCTTTTTCGAGGATCTGCGCTTTGGTCTCTTCGCCAATCATGCGCTGGAATTCACGCACGATGGTCGGGAACGGGTGCGGGCCAGCCGCGGTGCCCAGCATATAGTGGGCATTTTCATAGTTGCCGGACCAGTCGCGCAGCGCCTCGTTACAGGCATCTTTCAGGGTGGCCGAGCCGCTGTGCACCGGGATCACTTCCGCGCCCATCAGACGCATACGGAAGACGTTCGGTGACTGACGCTCAACGTCTTTTGCCCCCATATAGATGCGGCATTTCAGGCCGAGCAGGGCGCTGGCCAGCGCCGAGGCCACGCCGTGCTGACCGGCGCCGGTTTCGGCAATGATTTCGGTTTTACCCATCCGTTTTGCCAGCAACGCCTGACCCAGCACCTGGTTGGTCTTATGCGCGCCGCCGTGGAGCAGATCTTCACGCTTCAGGTACAGCGTGGTGTTCGTGCCCTCGGTCAGGTTGCGGCATTTGGTCAGCGCCGTTGGACGACCGGCATAGTTTTTCAGCAGGTCGGTAAATTCAGCCTGGAAGAGCGGATCTTTTTGCGCGCTCACGAACGCCTCTTCCAGCTGACGCAGGGCGGGCATGAGGATCTGCGGCACATACATGCCACCGAATTCGCCAAAGTAAGGGTTTAATAATGTGGTCATCTTCTCTTCCTTAATATGCACGCAGCGTTTTGAACACCGAAGCCAGTTTGCTGGCATCTTTTATGCCCGGCTGCGACTCAACGCCTGAATTGAAATCGAGACCTGCGCAGCCCGCTTTAGCGGCTTCAACGCAGTTGTCCGGGCTTAAACCTCCGGCAAGCAGGACGTTATCCAGCTTCTCACCGTCAAGTAGCGACCAGTCAAAGCGCTGCCCGGTTCCGCCCTGGCCGTTATCCAGAACATATTTATCGATATGCTGCAGCGTGCGCGGCGGCAGGATCTCGGCCACGCTCAGTGCTTTCCAGATTTGCACCTGGGGTTCCAGCACTGCGCGCAAGGCATTGATATAGTCCTGATCCTCGCTGCCATGCAGCTGTACGGCAGCGAGAGAGAGTGCCCCGGCAGTGGCCGCCACTTTTTCGATGGCGGCATTGCGGAATACGCCCACGTACTGCAGTGGGGCGGCGGCGATCACGTCGCGCGCCTGAGACTCGCTGACGTTACGCGGGGAGGACTCAACAAAAATCAGCCCGCCGTAAATCGCGCCTGCTTCATATGCCGCGGCGGCATCCTGGGGACGCGTCAGGCCGCACACTTTATTCTCACCCAACAGAACGCGACGTACCGCCGCGCTAAGATCTGCCTGCTCCATCATGGCAGAGCCAATCAGGAAGCCATTAGTGAAGTGACTCAGCTCGCGAACCTGGGCATAACTGTTAATGCCGGACTCGCTGATCACCGTCACGCCGGCCCCAAGACGCGGCGCCAGCTGGCGGGTGCGGTTAAGGTCGATAGAGAGATCGCGCAGGTCGCGGTTATTAATGCCCACCACTTTTGCCTCCAGAGCAATGGCGCGCTCCAGCTCCTCTTCATTGCTCACCTCGGTCAGCACGCCCATGTTCAGGCTGTGTGCGACGGCAGCGAGCTGGCGGTACTGTTCATCATCCAGCACCGAGAGCATCAGCAGGCAGGCATCGGCCTGATAAAAGCGCGCCAGCCAGATTTGATACGGATCGATAATAAAGTCTTTGCACAAAATCGGCTGTGGGGCGATCCCGCTGACGATCGGCAGGAAATCAAAACTGCCCTGGAAATATTTTTCATCGGTCAGCACCGAAATGGCCGAGGCGTGGTGCTTATAAATGGCGGCAATCTGTGCCGGATCGAAATCATCGCGGATCACCCCTTTCGACGGGGAGGCCTTTTTGCACTCCAGGATAAACGCGGTGCGCGCGCCCCGCAGGGCGTCATAAAAACGACGGCTGCTCGGTACCACCTCATTCTGGAAGCTGGCGAGCGGTTGCTGCTGTTTACGCGCTTCAACCCAGATGGCCTTATCGGCAACGATTTTCGCTAATACGGTCTGCATTGTTTACCCTCTTGCCGCAAGTGCGGTCACTCGGTCGTAGGCTGCGCCAGAGCGCAACACGGCCATCACTTTTTGCACATTAATCTGGAGATCTTCTTCGCCGTGCAGACGCATCAGCATGGCGACATTGGCGGCAACAGCGGCCTCATGCGCTGGCTCACCTTTACCTTGTAACAGGCGCGTCAGAATGTCACGGTTTTCTTCCGGGGTGCCGCCTGCCAGCTGCGCCTGGTGATAGGGCGTTAAGCCAAAGTCTGCCGCTTCAAGCTGATAGCTTTTGATTTCGCCGTTATTCAGTTCGGCCACCAGGGTTGGCGCATGCAGGGAAACTTCGTCCATCCCACCGCTGTGCACTACCGCGGCACGCTGATATCCGAGTACGCGCAGGGTTTCGGCAATCGGCAGCACCAGCTCCGGGCTGTAGACGCCAATCAGCGCCAGCGGCGGATGCGCCGGGTTGATCAGCGGCCCGAGTACGTTAAACAGGGTGCGGGTTTTTAGCTGTTGACGCACCGGCATCGCATGGCGGAACCCGGTGTGGTATTTCGGCGCGAACAGGAAGCAGACGCCCAGTTCGTCCAGCGCGTCACGGGATTTCTCTGCATTCATATCCAGATTGATACCGAAGGCGGCCAGCAGATCCGAGGAGCCGGAACGGCTGGAGACGCTGCGGTTGCCGTGTTTCGCCACCTTCAGCCCACAGGCCGCCGCCACAAAGGCGCTGGCGGTGGAGATGTTGATACTGTTGCTGCCGTCGCCACCGGTGCCGACGATATCCGCGAACAGGTAATCAGGACGCGGGAACGGAGCGGCGTTTTCCAGCAGGGCGGTGGCTGCACCGGCGATCTCCTGCGGCTGCTCGCCACGCACTTTCATGCTAACCAGCGCGGCGGCCAACTGCTCGGGTTTCAGCTCGCCGCGCACCACGGCGGAGAACAGCTGATGGCTCTCCTGCTGGCTCAGGGTCTGCGCCTGATAGAGTTTTTCCAGAATCGGCTGAAGGCTGTTGGTCTGCTCCAGCTTCTGCAGCGCCCAGTTGAGTGTTTGCTCCAGCAGACGCGCACCCTGAGAGGTCAGAATGGATTCCGGGTGGAACTGCATGCCGCAAACCCGGTCAGCATCGTGACGCACCGCCATCACCATCCCGTTGTAATGGGCGTTAATGGTCAGCCCCGCCGGGATATCGCTGCCCACCAGCGAGTGATAGCGCGCCACCGGCAGCGGGTTCATCAGCCCGGCAAACATGGCCTGGCCGTCATGCTCAATGCTGGAGGCTTTCCCGTGCAGGATCTCGCCCGCCTGGCCGACGTAACCACCGTAGGCCTCGACAATCGCCTGGTGGCCCAGACAGATGCCAATGATGGGCAGCTTGCCGCGCATGCGGGTTAACAGCTCCGGCATACAGCCTGCCTCGCTTGGCGCGCCTGGCCCCGGGGAGAGCATCAGCACCGGGTTTTGCATGGTCGCCAGGCGGTCGATTAAGGTCTGGGCCGGGACATGGTTACGGTAAATCACCACGTTGTGACCGTTAGCACGCAGCTGATCCGCCAGGTTGTAGGTAAATGAGTCGATATTATCGAGCAGCAGAATGTCAGCCATCAGAAAATCTCCTGTGCGTGATGGGCAGTCGCAATTGCGCGTAGTACCGCGCGGGCCTTATTGCGGGTTTCGTCAGCTTCAGACTGCGGAACAGAGTCGAGCACGATGCCTGCGCCCGCCTGGACGGTGGCAATGCCCTCTTCGACGTAGGCCGAGCGGATCACAATGCAGGTATCGAGATCGCCGTGGGCGGTGAAATAGCCCACCGCACCACCGTAGCTGCCGCGACGGCGGCCTTCGGCCTGGGCGATAAGCTGCATGGCGCGTACTTTAGGCGCGCCGCTCAGGGTGCCCATGTTCATGCAGGCGCGGTAGGCGTGCAGCACATCCAGATCCTGACGCAGCTCGCCCACCACGCGGGAGACCAGGTGCATCACGAAGGAGTAGCGGTCCACTTTAGTTAAATCGGCTACGTAACGGCTGCCCGGCGTACAGATGCGCGCCAGGTCATTGCGCGCCAGATCCACCAGCATCAGGTGTTCGGACATCTCTTTCTGGTCGGTGCGCATCTCCAGCTCAATCCGGCTGTCCAGATCGCGGTCCAGAGAACCGTCTGCACGGCGGCCGCGCGGGCGGGTACCAGCGATCGGGTAGATTTCAATCTGGCGGCTGGTGGCGTCGTACTTCAGGGAGCTTTCCGGCGAGGCGCCGAACAGCGTAAAATCGTTATCCTGCATAAAGAACATGTACGGGCTGGGGTTGCTTTTCTTCAGCACGTCGTAGGCCGCCAGCGGAGACGGGCAGGGCAGGGAGAAACGACGGGATGGCACCACCTGGAAAATCTCGCCCGCACGAATGGCTTTTTGCATCTGGCGAACCACCACGCCGTACTCGTCGTCCGTCTGACTGACATCGCAACGCATCTGTTCCACGCGCTGCACCGGCAGCTCCGGTGGCGCTTCATTCATCTGCTCCTGCAGCTGGGCAATGCGCTGCTCCAGACGCTGTTTCTCAGCCAGTAACGGCGTAAACAGGCTGGCCTGAATGCGGGTGTATTTTTTCTGGTGGTCGATCACCAGTAAGGTTTCTGCCAGGTAGAAGCAGTAGTCCGGGCAGCGGTTACCTTGTTCAAGCTCAGGCAGCTCTTCGAAACCGGCCACCAGGTCATAGGCAAACAGCCCGCCGAAGAACATTGCTTCGCGTTCATGTTCCGGCACATTCACCAGGTTCTGCAACAGGCGGAAGGCGTCAAAGACCGACAGCGAGCAGAGGCGGGCATCTTCGTCCAGCAACTGGCTGACCGGCGGGAAATGCAGGATCCGCATATCCGGGCGATGCTCATTCTCAATGCCTGCAGGCAGCACGTCATCCAGCAAACAGAGCAGCGCTGCGCCGTTTTCGGACAGTGCTTTCAGGGTAACGGTGTCGCCCAGGGCGGTGATGCGCAGGGCGCTATCCACCAGCAGCAGGCTTTTCAGGTCATCCTTACTGTCGATATCCGCAGACTCCAGCAGCAGCGTGGCAGGGCGCGCGCCGCAGACCTGATGGAACAGAGCGGTAGGGTTGTGGCGATAGGCCGCCTCACGGGTCAGCAGTTCGAGGTTCGGTTTGGCTGTTTGCATTTTTTGTTCTCTTTATTCTGTTCAAAAAAAAGCCCGCTCAGTGGCGGGCCAGGTATCTGTTTGCACATTGCAGACGTACGACACTGCCCGAATTTCAGGAAGTGCGCCACCAGCCATGCAGAGTGAAATGTGCGGTCATTTTCAGATACCTCGTTGAGTGAACTTTCGTACTAGTTAACTAGTTCGATGGTGTAATGTCAACCCCCCGATTTCAGAATTTCACCACATACCGTTATTATGGCGGCGCAGATATTGAAGAAGAGTGACGGGAGCCGCTTTGAGCGACACGAATTACGCAGTGATTTACGATTTACATAGCCATACTCAGGCCTCTGACGGCCTGCTTACGCCCGAAGAACTTGTCCATCGCGCCCACGAGATGCGTGTGGGCACGCTGGCGATCACCGATCACGATACCACCGAGGCCATTGCAGCCGCGCGGGCAGAAATTGCCCGCACTGAATTGCCGCTTACGCTTATAACGGGCGTGGAAATTTCCACCGTCTGGGAAAATCATGAGATCCATATCGTCGGATTGAACATCGATATTGAGAACCCTGCCATGCGTACGTTGCTGGACGAGCAGAAGGCGCGTCGCGTGCTGCGGGCCGAACTGATCGCCGAACGGCTGGACAAAGCCCATATTCCCGGTGCCTGGGAAGGGGCACTCCGCCTGGCAAAAGGCGGCGCGGTAACCCGGGCGCACTTTGCCCGTTTTCTGGTTGAGGCCGGAAAGGCGAATAACATTGCGGATGTGTTTAAAAAATACCTCGCACGGGGGAAAACCGGATACGTTCCTCCCCAGTGGTGTACAATAGAACAAGCTATTGATGTCATTCATCATTCTGGCGGCAAGGCGGTGCTGGCCCATCCCGGTCGGTATAACCTCTCCGCCAAATGGCTGAAACGTCTGCTGGCATACTTTGCCGAACACGGCGGAGACGCGATGGAAGTCGCGCAGTGTCAGCAGGCGCCCAACGAGCGCAGTCAACTGGCTGAGTATGCCCGCCAGTACGGCCTCCTTGGCTCCCAGGGCTCTGATTTCCATCAGCCTTGTCCCTGGATCGAGCTGGGACGCAAGCTGTGGTTACCCGCCGGCGTCGAGCCCGTGTGGCAGCTCTGGGAACAGCCAACGCCAATTGAAGAGAGGGAAGTATGAGTCAATTTTTTTATATCCATCCTGACAATCCGCAGCCGCGTTTGATTAATCAGGCCGTGGAGATCGTGCGTAAGGGCGGGGTTATCGTCTATCCAACCGATTCGGGCTACGCGCTGGGCTGTAAGATTGAAGATAAAAGCGCGATGGAGCGTATTTGCCGGATCCGCCACCTCCCGAACGGGCATAACTTCACCCTAATGTGTCGCGATCTCTCTGAGCTGTCTACCTACTCTTACGTTGATAACGTGGCGTTTCGGTTGATCAAAAATAACACCCCGGGTAACTACACCTTTATCCTGAAGGGAACCAAAGAGGTGCCGCGCCGCCTGCTGCAGGAAAAACGCAAAACCATCGGGATGCGAGTGCCCTCTAATCCGATTGCTCAGGCGCTGCTCGAAACGCTGGGTGAGCCGATGCTCTCCACATCCCTGATGCTACCGGGTAGCGACTTTACCGAGTCTGACCCCGATGAGATCAAAGACCGTCTGGAAAAACAGGTGGATTTAGTGATTCACGGCGGCTACCTCGGCCAACAGCCGACCACGGTCGTCGATTTAACGGAAGATGCCCCGGTCGTGTTGCGTGAAGGGGTAGGTGACGTAAAACCTTTCCTGTAATTTCTATTTTAATGGGCCATCTCATTAGCGTTTTTTCCTCGCTATAATGGCCCATTACTTATCTCTCTGCTTATTTACGTCTTCCTTTACTTATTATCTTATTATTATCTGAAAATCTTTCTGTGCACGGAATAGCCTTACCCATGCCTGAATATGTAGATATATGATAAGCGAATACCATTTTTAGATATGGAAATGTCGATGGCGTTACAGGGAAAGTTGATTCTGAACGGGGCAGATTATGTACCTTTTAATCTGTATGGCGTGGGTGTGTTTATGGCGCATTCAGGGTTGGGTACCTACCGGAACAATATTAATTGTGCTGCTATTGCAAAATCAGGGCCGATCCCTCCCGGAAAATATTGGATCGTAGATCGCAAAGAAGGTAACTACTTTTCTCAGAAATTAACGGAAACACACGATGAGGCTAATAGATTCTTTGGTCGACGCGCTTTTGGTAAATCGGACTGGTTTGCCTTATGGCGCGATGATTGGGGAATCGATGATGACACCTGGATAGAAGGGGTTCAACGCGGTAACTTCCGGTTGCATCCTGGTACGGTATCAAAAGGTTGCATAACCATCGCCAATAATTCTGATTTTGCGATGATCCGCAATGCGCTTATGAATACCTCACTTATGCAGGTTCCCTGTATGCGGTCGTTGATGGCGCGAGGGTGGGTGGAGGTAGTCGATGGTGGCTATACTAAAAATTCTTGCACGTAAAATAAGTAAGTTGATTTATTTCATTATGTTGCTGATGTTTTTAGGAAAAACTTTTCCAGAAGCAGAGTTATATATTGGTGAAGATTTTGCAACAAAATGGGCGCTTATTGTCTATGGAGATGAAAGCGCCGATTCCATGTATGAAGCTTTTACCGATATAGATTTTTCAATAATGCTATCAATAGCTATCCCTTTATACATTTTAACAATGAAGTTAATCAAAAAATTAAGGAAAAAATAAAATGCCTATCCCTCCGTATATGTGGCTGAAAGACGATGGCGGTGCAGATATTAAAGGCTCCGTAGATGTCAAAGATCGTGAAGGCAGCATAGAGATAATCGGGTTAAGCCACGGCATTAACCTGCCAGTAGACAGTGCCAATGGGAAAATCACCGGAACCCGCCAGCACTCATCCATGATGATTGAAAAGGAAGTGGATAGCTCAACGCCCTATCTGTATAAAGCAGCCGCTACAGGCCAGACGTTAAAAAGCGCGGAAATCAAGTTTTACCATATCAACGACGCCGGGCAGGAAGTCTGCTATCACACGGTGTTTATGGAAAACGTGAAGATCACCGGGGTAAATTGCGCTGTGCCGAACGTTAAACTCACGGGCAACGACAAAATGAACCATGTAGAAAGCGTCAGCATTCAGTATGAAAAAATCACCTGGCGCATAGTGGATGGCAACATTCAGCACACAGATGCCTGGAATGAGCGCCCTACGGCATAACCATAATCCGACAGCCCATCTGTACGAGAGGGCCAATCCGTTGGGTTTACTTCAGGTTAACAGTGCCAGAACGCCGCCGCGCAAAACTTGTTGAATCATTTAGTCTAAAATTCATGTAATATGTGCGGCCATGAATCACTGGGTGCGACACCTTGTCCGCCATTTTGTGTGCTATGAAATAGTTGCAGATCAGTGAGTTAATGTTTTTTAAACTTAACTCATTGTTTTTGAAAGTATACCAGACGCCTGTGAAGGCGACACCTGAAGGAAGCTCAATGAGCGAGAAATTACAGAAAGTGCTGGCCCGCGCCGGCCACGGTTCACGCCGTGAAATCGAAACCATTATCGAAGCAGGTCGTGTCAGTGTGGACGGTAAAATCGCCACCCTGGGCGATCGTGTGGAAATCGTACCAGGCCTGAAAATTCGTATCGATGGCCATCTTATCTCGGTAAAAGAGTCTGCCGAGCAAATCTGCCGCGTGCTGGCGTACTACAAGCCGGAAGGCGAGCTTTGCACCCGCAACGATCCTGAAGGCCGTCCTACCGTGTTTGACCGCCTGCCAAAACTGCGCGGTGCGCGCTGGATCGCTGTAGGTCGCCTGGACGTGAACACCTGCGGGCTGCTGCTGTTCACCACCGACGGTGAGCTGGCAAACCGTCTGATGCACCCAAGCCGTGAAGTGGAGCGTGAGTACGCGGTTCGCGTGTTTGGTGAAGTTGACGACAGCAAAATCCGCGACCTGTCCCGGGGCGTACAGCTTGAAGATGGCCCGGCCGCCTTCAAGACCATCAAATTTACCGGTGGGGAAGGTATTAACCAGTGGTACAACGTCACCCTGACCGAAGGTCGTAACCGCGAAGTACGTCGTTTGTGGGAAGCCGTGGGTGTGCAGGTGAGCCGCCTGATCCGCGTGCGTTACGGTGACATTCTGCTGCCGAAAGGGCTGCCGCGTGGCGGCTATACCGAGCTGGATTTAACCCAGACCAACTACCTGCGTGAACTGGTGCAGCTGACCCCGGAAACCACCTCTAAAGTGGCGGTGGAAAAAGATCGTCGTCGCATGAAAGCGAATCAGATCCGCCGGGCAGTCAAACGTCACAGCCAGGTCAGCAGCAATCGCCGCTCTGGCAGCCGTAACAACAACGGCTAAAAAAACAAAACCCGGCATTGCCGGGTTTTTTCTTAATAGTCGATACCGATTTGCGCTTTCACGCCAGCATCGAAGGCATGTTTGACCGGGCGTAGTTCGCTGACCGTGTCCGCCATCTCCAGAATATCCCGATGACAGCCGCGCCCGGTGATAATCACCGTCTGGTGCGCCGGACGGTTGTTCAGCGCGTCCAGCACCTCCTGCAAAGGCAGATAGTCGTAAGCCACCATATAAGTGATTTCATCCAGTAGCACCATGTTCAGCGTGGGATCGGCCAGCATACGCTTCGCCTGCTCCCAGACAGCCAGACAGGCAGCGGTGTCGGTATCGCGGTTTTGGGTATCCCAGGTAAAGCCGGTTGCCATCACCTGAAATTCAACCCCGTGAGGCTCAAGCAGATTACGCTCGCCGTTTGGCCATTCTCCCTTGATGAACTGGATTACGCCTACCTTTTGCCCGTGACCGACGGCGCGGGTCGCCGTACCGAAGGCGGCAGTGGTTTTGCCTTTGCCGTTGCCGGTGAAGACGATAATAATTCCGCGCTCATCCTGCGCGGCGGCAACACGGGCATCGACCTGCTCTTTCAGGCGCTGCTGGCGCTGCTGATGACGTTCATCACTCATTGCGAAATTCCTGGTTTACGGCCGGGTTGGGCATCGAAGGTCATGCCGGTTTTACGGCGGCTGTCATCTCCCATCAGCCACAGATAGAGCGGCATGATGTCGGCGGGCGTTTTCAGTTTAAGCGGATCTTCGCTCGGGAACGCGCTGGCGCGCATGCCGGTGCGGGTGCCGCCGGGGTTGATACAGTTGACGCGCAGGTGACGGCTCTGATACTCCTCAGCCAGCACCTGCATCATCCCTTCGGTGGCAAATTTCGAGGCGGCATAAGCGCCCCAGTTGGCCCGTCCCTGGCGTCCGACGCTGGACGAGGTAAACACCAGCGAGCCAGAATCAGATTGCAGTAATAAAGGAAGCAGCGCCTGGGTGAGGAAAAAAGTGCCATTGACGTTCACTTGCATCACCTGCTGCCAGATCTCCGGGGTTTGCTCCTCCATCGGGCGCACCTCGCCCAGGAAACCGGCATTGTGCAACACCCCGTCCAGACGCGGGTAATCCTCGGCAATGCGCCCGGCAAGCTGTTGACACGTCTCTGGCGTACAGGTTAACAGGTCAAGTGTATATTCATGTGTCGGCGCGCCGCCCTCGCTGGCGATGGTTCTGGCGACGTCACGCAGTTTTTCTTCATTACGCCCCAACAGGATAACGCGCGCGCCATGGCGTGCGTAGGTCAGCGCCGCCTCACGGCCAATACCGTCGCTGGCACCCGTGACCAGGATAATACGGTTTTGCAGTAGATCTTTCTTGGGTTGATAGTGCAAGGTCACTCCTCTGGCTCGCGCTGTCGCGGCCCATGCTGTGCGGTCTCTTTTCGGCTTTATGCCCGAAAGCGACAAGGATTTCAATCAGTCATCCGGAGAGTTCACTGTAAAATTAACAATTTACAAATGTTTTTCCGTGAAATTCCCATTCCTGAAGACGCCTCGCAAGGATATCGTCAGATGAGAGACGCCTGGTGAAGGCTGTTGTACACTGGGTGTGAAAACAAGTGGTTAAACCAAGGTGGACGCGTGGAATTACTTTCTGAATACGGTTTATTTTTGGCCAAAATTGCAACAGTGGTGATGGCCATTGCGGTGATCGCAGTTCTGATTGTCAACCTGACGCAGCGCAAACGTCAGCGCGGCGAATTGCGGATTACCCGGCTGAGCGAGCAGTACACGGAGATGCAGGAAGAGATGTCGGTGGCGTTGCTCGACGCGCATCAGCAAAAGCTGTGGCACAAAGCGCAGAAGAAAAAGCACAAGCTTGACGCGAAAGCCGCAAAGCAGAAAGCAAAACTTGAGCAGCGCCCGGAAGCGGCAAAACCGCGGGTCTATGTGCTCGATTTTAAAGGCAGCATGGATGCGCATGAGGTTTCATCTCTGCGCGAAGAGATCACCGCCGTGCTGGCGGTGGCCAGAGCCGAAGACCAGGTTGTGCTGCGTCTTGAAAGTCCGGGTGGGGTGGTGCATGGCTACGGTCTGGCCTCGTCGCAGCTGCAACGCCTGCGCGACAAGCAGATCCCACTGACGGTAGCGGTAGATAAGGTCGCCGCCAGCGGTGGCTACATGATGGCCTGCGTGGCCGACAAAATTGTCGCCGCACCTTTCTCTATTATTGGTTCGATTGGCGTAGTAGCGCAGATCCCTAACTTCAATCGTTTCCTGAAAAACAAAGATATTGACGTCGAGTTACACACCGCAGGTCAGTACAAGCGCACCCTGACCCTGCTCGGCGAAAATACTGAAGAGGGGCGTCAGAAGTTCCGCGAAGATCTTAATGACACCCATCAGCTGTTCAAAAGCTTTGTGCAGCAGATGCGTCCAACCCTGGATATCGACCAGGTCGCCACTGGCGAACACTGGTACGGCACCCAGGCGCTGGAGAAAGGGCTGGTGGATCAGGTGGGAACCAGTGACGATCTCCTGCTGGGACTGATGGAGGGCCGTGAACTGGTCGGCGTGCGCTATACGCGACGCAAAAAGCTAATGGATCGCTTTACCAACAGCGCCGCAGAGAGTGCGGACCGTCTTCTGCTACGCTGGCTGCAGCGTGGACAAAAACCCCTGCTGTAAATAAAAACGCGAGGCCAGTGCCTCGCGTTTTGCATCAGTCGACCAGGTGATACTTTTCCGAGAGCGCGTGGGCCAGGTATTTAAACATGTTAAATACCGCCGTGCTGCGTGGGGTGGGTAACCCCTGCTCATCGAGAAAGTACTCGCCGCTGAATACCAGCACGCCGTTGCGTTGTTCCACCCCAGTGGCTTCGATCCCTGCCAGGGTGTCTTCATGTTCGCGAATAAGTTTATTGGCTTCGGCAAGCAAGGTTACGCGGTCGATGGGTTGGGTTGTTTGCTGCATTATCCCCTCCTTAAACAGTGGTATTAGTCTACGCCGCCGCGGTCTCAGGAGCAAATTTTCCCCATTTTTCGGCATGCAGGGCAAGACGGACAGCGCTGGCGTGATTTGCTTTTGCATGCTAATAAAGTTGCGTAACGGATTTTATCAGGTAGAGTGTGCGCTTTCGTCATTCTGGCAATAGATTTGCTTGACATTCGACCTAAATCTCGTCGTGCAGTCACACCGGAGCGAGAAAAAGCCCGTAAACTCAACTACCTGGCCGAGGTCGTTTTTAGCGACTTGCCCGAAAAGGGGTTGATAACCACTGATGGCGTCGTTATATAGATGACTCGTCGCCAGTGGAAGGTGAACTCACGCGACGTATTCCTGGAAGAAACAAATTAGGTAAAGGTGAATATGGGTAAAGCTCTCGTTATCGTTGAGTCCCCGGCAAAAGCCAAAACGATCAATAAGTATCTGGGTAGTGACTACGTGGTTAAGTCCAGCGTCGGTCATATCCGCGATCTGCCGACCAGTGGCTCAGCCAAGAAGAGCGCCGACTCTACCTCCACCAAAGGGGCCAAAAAGCCTAAAAAGGATGAACGTAGCGCGCTCGTTAATCGTATGGGAGTTAACCCATGGGATAACTGGCAGGCACAGTACGAAGTGCTGCCGGGTAAAGAGAAAGTCGTCTCCGAGCTGAAACAGCTGGCGGAAAAAGCCGACCACATCTATCTCGCAACCGACCTTGACCGCGAAGGGGAGGCCATTGCATGGCACCTGCGGGAAGTGATCGGGGGAGATGACACCCGCTACAGCCGCGTGGTGTTCAACGAAATTACTAAAAACGCGATCCGTCAGGCATTTGAAAAGCCGGGCGAGCTGAATATCGACCGCGTTAACGCCCAGCAGGCGCGCCGCTTTATGGACCGCGTCGTGGGTTACATGGTCTCTCCACTGCTGTGGAAAAAGATTGCCCGTGGTCTGTCAGCAGGCCGCGTACAGTCCGTTGCCGTACGTCTGGTGGTCGAACGTGAACGCGAAATCAAAGCGTTTGTGCCGGAAGAGTTCTGGGAAATTGACGCCAGCGTGACCACGCCGGGCGGCGATACCTTGCCGTTGGAAGTGTCGCACCAGAACGATAAGCCGTTCCGCCCTGAAAACCGCGAACAGACAATGGCCGCGGTAGCGCTGCTGGAGAAAGCCCGCTATCAGGTCCTGGATCGTGAAGACAAACCGACCAGCAGCAAGCCGGGCGCGCCTTTTATTACCTCCACGCTGCAACAGGCGGCAAGTACCCGTCTGGGTTACGGCGTGAAGAAAACCATGATGATGGCTCAGCGTCTGTATGAAGCTGGTCACATTACTTATATGCGTACTGACTCTACCAACCTGAGCCAGGACGCCGTCAACATGGTGCGTGGTTACATTGGCGATAACTTCGGCAAAAAATATCTGCCGGAGAGCGCCAACCAGTACAACAGCAAAGAGAACTCGCAGGAAGCGCACGAAGCGATTCGTCCTTCCGATGTTGCTGTGCTGGCCGAATCCCTGAAAGATATGGAAGCCGATGCGCAGAAGCTGTATCAGCTGATCTGGCGCCAGTTTGTCGCCTGTCAGATGACGCCAGCGCAGTACGACTCCACCACGCTCACCGTCGGTGCGGGCGATTTCCGCCTGAAAGCGCGTGGTCGTATTCTGCGTTTCGATGGCTGGACGAAGGTGATGCCTGCGCTGCGTAAGGGCGATGAAGATAAAACGCTGCCAGCGGTCAACGCAGGGGATGAACTCTCCCTGATTGAGTTGACCCCGGCTCAGCACTTCACCAAGCCACCGGCACGCTTCAGCGAAGCTTCGCTGGTGAAAGAGCTGGAAAAACGCGGTATCGGTCGCCCGTCTACCTATGCGTCGATCATTTCGACCATTCAGGATCGCGGCTATGTGCGTACGGAAAACCGTCGTTTCTATGCCGAGAAAATGGGTGAAATTGTCACCGATCGTCTGGAAGCTAACTTCCGCGATCTGATGAACTACGATTTTACCGCGCAGATGGAAAACAGCCTTGACCAGGTGGCTAACCACGAAGCCGAGTGGAAGAAGGTGCTCGATAGTTTCTTCGGCGACTTCACCGACCAGCTGGAAAAAGCAGAGAAAGACCCTGAAGAGGGTGGTATGCAGCCGAACCAGATGGTGCTGACCAGCATCGACTGTCCGACCTGCGGCCGCAAGATGGGGATCCGTACTGCGACCACTGGCGTGTTCCTCGGCTGCTCAGGCTATGCCTTATCACCGAAAGAGCGCTGCAAAACCACCATCAACCTGGTGCCGGAAAACGAAGTCCTGAACGTGCTGGAAGGCGACGACGCGGAAACAAACGCATTACGTGCCAAGCGCCGCTGTAACAAGTGCGGCACCGCGATGGACAGCTACCTGATCGATCCGAAACGTAAGTTGCACGTCTGCGGTAACAACCCGACCTGTGACGGCTACGAGATTGAAGAGGGCGAATTCCGCATTAAGGGCTATGACGGTCCGATCGTGGAGTGTGAAAAATGTGGCTCTGAAATGCACCTGAAGATGGGGCGTTTTGGTAAATACATGGCCTGCACCAACGACGAGTGTAAAAACACACGTAAGATCCTGCGTAACGGTGAAGTGGCACCGCCGAAGGAAGATCCGGTTCCATTGCCGGAGCTGCCTTGCGAGAAGTCCGATGCCTATTTCGTCCTGCGTGACGGCGCGGCGGGTGTCTTCCTGGCAGCTAACACCTTCCCGAAATCACGTGAGACCCGTGCGCCGCTGGTGGAAGAACTGTACCGCTTCCGCGATCGCCTGGCCGAAAAGCTGCGCTATCTCGCCGATGCGCCGCAGCAGGATCCTGAAGGCAATAAGACGGTCGTGCGTTTTAGCCGTAAAACCAAGCAGCAGTACGTTGCTGCTGAAAAAGACGGTAAAGCGACCGGCTGGTCAGCATTTTATGTTGACGGAAAATGGGTTGAAGGTAAGAAATAATCCTTAATTACCGTAACTTACCTGTAAAAGGGCCGGACATCCGGCCCTTTTTTATTGCCTGTTTATTATTTTTTGTTACGGGCTATACAGCAAAGATATAAATGATATAGTGGTTATAGTTAATCCTTTTCTTATTATCAAATCGTCTTAAGCGATTGCCCGTGTGCGCTCAATCGGATGGTCCGGCATGAAACTACAGCAGCTTCGCTATATCGTTGAGGTGGTCAACCACAACCTTAACGTCTCTTCCACTGCAGAAGGTCTTTATACCTCGCAACCCGGCATCAGTAAGCAGGTGCGTATGCTTGAAGATGAGCTGGGGATCCAGATTTTCGCCCGTAGCGGCAAACACCTCACTCAGGTTACCCCTGCGGGGCAAGAGATTATCCGTATCGCTCGCGAAGTGCTGTCGAAGGTCGATGCCATCAAATCGGTGGCAGGCGAGCACACCTGGCCTGATAAAGGTTCCCTGTATATCGCCACCACCCACACGCAGGCGCGCTACGCACTGCCTGGCGTGATCAAAGGCTTTATTGAGCGTTATCCTCGCGTTTCGTTGCATATGCATCAGGGCTCACCGACGCAGATTGCTGAGGCAGTATCCAAAGGCAATGCGGATTTTGCAATCGCCACCGAGGCGCTGCATCTTTATGACGATCTGGTCATGCTGCCTTGCTATCACTGGAACCGCTCGATTGTGGTGACCCCGGAACATCCTCTGGCGGCTAAAACATCGGTTTCTATTGAAGAGCTTGCCCAGTATCCGCTGGTGACCTACACCTTTGGCTTTACTGGCCGCTCTGAACTGGACACGGCCTTTAATCGCGCAGGCCTGACGCCGCGGATCGTCTTCACCGCCACCGATGCCGACGTGATTAAAACCTATGTGCGACTGGGGCTGGGGGTAGGGGTCATTGCCAGTATGGCGGTAGATCCGGTTGCCGATCCCGATTTAGTACGTCTGGATACCCAGGGGGTGTTCGGCCATAGCACCACGAAAATCGGCTTCCGCCGTAGCACCTTCCTGCGTAGCTATATGTATGATTTCATTCAGCGATTCGCGCCGCATTTAACCCGTGATGTCGTGGATACGGCAGTTGCCCTGCGTTCTAATGAAGACATCGAAGCGATGTTTAAAGATATTAAGCTGCCAGAAAAATAATCCCCTCCGGTATCTTTCCTGCGGGAAAGATACCGTTATTCCCGCCCTCATCTGTATTAAAGCCCGCTTTCCGCTGTTTGATCATCAGATTAGCCAGAGCGTTATGACGCTTTTTGCCCGACCCGCTTACAAAAAGACAACAAAAATAGAAAATAAATAGCCGCTACGCAAACACCTCGTTTCATTTATATATTTCCGCTCAAAAGATTAGATATTTCACGATACAGAGTTCGTAAATTCGCTGGATTTTCAACTAAAGTTTCTTTAGGATTTATCTCAACCATGATTACTTATACCAATTGTTTGGTATCTAAATGATAAGTGATATCGATTGTATGAGGTTAGCAATGCCGTCAGGACGTCACGAGCCGCAACGGGACCCAGGACTTAAGCGTAAAGCCTGGCTGGCGGTGTTTCTCGGTTCCACCCTCTTTTGGGTCGTGGTGGCATTACTGGTCTGGAAATATTGGGGTTAAAGATGACGGTACAGGGGCGTAGTGAAGCAGTGAAACCTATGTGTCAGCAACGTGACACTCGCCGCAAAGTCCGTAAAGCCGTGACAGTTCACATTCCGGCTTCCTGGACGCTGTCGCCGCAACAGCAAGCTTTCATTGATTCGTTCGCAGAAGACGATACCAAAAAACAATAATTCTGCCGCTCAGGCATAGCGCGTTAATAATCCAGTGCGCTTTTGTACTCTTAAATAAATACACATTAGCAATACCGAACTGAGCCAGACTCAGCCGTAAACAAATAAATAAAGACAGGTGTCACAATCATGAACAATATATCTGGAGCCAAATACTGGTCGTGGATCGCCGCGTTTTCCCTGTCGATTCTCTTCTGGTGCCAGCTGATCTGGCTCACCCTACACTGAAATAAAAGCCTCGCTTAAGCGGGGCTTTTTGTTTTTCACCCTTCCATAAGTCTGCAAATTTGTCCATTTGGGTTGTTATCAAATCGTTACGGTGACGATGTGTTATCTTTAATTACGGCCCTGATAAAGGTCAGGGCATCGCAATCCCGGTAATTAAGGAGGAGCTTATGTCGTTAACCTTACGCGAAGCCAGTAAGGACACATTGCAGGCCGAGAACAAAACTTATCACTACTACAGCCTGCCGCTGGCCGCCAGGGAACTCGGGGACATCGCACGTTTACCCAAGTCGCTTAAAGTATTACTGGAAAACCTCCTGCGCTGGCAGGATGACGTCTCTGTCACCGCGGAGGATATTCACGCGCTCGCCGGGTGGCTGCAAAATGCCCATGCCGACCGGGAGATAGCCTATCGTCCGGCCAGGGTCCTGATGCAGGACTTTACTGGCGTTCCGGCAGTGGTCGATCTGGCCGCGATGCGTGAAGCGGTTAAACGTCTTGGCGGCGATACTGCCAAAGTGAACCCGCTTTCTCCTGTGGACCTTGTCATCGACCACTCGGTCACCGTGGACCACTTTGGCGATGATGAAGCGTTTGAAGAGAACGTGCGCCTGGAGATGGAGCGTAACCACGAGCGTTACGTGTTTCTGAAGTGGGGCCAGCAGGCCTTCAGCCGCTTTAGCGTTGTCCCGCCCGGCACCGGTATCTGCCACCAGGTCAATCTCGAATACCTTGGCAAAGCGGTGTGGAGCGAACTGCAGGATAAAGAGTGGGTGGCCTACCCGGATACGCTGGTCGGCACCGACTCGCACACCACCATGATCAACGGCCTTGGCGTACTGGGCTGGGGGGTAGGGGGTATCGAAGCCGAGGCCGCCATGCTCGGTCAGCCGGTTTCCATGCTGATCCCTGACGTAGTCGGCTTTAAGCTGACCGGTAAACTGCGTGAAGGCATTACCGCCACCGATCTGGTGCTCACTGTTACCCAGATGCTGCGTAAGCACGGGGTAGTGGGCAAATTCGTTGAATTCTATGGTGACGGGCTGGACACCTTGCCGCTGGCAGACCGGGCCACCATTGCTAACATGGCGCCAGAATACGGCGCGACCTGTGGCTTCTTCCCAATCGACGGTGTGACGCTGGAGTATATGCGCCTCTCCGGGCGCAGCAGCGAGCAGGTTGCGCTGGTTGAAGCCTATGCCAAAGCGCAAGGGATGTGGCGTAACACGGGTGATGAACCTGTGTTCACCAGCACCCTGGCGCTGGATATGGGCGAAGTGGAAGCCAGTCTCGCCGGGCCGAAACGGCCGCAGGATCGCGTGGCGCTGGCCGATGTGCCGAAGGCGTTTGCCGCCAGCACAGAGCTTGAGGTCAATACCGCGCAAAAGGATAGCCGCCCCATTGATTACGTAATGAACGGCCATCAGTACCAGCTCCCGGATGGTGCGGTGGCGATCGCGGCCATTACCTCCTGCACCAACACCTCGAACCCCAGCGTGTTGATGGCGGCCGGACTGCTGGCGAAAAAAGCCGTTACCCTTGGGCTGAAACGCCAGCCGTGGGTAAAAGCCTCGCTGGCCCCTGGCTCTAAAGTAGTGTCCGATTATCTGGCCCAGGCCCGGTTAACGCCGTATCTGGATGAGCTTGGCTTTAACCTGGTGGGTTATGGGTGTACCACCTGTATTGGTAACTCGGGGCCGCTGCCGGAGCCAATCGAAACGGCCATCAAGCAGGGCGATCTGACTGTAGGGGCAGTCCTGTCCGGCAACCGAAACTTCGAAGGTCGTATTCATCCGCTGATCAAAACCAACTGGCTGGCGTCACCACCGCTGGTGGTGGCCTACGCCCTGGCTGGCAATATGAACATCAACCTGGCGACCGACCCACTGGGACACGATCGCAAAGGGGATCCGGTTTATCTGAAAGATATCTGGCCCTCGGCGCAGGAGATTGCCCTGGCGGTGGAAAAAGTCTCTACCGATATGTTCCGCAAAGAGTATGCCGAGGTGTTTGAGGGCACGCCAGAGTGGAAAACCATTGAAGTGGCGCGCTCGGATACCTACAGCTGGCAGGATGATTCTACCTACATCCGTCTGTCGCCTTTCTTCGACGAAATGCTGGCGGAACCTAAGCCGCTGGAAGATATTCACGGCGCTCGCGTGCTGGCCATCCTTGGCGACTCGGTGACGACCGACCATATCTCCCCGGCGGGGAGCATTAAAGCGGATAGCCCGGCAGGGCGGTATCTGCAGAGTCGTGGCGTGGAACGACGTGACTTCAACTCCTACGGTTCTCGTCGCGGTAACCATGAGGTGATGATGCGCGGCACCTTCGCCAATATTCGTATCCGCAACGAAATGGTCCCTGGCGTAGAAGGGGGGATGACCCGCCATCTGCCGGGCAGCGAAGTGATCTCGATTTACGATGCCGCCATGAAGTATCAGCAGGAAGGCACGCCGCTGGCGGTGATTGCCGGGAAAGAGTACGGTTCCGGCTCCAGTCGCGACTGGGCAGCAAAAGGGCCTCGACTGCTGGGTGTACGCGTGGTGATCGCCGAGTCCTTTGAACGTATCCACCGTTCAAACCTTATCGGGATGGGGATTTTACCGCTGGAGTTCCCGCAAGGGACATCGCGTAAAACACTGGGGCTGACGGGGGAAGAGCGGATCGATATCGCGGATCTGCAAAATCTGACGCCAGGCGCCACCGTGCCGGTCAAACTGACCCGGGCAGATGGGCAGACGGAGATGCTGGACTGTCGCTGCCGAATTGATACCGCGACAGAGCTAACCTACTACCAGAACGACGGCATTTTGCACTATGTGATTCGTAATATGCTGAAGTAAAACGCGTTAATCAGCCCGGCACACAGGGTGTTGCCGGGCTGTTATTGTTACTCGCTAAGCAGGTGCCCGAGCTTCGCCGCTTTGGTATCCAGATAATGTTCGTTGTTCGGGTTACGGCCCACGATCAGCGGCACACGTTCCACGATGTTGATCCCGGCTTCGGTGAGGATCTCGACTTTACGCGGATTATTAGTCAGCAGACGCACTTCATCCACGCCCAGCAGCTTGAACATATCGGCGCACAGGGTGAAATCACGCTCGTCGGCTGCAAAACCTAACTGGTGGTTGGCTTCTACGGTGTCGTACCCTTGATCCTGCAGGGCATAGGCGCGGATCTTATTCAGCAGGCCGATATTACGACCTTCCTGGCGGTGATACAGCAGGATGCCGCGGCCTTCTTCCGCGATATGCGACAGGGCGGCTTCCAGTTGAAAACCACAATCGCAGCGCAGGCTAAACAGGGCATCACCCGTCAAACACTCGGAATGAACACGAGCAAGTACCGGCGTCTGCCCGGAGGTGTCTCCGTACACTAACGCAACGTGATCCTGCCCGGTTGCCAGTTCTTCAAAACCCACCATCAGGAAATCGCCCCATGGGGTTGGCAGATTGGCTTCTGCCACACGTTTAAGCTGCATGTGATTCTCCAGAAAATGCTGACACGCCTTGTGTCTGTTGCCTGTTTGGCTGTCGGTATTGACTTATTTTGCCACAAGCTGCGCGGGTTCACCTAATCACCGCCAGCTTAACGAACGTTAAACGCACAATCCGACATTTTTACGCAGCCGTAATTTTTCGGTTATGATTGTGGGGCTTACCGAAAAAAGGAGATGACATGCTTTCTATTGCCCGCCGTACGGCGGTTGGCGCAGGGATATTACTCATTATGCCTGTGGCTGTATGGATATCAGGCTGGCAGTGGGAGCCTGGCACAAATAGCGCCTGGCTGAAGGCATTGTTCTGGATCACGGAAACAGTCACCCAACCCTGGGGCATTATTACGCATGCGCTCTTGTGCGGTTGGTTTTTATGGTGCCTGCGTTTCCGCCTGCGGCCCGCCATCATGCTCTTTGCCATTCTCGCTGGCGTGATTCTGGTCGGCCAGGGACTCAAATCCTGGGTGAAAGATCGGGTGCAGGAGCCGCGTCCATTTGTCGTCTGGCTGGAAAAAACTCACCATGTGCCGGTCGACGACTTCTACAATTTAAAGCGTAAAGAACGCGGTGAGCTGGTGAAAGAACAGCTTACTGAACAGCAGGCTGTCCCGACATTCTTACGTAAGCACTGGCAAAAAGAGACTGGCTTTGCCTTTCCGTCCGGGCACACGATGTTTGCCGCAAGCTGGGCATTGTTGGGGGTAGGGCTGCTGTGGCCGCGTCGGCGCACATTAACCATCGCGTTTCTGCTGGTGTGGGCGACGGGAGTCATGGGGAGCCGCCTGCTGCTCGGCATGCACTGGCCGCGGGACCTGGTGGTAGCCACTCTGATGTCATGGCTACTCATCACCTGCGCCACCTGGCTTGCTCAGCGCGTCTGCGGCCCACTCACGCCGCCGGTAGAAGAGAAGCGGGAAATAGCCGACCGAGACCAGGAAAGCTGACAGCGGTTGAAATTCTCATATTTAGTCGCACATCTAACCGTGGCGCGATGCTTTTTCCGTTTCGCGCCCGTCCTGAAAATGGTAGTTTATAAGGCTGGCTACGCTATGTTGAACACTCTTTATTCGCTCAAACCACATAACGGGAAGTAATGTGAAATATTTACTCATTTTCTTACTGGTGCTGGCGATTTTTGTCATTTCCGTCACATTGGGTGCGCAAAACGATCAACAGGTAACGTTTAATTATCTGCTGGCGCAAGGCGAATATCGGATTTCCAGCCTGCTTGCGGTACTTTTTGCGGCAGGGTTTGCAATCGGCTGGCTTATTTGCGGCCTGTTCTGGCTGAAAGTGCGAGTATCGCTGGCGCGTGCCGAACGTAAAATTAAACGTCTTGAATACCAAATTGCGCCCCCGACCGACGTTCCGGTAAGTTCAGGTGTGCCGGTAGCGAAGGAATAATCGAAGATGCTGGAGTTGTTGTTTCTGCTTTTGCCTGTAGCCGCAGCCTATGGCTGGTATATGGGCCGCAGAAGTGCGCAACAAACAAAACAGGATGAAGCTAACCGCCTTTCACGCGACTATGTCGCCGGGGTTAACTTCCTTCTGAGCAACCAACAGGATAAAGCGGTAGACCTGTTCCTCGAGATGTTGAAAGAGGATACCGGGACCGTTGAGGCCCATCTTACTCTCGGTAATCTGTTCCGCTCCCGCGGCGAAGTTGACCGCGCCATCCGCATCCACCAGACCTTAATGGAAAGCGCCTCTTTAACCTATGAGCAGCGTCTGCTGGCTGTACAGCAACTTGGTCGCGACTACATGGCGGCAGGGTTGTACGATCGCGCCGAAGAGATGTTCAACCAGCTGGTGGACGAAACCGATTTCCGTATCAGCGCCCTGCAACAGCTTCTCCAGATTTATCAGGCTACCAGCGAATGGCAGAAAGCAATCGATGTTGCGGAACGCCTGGTGAAGCTGGGTAAAGACAAACAGCGTGTTGAAATCGCCCATTTCTATTGCGAGCTGGCTCTGCAGCAGATGGGCAATGAAGACATGGATAAAGCCATGGCGCTCCTCAGGAAGGGCGCAGCCGCCGATCGCAGCAGCGCACGCGTCTCCATCATGATGGGCCGCGTTTACATGGCAAAAGGCGATTATCAGAAGGCGGTAGAGAGTCTGCTGCGGGTGATCGATCAGGATAAAGAGCTGGTCAGCGAAACCCTCGAGATGCTGCAAACCTGCTATCAGCAACTGGGTATGGTTGAAGAGTGGGTAGCCTTCCTGCGCCGCTGCGTGGAAGAGAATACCGGCGCTTATGCGGAGCTAATGCTGGCGGATGTCGTCCAGGATCACGAAGGCACTGACACGGCGCAGGTCTATATTACACGGCAGCTTCAGCGCCATCCCACCATGCGCGTCTTCCATAAGCTGATGGATTATCACCTGAACGATGCGGAGGAGGGGCGCGCTAAAGAGAGCCTGATGGTGCTGCGCGACATGGTTGGCGAACAGATCCGCAGTAAGCCGCGTTATCGCTGCCAGAAGTGTGGTTTCACCGCCTATACGCTCTACTGGCACTGTCCGTCGTGCCGCGCCTGGTCCACCATTAAGCCGATTCGCGGCCTGGATGGGCAGTAATTTTTAAAAAAACCTATTTTAGTTACAACATACTTATGGGTGTTTTTCGTTCTGGCCGGTGCGCGCTGTGGCCTGGCAGGAATGGAAATGGAACCTGTTAATTTCAGCGATGCACAGGTAGAATGCACGCCGTTTAACATTCCCGCGCCGATGCGGCGCCCATCGACGAGAAGGTCCGGTCATGACGTCTGTAGCTCCCTCTTCTTCCCGCGCAGTTACTGAATCTCCTGTTGTTGTCGCCCTGGATTATAATAATCGCGATAACGCGCTTGCGTTCGTTGATCGTATTGACCCACGCGACTGCCGCCTGAAAATCGGCAAAGAGATGTTCACGCTTTTTGGTCCGCAAATCGTGCGTGATATGCAGCAGCGCGGCTTTGATGTCTTTCTGGATCTGAAATTCCACGATATTCCTAACACGACGGCCCATGCGGTCGCGGCGGCAGCCGAGCTGGGAGTGTGGATGGTGAACGTTCATGCCTCCGGTGGGGCAAGAATGATGACTGCAGCCCGTGAAGCCTTGCTGCCGTTTGGTAAAGACGCGCCATTACTGATTGCTGTCACCGTGCTGACCAGCATGGAAGCCAGCGACCTGCTGGATCTGGGGGTGACACTGTCACCAGCCGAACATGCTGAGCGTCTGGCACGCCTGACCCACAACTGCGGACTTGATGGCGTGGTTTGCTCTGCCCAGGAAGCGGCGCGTTTTAAAAACGCTATCGGGCAGGACTTTAAGCTGGTCACGCCAGGTATTCGTCCTCAGGGTAGCGATGCCGGCGATCAGCGCCGCATTATGACCCCGGAGCAGGCGCTGGCGGCGGGCGTGGACTATATGGTTATTGGTCGTCCCGTGACCCAGTCTGCGGATCCGGCGCAAACCCTGAAAGCCATCAACGCAACACTTCACAAGGGGGCGTAATGCGCGATACCAACAGTCGCCTGGTCTATTCGACCGATGCCGGGCGCATCGATGAAACAAAAGCGGTCGCTGAGCGCCCGAAAGGCGACGGCATTGTACGCATTCAACGCCAGACCAGCGGGCGTAAAGGGAAGGGCGTCTGCCTGGTGACCGGCATTGATGCCGATGATGCCACCCTGGCCTCGATTGCCGCAGAGCTGAAAAAAAAGTGCGGCTGCGGCGGGTCAGTTAGGGATGGCGTAATTGAAATCCAGGGCGATAAGCGGGATCTCATTAAATCCCTGCTGGAAGCGAAAGGAATGAAAGTGAAATTAGCGGGCGGCTAACGCTAAACAATAAAATAAGCCACGGCCGGAGCCGTGGCTTAATATTCTTATATTCTTATAAGACTATAAATAACAATGTCTTATAATTGACTGCGATGGCAATCGGTATTAATTTACTTGCTTACCTCGTGACCGATAATCCCACCCACGGCGGCACCACCTAAGGTACCCAGGGCGCTACCATCAGTTAAGACAGAACCACCGATTGCGCCAGCACCAGCACCAATCGCTGTGTTACGACTTTGTTTGCTCATGCCAGAGCATGCGCTCAGTGATAACGCCAGCGTGACAGCCAGCATAGCAGCGGATAATTTTTTGCTGTTAATTGACATAACTCATTCTCCTGAAATAGTGATCCATGGAAATGACTCTGCCTAAATAAGTGTAAAACTATTTAGCCCGTTTTCCATGAAACTGTTCGCGCAGGCGTTACGAAATCACGCAGGTGATAGTTACTTCCTGTTATATCGCTAACATTAATTTTACGTCTTTATCACTGATCCAACAGGTAAATAGTCTTAAAGGATGGTTCAGAATAATCTCAGAGCGAAAGGGCTGTAACACGCCCGACGAACCGGGCGCAGGGAGGGGGGGTCAGGCAGGTTTTTTGACAATGTCGACAATCAGTCCGTCATGCTGCAATTTCTCACTGTGGACCGCTTTAATGCCCTCGTCGGTAATTACCCGGCTAAAGCGGGAGGCAGGCCCCATAGTGTAGGGATGCACTGCGCCAAACTTGGTGCTGTCGGTCAGCACAATCGTCTCGCCACCTTTCTCAAGCACCGCGTTCACCACATCCGAGCGCATCATGTCACGCCCGGTAAAACCGGTTTCCGGCTGCCAGCCATCAATGCCGATAAAGGCCTTGCTGAAATGAACCTGCTGAACATACTGGCGCGTAAGCGGACCCACCATGCTTTCGCTTTTTTTCTGATAAATGCCGCCCAACAAAATGACTTCACTGCGCGTCTCTTTCAGAAGATGAGCAATGTAGCTGCTCACCGTCACGATGGTGACTTCCTCTTTCTGCTCGGCCAGGGTTCGTGCGAGCAGAGCGTTACAGCTGCCGTTCTCGATAAACACCGTTTCGCCGTTGTTCACCAGGGAAGCGGCAAACTCCGCCAGCTCACGTTTCAGGGCGTAGTTGTTCATCATGCGCGTTTCGACATCTTCGCTGTCCAGCGGCACGGCATAGCCATGCGCGCGGCGCAGATAACTCATTTTTTCCAGAAGATTGAGGTCCTGGCGGATAGTGACTTCAGACACGCCAGTGCTTTTAGCCAGATCAACGACGCTTACACGTCCTGTGTCGATCACCATCTGTAATATTATTTGTTGTCGGGAATTCATAGCATCCAAATTAAAACGGCGCAGCCGTTAGTTGAAAACTGACATAACTACGTGAGCTGCTGAGGTCTTTAAACTTCCCACGGCGATTTAGGCGGGACTTCATCGGTATCTTTCTGCGCACCCGCCTGAGCCAGTAATTCTGATTTTAATATTTCGAGATTACGCAGAGCAGAGTTCACATCACCTGCAACCAGAATATCCAGCACAGTATCAATACGTTGGGCAACTTTCAGTGCATCGATATCAGACATAACCTCATCCCTAAATGAAAAGTGAATAAATTCAATGATGCAGAAATTGAAGGCAAAAGAGAAGGGAAAAAGTGTGCAAACGAAAGTCCATTAATGGTAGTGATATTTTGATACTTCTTTATACAGGGGAGTTAGGTAGTGGATTAGTCTAATTCTGCGCGCAAGGCGCTTTTTTCTATGAGGAATTAGACTATGACAATTATCAATCAGGCTACCTGTAAACTGTTTACTGATTCTGCACGATTCACCCAGCTCGCAGGTTACTACGAAGAGGAAAGACGTACTGTGTGGATGATGCTGCGAGCACAGCCACGCCCTTGCTTCAATCATGCTTTGATTGAAGAGATCATGAACCTGTCCTGGCTGGTCAGGCAGTCCGGGTTTGACGTTGATTTTTGGGTGACCGGATCGCTGGTGCCGGATATGTACAACACCGGCGGTGATTTACGCTTCTTTGTTGACTGCATTGAGAATGGCCGTCGCGAAGCGCTACGGGCGTATGCCCGCGCCTGTGTGGACTGTGTTCATGCTGCGTCGCGAGGCTTCGATACCGGGGCGATCACCCTGTCGATGGTAGAAGGCAGTGCGCTTGGCGGTGGATTCGAAGCCGCGCTGGCGCACCACTTTTTACTGGCGCAGCGGGACGCGCGCTTAGGCTTCCCGGAGATCGCCTTTAATCTGTTCCCGGGCATGGGAGGCTACTCGCTGGTGGCACGCCGTTCCGGCATGAAATTGGCCGAGGAGCTGATCTATAAAGGGGAGTCACACACGGCGGAATGGTATGAGCAGCAGGGGCTGGTGGATGTTCTGTTCGAACCCGGTCAGGGCTACGTGGCGACACGTACCTTTATCGACACGTTACAGCCTAAAATGAACGGCGTCAGAGCCATGCTGCGCGCCCGTCAGCGGGTCATGCAGTTGCCACGCAGTGAGTTAATGGACATCACGGAAGACTGGGTGGAGGCTGCATTCTGCCTGCAGCCGAAAGACGTGGCCTATATGCAGCGGCTGGTTCAGCTCCAGGACCGCCACACCGCATCAGGCCTGCGTAAAGCCAGCTAACGCGCATTGCGTGACTGATAACGTTTAAACCATCGCTCGAATGCGACAACGGGCATGGGCTTAGCAAAAAGAAAACCCTGTCGTTCGTTGACGCCATTCTTCGTCAGAAAGGCGTCTTCTTTAGCACTCTCTACCCCTTCCGCTATGACCTGCAAATTCAGCGCCTGGGCGACGGCAACAATCGCGCGCACCAGCGACTGCGAAACCGACTGCTTATGAATATCACGCACAAACGCCTGATCGAGCTTTATGGCATCGATGGGGAAGCGGGCCAGTTGCGACAGCGAGGAGTAACCGGTGCCAAAATCATCGAGATGGATCTGCGCCCCCAGCTTGCTGAACTGCTGAATTACCGATAGCGCCAGCTCTTCGTTCTCAATCAGGCAGCTTTCCGTCAGCTCCACATCAATCGGGCAGTACTCAAAATCAAGGTCCTTCAGGGCCTGTTTCAAATCGCTGAAGATGGTCTGATCGGCCAGCTGGCGGGCCGAGACGTTAACGGCGACCCGCAAGTTGATACCTTTGTCGCGCCATTTAGCGACCTGGCGCACCACATCAAGCATGACCCAGCGGCCCAGCGGCACGATAAGCCCGGACTCTTCGGCATAGGAGATAAATTCAAGCGGCGGGATCAGCCCGCGCTCCGGCGACTGCCAGCGAACCAGCGCTTCAAGGGTCTTAACCTCGCCGCGCCAGGTGATTTTTGGCTGATAGTGGATCACCAGCTGGTCGTTATCCAGCGCCTTGCGCAGGTTGGTGTCCAGCCACAGGTATTCAAAAACACGCTGATTCATTTCTGGCGAAAAGACGCAGAACGTACCGCGCCCGTTCTCTTTGGCAGTGTACATGGCGGTGTCGGCATTGCGGATCACGCTTTCACGATCCGTCCCGTGCTGCGGGGCGAGAGAAATACCCAGCGAACAGCCGGTATAGACTTCGATTAAACCAATGCGGAAGGGCTGGCGCAGGCGGGTCAGGATCCGCGAGGCCATAGCCTCCAGCGCGCCCTGCGAGGTATTTGTCGCCAGCACGATGAACTCATCGCCGCCCAGACGAGCCAGAAGCTGGCCCTCTTCCAGACAGCTGAGGATCGCCAGCGCCACGGCCTGTAAAAGCTGATCGCCAAACATATGTCCGTAGGCGTCATTCACTTTTTTGAAATTATCGAGGTCAAGGTAGACCACACCCACCTGGCCCTCGCCACGCGTGTCGATCGCAGCACTGATCAGATCGTGAATGGCATTGCGGTTTGGCAGGCCGGTGATGGTATCGGTATTGGCGAGCACCCGGAGTCGCTCCTGGGCGCGGCGCTCTTCAGTAATATCCGTCCCGGAACAGATAAGGAAAATTTCATTTTTGCCGCTGCCGCTGTGCACAAATTTATTGCGAAACAGGAACAGGCGCTGCCCTTTGCGCGTTTTGATCCAGCGTTCCACTTCATAGGAGCTACCGTCACGAAAAAAACCGCTGATATTACGGCGGGAGGCGGCGGCTTCGCTACGGCTCATGAACAATTTGAAGACGTTCTGGCCGATAACTTCATGCTCTTTCATCCCGGTATACTCTTCGCTCAGACGATTAAAGCGTTGAATATTGCCGTGCCGGTCAAGGATGACAATGACCGAATTGGCTTCGGAAACCACCTGTTCGGCAAAAGATAAACCTTGTGCCAGGTCGCGGGCAACAGAAGGGGTGTCGTGCCAGGCAGAGGCGGTGCCGGCCCACTCTTTTTTAGTAATCTTGCGGCCCACCAGATGCACAGGTACTTCGGAGCCGTACAGGGAGAGCGTCATGGTAATGCTGGAGGTAATCACCGTCATCTGGCGAATATGATTTGCCTGTTCGTCGGTCAGGGCGACTACTTGCGTCGTATCTGCGCTTTCACTGGCCGCAAGATGAAGCGCATTGCTGTCTGCCGTTAACCGCCACCAGGGACTGTGGGTGCCCATGTAACGAAACAGCAAATTTTGCTCCACATCGTCAATCATGCTCTCTCCCAGGCGCACTCAATTGCACACAATGTGCATTTTCAGTCGGTTTAATCACGTTAAAACGGCGCTGATTCAAGGCTAAACTTATTGTTTTTTCCCAGTATTCTTATATTAGAACGAGAATGGCGAAAAAGGATACAGGCGAATGAATATTCTGAGAACACAAAATGGCGTGAACCCGCCCGTCGCAAATAATTGTGATCGCTTTTGGCAAATTTGGCAGGAAAAGATAAGTAAAAGTGATGAGTATCAGGTTTTAGAGGTAATAAAAAAGTCGGACCACCCGGTGGGGTGAGTCCGACTTTTTCGCAGCGAACTATCAGACCGCAGGGCGGGCGATAACGCTGCGTGTTTCCATGCGGACTTCAGCGATAGTAACGTCGATAACCTCGGTCACCTTATAAGCCACTTCGCCTTTAATCTGAACAGTGCCGTTCTCCTGGCTGCAGACCAGTTCATCACGCACGGCGTGCAGGAACGGTGCCGGAATAAATGCCACGGCGCCGTTATCCACCAGACGAACGCGCATACCGCCACGGCTGATATCGATGATTTCAGCCGCAAAACGGGTGTCAGTCCCGGCTTTGTCTTTCAGGAAGCGGGCATACAGCCAGTCACCCACATCGCGCTCCGCCATGCGGTTAAGACGACGACGCTCTGCCATCTGCACGGTGGTCTCGTCCTGTGGACGGGCGATGGTTTCACCTTTGACGATAGCCTTAAGCAGGCGGTGGTTCACCATATCGCCATACTTACGGATCGGTGATGTCCAGGTTGCATAAGCTTCCAGACCCAGACCAAAGTGCGGGCCAGGTTCGGTGCTGATCTCCGCGAAAGACTGGAAACGACGAATGCGGCTGTCGAGGAAGCCAGATGGCTGTGCATCCAGCTCACGACGCAGCTTACAGAAGCCGTTCAGCGTCAGCACTTCCTGTGGATCGACATGCACGTCGTGGGTCTTCAGCAGGGCAGCCAGCGCTTCGCTGTTTGCCGGATCAAAGCCGGTGTGCACGTTATAAATACCGAAACCGAGCTGGTCGCGCAGCACGCGGGCCGCACAGATGTTGGCCGCAATCATTGACTCTTCGACGATGCGGTTAGCAATGCGACGCGGCTCAGCAACGATATTCAGCACTTCGCCTTTTTCACCGAGGATAAAGCGGTAGTCAGGGCGATCCTTGAACACCAGCGCATGGGTCTTACGCCACTCGCTGCGGCTCAGGCAGACGCGCTGCAACAGACGAATCTGTTCGGCAATGGCGTCGTTGGCAGGCTGCCAGGTACCGCTGTTTTCCAGCCAGTCAGAGACTTCGTCGTACACCAGCTTGGCTTTCGACTCGATGGTTGCGGCAAAGAACTCAATGTTCTCTTCGATAGTGCCATCGCTGTCGATGGTCATACGACAGGCGAGGACCGGACGCACGGCGTTGGCTCGCAGCGAGCATAAGTCATCAGACAGTTCACGCGGCAGCATCGGGATGTTAAAGCCCGGCAGGTAGTTGGTGAAGGCGCGGATTTTAGCCGACTCATCCAGCGGGGTGCCTTCAGCAATCCAGGCCGTCGGATCGGCAATCGCCACGGTTAACAGCAGTTTGCCGTCAGCCTGCTCTTCCACATACAGCGCATCGTCCATATCTTCGGTGCTGGCACTGTCGATGGTCACAAAATTGAGCGCAGTGAGATCGCGACGCGTCAGACCTTCGTCCAGCATCTCTGTCGCCGCACCTTCAGGGGCTTCTTTTTCCAGGTTATGGCGTGCCAGCGTGACCCACCATGGCACGAAATGATCGTCGCCAAATGTAATAAACTGGGTCAGTTCAGCATAAAAACCGCGGTCGCCCTTCAGAGGGTGACGGCGCATTTCAGCCACGGCCCAGTCACCTTCTTTGAAATCATGCGCGACACCGCGCTCGGCGCGGCAAGGAATGGCGTCTTTCAGCAGGGGATGGTCCGGGATGATGGACAGACGGTCATCTTTACGCAGTACCTTACCGACAAAACGGGTCAGGAAGGGTTCGATCAACTCTTCAGGCTCGGCGGATTCACGATCCTTTTCGCTATGGATCACAGCGGTAATACGATCGCCGTGCATCACTTTCTTCATCTGCGGAGGCGGAATGAAGTAGCTTTTCTGCGCATCGACTTCAAGGAAGCCAAAGCCTTTTTCCGTGGCTTTTACCACCCCTTCAGCACGTGGCGTCTGGGAATGCAGTTGCTGTTTAAGCTGCGCTAGCAGCGGGTTGTCCTGGAGCATAGTGATCTATTTTCGTAGCCATTGAGCGGCTGACAGTTTTACGCGAATCTCACTGCTACAGCAAGCGCTCTTTAGGTAATTAGTATGGTTATTCGCCTCTGCCAATGGCGATCTTCAGACGGTTCAACCAGCCGCAAAAAGCGCTCCAGGTCAGCAGGTTGATAGCCTGAGCCGGGGAAAGCCCCTCATCCGTTAACGGGGTAAATTGCGCGGCGCTGAACTGATCCGGGGAGCGCGCCAGTTGCTCTATCGCGCGTCTCACTGGCTCATCCAGGGCAGGAGATGTCTGTGCGGCATGGATCCCGCTGACCAGAATTTCACCTGTGTAATCGAGGATCGCCGGTTCATGACACAGCACCGGCGTGAGCTGCTGCAACAGCGGCTCAGCCTGCCAGCGTTCAAGCGACGCCAACTGTTGTGCACTGGCATTGCATTGCTCAACGCCCGGGACAACTGGCTCCCAGGTGTCCATGTTCAGCACATTATCGTCTATCAGAGCGTGCGGCGGGATGTGGTGCCCGGGCAGCCAGCGAACAGGATGCCCGAGCAGGGCCTGGAAGACCGCCACGACCCGCGCCTGAAAGCCAACAAAGCCGATAATCTGATTGATGGTCACAATGTCGTAGACCGTCAGGCCCACGTCATCCAGCTCCTGCTGTGCCTTGCTGTCGATCACATCAGGTGAGCTGGCAAGCTGGCGGGCATACTGGGTGATTTGGGCGAGGCGGCGATTACTTTCACGGGAGGAGTCAGGACCGGGGAGGGGGGCAAGTAGCGCGGCGTAGTGATTACAGAGCCGCTGCACGCCGCACACCTGCGCCACGGTCAGGGCCGTGCTGAACCGGTCATACGCGCTGAACGTGCGCAGGCGATTTACCGGCACGGCACGGGGGAAAAAGAGGTCGCACAGCGCCCTGGCCGGGGTTAACCAGCGCTCACAGGCTGCCAGCAGCGAGGCCGGTAAGGCGAGGTTCAACAAAAAACGATCCGCCACCTGTGCGGCTTCGGGAACCAAAGGCAGGACTTCCGTCGGGCTGCTACTGGACTGGGTCTCGTGATACCAGTGGCCTTTGCCAGAAATACGGCGTTGTTCCATGTGCATTCCTTGATCTCAACATAGCGATCAATATCCTGGCGTAAGGCGGATAAGCGGAAAAATATTGTTAGGTGATAACAAATAGCGGAACGGAATAACGAGGGGAAAAACAGCGGGAGAAACCCGACACGCAGGTGCAGTCGGGCACACCTTCCCGCCGGAGCGGGAAGGGCACGAACTTATTTGATTTCCAGCTCGTTCATTGCAGCGATATTGAAACCGCCGTCAACGTGAACCACTTCGCCAGAGATGCCAGCAGAGAGGTCAGAGCACAGGAACGCTGCGGAGTTACCCACGTCTTCGATGGTAACGGTGCGACGAATTGGGGTAACGGCTTCGCAATGCGCCAGCATTTTACGGAAGTCTTTGATGCCGGAAGCGGCGAGAGTACGGATTGGACCCGCAGAGATACCGTTGACGCGCACGCCTTCTGGACCCATTGCGTTCGCCATGTAGCGCACGTTTGCTTCCAGAGAGGCTTTCGCCAGGCCCATCACGTTGTAGTTCGGGATGGCGCGCTCAGCACCCAGGTAGGACAGGGTCAGCAGAGCAGAACCTGGGTTCAGCATGCTGCGGCAGGCTTTCGCCATCGCCACAAAGCTGTAGGAGCTGATGTCGTGGGCAATTTTGAAGCCTTCACGGGTGACCGCGTTCACGTAGTCGCCATCCAGCTGATCGCCTGGTGCGAAACCGATGGAGTGAACGAAACCGTCAAATTTCGGCCAGGTTTTTGCCAGCTCAGCGAACATGCCGTCGATGCTTTCATCTTGCGCAACGTCGCATTCCAGAATGATGCTGGAATCCAGCTGCGCGGCAAACTCTTCTACGCGGCCTTTCAGCTTGTCGTTCTGGTAGGTGAATGCCAGCTCAGCGCCTTCGCGATGCATAGCCTGTGCGATGCCGTATGCGATGGACAGTTTGCTGGCAACGCCAGTCACCAGAATGCGCTTACCGGAAAGAAAACCCATAGCTCTAATCCTTATATTCATTGTTGTGGCGGCTGTCATCTGTTAGGACAACCGTCGTTAAAACGCGGCGATAATAGCATGTGTCGCGTACAGTGTTAATCCGACCACTCCATACGGGGCAGGTCAGCGGTCTTTTCGCCATGCATCGGCGGTTAAGGCTTCGCCAAAATGCCCGGCAATTAAACGTTTTGTCAGGTCGTGAAGCGGCGAGGCCAACACCGATGCGGTACTGCCGCGCTCCACTACCGAGCCTTCATGCATCACCATCACCTGATCGCTGATGTGCTTCATCATCCCCAGATGCTGGGTCACGTAGATATACGAGATACCCTGTTTCTCCTGCAACTCCAGCATCAGATTGATTAACTGTGAACGCATCGACATATCCAGCGAGGCCAGCGCTTCGTCAGCGATGATGACTTTTGGCCGCAGGATCAGCGCGCGGGCAAGGCCGAGACGCTGCTTTTGGCCGGGTGCCAGCATATGCGGATAATAGCTGACATGATCCGGCAGTAGCCCAACCATCCGCAGGGTCTCAATAATCTGCTTACGGCGCGCTTCGAACTCCAGATCGGTATTCAGACGCAGTGGAAAATCGAGGATCTGGGAGATACGCTGGCGCGGGTTCAGCGAGGTCGAGGGATCCTGAAAAATCATGCGGATCCGTTGACTGCGGAACGAGTAATCACCAAATTTCAGCAGATGGTCGTCAATCAGTACATCGCCATCAGAAGGTTCGATCATACCGGCCAGCATTTTTGCCAGCGTTGATTTCCCCGAACCGTTTTCGCCGATGATCGCCAGGGTCTGCTTTTCCCGCAGGGTAAAGCTCAGCGGCTTTACCGCTTCGACGGTCTGGCGGTGGAACAAACCGGTGCGATAGCGAAAGGTCTTACTCAGGTTGCGCACTTCCAGCAAGGTTTCGACCATGTCACTCTTTCTCCATGTTCAGCGGGAAATGGCAGGCAAAGAGGTGGTTCCTCGGCCCGGCAAGGCGCGGGGTTTCAATGCATTTACGCTGCGCATAGGGGCAACGCGGCCCCAGACGGCAGCCAATCGGCAGATGCTCAAGAAGCGGGATCGCCCCCGGCAAGGTGTTGAGGCGGCTTTTATGCGGCATGGCGCTGCCAAAATCGGGGATCGCCCGGATCAGCGCCTGGGTGTAGGGGTGATGTGGCATGGTAATCAGATCTTCGCTGCCGGCGGTTTCCACGGTCTGTCCGCAGTACATCACGTCAATTTTATCTGCCCATTTGCTCAGCATCTGCAGGTCATGGCTGATCAGCAAAATAGTGGTGTTGTTGTTCTGGTTCAGCCGCGTGAGCAGGCGGAAAATTTGCGCCTGGGTGGTGGGTTCCATCGCATTGGTCGGTTCATCGGCAATCAGCAGGCGTGGCTGGTTGGCCAGCGCAATGGCGATCATCACTTTCTGACACTCGCCGTCGGTCAGCTCATACGGGAAGCTGCGCATGGCGTCTTTGTGATCCTTAATCCCCACCCGGTGCAAGAGCTCGATGGTCCGGCGTTTGCGCCAGCCAAAACGCTGCCACCAGCGGCCTTTATAGGTCCAGCCGGGAATGTTCTGCATCAGCTGCTTACCAACACGTTCGGACGGATCGAGGCAGGACTGCGGCTCCTGAAAAATCATCGACACGTTGTGGCCCACCAGCTTACGTCGCTCGCGGGCGGAGAGGCGCAGCAGGTCAATATCATCAAAACGCATCCGGTCGGCGGTGACGCGCCAGTTATCTTTCGCCACGCCGCATATGGCTTTGGCAATTAAGCTTTTGCCCGAGCCAGATTCGCCCACCAGTCCGCGGATCTCGCCTTCGCTCAGGGTAATGCTGACGCGGTCAACCGCTTTCACCCAGCCTTCGCTGGTTTTTATTTCAATCGTCAGATTACGAATGTCCAGTAATGGCATTATTCCACCCCCGCCACAATGGCGCGACGAATGCCGTCGCCAAGCAGGTTCACCAGTAACACACTTATCATGATCGCCGCGCCCGGCAGCATCACCGTCCACGGCGCCACGTAGATCAATTCCAGCGCGTCGCCCAGCATTGCCCCCCATTCCGGGGAGGGGAGTTGCGCGCCCAGGTCGAGAAAACCGAGCGCAGCGATATCGAGGATCGCCATCGACAGGGCGCGGGTGATCTCGGTTACCATCCCGGAGGCGATATTAGGCAGCACCGCGAACCACAGAATATTTAAGGTGGTGGCGCCATCCAGACGGGCGGCAACCACGTACTCTTTTTCCAGCTCATCGTGAACCAGGCTATAGACCGAGCGCACCATGCGCGGCAGCAGCGCCAGCCACACCGCAAACATAGCGTGGGTCAGGTGCGGGCCGGAGAACGCCACCACGATGATCGCCAGCAGCAGCGACGGAATCGACAGCAGGGTGTCGAGAATGTGGTTTGTCACTGCTGAGCGCAGGCCGTGGGTTGACCCGGCGACAATGCCCAGCACCAGCCCACACAGGGTGGCCGCCAGGGTGACCACAAACGCGCCGCCGACCGTGGGTGCTGCGCCGCTCAACAGACGACTTAAGACATCGCGCCCGAGATCGTCGGTACCGAGGAAGAACGAGACTTCGCCGTAGCGTGACCAGGAGGGCGGTAACAGCTGATAGCCGAGGAACTGCTGGTCGATACCGTAGGGCGCAAACCAGGATCCCAGGACGCAGAGCAGCGCCAGGCCGCCGCAGCCGTACAGGCCGATCATCGCCGTGGTATCGCCATAAAAGTTACGCCACACGGTGCGCAACGCCCCGGGCGTGCGCTTTTCACTGTATACGCTATCGTAAGGCATACCATTCCTTATGTTTCAGCGGGTTAGCCATAGCGCCCAAAATATCGGATATCACGTTAACAATAATCACCAGCGCGCCAATCACCATCACGCCTGCGGAGATCGCGGCGTAATCCTGCTGGCGGATGGCGTTAATCAGCCAGCGCCCCAGGCCCGGCCAGCTAAAGACCATCTCGGTGATCATCGCCAGGGTCAGCATGGTAGAAAATTGCAGGCCTAGCCGCGGGATCACCGGCGGCAGGGCGTTATGCAGAACATGGCGACGTAAAATCGTCAGCCGCGACAGCCCGCGCGTAGCAGCGGCTTTGACATAGTTCTTATCAAACACCTCGATGGTGCTGATGCGCATCAGTCGGATCACCTCGGTGGTCGGCGCAACGGCCAGCGCCAGCACCGGCAGCACCATGTGGCGCACGGCGCTGATAATCATCTCATGCCGCCAGACCGAATCTGAGAGCCAGGCGTCAATAATGGCGAAACCGGTCACCGTCTTCACCTCATACAACAGGTCAAAACGCCCGGACACCGGCAGCCAGCCCAGCGTCAGTGAGAAAAAGAGCGTCAATAGCAGCGCCAGCCAGAATACTGGTACCGAAAAGCCGAGCAGGGCGATGGCGCTGATGAATTTATCCTGCCACTTGTTGCGGGTGATCCCGGCGAGCATCCCCACCGGGATCCCTACCACCAGCGCAAAACCGAACGCCAGGATGCACAGCTCCATCGTGGCGGGGAACACCTCTTTTAGCTGTTCAGCGATGGGCTGGCCGTTAATGCTGGAGACGCCAAAGTCAAAATGCAGTACCCCTTCAAACCAGAACCACCACGCATTCCACAGAGAGGCGCCCTGTAGCGGCGCATGCGGCGTGAAATAGCTCAGACTGAAGCCGACAAAGGTCAGGAAGAAGAGAGTGATGAGCAGCAACAGCAGCCGACGTAAGGTAAAAATAATCACGGTTTTTTCACCTCTTCTTGCTTCTCACGAGAGACACCGGCAAAGGACGCGTTGCCAAACGGGCTAAGCACCAGCCCTTTAATATCGTAACGGTACGCCTGCAGACGCAGAGAGGAGGCCAGCGGCAGCACCGGCAACTCTTTGGCCAGAATCGTTTGTGCCTCATCGTAGGCATCGATGCGCGACGCCAGCTGCTGAGTTGACAGCGCTTTGCGCAGAATGTCATCAAACTCGCGGTGGCACCAGTGGGCATAGTTGGTCTGCGAATCGATCGCTGCACAGCTCAGCAGTGGCCGGAAGAAACTGTCCGGGTCGTTACTGTCGGTTGCCCAGCCTGCCAGGGTTAAATCATGGTTCATATCCATCAGGCGCGCCTCCTGAAAACGGCCTTCCACCGGAACGATCACCACCGTGACCCCCACCTGAGCGAGGTCGGCTTGCAGCAGCTCAGCGGTCTTAAGCGGGCTGGGGTTCCAGGCCTGAGAACTGGTAGGGACCCACAACTGCAGGGTGAGATTATCCGCCCCCAGCGCTTTGAGTTGTTCGCGGGCTTTATCCGGGTTGTATTCGGTAATTTTAGCCTCGCTATCGTAAGCCCACGAGGCGCGGGGCAGGATTGAGGCGGCCGTTTCTGCCGTACCGTAATAGATGGACTGCATCAAACGCTGGTTATTGATCGCCAGCGCCAGAGCGTGCCGCACTGCCGGGTTATTAAGTGGTGGCTTATTGGTATTAAACGCCAGATAGGCAATGTTCATGCCCGGACGCAGGGTCAGGCGCAGACGCGGATCGTCACGCAGGATTGTCAGCTGGCTGGCGGCCGGCCAGGCCAGCACATCGCACTCACCGGTGAGCAGCTTCGATAATCGGCCCGTCCCGCCGGAGCCTAAATCCACCACGACCTGTGGCATTAGCGGTTTGCCGCGCCAGAATTTGTCATGACGTTGCAGACGAACATATTGCCCGGCGCGATACTCTGCGACCTGGAACGGACCTGTGCCCACCGGCTGGCGGTCCATCAACTCCTGCTTATCCTGCAGGGTCAGTTGGGTGGCATATTCGGCGGACATCACCGAGGCGTAATGCGTTGCAAGATGCCACAGGAAGGAGGCATCCGGGCGAGCGAGGGTAAACTCCACCGTGCGGTTGTCCAGCTTGCGCACGTTTTTCACCGTATCGGCAAATTGCAGGCTGTCGAAATAGGGGAAGCTGCCGCCGTTAACGTAGTGCCACTCATCGTCGCGGTTAAAAATACGCTGGAAGGTGAAGACCACATCATCTGCATTGAGTTTACGGGTAGGTTTAAACCATGACGTGGACTGGAAGCTCACATCGTCGCGCAGACGGAAACGGTAGGTGGCGCCGTTGTCTAAAACTTCCCAGCTTTCGGCCAGCTCTGGCACCAGGCGGTACGTATAAGGATCTACATCCAGCAGGCGGTCGTACAGCTGTGCGGCGAGGGTATCAACAATCAGGCCGCTGCTCGCTTTTTGCGGGTTGAAGGTGTTGACCTGCCCACTGACGCAGTAGACAAAGCCGCTGTCGCGAATATCAGCGCCATCCACAGACGTGGGGGCAGCAAAAGCCTGGTTACATAACAGGCCGAGCGCAATCAGGGACGAGAAAACCAGACGCATAATTTTTAAGGTTTTTAGTGACGATCTGCAAAGTGTATCGCACTTACACCTGCTTCGTAAAAATGTCTGCGGATAAGTGCTGATATTGTCAGCGCATTTGATGCTTTTTGAGCAATGCCCTTAGCTGGTGGTAGGTCAGCCCCAGCAGTTCAGCCGCGCGTTTCTGATTATATTTTGCCTCCCGCAGACCCTGCTCCAGCAGTTGCTTCTCCTGCGTCTGCTGGAACTGGCGTAAATCCAGCGGCAGGACCGGCGACGCCGCGGAGTGGGGCTTATCGGCGGGAGAGGGGGTGGAACGACTGAACGGATCGATCACAATCTCATCCAGCTCGGTTTCGCTGCTGCCATGGCGATAGACGGAACGCTCAACCACATTTTTCAGTTCACGGATGTTCCCCGGCCAGCGGTAGTCGAGCAGCGTGTCACGGGCGCGCTGACTGAAACCGGGAAACAGGGGCAGCCCCAGCTCGCGGCACATCTGAATGGCAAACTGCCCGGCCAGCAGCATGATATCGCTGCGCCGCTCGCGCAGCGGTGGCAGATTGACGACATCAAAGGCCAGCCGATCCAGCAGGTCGGCACGAAACCGCTCCTGCTCGACCATCTCCGGCAGGTTGGCGTTGGTGGCGCAGACCAGACGAACATTGACCTGCAACGGCTGACTGCCGCCCACGCGCTCCAGCTCGCCGTATTCAATCACGCGCAGCAGTTTTTCCTGCACCAGCATCGGGGCGGTGGCCAGCTCATCGAGGAACAGCGTACCGCCATCGGCGCGCTCGAAACGTCCGGGGTGACGACGCTGCGCCCCGGTAAAGGCCCCCGCCTCATGACCGAACAGTTCGGTATCAAGCAGGTTTTCGTTCAGTGCGGCGCAGTTCAGGGAGATAAAGGGGCCATCCCAGCGCCCGGATAAGTAATGCAGACGGTTGGCAATCAGCTCTTTCCCGGTGCCGCGCTCCCCGATGATCAATACCGGTTTATTCAGCGGTGCCAGGCGGGAAACCTGCTCCAGGACTTCAAGAAAGCTGTTCGCTTCCCCTAATAAGGTATCTTTAAATTCAGACATGATGAAATTAACCATTTAGTGGTGTGATTCACTAAGCGAGAGTAGAGTGGAACGGGTGAAAAAGCAATCACCTCTCATAAAATCAATAAGATAAAAAACTGGCACGGGATTTGTATTAGCTATGCAGCAGGGCTTAGCCCGATAACAGAAATGTGAGGATTCAATTATGGGTATTTTTTCTCGTTTTGCCGACATCGTGAACGCCAACATCAACTCGCTGCTGGAAAAAGCGGAAGATCCACAGAAGCTGGTGCGCCTGATGATTCAGGAGATGGAAGATACGCTGGTGGAAGTACGTTCAAACTCCGCCCGTGCGCTGGCAGAGAAGAAGCAACTTTCTCGCCGCATTGAACAAGCGACTGCCCAACAGAGCGAATGGCAGGAAAAAGCCGAACTGGCGCTGCGTAAAGATAAAGACGATCTGGCCCGTTCGGCGCTGATCGAAAAACAGAAGCTGACTGACATCGTCGCGACGCTGGAGCAGGAAGTTACGCTGGTAGATGACACGCTCACCCGCATGAAAAAAGAGATTGCGGAGCTGGAGAACAAACTGAGCGAAACCCGCGCCCGCCAGCAGGCTCTGGCGCTGCGTCACCAGGCAGCCAGCTCTTCACGCGACGTGCGCCGTCAATTGGATAGCGGCAAGATCGATGAAGCCATGGCCCGTTTCGAGTCATTTGAGCGTCGTATCGATCAGATGGAAGCCGAAGCCGAAAGCCACAGCTTTGGCAAACAGAAGACGCTGGATCAGCAGTTTGCCGATCTGAAAGCGGATGATGAAATCAGCGAGCAACTGGCCGCGCTGAAGGCCAGAATGAAACAAGACAATCAATAATAATACCTGCGGCGCCAGCTGGCGCCGCCACTCATCGTAAGACAAGGAGTAGACATGAGCGCGCTTTTTCTTGCCATTCCGCTAACCATTTTTGTGCTGTTTGTACTGCCGATCTGGTTATGGCTGCATTACAGCAACCGTTCTTCCCGGGGCGAGCTGTCGCAAGGCGAACAGCAGCGTCTGGCGCAACTGACCCAGGAGGCGAATAAAATGCGTGAACGTATTCAGGCGCTGGAAGCGATCCTGGATGCGGAACATCCGAACTGGAGGGATCGCTAATGGCCGGACTGAACCTGAATAAAAAATTGTGGCGTATCCCCCAGCAGGGGATGGTACGCGGCGTCTGCGCCGGCCTGGCGCACTACCTCGACGTGCCGGTAAAGCTGGTACGCGTGGTGACGGTGCTCTCCATTTTCTTTGGTCTGGCGTTTATTACCCTGGTGGCTTACATCATTTTATCTTTCGTGCTGGACCCTATGCCTGACAGCGCGATGAGCGATGAGAATGCCCCAACCAGCAGTGAACTGCTGGACGCGGTGGATGCCCAACTGTCGGCAGGCGAGCAACGCCTGCGTGAGATGGAGCGGTATGTCACCTCTGACACTTTCTCGCTGCGAAGCCGTTTTCGTCAGCTTTAACTGAGAGAACTCATATGAATCAACGCTGGCAACAGGCCGGACAGCAGGTTAAGCCGGGCCTGAAATTCGCAGGGAAGCTGGTTTTACTGACTGCACTGCGTTACGGCCCGGCAGGCGTCGCGGGCTGGGCCATTAAGTCTGTTGCGCGTAAGCCGGTAAGAATGTTACTGGCTGTGGCGCTGGAGCCCATGCTGAAGAAGCTGGCAAACCGCGTTTCCCGTCGTTACTTCTCCTGATCTCCCTATTACCTGAGCCCTTTCCTTTATATGGAGAGGGCAGGTAGCATTTCTCTGATTTCCTGCTTTCTTTGCGGCAGTTCACAATAATGCGCTGAGCTGCTTTGCGAATCCCTTTTTCTCCTTGCTTGTCCGTTGACAGATATTTTTCATGAGAGTAGATTGCCCTCCGTGGGACCGCTACCATGGAAAAAAATGTGAACGCTAAAATTAAGAGTTTAATAAACTTTGTTTACGGAGAGTCTTTTTCTGAGGCGCATTTAAAGATGCTGCTTGAGAAAATTGACAACGCTGGGTCTGTAATTACGGGAAAGCGTAAAGCAGGCTGGGATGAAAAAGATATTGTCCTGATTACTTATGCCGATCAGTTCTCTGCGCCAGGGGAGAAAGCTCTTCCGGTTTTTACCCGATTTTATAATGAGTGGCTCTCTCGCTCATTTTCTCATGTCCATCTTCTGCCTTTTTACCCCTGGTCTTCTGACGATGGTTTTTCCGTCATCGATTATCATGAAGTTGCACCTGAAACGGGTTCGTGGTGTGATGTCGCGGAATTAAAAAAGTCAGCCAGCTTGATGTTTGACTTCGTTTGCAATCATATGTCGGCGAAAAGTAAATGGTTTGAAAATTATATTAACCAGACGCCGGGGTATGAAGATTTCTTTATTTCCGTCGATCCCGAAACCGATTTGTCCGCAGTGACGCGGCCCCGGGCTTTACCCCTTCTGACACCTTTCACGCTTCATGATGGCAGTGTCCGCCATCTCTGGACCACCTTCAGCGAAGACCAGATCGATCTCAATTTCGCCTCTCCTGAAGTGCTGATTGCGATGGTGGATGTGCTGCTGCATTACCTTATGGAAGGGGCTCGTTATATCCGCCTGGATGCCGTCGGCTTTATGTGGAAAATCCCTGGAACAAACTGCATTCATCTTGAACAAACGCATCGCCTTATTCAGCTTTTCCGCGCCATCACGGACAGAGTGGCTCCAGGTACGGTGCTGATTACGGAGACAAACGTTCCGCATAAAGACAACATCTCTTACTTTGGTGATGGTGAAAATGAAGCGCAGATGGTTTATCAGTTCTCTCTGCCTCCGCTTGTGCTGCACGCCGTCCATTGTCAGGATGTCCGGGCGCTCTGTCAGTGGGCGTCATCGCTGAAGCTGCCTTCCATGAAAACCACCTGGTTTAACTTCCTGGCTTCGCATGACGGCATCGGCCTTAATCCTTTGCGCGGAATTTTACCGGAATCGGAAATCCTCTCGCTGGTAGAGAAATTGCAACAAGAAGGGGCGCTGGTTAACTGGAAAAATAATCCTGATGGCACCCGAAGCCCCTATGAAATCAATGTGACTTATCTCGATGCGTTAAGTGAGAAGGAGAGTGAGGATAATGAGCGCATTGCCCGATTTATTCTGGCTCATGCTGTTCTGTTAAGTTTCCCGGGCGTGCCTGCAGTGTATATCCAAAGTATTCTGGGTTCACGTAACGATTATGACGGGGTAGAGCGGCTGGGGTATAACCGCGCCATCAACCGGAAAAAATACCGCGCCGGGGAAATAGATGCCGAACTTGAGGATAATAAGAGCCTTCGCCATAGCATTTACCATCGACTGACACAATTGATTGCGGTGCGTCGGACAGAAAAAGCCTTCCATCCAGACAGTCAGACGATTTTCGAAACATCAGGAACGCATGTTTTCAAAATTATTCGTACTGCGGATAATGGCGAGCGCATTACTGCATTATTTAATTTCAGCAATCAACAGCAAAATATTCATTCAAATATCGAAATCGGCAGAGAGTTAATCGCCGGAGAGGATATTCGTAGTACGACTCTGTCCCTAAATCCATGGCAGGTCATGTGGATTAAAGAAAACTAAAAAGGACCTAAAAAATGAAAATGCCCAGAATTGTGCTGATATCAGCACTGGTTTCGTGCGCCCTGTTATCAGGTTGCAAGGAAGACCAACAGTCTAACGTCACCATTGAGTTTATGCACTCGTCTGTCGAACAGGAGCGACAGGCGGTTATTACAAAACTGATTGAGAAATTCGAGAAAGAGAATCCGACCATCAAGGTGAAACAGGTGCCGGTGGAAGAGGATGCCTATAACACCAAGGTGATTACGCTGGCCCGTACCGGCGCCCTGCCTGAAGTAATCGAAGTCAGCCACGATTACGCCAAAGTCATGGATAAAGAGCAACTGCTGGATCGTGCTGCTATTAGCGAAGCCATTAACACCGTGGGCGAAAGCACCTTCTACGACGGGATCCTGCGTGTGGTTCGCACCGAAGATGGCGAAGCCTGGACGGGGGTGCCGATCAGCGCCTGGCTTTCCGGCGTCTGGTACCACAAGAACGCGCTGGCAGAGGCGGGTCTTGAGGAGCCGAAAAACTGGGAACAGCTGCTGAAAGCCAGCCAGACGTTGAACGATCCGGCCAGGAAACATTACGGCATTGCCCTGCCTACTGCTGAGAGCGTGATGACTGAGCAAGCGTTCTCGCAATTTGCCCTGTCGGGTGGTGCAAACGTGTTTAATGCCAAAGGTGATGTCGAAATTAACACGCCGGAAATGGCCAAAGCGCTGGCGTTTTATAAAGAGCTGGCGGCGACCACCATGCCGGGATCGAACGATGTTATGGAGATCAAAGACGCCTTTATGAATGGCTCTGCGCCAATGGCCGTCTACTCCACCTACATCCTGCCGGCTGTCTTCAAAGACGGAAATCCCGCCAATCTGGGATTTGTCGTCCCGACTGAAACCTCCTCTGCGGTCTACGGCATGGTCACTTCGCTGACCATCACTACCGGTCAAACCGAAGAAGAAACCAAAGCGGCAGAGAAATTTGTTACCTGGATGGAACAGGCTCAAACCGCCACCGACTGGGTCATGATGTCCCCGGGCGCGGCATTGCCGGTGAACAAGCTGGTGGTCGGCACCGAAACCTGGAAAAACAACGAGGTGATCAAGGCCTTTGGGCAACTGCCTTATGAGCTGATTGCGCAGTTCCCGAATGTGCAGGTGTTTGGCGCCGTGGGGGATAAAAATTTCACCCGCATGGGCGACGTGACGGGTTCCGGCATCATCAGTTCCATGGTGCATAACGTGACGGTGGGGCAACAGGATCTCAGCGCAACGTTAAGCAATAGCCAGACGCGACTGACTGACCTGATTTCACAACGATAGGAGCGCACTGCGGAAGGGAATTATGAAGACGTTGTTTTCTGGTCGATCAGATATGCCTTTCGCCATGCTGCTGTTGGCCCCCAGCCTGATTTTGCTGGGGGGCCTTGTGGCCTGGCCGATGATTTCCAACATTGAAATCAGTTTTTTACGCTTGCCCTTAAACCCGCGAGTTAGTGCGGTGTTTGTCGGGTTCGATAACTACATCCGTATTTTGAGTGACGCGGCGTTCTGGCATTCACTGTGGATGACCTTCTGGTATACGGCGCTGGTGGTCATAGGTAGCACCGGGTTAGGGCTGGCCGTTGCCATCTTCTTTAATCGGGAGTTTCGCCTGCGCAAAACGGCGCGTTCTCTGGTGATCCTCTCTTACGTAACACCGTCGATCTCACTGGTGTTTGCCTGGAAGTACATGTTCAACAACGGCTATGGGATTGTGAACTATCTGGGCGTGGATCTGCTGCATCTGTATGACCAGGCGCCGCTGTGGTTCGACAACCCAGGCAGCAGTTTTGTCCTGGTGGTGCTGTTCGCCATCTGGCGCTACTTCCCGTACGCGTTTATCTCGTTCCTCGCGATATTGCAGACCATTGATAAGTCGCTGTACGAAGCGGCTGAAATGGACGGCGCGAATGCATGGCAGCGTTTTCGCATCGTCACATTGCCCGCGATTATGCCGGTACTGGCCACGGTTATCACACTGCGAACCATCTGGATGTTCTACATGTTTGCGGATGTGTATCTGCTCACCACCAAGGTCGATATCCTGGGCGTCTACCTCTACAAGACCGCCTTTGCGTTCAATGATCTGGGTAAAGCCGCCGCAATTTCTGTCGTGCTGTTCGTGATCATCTTCACCGTCATTCTGCTCACCAGAAAAAGGGTAAACCTCAATGGCAACAAATAAACGCGTCCTGGGCCGGATTGGTTTCTACCTGGGGCTGGCGGTATTCCTGATTATCACGCTGTTCCCGTTCTTCGTGATGCTGATGACCTCGTTCAAGAGCGCGAAAGAGGCGATATCGCTCCATCCGACCATTCTGCCGCAGGCGTGGACGCTACAGCATTATGTCGACATCTTTAATCCGCTGATCTTCCCGTTTGTGGATTACTTTCGGAACAGCATGGTGGTGTCGTTAACCTCGTCGGTCATTGCCGTTTTCCTCGGCACGCTGGGCGCTTACGCACTCTCCAAACTGCGTTTTAAAGGGCGCGCGACGATCAACGCGAGCTTTTACACCGTCTACATGTTCTCCGGGATTTTGTTGGTGGTACCGCTGTTCAAAATCATTACCGCATTAGGCATTTATGACACCGAACTGGCGCTCATCATCACCATGGTGACCCAGACCTTACCGACGGCGGTATTTATGCTGCGCAGCTATTTCGACACCATCCCGGACGAAATAGAAGAAGCCGCGATGATGGATGGCCTGAACCGCCTGCAAATCATCTTCCGCATCACCGTGCCGCTGGCGATTTCCGGGCTGGTGTCGGTCTTTGTCTACTGCTTTATGGTGGCGTGGAACGACTATCTGTTTGCCTCCATTTTCCTGTCCAGCGCCAGCAACTTCACCTTGCCTGTCGGGCTGAACACCCTCTTCAGTACGCCGGATTACATCTGGGGTCGCATGATGGCGGCATCGCTGGTGACGGCACTGCCGGTGGTCATCATGTACGCGCTGTCTGAACGTTTTATTAAAAGTGGTTTGACCGCCGGTGGCGTTAAGGGCTAAGGCGGCCGATTTTAACAAGGAGTGAATCATGAAGAAGTTAGTTGCGATCGCGCCGCGCGTGGCGGCGCTGGTGGACTATGAAGATCGTCCTGTAGCGGCACATGAAGTCAAAATTCGCGTTCGTTTCGGCGCGCCGAAACACGGTACCGAAGTGGTGGATTTTCGTGCGGCGAGTCCCTTTATCGACGAAGAGTTTAACGCGGAATGGCAGATGTTTACCCCGCGTGAAGAGGGCGCAGCCCGCGGGATCGAGTTCGGCAAGTTCCAGTTAGGCAATATGGTCGTGGGCGAAATCATTGAATGCGGCGAGGATGTGACGGAGTACCAGATCGGCGACAGCGTCTGCTGCTACGGTCCGCTGCAGGAGACGGTGATCGTCAATGCCGTAGACAACTACAAACTGCGCAAAATGCCGCAGGGCGCCTCCTGGAAAAACGCCGTTTGCTACGATCCGGCGCAGTTCGCCATGAGCGGTGTGCGCGATGCCAACGTCCGTGTGGGCGACTTTGTCGTTGTGGTCGGTCTGGGTGCCATCGGACAGATTGCCATTCAGCTGGCAAAAAAAGCCGGGGCGTCAGTCGTCATCGGTGTCGATCCTATCGAACATCGTTGTGAGATCGCACGCCGTCATGGCGCGGATCACTGTCTGAACCCAATCGGTACCGATGTTGGCCTGGAAATCAAAAAACTGACCGGTAAGCAGGGTGCGGACGTGATCATTGAGACCAGCGGTTTTGCGGATGCGTTGCAGTCTGCGCTGCGCGGACTCGCCTACGGCGGAACCATCTCCTACGTTGCGTTCGCTAAGCCGTTTGCCGCGGGTTTCAACCTCGGTCGCGAAGCGCATTTCAACAACGCAAAGATTGTCTTCTCCCGCGCCTGCAGTGAACCCAACCCGGATTACCCGCGCTGGAGCCGTAAGCGTATCGAAGAGACCTGCTGGGAATTGCTGATGAACGGCTATCTGAATTGTGAAGATCTGATCGACCCTGTCGTGACCTTCACCACCAGCCCGGAAAGCTATATGAAGTATGTCGATCAGCACCCGGAACTCAGTATCAAAATGGGCGTCACTTTTTAAGCTAAGGACAGCAAATAATGAAGATCGCAACACAAAACCAGGCCTTTTTCCCGACCAACATTATGGAGAAATTTCAGTTCATCAAAGCGATGGGTTTTGATGGCTACGAAATTGACGGCAAACTGCTGGTCGATAACCTCGATGAAGTGAAAGCCGCAATCAAAGCCACGGGTCTGCCGGTGACGACGGCCTGCGGCGGCTACGACGGCTGGATTGGTGACTTCATTGAAGAGCGTCGTCTGAACGGCTTACAGCAGATTGAACGCATTCTTGAAGCGCTCGCTGACGTGGGCGGGAAGGGCATTATCGTTCCGGCGGCCTGGGGGATGTTTACCTTCCGCCTGCCACCGATGACTTCACCGCGCAGCCTCGACGGCGATCGCAAAGCGGTAAACGCTTCCCTGCGCTGGCTGGACGAGGTGGCTGCGCGCACCGGGACCACCGTCTACCTGGAGCCGCTAAACCGCTATCAGGACCACATGATCAACACCCTGGCCGATGCCCGTCGCTACATCGAAGAGAATGCCCTGAAGCACGTGCAGATCATCGGCGATTTCTATCATATGAACATTGAAGAAGATTCGCTAACCGATGCGCTGCACCACAACCGCGATCTGCTGGGGCATGTGCATATCGCGGATAACCATCGCTATCAGCCGGGAAGCGGCAACCTGGATTTTGCCCGCCTGTTCGATCAGCTGCGTGCCGATAACTACCAGGGTTATGTGGTGTATGAGTGCCGTGTTCGTGCCGACGATCCTGCGCAGGCTTATCAGGATTCCCTCACTTATTTGCGTGAATGCTAAGGATGACGAGCGTGATGAGTGCTTCAACACCTTCGCCCCTGCGCGTCGCCATCATTGGTGCCGGGCAGGTCGCGGATAAAGTGCATGCCTCGTATTACGCCACGCGCAGCGATGTTCAGATGGTGGCTGTCATGGACAGCCGCCTGGAGCAGGCACAGGCGTTCGCGGAATGTCATGCTATCCCTGCGGCATGGCAGGACGCACAAGAGATGCTACAGGCGGTTAAACCGGATGTGGTGAGCGTTTGTTCCCCCAACCGCTTTCATTTTGAACATGTCATGATGGCGCTGAATGCCGGGTGTCATGTGATGTGTGAAAAACCACCCGCCATGACGCCACAAGAGGCCGATGAAATGCGCGTCGCGGCCCGCCGGGCGGGCAAAGTGCTGGCGTATGATTTTCACCATCGTTTTGCACTCGATACGCAACTGCTGCGTGATGCGGTGCTGAGCGGGACATTCGGTGAAATTTACTTTACCACGGCGCAGGCGCTGCGCCGCTGCGGTGTACCCGGATGGGGTGTTTTTACCAACAAATCGCTGCAGGGGGGCGGCCCCCTGATTGATATCGGTATTCATATGCTGGATGCCGCGATGTATGTGCTGGGTTTCCCGCAGGTAAAACGCGTCACGGCGCACAGCTTTCAGAAGCTGGGCACCCATAAAAACAGCGGCCAGTTCGGCGCGTGGGATCCTGCGCAGTTTACCGTTGAGGATGCCCTGTTTGGCACGATCGAATTCTGCAACGGCGGCATCCTGCGTCTGGATACCTCCTTTGCTTTGAATATTCGCGAGCAGTCGATCATGAATGTCGCCTTCTGCGGTGAGAAGGCAGGTGCAACGCTGTTCCCGGCCCATATCTACCAGGACGACGCCGGTGTGTTACAGACCCTTACCCAGCGTGAAGAGGCTGACGATCAGCGGCATTTACGCAGCATGGATGCCTTTGTTCGTCACGTGCTGGGGGAGCCGGTCATGATCGCCGATGCGGAGCAAGGGCTGGTGATCCAGCAATTAGTTGCCGCACTGTATGAATCCGCCGAAAAAGGGGAAAGCGTGACGTTATGCTGAACCTGTCTGTATTAACCGATCCGGGCTTCTGCCCGCACAGCCTGAATAAATACGCGTCCATCATGGCCTGCGGTAACGGCTATATGGGCATTCGCGCCACGCATGAGGAAGATTACACCCGGCAAACCAGAGGGATGTACCTTGCTGGCCTCTACCATCGCGCGGGTCGTAACGAGACCAACGAACTGATTAATCTCCCGGATGTTATCGGTTTTGATATCGAGCTGGATGGCAAGGACTTCAGCCTGTTATCCGGTGAGATCATGAGCTGGCAACGCGAGCTGGCTTTTGCCAACGGCGAGCTGCGTCGCAGCGTCGTCTGGCGCTCGCCTGAAGGAAAAGACTACCGGCTGGAAAGCCGCCGTTTTGTTGCGCTGGATCCTCTGCCGTTAGTGGCAATGCAACTCGCCATCACGCCACTGGATGCCTCCGCGCAGGTGGGTTTGAAAACCGGCATCGACGCCACCCAAACCAACAGCGGCAGGCAGCATCTGGATGAGATGTCGGTGAGGGTATTTGACCAGCACTACATGCAGGGGATTTACGAAACACAGGACCATGCATCTGATGTGGTGATCTCCGCGTTCTGTCGCCTTTCAGCAGACAGCGACAGTTGCTTCACCGCCAAAAACCGCCGCGTCCAGGTTCACCATGCGCTGAAGGTTCCCCGCGGGGAGACCGTCACGCTCGAGAAACTGGTGTGGGTGGCTCACCGTAGCGACAGAGCACTCTCCGTGGAAACCTTCGCCCGTCATGCGCTGGCCGAACTTAAAGCCTGTGCCACCAGCGGTTACGCCTCTTTGCTGGCACGTTCAGCCTGCGCCTGGGAGAAGGTCTGGCGCGATTGCCGGGTGGAGGTGGCATCCACGGAACATCAGGACCAGATGGCGCTGGATTACGCGGTCTGGCATTTGACAGCCATGACGCCTTCCCATGACGAACGATGCAGCATCGCGGCCAAAGGGTTGACCGGTGAGGGCTATAAAGGCCACGTCTTCTGGGATACCGAAATATTCCTTCTGCCTTTCCATCTGTTCAACCGTCCGCAGATAGCACGCAGTCTGCTGCGTTACCGCTGGCTGAACCTCCCGGGCGCACGCGCGAAGGCCCGTCGTAACGGCTGGCCTGGCGCGCTGTTCCCCTGGGAAAGCGCAGCAAGCGGGGAGGAAGAGACGCCAGAGTTCGCGGCGATCAATATTCGCACGGGGGTACGCCAGAAGGTGGCCTCCGCGCTGGCCGAACATCACATCGTGGCAGATATTGCCTGGGCCGTCGTCGCTTACTGGCAGGCGACGCAGGATGACGCCTTTATGCGTAATGAAGGGGTGACGCTGCTGATGGAAACCGCGTCGTTCTGGATGGGGCGGGCCACCGACGTCAAAGGGCGTCTCGAAATCCATGACGTGATTGGGCCGGATGAATACACGGAACACGTGAACAACAACGCTTATACCAACTACCTGGCCTGGCATAACGTCGCCAGCGCTTGCCGGTTTATGTCGATGTTTAACCGTGAGGATGTGCGCTTTACGGAAAAGGCCGCCGATTTTCTGACGCGCTTATGGCTACCGGAAGCCAATGCCGACGGTGTAATCCCACAGGATGATACCTTTATGGCAAAACCGGCTATCGACCTGAGCCGCTACAAAGCGCAGGCGGGGAAACAGACCATCCTGCTGGACTATTCACGCGCTGAAGTGAACGAGATGCAGATCCTTAAGCAGGCGGATGTGGTCATGCTCAACTACCTGTTGCCGGAACGCTTTACCTCACAACAGTGTGCCGCCAATCTGGCGTTTTACGAGTCGCGCACCATCCACGACTCGTCGCTCAGTAAAACCATCCACGGGATTGTCACCGCGCGTTGCGGGGATACGGAAGGGGCTTACGCCTTCTGGCGTGACGGTGTTGCTATCGATCTGGGTGACGATCCGCACAGTAGCGATGACGGTATTCATGCCGCCGCGACCGGTGCTATCTGGTCTGGCGTCGTTCAGGGATTTGCGGGTGTACAGATTGTGGACGGGGAACTGCATCTGGCGCCGAAACTTCCTGCCCACTGGCAAAAACTCATTTTCCCGTTGCGCTGGCGGAACGCAAATATGCGCTTCACCGTTGAAAATGAGGCGTTAACGGTTGAGACCTCGGCACCTGTCACCTTAACGCTATGGGGCAAAAACCTTAACGTAACAGGGGCGCAGACCTTTGCTTACAAGGACTTTATGACGTCTGTTACTGGGACCGCTACCACGGAGGGAAGTCATGATGCTTAAGGCGGTGATATTCGATCTGGATGGCGTGATTACCGACACTGCGCACCTCCACTTTCTGGCCTGGCGTACCGTGGCGCAGGAGATTGGCATATCCATTGACGAAACCTTCAATGAAGCGCTCAAGGGAATTAGCCGCATGGACTCTCTGCAGCGGATCCTGCGCTATGGCGGGAAAGAGGGGGCGTTTAACGAACAGCAACGCCTGGCGCTGGCGGCTAAAAAGAACGCTCTCTATGTCCGGTCGTTAGCCTCGCTGACGCAGGACTCGCTGCTGCCGGGGATCCGCGAGGTGCTTGCCGGGATCCGGGCGGCGAATGTCAAAACGGGCCTCGCCTCCGTGTCTCTGAATGCCCCGGGAATATTGCAGGCGCTGGGTATAGACCATGCGTTTGATTTTTGCGCCGATGCTTCCCGCATTGCCCGTTCCAAACCGGACCCGGAGATTTTCCTTGCCGCCTGTGCGGGACTGAATGTCTCTCCCCGGGAGGCCATCGGTATTGAAGATGCTGCCGCAGGTATTCAGGCAATCAACGCGGCAGGGATGTTGTCGGTGGGGATTGGGCCTGGCCTCGATGAGGCGGGACTACAACTTCATTCAACGCGGGAACTGACCTGGAAATGCCTGACAGATTTCTGGGCCTCCCGGACGGTACTGATAAGGAACTAACAATGGCTCAACTCTCCCTGAAACACATTCAGAAAATCTATGACAACCACGTTCACGTGGTGAGGGATTTCAACCTCGAAATTGAGGACAAAGAGTTTATTGTCTTCGTCGGACCTTCAGGATGCGGCAAATCGACGACGCTGCGCATGATTGCCGGGCTGGAAGAGATCAGCGCTGGCGAGCTGGTGATCGACGGCGTGTGCATGAACGATGTTCCGGCTAAATCCCGTGATATCGCCATGGTTTTCCAGAACTACGCGCTCTATCCGCATATGACGGTCTACGACAACATGGCGTTTGGCCTGAAGATGCAAAAAATCGCGCCAGCGGTGATCGAGGAGCGGGTTAACTGGGCAGCCCAGATCCTGGGCTTACGCGACTACCTCAAGCGCAAGCCTGGGGCCTTGTCCGGTGGCCAGCGGCAGCGCGTGGCGTTAGGCCGGGCGATCGTCCGGGAAGCCGGGGTGTTCCTGATGGATGAACCCCTCTCAAACCTCGACGCCAAGCTCCGTGTACAGATGCGTGCTGAAATCAGCAAGCTACATCAGAAGCTTAACACCACCATGATTTACGTCACCCACGATCAGACGGAAGCCATGACCATGGCGACCCGTATTGTGATCCTGAAGGACGGTATCATTCAGCAGGTTGGGGCGCCAAAGCAGGTGTATAACGAGCCGGCCAATATGTTTGTGGCTGGCTTTATCGGCTCCCCCGCGATGAATTTCATTCGTGGTGCGATAGACGATGGTTATTTCGTGACCGAAACATTACGTATGGCTATACCTGAGGACAAGCTTGCGGCTCTGAATACGGGCGGTTATCAGCGTAAAGCCGTGGTATTTGGCATCCGGCCGGAAGATATTGTTACCCCTCAAAGCGGACATGAAAACATTAACGCCAAAGTCAGCGTGGCTGAACTGACCGGAGCTGAGTTTATGCTTTACGCCAATGTCGGCGGGCATGAGCTGGTTGTGCGCGCCGGTGCGGCAAATGACTATGCTGCAGGAGATAATATCGGTATCCAGTTCGATATGAATAAGTGCCATTTCTTTGACGCTGAGACTGAAATGGCTATTCGATAATAAGCGTGTTGGCCGGAAATGCGAATTTCCGGTTTTTTTATCTGTTAATAATGAGGGAATATTTTAATGAGTACTCTACTAAAAAGTGCTGCGCTTGTTCTCTGCGCAGGGGTTAGCTGCGCACAAGCAACCGAAACGGCGAAACAGTGGGAATTTAATATTGGGGCCATGTACGAAATTGAAAACGTCGAAGGCCAGGGCGAAGATAAAGATGGGTTATATGAACCATCCGTATGGTTTAATGCAACCTGGGATGCATGGACGTTCTCGCTTGCCATGTATCAGGAGGGCACGGTTGAGTATAGTAGCATGACCCGCGGCAGTTATTTTGATCGTCCAGAATTCGAATTGCGCTATCGTTTTATCGGTACCGATGATTTGACGCTCGGCCTGACCGGCGGTTTTCGTAATTATGGCTACCACTTTAAAGATGAGCACGGCGCTAAAGACGGCAGCGCGAATATGCAGCGCTATAAAATCCAGCCTGACTGGGATGTAAAATTAACCGATGACTGGCGTTTTAGCGGCTGGTTAGCAATGTATCAGTTTGCTAACGATCTTGAAAAAACAGGCTATGCTGACAGCCGTGTTGAAACGGAAACCGGCTTTACCTGGACCATTAACGATATTTTCTCCGCGAAAATAAATTATTATTTAGAACGCGGATTTAATATGGATGGTTCGCGTAATAATGGTGAATTTGCTACCCAGGAGATTCGCGCCTATCTGCCTGTTTCAATGGGGCAAACCACGTTAACGCCTTATACTCGCCTGGGTCTGGACCGCTGGTCGAACTGGGACTGGCAGGACGATCCTTCCCGTGAAGGGCATGATTTTAACCGGCTGGGTCTGTTGTATGCCTATGATTTCAACAATGGTTTATCCATGACGCTGGAATATGCCTATGAGTGGCAAAACCACGATGAAGGCAAGAACGATCGTTTCCACTACGCTGGTGTTGGCGTAAATTACGCGTTCTGACAGGCTGCTTACCAGGGGCTACGGCCCCTGGTTTTAACGAACGGAGTCAGCAAATGAAAAGTGGGTTTCAACCAACACTTTATGGGAGGCGGGTTTACCTGCAATACGGTTGAACAGCAGATTGCAACTCTCTTCACCCAGTCTGCGGGTTGGGATATCAAACCCCCCGGGAGCAGGTGTCAAAATGAGAGAGAGCATGGGATCACTGTAACCCGCCACTGCAACCTGTTCCGGGAGGGCCACATTTAACGCCTCCGCTGCACGATAAAGACTGAGCAACTTCATGCTGTCGGTGGCAAATACCGCATCCGGTGGCGTAGCTGATGAAAGTAATTCCCGGGCGGCCGACAGGGCACTCTCGTGAGTATATCCCCCATCAACGATCCACGCCGGGTTAATAGCAATATGATTTTTTTCCAGGCTGGCTTTATAACCTGCCAGGCGATCAATGGAAACGTGGTAATCAAGCGGCGCGTGCAGGCAGGCTATTTTGCGTCGGCCGGCCTTAATAAAGGCCTCTGTCAAGGTGGCACTGTCGTGAAAATTATCGGTATCGACAGAGTAGATATTTTGAAATTCACCCACGACTTTACCGATTACCACCACCGGTACGCCATACGCGTCCAGCGTTGAGAAAAAGGATTCATTTGCCGGAGAGCTTAGCATGATGATCCCTTTAATCATTTTTTGTTTTATTTTGTTCACGCACTTCAACAGATCGTCTTCACTGCTTTTGGACGTTTGCAAAATGACGTCAAACCCTTCCTCTTCTGCTTTTGCCGTAATGGCATGAAGGACATCTGAGAAAAAAGGATTGCCTGCAGTCGTTTTCGTTGAGCGGGTCGAAATAACCATGATGGCGTCAAAGCCAGAAGAGGTGAGGGCGCGGGCAACCTTATTAGGCTGATAATTTAATTCTTCAATCGCCTTCAACACTTTTTCCCTGGCTTCAGGGGAAATATTTGTTTGCTTATTCAGTACCCGGGACACGGTTGATTTCGAAACGCCAGCAACTCGCGCAATATCATAAATGGTGGGTGACATACACCTTACTCGCTCCGATAGACGGCAATGCGGGTCATCTTACTGGAGAAAAAACGGCAATAGCAATAATTATGAATTGATAATCAACGATCTGCCCCAATTTACTGTATTCTGAAGCAAGTTATTCCATACTGTCAGGCAATGAAGGACCGAGATGAAGCGATTTAAAAGTGAACTCAATTCTCTGATCAATCGTGGGGTTGACCGTCATTTGCGCCTCGCGGTCACCGGCCTGAGCCGCAGCGGTAAAACGGCTTTTATTACGGCGATGGTCAATCAGCTCCTTAACCTGCATGCCGGGGCGCGTTTACCCTTGCTGAGCGCCGTGCGCGAAGAGCGTCTTCTTGGCGTGAAGCGTGTGCCGCAGCGTGATTTTGGCATCCCCCGGTTTACTTACGATGAAGGGCTGGCCCAGCTGTATGGCTCTCCGCCCACCTGGCCAACGCCGACCCGTGGCGTGAGCGAAATCCGCCTGGCGCTGCGCTATCGTTCGAACGATTCGCTGCTGCGTCACTTTACAGAGACCTCCACCCTCTATCTGGAGATTGTCGATTATCCTGGCGAATGGCTGCTCGATCTGCCGATGTTGACGCAGGACTACCTGAGCTGGTCGCGGCAGATGACCGGTTTATTACAGGGACAACGCGCGGCCTGGTCAGCCCGCTGGCGTGCCCTGTGTGAGGGACTGGATCCACTGGCACCTGCCGACGAAAACCGGCTGGCGGCCATCTCGGAAGCCTGGACCGATTACCTGCATCAATGCAAGAAAGAGGGGCTGCACTTTATCCAGCCGGGCCGCTTTGTGCTGCCGGGGGATATGGCAGGCGCCCCGGCGCTGCAATTTTTTCCATGGCCGGACGTGGACGCCTTCGGTGAATCGAAGCTCGCCCAGGCGGATAAACAGACAAACGTCGGGATGCTGCGCGAGCGTTTCAACTATTACTGTGAAAAAGTGGTGAAAGGGTTCTACACCAACCATTTTTTACGCTTCGACCGCCAGATTGTGCTGGTGGATTGCCTGCAGCCGCTCAACAGCGGGCCGCAGGCCTTCAACGATATGCGCCTTGCGCTCACCCAACTGATGCAAAGCTTCCACTATGGACAGCGCACACTGTTCCGCCGCCTGTTCTCGTCAGTCATCGACAAGCTGCTGTTTGCCGCCACCAAGGCGGACCACGTTACGGTGGATCAGCATGCCAATATGGTCTCGCTGTTACAGCAACTGGTGCAGGATGCATGGCAAAACGCGGCGTTTGAAGGTATCAGCATGGATTGTCTGGGACTGGCCTCGGTGCAGGCTACCCAGAGCGGATTGATTGACGTCAATGGCGACAAGATCCCGGCGCTGCGCGGTCATCGTCTGAGTGATGGTGCGCCGTTAACAGTCTATCCCGGCGAGGTGCCTGCCCGGCTGCCCGGCCAGGCGTTCTGGGAAAAGCAGGGCTTCCAGTTCGAAGCCTTTCGCCCGCAGGTTATGACGGTCGATCAGCCGCTACCGCACATTCGCCTCGATGCCGCGCTGGAGTTTTTAATTGGAGATAAATTGCGATGACCGAACCCTTAAAACCGCGTATGGATTTTAGCGGTACGCTGGAGCAGGAACAGCAGGAGGCCTTCAAGGCCGCCCAAACCTTCAATACGACCCAGGCAGAACAGTTTTCCCCGGTCGTTTCCGATATGCTCCCCGCCGAAGAGGGGCAAGCTGAAGCCGTGGTCGAAGCGGCGCTACGTCCTAAACGCAGCCTGTGGCGCAGAATGGTGAGCGCCGGGCTGGTGCTTGCCGGTGTCACGGTCGTCGGACAGGGCGTGCAGTGGGCGATGAATGCCTGGCAAACTCAGGATTGGGTGGCGCTGGGCGGTTGTGCGGCCGGGGCATTGATCGTCGGGGCAGGCGTAGGCTCCATCGCCACCGAGTGGCGCCGCTTATGGCGACTGCGCCAGCGCGCACACGAACGTGATGAAGCCCGTGACTTAATGCAGAGCCACGGCACCGGCCACGGACGGGCGTTTTGCGAAAAACTGGCGAAACAGGCCGGGCTGGATCAGTCTCATCCGGCTCTGCAACGCTGGTATGCCGCTATTCATGAAACGCAGAATGACCGGGAAGTGGTCTCGCTGTATGCCCATCTGGTCCAGCCGGTGCTGGACAGCCAGGCGCGGCGGGAGATCAGCCGCTCGGCGGCTGAGTCGACCCTGATGATTGCCGTCAGCCCGTTGGCGCTGGTGGACATGGCCTTTATCGCCTGGCGCAACCTGCGTCTCATCAATCGTATCGCCGCCCTGTACGGCATTGAGTTGGGCTATTACAGCCGTCTGCGTCTGTTTCGCCTCGTGCTGCTGAATATGGCCTTTGCCGGAGCCAGTGAGGTGGTACGTGATGTAGGCATGGACTGGATGTCGCAGGATCTGGCCGCACGTCTCTCGGCCCGCGCTGCCCAGGGAATTGGCGCCGGATTGCTGACTGCAAGACTTGGGATCAAAGCGATGGAGTTGTGCCGTCCTCTGCCGTGGACAGCGGAGGATAAACCACGCCTGGGCGATTTCCGCCGGGAATTGATTGGTCAGCTGAAAGAAACTCTCAACAAAAAACCGCAGTAGTTACATCTTCTCGCACAATATTCCGTCATGAGGTTCACAAGCTGTCAATATTTGTTGACAGCTATCTTCCCGATTACCGATATCTGGCTTATCATTTCAGGGTTACTGGCTTATAGAGTGATTTTCCCATGCGTCTGGAAGTATTTTGTAAGGACCGTCTCGGCCTGACTCGCGAGTTACTTGATCTCCTTGTTTTGCGTAGCATTGATCTGCGTGGCATCGAGATCGACCCAATCGGGAAGATTTACCTGAACTTTGCCGAAATTGCATTCGATACCTTCAGCAGCTTAATGGCTGAAATTCGCCGTATCGCTGGCGTTACGGATGTGCGCACCGTACCCTGGATGCCCTCCGAGCGTGAACATCTGGCCCTCAGCGCGCTGCTGGAAGCGATGCCGGAGCCGTTCTTATCATTGGATTTGAAAGGCAAAATTGACCGGGCTAACCTGGCGAGCTGCCAGCTCTTTGCCCAGGAGCAAGAGAAACTCAGCAGCCACAATGCCGCCCAGCTGATCCCCGGCTTTAACTTCCAGCGCTGGCTGGAGAGCAACCCGCGATCCACCCACAGCGAGCATGTGATCATCAACGGGCAGAACTTCCTGATGGAGATCACCCCGGTCTATCTGCAGGGCGACAACGACGACCGCACCCTGACCGGCTCAGTGATCATGCTGCGCTCGACGGTTCGCATGGGGCGTCAGCTGCAAAACCTGTCCAGCCAGGATGTCAGCGCCTTCAGCCAGATCATCGCCGTCAGCCCGAAAATGCGCCACGTGGTGGAGCAGGCGCGTAAGCTGGCGAATCTGACGGCACCTTTGCTCATCACCGGAGAAACCGGCACCGGCAAGGATCTGCTGGCTCATGCGGTGCATCAGGCAGGCCCGCGCGCGGGCAAACCCTATCTGGCGCTGAACTGTGCTTCCATCCCGGAAGATGCTGTTGAAAGCGAGCTGTTCGGCCACGCCCCGGAAGGCAAAAAAGGCTTCTTTGAACAGGCCAACGGCGGCTCAGTGCTGCTGGATGAAATTGGCGAAATGTCGCCGCGGATGCAGGCCAAACTGCTGCGTTTCCTTAACGACGGCACATTCCGCCGGGTGGGAGAAGATCATGAGGTGCATGTGGATGTGCGCGTGATCTGTGCCACCCAGAAGAACCTGGTGGAACTGGTGCAGAAGGGCGTCTTCCGTGAAGATCTCTATTATCGCCTTAACGTACTGACGTTGAATATCCCGCCGCTGCGCGATTGCCCGCAGGACATCATGCCGCTGACCGAGCTGTTTGTGGCGCGCTTTGCCGATGAACAAGGCATCCCGCGACCGAAGTTTTCAGCCGATCTCAACACGGTTCTTACCCGCTACGGCTGGCCGGGCAATATTCGACAGCTGAAAAATGCGATCTATCGCGCGCTGACCCAGCTTGAAGGCTATGAGCTGCGGCCGCAGGACATTTTGCTGCCGGATTATGACGCCGGTACGGTGGCGGTGGGCGAAGAGGCGATGGAAGGCTCGCTGGATGACATTACCAGCCGTTTTGAACGTTCGGTATTGACGCAGCTGTATCGTAACTACCCTAGTACGCGTAAGCTGGCGAAACGGTTGGGCGTTTCGCATACCGCCATTGCCAATAAACTGCGCGAGTACGGTCTGAGCCAGAAGAAAGGCGACGAGTAAAAACAAAAAAGCCTCCGCAGGGAGGCTTTCTTTTTGGTCTTACGCTTTCAGCGCTTCCAGCGCAGCAGCATAGTCCGGCTCGGTGGTGATTTCATTCACCAGGTGACTGAACACGACAGTGTCGTTTTCGTCGATTACCACAACCGCGCGAGCAGCCAGGCCTTTCAGGGCGCCTTCAGCGATGCCCACACCGTACTGCTCCAGGAATTCCGGGTTGCGCAGGGTGGAAAGGGTAATAACGTTGCTCAGGCCTTCTGCACCGCAGAAACGGGACTGGGCGAACGGCAGGTCAGCGGAAATGCACAGCACAACAGTGTTGTCCATCTCAGTCGCCAGCTGGTTGAATTTACGGACAGATGCGGCACACACGCCGGTATCGATGCTTGGGAAAATGTTCAGCACTTTACGCTTGCCGGCGAACTGGCTCAGCACGACGTCAGACAGATCTTTTGCCACGAGCGTAAACGCCTGCGCTTTGCTGCCAGTCTGAGGAATGGATCCTGCAACAGAAACCGGGTTGCCCTGGAAATGAACGAGTTGTGACATAGTTATCTTCCTGTTTACATATAGTTAACGTCGCCGTTAGTGTATGTCATCAGCCAATATCACAGCAAACCCTATTTACGCGAAGCCGCTATACAGGAGTGAGTGATGAGAACTCTCAAGGTTTATGAAGAAGCCTGGCCATTGCATACGCCGTTTGTCATCTCCCGGGGAGCCCGGAGCGAGGCCTGCGTGGTGGTAGTCGAAATAGAGGAAGAGGGTGTCAAAGGAGTGGGGGAGTGTACGCCTTATCCGCGATATGGCGAAAGCATCGCCTCGGTGATGGCGCAGATCATGGCCCTGGCACCAGAACTGGAGCGCGGGCTTAGCCGTGAAGCCCTGCAAACCCTGTTACCACCGGGCGCGGCACGCAATGCCGTTGACTGCGCCCTCTGGGATTTAGCCGCGCGCCAGCAGGGCATTCCGCTGGCGACCCTGGCCGGAGTCACATTACCGCAAACGGTAGTGACCGCGCAGACGGTGGTGATCGGCGAACCCGCGCAAATGGCCGCCAGCGCCAAAGCCCTGTATGCCGCCGGGGCGCGGCTGCTGAAAGTGAAGCTGGACGATCGTCTGATCAGCGAGCGCATGGTCGCCATTCGCGCTGCTGTGCCCCAGGCCACGCTGATCGTCGATGCCAACGAATCCTGGCACGGTGAAGGGCTTGCCGCCCGGTGTCAGCTGCTGGCGGATCTGGATGTCGCCATGCTTGAACAACCCCTGCCTGCGGGTGACGATGCGGCGCTGGCGAATTTTATTCATCCGCTCCCCATCTGCGCCGACGAGAGCTGCCATACGCGCGAAAGTCTGCCCACCCTGAAAGGGCGCTACGAGATGGTGAATCTTAAGCTGGATAAAACTGGCGGGATCACCGAAGCGCTGGCGCTGGCCGCCGAAGCGCGGGAGAACGGTTTTGCACTGATGCTCGGCTGTATGCTCTGCACCTCGCGTGCCATTAATGCGGCTTTGCCGCTGGCGGGCGAGGTACAGTTTGCCGATCTGGATGGCCCGACCTGGCTGGCGGTGGACGTTTCACCGGCGCTGCATTACACCACCGGCGTGGTTCATCTCTGAGGCTCCCAGCGCAGCAGATCGGTCATTGCTCTCAGGTACTTCTCGCTGGCCTCGTCGGACGAGATCGGCGGGAATTCGGCGGTGATACAGTGCAGGCTTAAATCAGCGCACCAGCTGCCGAACGACCCCGGTGTTTCATAACCGACGCTGGTAACCAGCGGTAGCGAAAACGCATCCGCCAGCCAGCGCCCCAGTGCGCTGTGGGCTGGATCTTCAATGCAGGCCAGTGGATCGTGAAACGACACCACCCAGGCAGGATGCAGTTTGTGGATCAGGTGGCATAGCGCCTCCGTTTCCGGCTCCGAGCCGGGTTTTTCACCGGTCAATAACACCACATCCCTGTCCTGGGCCGCACTGTTCCAGCGGTAGACCGTCTCACCTTCCCGCCAGTTTGCCGCCGGGAAGTTTCGGTTTAAATCCACGCCACGGGCGTTGGCGCGCAGCCCCAGCTGACAGCCGTCCGGGTTGACGGTGAGCACGACATGGTGGCGACGCAGCTCAGGCGCCAGCGTGCGCAGGGCGCAGGAGAGGGTCACGATCGAGGAGTTTTCATCCCCGTGCGTTCCGGCAATGATCAGGCCGCTGTTACGATCGGCCTGCGGCGCAGGGAACCAGATCAAGGGCGCGCCAAGGAATGAACGGCCATAATGTTCAGTTCCGGGCGGGAAAGCGCCACGTTCCGTTCTGGGGCGAGTGAGGGACATAGACGTTCCTGAATCAGAGTTATACTACTGGCAGTGTTGTGCAAAATACGCGGTTTATCAAATAGTTTCAGCGTCGGGGCAAAACCGGCAGATATCAACTTTCCGACGGAAGTTGTTTGCATTTCCCTGTTCCGAAACAAATAATTACGCATCTGCTCGTTACCCATCATTTCAAAGGGGATCTCATGAAGCATCCGGTTTCGTTGATTTGTTCTGCCCTGTGGTTGTGTGGCCTCTCTTCTTATTCGTTTGCTGCGGATGTTCCCTCCGGGACGACACTGGCACCAAAGCAGGAGCTGGTGCGTCATATTAAAGATGAACCCGCCTCGCTGGATCCTGCCAAAGCGGTGGGGCTGCCTGAGATTCAGGTGATCCGCGATCTGTTCGAAGGCCTGGTCAATCAGAATGAAAAGGGCGAACTGGTGCCGGGGGTGGCCACAAGCTGGCAGAGTAATGATAACCGCGCCTGGACCTTTACCCTGCGCGAGAACGCCAGATGGTCTGACGGTACGCCTGTCACCGCACAGGATTTCGTTTATAGCTGGCAGCGCCTGGTGGATCCGCAAACCACGTCCCCCTTCGCCTGGTTTGCAGCGCTGGCCGGGATTAGTAATGCGCAGGCTATCATCGACGGCAAGGCCACGCCGGACAAACTGGGCGTGACCGCAGTGGATAACAGAACCCTGCGCGTTCAGCTGGATAAACCGCTGCCGTGGTTTGCCAACCTGACGGCGAGCTTCGCCTTTTATCCCGTCCAAAAAGCTAACGTGGAGAGCGGCGCGGAGTGGACCCGTCCCGGTGCGCTGGTGGGTAATGGCGCATACATACTGAAAGACCGGGTGGTTAACGAGAAACTGGTCGTCGAGCGCAACAGCCATTACTGGGATAATGACAAAACGGTATTGCAGAAAGTGACCTTTATCCCAATCAACCAGGAGTCGTCCGCCACCAAGCGCTATCTGGCGAACGATATCGACATCACCGAGTCATTCCCGAAAAACCTCTACCAGAAGCTGTTGAAGGACATTCCTGGGCAGGTTTACACCCCGCCGCAGCTGGGCACCTATTATTATGCCTTTAACACCCAGAAAGGCCCGACGGCGGATGCCCGGGTGCGTCTGGCGCTGAGCATGACCATTGATCGGCGGATTATGGCCGAGAAAGTGCTGGGTACCGGCGAAAAACCGGCATGGCACTTCACCCCGGACGTGACCGCAGGCTTTACCCCTGAGCCATCGCCTTTTGAGCAGATGAGCCAGGAAGAGATGAACGCGCAGGCCAAAACGCTGTTGCAGGCGGCGGGTTACAATGCCCAGAAACCGCTCAAGCTAACGCTGCTGTACAACACCTCGGAAAACCACCAGAAGATCGCCATTGCGGTAGCATCGATGTGGAAAAAGAACCTGGGTGTCGATGTGAAGCTGCAAAATCAGGAGTGGAAAACCTATATCGACAGCCGCAATACCGGCAATTTCGATGTGATCCGCGCCTCATGGGTGGGGGATTATAACGAGCCGTCAACCTTCCTTTCGCTGCTGACCTCCACGCATACCGGCAATATCTCGCGCTTCAACGATCCGGCGTATGACAAGGTAATGAATCAGGCGTCGCTGGAGACCACCGTCAAGGCGCGTAATGCAGATTACAATACAGCGGAGAAAATCCTCGCGGAGAAAGCGCCTATTGCGCCGATCTACCAGTACACCAATGGGCGTCTAATCAAGCCCTGGGTGAAAGGGTATCCCATCAACAACCCGGAAGACGTGGCGTACAGCCGGACGATGTATATCGAGAAGCATTGATGGGCAGGATCGCCTTTTAGACTAAAGTGACCTCTCCTAAAAACGAAACTGGCGCGATTCTTCGCGCCAGTTTCTCTTTCAGTCGCTGAAAAGGACCTGCAGGCCTATCTTGCCAGGCAACATCCACAGGACGCTGTTCGGCTGACTGACTTTATCAGCAGGCTCACTGGACATGGAAGAAAAGAAGAACTGTCGCTGGCAGGCGTCGAAGGTATAGCGTTCCTTCTGCCAGACCAGTATCCGGCTCCCCAATGTTGGAGCCGGGAAAAGGAACTAGCGAGACGCTAACAGCGGTGCGTAATCCATGTTTTGCAAATCCTCCAGCAGGCCGGGGCCAGTGGGGTGCCAGCAGAGTTGCTGGCGGGTCCAGTCAGATGACGCGCGCAGATCCATGGCGGCAAACAGCGCAAACCAGCCAAAATGTGCATCGGCCTCAGCCGCAGAGAGCGAGATCTGAGGCAGACCGAGCTTATCGGCGACCACCTGCGCAATCTGCCGTGTGGCAACGCTTTCTTCCGCGACGGCATGGTAGCGCCTGCCGCGTTCGCCCTGTTCCAGCACCTGCACATACAATCGGGCGACATCGTTGACGTGTGCCGCCGACCAACAATTATTGCCTTCGCCAATACAGGCGACGGCACCTTTTTCAGCAGCGTGTTGAATGTAGTGTGTGATCAGCCCCTGGCGGGCGGTGTCATGCACCTGCGGCAGACGCACCACCCGCACATCCACGCCCTGCGCCAGTAGCGCATCGCCTGCCACTTCAGAGGCCACGCGAGGATTATGGTTATCAGGTTTAAATTGATCTTCACGCGCCAGCGCTGTGGAGCCGTCATTGCCCATACCCGTGCCGGAGGTGATTATCAGCGGACGATCGCTCCCCTCCAGCGCCTGGCCCAGCGCATGAATAACCCGCCGGTCTTGTTCACAGTTCTCGACGAAACGGTGAAAGTTATGGTCAAACGCGGTATGGATCACCGCATCGGCGCGCTGCGCGGCGGCGGCCAGGGTTTCAGGCTCCTCCAGCGTACCGCGATGGACGTCGGCCCCCGCGGCCTTAAGTGCCTGCGCGCTGCTTTCCGAGCGGGCGAGGCCCGTCACCTGATGGCCGGCTGTCACCAGTTCAGCCAGAATCCGCGAACCGATAAACCCGCTCGCACCCGTCGAAAATACTTGCATAATCCACCTCCAGATTGGGTTGCCATCCAGAGTAGCGCTATAGTGAAACGGTAAAAGTAGGGACCTTATCAGGGTATAAATCTTAACAGGATAACGATGATGCCGATGACAATGCAGTCGCTGGGCGATTTTCTGCGGACGCGACGCTTGCGCCTTGATCCGACAGCGTTTGGTTTTATCGGCGGCAGACGGCGTACGCCGGGGTTGCGCCGTGAAGAGGTAGCGCAGCTTGCCCATATCAGTCCCACCTGGTACACCTGGCTTGAACAGGGACGCGGCGGTGCGCCGTCGCGTGAGGTGCTCAACCGTATCGCCAGCGGGCTGCGCCTGACGGGGCCCGAGCGCGAGCATTTGTTTATTCTGGCATTCGGTCATCCGCCAGAAACGCATTTCACGCTCTCCACGGATATCACGCCGCGTCTGCAACGGGTGCTGGAGGCGTTCGGCGTTCCGGCGCTGGTCAAAACTATCACCTGGGATGTCATCGCCTGGAACCGCGCCGCCGCCTGCGTGTTGACCGACTATGGGCAGCTACCGTATTCACAGCGTAACGTGCTGCGTCGGCTGTTTCTCGACCCTCAGGTACGTGAAATGCAGGCCGACTGGCAGACGGTGGCCCGACTGGTGGTGAATGCCTTTCGTGCCGACGTGGCGCGGGCAGGGGAATCGGCAGAAACGGCGAGCCTGATTGGCGAGCTTTGCAGTCGGAGTCCCGAATTTGACCTCCTGTGGCGCAGCAACGATGTCGCCAGCCACGGCGAGGGTATAAAGCGCATTTATCACCCACAGGTGGGGGCGATAGACCTGGAGTTTTCAACCTTCATGGTAGAGGGGCGGCCAGATCTGGCGATGTTAATTTTTAACCCGGCAAATGACGAAAGCCGCCATAAAATTGACAAGCAGGTAAAACAATCCCTGTCTTATGGCGGCGCGTCAGACCGCCATAATGCCGCCGTCCAAGAATAGCGCTTCACCTGCAACGAATCGACTCTCGTCAGAGGCCAGGAACAGCAACGCTGTAGCCACTTCATCCACCCCACCGAGCCGCCCGAACGGCGTCATATTTTGAACCCCTCTCGATACCGTCATTGCCATGCAGATAAGATTGCATGCCGGGGTGAAGATCATCCCCGGCGATACCACGTTCACCCTAATCCCGTGATCTTTTAGCTCGGTAGTTCAGGAGCGGGCAAACGAGCGGATGGCGGCTTTACTGGCGGCTGTGTGGAGCGCGCGGTTACTCGCCTTTGCTGAAGAAAGTCGGGCAGAGGATCATGATGGCGATCCGTTCAGCGCCATCCAATCGGAATGTGCCATACCTTCGCCCGTGCGCGGGTAAGGAGCGCAGCACCCGCGGCCCGCATGAAACATGAAGCGCGGAATTGGGCGAGTCGATAGCGCTCATCATCGGAGTAATGACGCCGCGATGCGCGTGGGTAAAGATGAGGGGTTCCTGTAGCCACTATATTAAGGCGGCGGTGTTAGGGCCAATCGCGCCCTTGTACGATGCAGACATCAGCGGTGGTATTATGGTGAATGGCGTTGCGCCCGGTAGCCCTGGTCTGCCAGATGATATCGGCCCGAAAATCGCCTTTAAGACTAAGATAGTCTCGGCTAAATCGAGTTAAAGAGAAAATGATAATGCATGATAGCGTGGGTTATCATGTCTGCACAGGTATCAATAAATTTCATCCATTTCCATTGAAGTAATACAATCTAAATATGATATTTTATTCCCGAATAGGATTGGCTACATTTTATTAAGGCACGAATGATCATGGCGATGAATATATATCGGTTGTTTAATAAGGTTCACCGCCAGTTATTAGTGGTAATATTTAAAACAATGTCTACTTTTGGACTGTGAGTGAGTTGATTCATTGTAATCACTTGTTCTAATATCACCTGCGCAAAAATGAAGTTTTACTTAATAACTATTCCTTAAGGAAAAGGGACTGCTATGGCTGATACATTTCAGAATGAAGTGCCCAAGGCACGTATAAATCTCAAGTTGGCTCTCCATACGGGGGGCGCGCAAAAGAAAGTTGAGCTACCGCTTAAGCTCTTGACCGTTGGTGATTTTAGTAATGGCAAAGAAAACAGGCCGTTATCTGAACGCAAAAAGGTTAACATCAATAAAAATAACTTCGACAGTGTACTTTCAGAATTTAACCCGGAAATTAACCTGGCCGTGCAGAACACTCTGGCTGGCGAGGGGGTAGAAGAAAATATCCGCCTACATTTTTCCAGTATGAAAGATTTCGAACCCGAACAGGTTGCCCGTCAAATTCCTCAGCTTCGCGCGATGCTGGCAATGCGCAATTTATTACGCGATTTGAAATCCAATCTTCTTGATAACGCCACTTTCAGAAAAGAGCTTGAGAAAATCCTTAAGGACCCGGCGCTGTCTCAGGAATTACGTGACGAAATGAGTGCACTTGCCCCGAAATAAAATTTGGGCATCTCTTTTAATGGATTAACCGGGAATATGCTGATGTCTGTAAATACTGAAACTGGCTCTGCTCAGGGGCAAACCACCGTACTGGAAAAAGAGGGCGTTTACGCCTCCTTGTTTGAAAAAATCAACCTCACCCCGGCATCGAGCCTCGGGGATATTAATGCGTTTCTGGATGATGCTGCGCTCGCTGATGCTTCTGCAGGTGAACGCCTGACGGCCGCGATGCAGGTATTTATGGACTGTATCCGTAAATCCGGTCAGCCAGTGGAAAAGCTCGACAAAACGCTGATTGATCACCACATCGCGGAGCTGGATTATCAAATCAGCCGCCAGCTGGATGCGGTGATGCACCATCAGGAATTTCAGAAGGTGGAGTCCCTGTGGCGCGGTCTGAAACAGCTGGTCGACAACACTGACTACCGTCAGAACGTCAAAACAGAAATTCTGGATGTGTCGAAAGACGATCTGCGTCAGGACTTTGAAGATGCGCCTGAGCTTATCCAGAGCGGTCTTTACTGGCACACCTATACCGCCGAGTACGACACCCCAGGTGGCGAACCGATCGGCTCGGTCATTTCCTCCTACGAATTTGACGCCAGCCCGCAGGACGTTGCGCTGCTGCGTAATATCTCCAAAGTGTCTGCCGCGGCGCACATGCCGTTTATCGGCTCCGTCGGCCCGAAATTCTTCCTGAAAGAGTCGATGGAAGAAGTGGCTGCCATTAAAGATATCGGCAACTATTTCGACCGTGCCGAGTACATCAAATGGAAATCCTTCCGCGATACCGACGACTCCCGCTATATCGGGCTGGTGATGCCGCGCGTGCTGGGACGCCTGCCTTATGGCCCGGATACCGTGCCGGTGCGTAGTTTTAACTATGTTGAACAGGTAAAAGGGCCGGATCACGAGAAATACCTATGGACCAGCGCATCATTTGCCTTCGCCTCTAACATGGTTAAGAGCTTCATCAACAATGGCTGGTGCGTGCAGATCCGTGGCCCGCAGGCCGGTGGTGCAGTGAAAGACCTGCCGATCCATCTGTACGATCTGGGTACCGGCAACCAGGTGAAGATCCCTTCTGAAGTGATGATCCCGGAAACCCGCGAGTTTGAATTTGCTAATCTCGGCTTCATTCCGCTGTCGTACTACAAAAACCGCGATTACGCCTGCTTCTTCTCAGCCAACTCAACCCAGAAACCAGCGCTGTACGACACCGCCGATGCGACCGCCAACAGCCGTATCAACGCGCGCCTGCCGTACATCTTCCTGCTGTCGCGTATTGCGCACTACCTGAAGCTTATCCAGCGCGAGAACATCGGTACGACGAAGGACCGCCGCATGCTGGAGCTGGAGCTGAACACCTGGGTGAAAGGGCTGGTGACGGAAATGACCGATCCGGGCGACGAACTGCAGGCGTCACACCCGCTGCGCGATGCGAAGGTAGTGGTAGAAGACATCGAGGACAATCCTGGCTTCTTCCGCGTGCGTCTGTATGCCGTGCCCCACTTCCAGGTGGAAGGGATGGACGTGAACCTGTCGCTGGTCAGCCAGATGCCGAAAGCGAAAGCATAAGGCAGGAGCAGGGATGAAAATCTTTCGCCCGTTATGGGAAGACGGGGCCTTTCTGGCCCCGCAGCAGTTCCAGCAGCAGTCACGTTGGGATGCACACGTTGCGGATACCGTTGCGCGGATGATGTTGGCGCACCCTTGGGGTGTGCTGTGTGCGGAGTTTGATGACAGCGCGCTCACACTCGCAAGGCTTAATGCCGTCCGTATGGCGGTACGCTTTGCGGATGGCACGCTGATAGATACAGACCTGGCGGATAACCTGCCGCCGGTCTGTGATTTATCCGCGACAGGGCTGGAGAGTGTTGAGGTGCTGCTGTGCCTGCCGCTGCTTAGTGCGAATGGCGGTAATCTGGACGACGGGTGCGACAGTGCCCGTCCACGTCGCTGGCAGTCAGAGCGAGTGACAGTCCAGGAGCTGGCTGGCCATGAGCGCAGCGATCTGGCTGTACTGCGTCATGCGCTGACGCTGCGTCTATCCACCCAGGAAAATGCAGCCTATCTGACCTGTCCGGTGGCCAGAGTCACCCGTAATGTGCAGGGGCTGTGGAGCCTGGACAGAGATTTCATTCCTCCAATGCTTTCGCTGTCGGCAAGTCCTGCGCTGGTCAGCGAACTGGGTGAACTCTTGCACCGCCTGCAGGCCCGCCGCAAGCGTCTGATGGCGATGAGACGGGAAAGTAATAAACGGATGGCGGACTTCGCAGTGGCGGATGTCTCCCTGTTCTGGCTGCTGAATGCGCTCAACAGTGCGGAGCCGGTGCTGACGGAGCTGCACCAGACACCATCCCGCCATCCCGAGTTGCTGTACCGTGAACTGGCAAGGCTTGCCGGTAGTCTGCTGACCTTTTCTCTCGAACATAACGCCGACGATATCCCGCTCTACCGGCACGATACCCCGGAAGATGTATTTCCGCCGCTGTTTACCCTGCTGGATCGTCTGCTGGAAGCTAGCCTGCCGTCCCGCGTTGTTGCCATTTCGCTCGAACAGGGCGAGGACAGAGAAATCTGGCGCGGCAGACTGCACGACGCGAGGCTGCGTGAAGGGGCAGACTTCTATCTCTCGGTGCGCTCCTCCATGCCAAACCACGAACTGCAGACGCGCTTCCCTCAGCTGTGCAAGGCGGGTAGCCATGACGACGTATCTGAAGTCGTTAACATTGCACTGAGTGGGATGGTGATTAAACCCCTGAGCCACGTCCCGGCAGCCATCCCGGTGCGTCTGGAAAACCAGTATTTTGCGCTCGATCTTTCTACTGCGGCGGCCCGCGCGATGCTGGATGCCGGAAACTGTACCTTCTATACGCCGGAGTCGCTCGGTGACGTGAAGCTGGAACTGTTTGCGGTGCTGCGCTCATGAACATGATGAATCTGGATTTGATCAATAAAACGTTTTATCCGGGCTGGCTGATGGTCAGCCAGTTGCGCAGCGGGCAGGAGATTCAGGACGGTGATGCGCTTTACCGTCGCGCCTGCCGCTGGGTCGCGGAGGCCCGCGAGGCTTTAACGGACGGGGGATACAGTGCTGGCTCTTGCGATCGCATGCTTTACGCTTATTGCGCCCTGCTGGATGAGAGCGTGCTGAACCGCGACAGACAGGACGATGGTTACCGTAAGTGGCGCAAGGATCCGTTACAGGCGCGGTTCTTCAGCACCCTGAATGCAGGGGAAGAGCTGTGGGAGCTTATCCGCACCGTTCTGCGTGAACCCGCGCCAGATAACGCGGTGCTGACCTGCCTGTACCGGACCCTGCAATTGGGCTTTGTCGGCCAGTACCGTGATCAGGACGACGAACGGCGGGAGGACGTGGTGCGTGCACTCAGCGAACGCGTGCCGCCTTTTGCGCTGACTGAGGACGCACCGGTAGTTGTGCGGGCATCGCGCCTGCGCAGCGGACGACGGCTGTACTGGCTGGGTTGGGCTGCAGGTATCGTGGTGCTTGCCGCGCTGTGGCTTATCTTCTCATCATCCCTGGCTCAGATGGTGGCCCGGATTGCAGGGCAGGGCTAGCGAATGCGTGAACTCTCCCGTGGTTTGCTCACGGCGTTAGCCCTTCTTCTGGCGCTGTGGTTGGTGCTGGGATTCTGGCCACTTTCGACCAGCAGTCGACTCGCGTTGAGCCTGTGTATTCTGCTGGCGGGCGTTGTGGCTTTCTGGCGTCAGTGGCGGCTGCATCTGCAGTGCCGGGCCATCAGTGAAACGATAACGGAGCACAGCCTGCCGCCGGAACATTTTCAGGGTGCGGTGGTGCTGGTATGCGGCGATACCACCTCCTTGTTTTCCGGTGACACGGTCTGGCGTGAAACTCGCCACGGCTGGTATCTGCAGGTACAGAGTGCTGATGCATTGCCGCTGCTGGCGCAGCATCTGGCTGCTGTTCGTCCGGCGCTAGTGTCACAGGTTTCGGTAATGCTGGCGATCACACCGGAACAGCACATTTCAGAAGAAACGTGTGCGCAGGCGCTTCGCCACTGGCGACGCAGTATCGTCCAGTGCCGAACCTGGCTAAACGGCCTGCCGCCTATCTGGGGTGTGGTCTGGGTGTCACCGCCTGTTCAGCATTCGGATGAGGTGCTGTGGTTTACCGTCACGCCTGACCTGCCTGGCATACGTGCTCGCCAGAACGGCCAGGTTGCCCTGCCGGTAACTGGCTGGCAGCAGGAAGCTGTGGGGGATGACGTCCGTCTGGCTAATGCGCTATGGCTCGACAGCGTGCTCAGGTTGAGCAACACGCTTCTCTTTCGGCCGCTTCGCACGCGTCAGGAGGAACTCCCCGCCTGCAATCTCTGTGCTGTTGGCATCTGTCTGACTCCTGTAGCCGGGGTATCGGAAAACCTCTGGTCGCGTCAGATAGCAGGAACAACCACATTACCTCCGTCATGTGGCGCAGCGGATGACTTGTTACCGCTGCCTGATCTGTTACTGGCGTCGTTGCCACGCCATCACGGCGTGAGCCGTCGGATGCAGGATACCCGGCTGGCCGGTGCTATCTGTTTTATCTTTCTCGCGCTGGCAATGCTGGCCTCCTTTATTAATAACCAGCGCCTGGTACGCAGCGTGGGTGACCACCTTGCCGTCTATCACCGTCTCAGCGGCACGCCGCCCGCACCGAAACTGCAGGCTCAGCAGCGCCTGCGTGCGGATAGCCGTCTTTTGGACAACTGGTTACGTCGCGGCGAACCGCAGCGTTACGGACTGGGTTTGTATCAGGGGATGCGGCTGATACCCCCAGTTGAAGCGGCCATTAGTGACTGGGCACCGCCACTGCCACCGCGTCCGGTAATTAAGAAAGTCGTGCAGGGCCCGCAGACCGTCCGCCTCGACAGCATGTCGCTGTTCGACACAGGCAAGTGGGCGCTGAAACCTGGCTCGACAAAACTGCTGGTGAACTCGCTGGTGGATATTAAGGCGAAGCCCGGCTGGCTGATTGTGGTGGCCGGTCACACCGACAGCACCGGCGACGACAAATCCAACCAGGTGCTGTCTTTGAAACGCGCTGAGTCTGTCCGGGACTGGATGCGCGATACCGGTGACGTACCGGAGAGCTGTTTTGCGGTGCAGGGCTACGGTGAAAGCCGGCCTGTCGCCACCAACGACACGGCGGAAGGCCGGGCGCTGAACCGCCGCGTCGAAATCAGTCTGGTGCCACAGGCAAATGCCTGCCAGTTACCGGGCAACCCCCCCGCGTCATCTCAGGATGATGACGTATCAAAACTTAAAATGGAGTAATTAACATGGCAATTCCAGTCTATCTGTGGCTGAAAGACGACGGCGGCGCGGACATTAAAGGTTCCGTGGACGTTAAGGACCGTGAAGGCAGCATCGAAGTGGTGGCCCAGGAGCATAACCTGTACATCCCGACCGACAATAACACCGGCAAGCTGACCGGCACGCGTATCCATACGCCGTTCCTCTTTACCAAAGAAATCGACTCCTCCAGCCCGTACCTTTACAAGGCTGTGACCACAGGTCAGACCCTGAAATCGGCCGAATTCAAGTGGTACAGAATCAACGACGCCGGCCAGGAAGTGGAGTACTTCAACACGAAGCTTGAGAACGTGAAGCTAGTGAAGGTGAATCCGAAGATGCACGACATCAAGGATCCGGCTTTCGAGAAGCACAACCATCTGGAACAGATTGAGCTGCGCTACGAAAAAATCACCTGGACCTACAAAGACGGCAACATCATTCATTCCGATTCCTGGAACGAACGCACCACCGCGTAATGACCCGGGCAGACGGTTTTCCGTCTGCTTTTTTTGCTGAGCGCCTGTCATAACGGGCGTTCAGCAAAAAACATACAATCCGCCTGCCTGACCTGATGCGCTTTGGTAAGTAAACAGCGAGGGGCGGTAGCGTGCCCGGAACTGATAAAGAGAGAATCTCATGGAAAATCCAGCCGTTCTGTTACGTCGTCTCAACCCTTACTGCGCCCGCGCGATGGAAGGCGCCGCCTTCCTGTGCCAGACCCGCGCACATGCGGAAATTCTGCCCGAGCACTGGCTGCTGAAACTGCTGGAACAGGGCGAGGGGGACATCACAGTGATTGCCCGCCGCTACGAGTGGGATATGGATGCAATATGGCAGGATTTGCTGGCCTTTCTGGATAAACTCCCGCGCTCGGTGCGCAGCCGTCCGCAGCTCTCGGACAGTCTGCAGACACTGATGCAGAACGCGTGGCTGCATGCCTCGCTGGCGGGTGAAACGCAGATCCGCAGCGTTCATCTGCTGATGGCGGTGGTGGAAAAGCCGTCGCTGGTTCGCTGCGACGGCCTGTGGCCGCTGACCACCACCGGGCAGAGTCAGCTGGAGCGCCTGCGTGGGCTGCTGGACGCACAGTCCGACGAACGGGAGGAAATGCAGCAGGAAGCGGCGCTGTGCAACAGTGATGACGTGGCGTTTGTGGGCCGACCGGTAAATGCGGATATAAAAGAAGGAGAGCTCAGCCCGGCGCTGCAGAATGCCCTGGATAAATTCACCCTCGACGTCACCGCCCGCGCCCGCGAAGGCAAAATCGACCCAGTGTTCGGCCGCGACAATGAAATCCGCCAGATGGTGGATATTCTCTCCCGTCGCCGCAAGAACAACCCGATTCTGGTGGGCGAACCGGGTGTGGGCAAAACCGCGCTGGTGGAAGGCCTGGCGCTGCGTATCAGTGAAGGCAATGTCCCGGACGCGCTGAAGCCTGTCTCGGTGCGCACCCTCGACCTCGGCCTGCTGCAGGCGGGCGCGGGCGTAAAGGGCGAGTTCGAGCAGCGCCTGAAAAACATCATTGAAGCGGTGCAGCAGTCGCCGCTGCCGGTGCTGCTGTTTATCGACGAAGCCCACACCATCATCGGGGCAGGTAATCAGGCGGGCGGCGCGGACGCAGCCAACCTGCTCAAGCCCGCCCTGGCGCGCGGGGAACTCAGAACCATTGCCGCCACCACCTGGAGCGAATACAAGCAGTACTTCGAGCGCGACGCCGCGCTGGAGCGGCGCTTCCAGATGGTAAAAGTCGACGAGCCGGACGACGACACCGCCTGCCTGATGCTGCGCGGCCTGAAGTCCCGCTACGCCGAACACCACGGGGTGCATATCACCGATGAAGCGGTAAAAGCTGCTGTCGCCCTTTCAAGACGCTACCTGACGGGCCGCCAGCTGCCGGACAAGGCGGTGGACCTGCTGGATACCGCCTCCGCGCGCGTGCGCATGAGCCTCGACACCGTGCCCGAGCCGCTGACCCACATGAAGGCGCAGCTCACCGCGCTGGATATGGAAAAGCAGGCGCTGATGGAGGATATCGCGGTAGGAAGTTCCTCCCACGGCGAGCGCCTGGCGGCGATTGAGCAGGAGGAGATCCGCATCATCCTCGAACTCGACGCGCTGGAAACCCGGTACGGCGAGGAGATGAAAATCACGGAAGGCTTGCTGGCCTGCCGCCAGGACATCTCCCGCCAGGCAGAAATCGCGGCGTTGCAGGAACAGCTCAGCGCCGTGCACCAGGGCAATCCGCTGCTGGGGCTGGATGTGGACACCCGCACCGTGGCGACGGTGATCGCCGACTGGACCGGCGTGCCGCTCTCCTCATTAATGAAGGATGAGCAGACGGAGCTGCTGAGCCTGGAAAATAATCTGGCGAAACGCGTGGTGGGCCAGGACGCGGCGCTGAACGCCATTGCGCAGCGCCTGCGCGCCGCCAAAACCGGCCTCGCGCCGGAGAACGGCCCGCAGGGCGTGTTCCTGCTGGTCGGCACCAGCGGCACCGGCAAAACCGAGACCGCGCTGGCGCTGGCGGACGAGCTGTTCGGCGGCGAAAAATCCCTGATTACCATCAACCTCTCCGAGTACCAGGAGCCGCACACCGTCAGCCAGCTGAAGGGGTCCCCGCCGGGCTACGTGGGCTACGGTCAGGGCGGTATCCTCACCGAAGCGGTACGCAAGCGCCCGTACAGCGTTGTGCTGCTCGATGAAGTTGAAAAAGCGCACCGGGACGTGATGAACCTGTTCTACCAGGTGTTTGACCGCGGGTTTATGCGCGACGGTGAGGGGCGCGAAATCGACTTCCGCAACACGGTTATCCTGATGACCTCCAACCTCGGCAGCGATCATCTGATGCAGCTTTTACAGGAACAGCCGGACGCCACCGACGGCGATCTGCACGAATTACTGCGCCCGATCCTGCGGGATCACTTCCAGCCTGCGCTGCTGGCGCGCTTCCAGACGGTTATCTACCGCCCACTGGGCCAGGCGGCGATGCGTACCATTGTTGGCATGAAGCTGAACCAGGTGAGCAAACGCCTGGCGCGCCACTATGGCATGAAAACCGTGATTGCCGACAGCCTGATGGACGCGCTGACGGACGCCTGCCTGCTGCCGGATACCGGGGCGCGCAACATCGACAGCCTGCTGAACCAGCAGATTTTGCCGGTGCTGAGCCAGCAGCTGCTGACGCACATGGCGGCGGGGCAGAAGCCACAGTGCCTGACGCTGGGCTGGGATGAAGATGGGGGGATTGTCATAGAGTTACGGCAGGCAGGCGAATAATGACCATCCACGATAAAGAAAAGGACAAAGAAAAAAAGGATAAGAAAGAAGGAACGCTGCGGTTACTGACTTCAGGAGAGATCGCGCTAGCGAAGTCTGTATTCAGATCAACGATCCCTTATCATAAAGTTTGGATCCATTTTGACAGTTATCTTCCTTTTGGGTTGCAGGATCAATATACGGCGATGGCTCCGAATGGAGAAATTTATTTCCGCGAGCACTACCGGGAAGATTATTCACACACTGTTCCTTTCTATCAGCATATGTTTATCCATGAAATGGCACATGTCTGGCAGCGAGAAAAGGGATTGAATGTCATCGGGCGGGGCCTGGTCAGTTGGGCAGTAAGTTACCACTATGTACTGGATAGCCGTTATTTGAGTGAATACCCTATGGAGCAGCAGGCACAAATTATCGCTGACCATTTTATTCTGAATGCTGAAGGATACACAAAATGGTGTGATCTCAGAGATCAGGATGTCATTACGCTTGATGGGAATATCAGCGAGCCGATTATCCGGCAACTGTATCAAAATACGTTGCGGGGGTTTCCATGGTAAAAATTGGCCGGCAACATCATTTTTCAGCATTTCTTTTTTTATTCTCCCTCCCTTTACTGACGGGATGTCCTGGGGATCGATGGCGATTCGACGAAGAAACAACAGTCAGCATTATGGGGGGGAATATCTGTTTTGCTGTGCCGGATGCAGAAGACTACCAACCGGTCAATATTGCAATTAATCCAAGAGGGACTCTGCCGAGCCAGGAGAATATTATCTTTCGCCCGGCTCTAAGAATAGAAAATAGCTATCTGTGTCTCCCCCCATCTTTTTATCTTTTTCCGGATAAGGGGCAATATATAATCAGCTATGTCCTGCGTTCAAAACGTCATGAGGACACGCCGCGCAGAATGGTCGCCGGGATAGAAATTCATAACAAATGTATTTTCGCTATTCCGCTTACTGACATGGAAGCGGTGAGGCCTTATGGAGAGTTGAGCAACAATAATGCTCAGGATGATCAGCGCAGGCATTATGGTTCCTGCGAGCCCCCTTTTAAATCTGTTCATGGAATGAATAATAATGAATCTGACTGATGCGCTGCAGAGCGTTTTATCTGCATCAGGAACACTGAATCGCTACCGGCTTGATATTCCCTCTTGTTCGTCGCCCCTGGACGTTGAAGAGTTCAGTGGAACTGAAAGCATGAGCCGGATGTACAGTTACGACATTATTTTTACCAGTACAAACAAATATCTTGATGCCAGCCAGTTGCTGCGTAAGCCGGCCACTCTGACAATGGGCGGCGGTTTACTTGAGACTCTGACGGAGCAGAAAAAAGTACACGGTGTTATTACTGATTTCCGAAGATTGTCCGGCTCTACAGACCAGACGCTATACCGTATCACGCTAAAACCTTTTCTCTCCCTGTTGGACAAGCAGCATCGCTCCCACCGTTTTTTCGTCAATAAATCGGTGCCGGAGGTGGTGGAGCAGGTGTTGCAGGAGCACGGCCTGCACGATTGGGAGTACGAGTTTAACCTGAAGCAGAGCTACCCGAAGCGCGAGCAGATAAACCAGTACCAAGAGAGCGACCTGATCTTTATTCAGCGCTTGCTGGCGGAAGTGGGGATATTCTACTTCTTCACTTTACAGGAAGATGCCCAGACGGAAGTGGTGCACTTTGCCGATGCGCAGCGGGCGCTAATTTTCGGCAAGCGACTTCCGGTGAACAGCCCGTCCGGGATGAGCGACAGCGGCGCGGAATCGGTGTGGGGGCTTAACGTCGCCCACAACGTGGTGGAAGCGAACGTCACGGCGAAAGATTACAACCACCGTGACGCGCAAAGCGTGCTCCAGTCCGCCCCGGCCGATATGACGCTGGGCGACGGCGAGGGGATGACCTATGGCGAGGTGTATCACTACCGGCTGCGCCACCTTGAGCGCGGCGACAAGTTTGAGCCGCAGGCAGAAACGGCCAACTTTTATGCCCGCCTCGACCATGAACGTTTTCTGGCGGAGCAGGTTCGCATCATCGGTAAAAGCACGGATGTAATGCTTGCACCGGCTCAGGTACTGACCATCACCGACAGCCTGCCACCGACGCTGCCAGAAATACTCCAGGAGCCATTATTGCTTACCGCCGTCGGGTTCACTGCCAGCCGTAAGGACGCACTCCAGGTAACCCTACTGGCGGTTCCCTACAGCGAGACGCTGTGCTGGCGTCCGCCACTACTGCCGCGCCCGAAGGTGACCGGCACCATGACTGCGCGGGTCACCAGCGCAAAGGCGAATGATATCTATGCATGGCAGGACGCATCCGGTCTCTATCGGGTGAAATTTGACGCCGACCGGGATGACAAGTCCCAGGGCCAGGAAAGCATGCCGGTGCGCCTGGCCAAACCTTACGGCGGTGACGTGTACGGCTTCCACTTCCCGTTAATTCAAGGGACAGAAGTAGCGATTGCCTTCCATGAAGGCGATCCGGATCGTCCGTATATCGCCCATGCCCTACACGACTCCCGCCACGTTGACCATGTGACTGAGAAAAACAGTACCCGCAACGTGATCCGCACGCCGACGAACAACAAGCTGCGGATGGAAGACAAGCGGGGCGAGGAGCACATCAAGCTCAGTACCGAGTATGGTGGCAAGACGCAGCTGAATCTGGGACATAACGTGGATGCCGGGCAGAAACTGAGGGGGGAAGGATTTGAGCTGAGAACTGACTCGTGGGGAGTTATCCGTGGTGGAAAGGGTGTTTTTATCAGTGGTGATGTGCAGCCAAATGCACAAGGTGAAACCCTTGATATGGCCGCCGCTGTTGCACAATTACAAAGTGCGTTAGAACTGGTTACTGCGCTGGCTCAAAGTGTCGCGGTGTCTGGGGCTCTTAATGCGGACCGTTCATCACAACATCAGCTCAACCAGGCTCTGAACCAGTTAAAAGAGGCGGGGATTCTGGCATCAGCACCAGCAGGAATTGCATTAACAACGCCCAAAAATATCCAGTTGTCGTCCGGGCATACATTGACGGCTACAGCAGGCGAAAATATAGATATGAGTATTTTCAAAAGGCTAACCGTCGCGGCAGGCGAGGCGATAAGTTTATTTGCTCAGAAAATGGGTGTAAAGCTATTTGCTGCCAGAGGCATTGTAGACATACAAGCACAAACAGATGCGATACGTATTCAGTCTGATAAATCTATGAATCTTAATAGCATTAATGATGAAATAGTATTGAATGCTGCGCAGGGAATAACCCTGACCAGTACTGGGGGGGCATATATAAAAATTAAAAATGGCTCTGTTGAAATTGGTGCGCCCGGAAAAATTGATCTAAAAAGCGCCAGCATATTATGGGGGGGAGCATCTTCACTTGAAAAAACCCTTCAACCTATGGTGGTTGAGGATCCTCAATTTAAATATCCTATGAATGAACGATTCCAGATTTTAGATAAAAACACAAACCAACCAAAAGCGTTTATATCCTATCGCATAGAAACTAAATAGATGCGCGGAATAGTAGATCACTGAAAGGGAACTCAGCCCGGATTGTGCGATCTGATCAATCGCCAAACCAACCAAAACCACCAACCGGACTGAGCGATGCCGATCATAGCACCAATACCCCGTGGCGAACGACGCCTGATGCAGAAAGCTATTCATAAAACGCGCGATAAAAATCATGCCCGCAGACTCACGGCCATGCTGATGCTTCATCGGGGTGAACGGGTCAGCGATGTTGCCAGAACTCTCTGTTGTGCTCGTTCATCCGTTGGTCGCTGGATTAACTGGTTTACGCACTCAGGTATTGAAGGCCTGAAATCCTTACCCGCAGGGCGCTCCCGACGCTGGCCTTTTGAACATATCTGCACCCTGTTACGTGAGCTGATAAAGCATTCTCCCGGCGATTTTGGTTATCAACGTTCACGCTGGAGCACCGAATTACTGGCATTAAAAATCAATGAGATAACCGGTTGCCAGTTACATGCAGGAACCGTTCGCCGCTGGTTGCCATCTGCGGGGCTTGTATGGCGCAGGGCCGCGCCAACTCTGCGTATCCGTGACCCACATAAAGATGAAAAGATGGCGGTAATCCACAAAGCGCTGGATGAATGCAGCGCAGAGCATCCGGTATTTTATGAAGATGAAGTGGATATCCACCTTAATCCTAAAATCGGTGCGGACTGGCAGTTGCGCGGACAGCAGAAACGGGTAGTGACGCCGGGGCAGAACGAAAAATACTATCTGGCCGGCGCACTGCACAGTGGCACGGGTAAAGTCAGCTACGTGGGCGGCAACAGCAAAAGTTCAGCGCTGTTTATCGCTCTGCTGAAGCACCTGAAAGCCACTTACCGGCGGGCGAAAACAATCACGCTGATCGTTGATAACTACATTATCCATAAAAGCCGCGAAACACAGCGCTGGTTGAAAGCAAATCCCAAGTTCAGGGTAATTTACCAGCCGGTTTACTCGCCGTGGGTGAATCATGTGGAACGGCTATGGCAGGCACTTCATGACACGATAACCCGTAATCATCAGTGCCGCTCAATGTGGCAGTTACTGAAAAAGGTCCGCCATTTTATGGAAACCGCCAGCCCATTCCCCGGAGGAAAACATGGTCAGGCAAAAGTGTAGCGGTATTAGGCGCAGCTATTTAGTGAAGGCACAACCCTTCGTGGTATGACTGACGAAAATGGTTACACACAATGCCATTATGGATTTGATTCTAAATCTATTAAATTGTTTTTTGAATAAATAAGGACGTTTTAACTATGAATGAGCAGGAAGCTCCAGTTGCCGAAGGTACGTTAAATAAAAAAGAAGAGAGTGCTGTTGTAGCACATCACGAATCAACATTGATTTATTTTAGTGCTGAAAAAGAAGACCTCATCCTTCTTAATGAAAAAATTGCATTTGATCTGGAGCAACATGCCAAAAAGCTAATGATATTGGTGGATAAAGTTCATAAAGCAAAAGAGATATATTCATCGGCAATTGAAGCTTATGGGAAAATGATGTCTCATCCTGACAGAGTTGCTGAACTTCCTCAGCTTGAAGCTAATATATCAGAAGCGGAAAAAAAGTTAGCAGATAAGAAAGAAGATTTACAAAAAGAGCTAGGAGATTTTGAATCAGAAGGTGCTGGTTACAAAGATATTGTCGAGCTGATACCGATAAAAACAAAAAAACAACAAGGAGCCCGTCAGGGTATCGGGAGTCGTTATGTATATGTAAAAAAATCTTACATTGACAATTTGGGTACTGGAAATATACACCGGGTCAGTATACGCGGGCGTGACCGTGCTTCTGCGAAAGAAAGCATATTTAATCGTGATCAGAATGGAAATATAAAAAGTATAAATACACAAAAAATAAAAGAACAGTTAAGGAAAATTGAAGCTGAAAATAAAGGGGTTGTTTTATTTGAAGTCAAAGATATTGGTAAGATAGATAAGACATTATGTGAATGGGCTGATTCCTGGAACAATAGTTTGCTAATGGAAAAGGAAATCGGTCAGAGCATTGATGTATCCCTTGGCGCACAATTTTTGCGTTTTACATCTAATACTGGCGCATCAGGAGAATGGGATCCCTATAACGGAAAACTAACAATTAAAGGTGAGCATAGCACAGTTCTGTCAGTTGCATCAGGAACGGCCAGTGCAAAATTTTTTATGCCGGATCGTATTGGTTGGGCTTTGAAGATGTTGCCTCCTCCCGGAAAGACTAAAGTTCTCAATATGGGCATGTGGCGAATGTATCTGGAGACATCTCTTATCGGTTTTGCGGGGGCATCACTACAGGTTGAGGCACAAGTCCAGGTAACAACCATTGGCGCAAAACAGGTAATTATAGGGGATCGTGAAGGGCGCCTGCCTCGATTCAGTAATCGACATTCTTCTACAGGCGCCGCGTTTCATCGAGCCAGAGAAAAAAACGAAGAAGGTGCATCTGCCAGTGCTGAAATATTTGCCGGGGCCCGTGCAGAATTTAAAATGAAAGGTGGGGTTCAGTGGTTGCAGCCTGTAGAGCTAACGGTCCATCAGGGAAAAACAGGAGATGATGCCAAAGAGGCCGCCGAATTTGTTGACTTTTGTTCCATTACAGAAGCGATAGTCGGAATGGTGGGATTTGGTGCTGGTGGTAAATTTCAGTGTGACTTTATCAATGGACGCTTCTGTTTCAGCATTGCCGCCAGCCTGTGTTTAGGCGCAGGTGCCAAAGGTTCTTTTGAAGCAGAAGTTGACTACGATAAACTTTCCGATTTTGGGTCCTGGTTGGTTTACCAGCTATATGGCCTTGATTATTCTTTTTTTGAGGTGATTTCAGAACGTGCATTTGAGGCTTTTACAAAGATAAGTGTTTTATATTTAACCGAGGTAAAAGATAAACTCGAGGCAGAATTGAAAACTTTTCAAGCGGATGTGGATAACATTAAATTGGAGTTCGCTGAATTTGTCACTTCGTTCGAAAAAGGTATGGTTGAATCGAAAAAAAGGAACGAAATTTCTAATCGTATTTTATCTAATCCTAAGTATTTATTAAAAATAACCCCTGAGGCTAAGAGTATCTTAATTTATTTACTCACGCGTCATGGCTTTAACGATCACAGGGATTTAGATAATCGGGTTATGCTTGATATTTATCATGATCGTAAAGAGGCTATATTAACCATCCTGGATAGCATCCAAACTCAACGTGAATGGTTTCAGGTTTTTAGCCATTGTAACGTAGACGGGAGTGATTTAGCTTCAGGTAATGCTGCATTAAGATACATGGTTGCTCAAAGGAAAATAAATGAGCTAAAAGAGTTTTTGCAGGAGGGAGTCAACAAGGATAAAGAAATGGATAAAATATACAAAAGGTTAAAGATGAGACCTTCCTGGGGCTATGCGCTTGCCATGAATAATACTGCATTTTATAACTTATACAGGATGAATAATCTTTTTTATCCTAAATCCATGATATTTAGCCCTGTAAGCGACAGTAACGTTATTGAAATTTAAAAAGGTATATATGAAAGATGCAATAAGAGCAGGTTTAATGTTGCTGGCAGTTTTGCCGCTGATTTCATGCGACCAGCAGAAACAGGCGGCAAAAGTTCCGGAGAAGCCTGGCGCAGAACTCTCAAGTTTTATCGCTGAGATCAAAGAAAATCTTGTCTATGTTAAAGGCGGTGAATTTCTGATGGGTGATTATGGTGAGCAATACGGACCGGAACATTTACCCTATGACGCCAGACAGCACAGTAAACCGTTACATAAAGTCGAACTAACAGGCTATTCGATAGGTAAATTTAAAACAAGCAACAAAGAATATCAGTTCTATCTGGCCTATAACAATTTACCCGGAAGAGATATTAATTTGAGTTCCGGAATCAGAAAACTCTGGCGGGAAGTGAATATGACGCCTGAAACACCGGCGCATGTTGACTGGTTTGAAGCGGAAAATTATTGCCGCTGGCTGGCGACCATTACAAAATTACCTTTTTCGTTACCTACAGAAGCACAGTGGGAATATGCTGCGCGTAGCAGGGGGAAGTTTGTTATTGTTCCCACTAACGATGGCACTATACGTATTGAACAAGGTGATAAAAGTAATGTGGCCTGGGAGAGCGATAGCAAAGAGTATGCAAAAAAAATGGGTACGTCACTGGGTGTATTTTCTCCGTTGCCCGGTAATCTTTATCCGCCAAATCCTTTAGGTATTTACGACATGGCCGGTAATGGCTGGGAATGGATAAAGGACTGGTACGATCCTGATTATTATAAATACTCACCGGTAAAAGATCCGCAGGGGCCGGAAAAACCCATGTTTAAAGACAGTCGGGGTAATTATACCAGAGTGATACGTTCTCAGGATTATTCCGGGCCAAGGCGTGGCGCAACTATTTTCCGTTTTTTTTCAGATCCTGCCAACAAGGGATATCTTCCCACCAACAAGACGGTACGTTGCGTGGTAAACAGCGCAGATCCGATTAAATAACGATGCGGATAGCAGCTTAATGAAGTAAGGAAACTGAAATGAGTGCTTTTTACAGAGCTGGATTAATTCTGATAACTGTTTTGCCACTGGTCTCCTGCGACCAGCAGAAACAGGTGGCAAAAGTTCCGGAGAAGCCAGGGGCAGAACTCTCAAGTTTTATCGCTGAGATCAAAGAAAATCTTGTCTATGTTGAAGGCGGTGAATTTCTGATGGGTGATTATGGCGAGCAATACGGACCGGAACATTTACCTTATGACGCCAGACAGCACAGTAAACCGTTACATAAAGTCGAACTAACAGGCTATTCGATAGGTAAATTTAAAACAAGCAACAAAGAATATCAGTTCTATCTGGCCTATAACAATTTATCCGGAAGAGACGTTGATTTGAGATTCCGAAACGGACAACGCTGGCACGAGAAAAATATGACGCCTGAGACACCGGCGCATGTTGACTGGTTTGAGGCGGAAAAATATTGTCAATGGCTGGCTGTCATTACTGAATTGCCTTTCTCTTTACCTACCGAAGCACAATGGGAATATGCAGCACGTAGTCGCGGAAGGTTTGTTATTGTTCCTACCGATGATGGAACTATTCAGATAAAAGAACGTAAGGGCATCAATATCACCACTTCGGATGATCGTGAAATTTTCGCCCGGGAGCAAGGCACTCGTTTAGGTATATTGTCTCCAATGCCACGAGATGCAAGGCCGCCAAATCCTTTAGGCATTTACGACATGGCAGGTAATGGCTGGGAGTGGATAAAGGACTGGTACGATCCTGATTATTATAAATACTCACCGGTAAAAGATCCGCAGGGGCCGGAAAAACCCATGTTTAAAGACAGTCGGGGTAATTATACAAGAGTGATACGCTCTCAGGATTTTTCCGGGCCAAGACGTGGCGCAACTATTTTCCGTTTTGATTCTGATCCTGCCAATAAGGGATATCTTCCCGGCAACAAGACGGTACGTTGTGCTGTTAATAGTTCGAGTCCTTTAAAATAGCCACCCCTCATTTGCTTTAAGTTATTTTTATTACGTTCTGGCATGTTTTCATAAAAATATCATCCATTATTCTTTTGTTTGTAAGACCCATATGTAATTAATAAGGAGGTTTATATGCTGGGTGTTATTCGCATTAATGATAAAACAACTCATGGTGGCACTGTGCTTGAAGGGAGTGCTGGTGTGAAATTTATGGGGTTAGAAGTCTCTTGTCTTATGGATAAGGTATTTTGTCCTGTGCATGGTAAAACATACATTATCGAAGGTGATGAAATTTCAAAGATTAATGGTAAGCCAATAGCTCTGCATGGCCATCGTTGCAGTTGTGGTTGCACGTTGATTTCGTCATTATACAACGCAGGAAAATGTTAATTCGTGCCTGTTAATATAAAAAAAATTCCAGAAGAAAAACCCTTGCCTGTTGCTCCAAATAAATTACGTTGGCTCTTTGCGATTGTTCTGTGTGTAATTGCTGGCGTGGTTGTAGTTCCGACTCTGTGGCCTAAATATCTTCCTACACGTTCTGAATGGTTCTGGTTTTGTACGTTGATGTTGCCTTTATCCATTGGGGTTACAGGATACATTATACGGTTACGCCGCTATGAGAATAAACGCGATAGCGTGCTCTGTTGGAACCGTCTATATCAAAAACAGTATGAAGCGCAAATTTCACTGGGTCAGAAGGCTGTGGGTATGCTGGGAATGAGTTACGTCACGCCAGTTGCCAACAATAAACTTGCTGTAGCGCTTTTACGAGGAGGACGTGGGCTTCAGACGCACTATTTGCCAGAAATTCAGTCTACGATAACAACTGCATCTCTTCCTCTATTACCTAAAGAAGATTACCTGACTCGACTGGAATCAATATTAACAACTGTTATCGGGCAATTGCATAGTGAGTTGATTCAGTTTACCGGAAAATTATTTGTTCGTATTCATCATGATGGCGTGTTGGACAGTGAACAAATTCTCGCCGTCTGGCAGAAGGTTTTTCCCGCTTCATGTCCCGTCACTGATATCAATGTCAGTACTGACAACAATGGGTTGATGTGGATCGATGAATGGCTGGACAGACAGGATGATGCGCTTGTCCTTTCTGTTGAAAGTAATTTATTTCTTCAAGCACGCGATCAGCAGGCAGAATCTGTATCAGCTTTGTTGCTGGCCTCTTCGGCATGGCTGACGCGCTATCGTGTAATGCCGCAAACGTGGATACATCGTCCGGTTAGGATCTCCACTCCGGAAGAGGACGTGGCAGAAGTAGCCCTTTGGGGAAAAATAACTCCAGCGGTACCCTGGTTCTTCTGGCGGGCTCAGGTAAAAAGTAGCGTACTTGCTGAGGCTCTCATTGCAATGGATAAATCGGCACTCCTGTCTGAAAAAAAAGGAGAAATGGTACTGGAGGAGACTTTTGGCAGACCGGGGGCAGCAGTGGGGAATATCACATTAATTTGCGCCTGTGAACACGCTGTCGCATCGGGGCTGGCTCAATGGCTGATAACTAGCGCTAAAAGCACGCAAATGGCGATTATCCGTCCGGCTTAATATCATGCAAGGATTGTGATGTGGAAAAGAAAAAGCGGCTCAGTACATGGTTAATTATCCTTCTGATTGCGATCATCGGTGGATTTCTTATATGGACTGAAAATCCTGTCGTTCATCTTCTTACTACAGAGAAAAAACTGATTGTATCTCTGGCTGTAGCTGGGGTTTGCTTATTTATTTTGCTCTGTGACGATCTATTTGTCCGATTATGGCAGTGGCTCATCTCGCAGAGCTTTATCCAGCAGCTTCGGAAATTATCAGATAAAACTCATCATCGGGAGGAAATATTATTTATTGACAGAAAAAAGCATTGTGAGGTACTCAAGAGTATTCATTTGTATCTTCATCATACTTATGGCCGCACCCGGTCCCGCAGGCTCCGCATCCTGCTCGTAACCGGCAGCGTCACCGATGCCGAACAGCTCGCCCCAAAACTCACGCAGGAACTCTGGCAGGAAGACCAGGGCACGCTGCTGCTATGGGGCGGTGACCTGAACACCCCGGCAGACACCGACTGGCTGGCCGCACTGCGTAAATTGCGCCGCTGCCCGGTAGACGGGATCGTGTGGGTCACATCACAGCTGGACTCCCCGACTGACAATGCCGCGCCGGTACTCACGCCAGATGCGATGGACATGCTTGCCGCATCGCTCAGTACGCGCTATACCGCTCTCGGCTGGCAACTGCCGTTGTACGTCTGGTCGCTGCACTCCCGCGCCGGGCAGCAGGCCGATCGGGTCACCCAGCCCGTTGGCTGCCTATTACAGCCCGGCTGTCGTGCCGAAGGGCTGAACAACCAGCTTGCCACCCTGACGCCAGGACTTGTCACGCAGGGCATTCAGCAGATATGCACGAAAGTGCAGCACAACTTCCTGTTGGGCCTGGCCGACCAGCTCTCACGCGTGCCGGAAACGGTGACAGAGCCGCTATCGATCCTGCTTAACCCGTACCGTCCGCTTCCGCTGGCGGGCGTGGTGTTCAGCCCGCCGTCAGTGGGAGCCGCACGCAGCGTGAAACACCACTGGGGCAAGGATAACCGCTGGGACATTATTACTGATTCGGTGCAGTTGCTCCCGGCGGGTCTGCGCCCGCGTAAGCCCGGCATCACCGCCCGGCAGGTACTCGCAGGGGCCGTGATTCTTGTGATGGCCGGATGGGCTATAACCATGGCGGCCTCCTTTACCGTCAACCGCAGCCTGGTGGCGAGGGCACAGGGGCAGGTCCAGCTGGTTTCCGCGGAGAAGCAACCCCTGGCGACACGTCTGCATGCACTCTCAGAGTTGCAGAAAACCCTTTCCCGTCTTCAGTATCGTGCTGATCGCGGCGCACCCTGGTATACGCGCGGCGGCCTCAGCCAGAACGATGCCCTGATGGCGGCACTCTTTCCGCGCTATGCCGAAAATGCGATACCGCTGCTACGCGATGCGGCTGCGGTTCATCTTCAGCAGCAGTTGAATGCCTACGTACAGCTGCCACCGGACAGTCCGCTGCGGGAGAAAATGACCCGAACGGCCTGGGAACAGCTGAAGCTGTACCTGATGCTTGCGCGTCCGGAGCGGATGGATGCGGCCTGGTTCTCCGGGGCGTTGATGCAGAACTGGCCCCAGCGCCCGGGAGTGAAGGATGGTGTCTGGCAGGGTACCGGCGCCTCGCTGCTGCGGTTTTACGGGGCTAATCTGCCAGCCCATCCGGCGTGGCGGCTGCATCCTGATGACGGGCTGGTAAGCCAGGTGCGTACGCTGCTGGTCCGCCAGATGGGTATGCGCAACAGCGAATCCACGCTGTACCAGAAAATGCTGGCACAAGTAGCGAACCAGTATGCCGACTTGCATCTGTCGAATATGACCGGCGATACGGATGTGTCGCGCCTGTTCACCACCAATGAAGTGGTGCCGGGAATGTTCACCCGTCAGGCGTGGGAGCAGGCCGTTCAGCCCGCCATTGAAAAAGTGGTTGCGGAGCGCCGTGATGAGATGGACTGGGTACTGAGCGACAGCAGGCAGCCAGCTGCGCAGCAGACCTCTCCGGAGGCGCTAAAGGCCCGCCTGACAGAGCGCTACTTTGCTGATTTCGGCGGTGTCTGGCTCGACTTCCTCAACAGCCTGCGGCTCCAGCCCGCGGCCACGCTGTCGGACGCCATTGACCAGCTTACCCTGATGGCCGATGTGCGCCAGTCACCGTTAGTGGCACTGATGAACACGGTAAGCGTGCAGGGGCGCACCGGACAGACTGGCGAGGCCCTTTCCGACTCGCTGGTGAAATCGGCGAAGAACCTGTTTAACCGTGATGAGCAGGCCGCTATAGACCAGCAGGTTGGCGCACATGGCCCGCTGGATGCAACCTTTGGTCCGGTACTGGCGCTGATGGGCAGTCAGACGAAAGGGGCCGGGAATACTGACCTAAGCTTCCAGACTTTCCTGACCCGTATCACCCAGGTGCGCCTGCGCCTTCAGCAGGTCACAAATGCCACCGACCCGCAGGCGATGACTCAGGCGCTGGCGCAGACGGTTTTCCAGGGTAAAGCGGTGGACTTAACCGAAACCCGGGATTATGGCAGCCTGGTGGCGGCAGGCTTGGGGCAGGAGTGGAGTGGATTCGGGCAGACGGTGTTTGTCCGCCCGATGGAGCAGTCCTGGCAGCAAGTGCTCGCGCCTGCAGCTGAAAGCCTTAACGCCCAGTGGCGCAGCGCGGTGGTGGACGACTGGAATACTGCCTTTGGCGGACGCTATCCATTTAAGGATGTCAGCAGCGAAGTCTCGTTGCCGCTACTGGCGAAATACCTGAACAGCGATTCCGGGCGCATCGCCCGCTTTTTACAGACCCGGCTCAACGGTGTGCTCCATAAGGAAGGGAGCCGCTGGACGGCGGACAGCATCAATGCGCAGGGTCTGACCTTTGACCCGGCATTTCTTAAGGCGATAAATACCCTGAGCCATATCTCGGACGTGGTGTTTACCAATGGTGAGGCAGGGCTGCACTTTGAGCTGCGCCCGGGCACGGCGGATGGCGTGATGCAGACGGACCTTGTTATAGACAGCCAGAAGCTGGTCTACATGAACCAGATGCCTGCCTGGAAGCGCTTCAGCTGGCCGGCGGACACCGAAGCACCGGGAGCGGCCCTGAGCTGGATAAGTACGCAGGCTGGCACCCGGCAGTACGCGGATATGTCAGGGGCGTGGGGTTGGATTCGGCTGCTGGACAAGGCCACGGTCAGCGCGTATGCCGGGGCGGGCAGCAGCTGGAGCCTGAACTGGAAAGCGCCGGACGGCAGAGCGTTGAACTATACGTTGCGCACGGAGGCCGGAGAAGGCCCGCTGGCGCTGCTAAAGCTGCGTAATTTTACGCTGCCAGAGGCCATTTTTACTGTTACAAACCCGATGGAAGATGTGACGGTATTTTCTGATGACAATGATATCGCAAAGGAGGACTGGCAATGGCATCCATTACAACCCTGATGGCGGCCTGCCAGCTGGAGAAAGATACGATGGCGGCGCAGGTGCAGTCCCGGCTTGCACTGTGGGACAACTGGCTGCTGCCCGTCTCTGACGACAACTCCACCGGCGATGACCCCGGCTATGACGACGATTTTCAGCTGATGCGCGAAGAGGTGGGTAAGCTCTCCGGCATGGACACGGAGCTTATTTGCCAGCTTGCTGAAAAGCTGCTGATCACGGCCACAAAGGATATCCGCGTGGCCACGTATTATGCCTGGGCGCGGCTGCACCGTGACGGCGAGGCGGGACTGGCTGACGGACTGGAGCTGCTTGCCGCCCTGATGAAGCGGTATGGCGCACAGCTTCACCCGCAGCGGGAGCGCAGCCGAAAAGCGGCGCTGGAATGGCTGGGGAGCAGCCGGATGCTGGACAGCCTTTCTCTGTATCCTGAGGTAATAAAGCGCGAAGCTGAACGCACCGCCGGTGCGTTGTGGCTGCTGGAGCAGTGTTCCGTACAAACTGATGAGGTAGAACGCCCGCAGTACGGCGCGCTATATGGCGCGCTGGAAAGCCGCCTGCAGAAATCCGGCGGCATGGACGCGGTCGTACCGCAAAACGTTAGCGGGAGTCACCACGTCACACCGTCATCCGGCAGCGTACCGTCACTGACGGGAATTGCATCAGGCCAGGAGCTACTGTCGCAGGCGCGCATTCTGGCGGAATACCTGCGAAGCCAGCCGGATGGCTGGCTCTCTGCCCACCGGCTTATAAAGAACCTGCGTCACGACACCCTGCACCAGTTACCGCCCCTCTCATCTGACGGTAAAACCCGCATTGAGCCGCCAAAGCCGGACCAGCGTGCACAGCTGAAACGGCTGTACCTGCAGCAGAGCTGGCGCGAGCTAATGGAGGAGGCGGACAGCCTGCTGTCGCGCGGGGCGAACCATCTGTGGCTGGACGTGCAGTGGTACCTGTATCAGGCGCTGGAGAAATCTGGGCAGGAAGCGGAAGCCGCGATAATCCAGTCTGACCTGAAGGGGCTGCTCTCCCGCCTGCCGGGGCTGGAGACGCTGGCGTTTAACGACGGCACGCCGTTCGCCGATGAGGTGACCCTGAACTGGATAAGACAGCAGGTAACGGATGATCCGTCGGGCTGGCAGGAGAATCACGTGGCCATAGCTCCGGCAGGGGAAGACATCCTGCAACTTGAGCCGGAAGCGCTAACGCTTGCCGACAGCGAAGGGACGGAGGCAGCGCTGGCCTGGCTGCAAAACCGCCCTGGCATGACCACCTCACGCGAACGCTGGCTACTGCGCCTGCTGATGGCGCGCATTGCCGAACAGACTGGCAAAAACGAGCTGGCACTGCATCTGCTGGCTGAAATGGACATTCATTCGACAACCCTGACGCTCATCCACTGGGAGCCTGAACTGCTGTTTGAGGTAAAGGCCAGGCGGCTAAAATTGCTGCGCACAAAAGCTGCACGCAGTGAAACCGACAAAGCTCGCCTTCAACCAGAAATGGATCACCTGCTGGCCGGGCTGATTGCCATCGATCCCGGCAGGGCCGCCGTGCTCTGTAGTTGACCCTTATTCTGCAATACCCAGGAAACTCAATGGACGATTTAACCCTGCGCTATTTCGACGCCGAAATGCGCTACCTGCGTGAAGCGGCAAAAGAATTTGCACAAACTCACCCTGACCGGGCGGCGATGCTCGACCTCGACAAGGCGGGCACGCCCGACCCGTACGTGGAGCGCCTGTTTGAAGGCTTCGCGTTTTCCGTTGGCCGCCTGCGCGAAAAGATTGATGACGATCTGCCGGAGCTGACGGAAGGGCTGGTTAGCATGCTGTGGCCGCATTATTTACGCACCATCCCATCGCTGTCGGTGGTGGCGCTGACGCCGGACCTGCCAGCCATGAAAATGGCCGAAGTTATCCCCGCCGGGCTGGAAATCAGTTCCCGTCCGGTGGGGCCGAAGAACACCGTCTGCCGCTACCGCACCACCCGGGACGTGACGCTGAACCCGGTTGCGGTATCGGCTGTCACCATGACCGCGGAACCGGACGGACGCTCAGTCCTGCGCGTCCGCTTTTCCTGTAGCGGTCAGGCAGACTGGCAGCAGACAGACCTGACGCGGCTGCCGATTTATCTGGGAGAAGATGCCGTAACAGGCAGCGCCCTGCACCTGTGGCTGACGAAGCGCCTGGTGGCGCTGTACATCCGGCTGCCGGGACAGGACGACCGTATAAAGCTGGACGGTTATTTTTCGCCGAGTGGATTCGGAGAACAAGATCGGTTGTGGCCTAAAGGCGATAGCGCGTTCAGCGGCTGGCAGTTGCTGCTGGAGTATTTTTCCTTCCGCGAGAAGTTTATGTTCGTGCACCTCAACGGGCTGGAAAACATGACGCTCCCGACGGGTATCACCCATTTTGATATCGAAGTGGTGTTCAGCCAGATGTGGCAGAGTGATTTGCCGGTGACGGACAGCGCCCTGCGTCTGCATTGCGTACCGGTGATTAACCTTTTCACCCTGGAAGCTGACCCGCTGACCATCAGCGGACTGGAAAGCGAATATTTACTGCGACCAAAACGGCTTCAGGACGGACACACGGAAATTTATTCCGTCGACAGCGTAACCGGCTCCGGGCGAACCGGTGATGCGCGTTACGTGCCCTTTACCAGCTTCCGTCACCGGGGCGGGATGATGCGCCGCCACGCACCGGAGCGCTATTACCATACCCGCGTGAAGCGGGGCGTTACCGGTATGCACGACACCTGGCTTGTTCTCGGTGGACAGCAGTGGGAGGCTGACCGGCTGCTGACTCGGGAGACTGTATCGCTGCGTATCACCGGGACCAATGGTCAGCTGCCGCGCCGTGCACTGCAGAGTACGCTGCTGGACCGCTGCGAACAGATAAGCGAAACGCCGTTCACGGTACGTAATCTGTGCAAACCGACGTTGCCCGCCTATCCGCCGACAGAAGACCGCTTCCACTGGCGGGTGATGAGCCATCTGGGAACCCGTTTTCTCAATATGATGAGTAGCGCAGAGGTGCTGCGCGGCACGCTGTCGCTTTACAACTGGCTCGATGATGAACTCAACAACCGTCGTCTGGATGCCATTCTGGACGTCAGGCACCACCGGATCCAGCGCTTTGAAGATGGCTTCCTGCTGCGCGGCCTGGACGTAGAGGTCACGCTCGACAGCAACGGTTTTACCGGCGAAGGGGATGTGCACCTGTTTGGCGAAATGCTCAACCGCTTTTTCGCGCTGTATGCCGACATGAATCAGTTTAACCAGCTCACGCTTATTGTTCAGCCAGAAGGGAAGTGTATCCGGTGGAAAGAGAATCACAGTCCGCGCCTGCCCGGATGATGTCGCAGTTACGGCAGCAACTGCCGTATATGAATTTTTATCGCCTCTGCCAACTGCTTGAGCAGATCGATCCGGTTGCGCCGGTGCCGGGCAGTGGCTGGCAGGTGCGTCAGGAGCCGATCCGGTTTCGGCCTCACCCGGGGATGGGTTTCCCGTCCAGTGAAATTCGGGGAATGGAAGACCCTGAGCCGGAACATTCGCATCTCCCGCCGACAGTGCGCGTCAATTTTATGGGGCTGTACGGCGTGGAGTCGCCGCTGCCGACGCACTATATCGACGATATCGCCCAACGGCGGGAAGGGTATGAAGCTGCACGCGATTTTCTGGACATCTTCAACCACCGATTGATTACCCAGTATTACCGTATCTGGCGCAAATATTCGTATCCGGCGACTTATGAGGCGGGAGGCGCGTATAACACCTCACAGTATCTGCTGGGGCTGGCTGGGTTGGGGATTCGGGGATGTGCGGCAACGGCAGGTACGCCGCTGTCACGCTTTCTGGCGCTGCTACCTGCGCTACTGCTGCCGGGGAGGACAGCGGAAGGAACGGTCTCGCTGGTAACGTTGCTTGCACCCGATACCGGTGCAGCGGTGTATCACCATGACCGCTGCCGGGTTCCGCTGAAGCAGCAGGTTACCATGAGTGCCCGGCAGCCCGTCAGCCTGAAACATCGTCCTGTAATGGGCAATTATGGGACAGATGTTAACGGTCAGATTCTGTTGCGGCTGACAACCAACAATCCCGATGAAGTACGCGGTTGGCTACCAGGGGGCGAACTGCATCAGGACCTGATGGCGCTGCTGCATGTTTATCTGGGCACACACCTGGATGTGCGACTGCAGCTGTGTGTGGCACGGCATTTGCTGCCGGATGCACGACTGGCATGCAGCGTAGATGCTCCCCGGGTGGGGCGTACCGCAGTGTTGCGACCATTGGTTCCGCAGCAGAACAGGGATGACATGATAACCATTAACCTGGGGCGATATCAGTGCGTCCGGGAAAACATTCACCGAAGGGAGAGCGATGAAGATGGCGATTACCGCGGGTAACACCTCCGCCACGCTGCTGGCATTGTGCCTGGCGGCAACATTAACCGGCTGTGGGCTGACGCAGAAGATATCCGATGGCACGGTTGCGGCGACCAAATCCATTTTTTACAAACAGGTAAAAACCCTGCATCTGGATATCCGTGCACGGGAAGGTGTCAATAACAACGCAAAAGGGGCGTCGCTGGCGACAGTAGTACGTATTTACCAGCTGAAAGACCGCAAGGCCTTCGACAGCACCGATTATCCGTCGCTATTTGCCATGGACAGCCAGGCCATTAAAGCAGATTTAGTGGCAGAAAAAGATATCCGCCTGCGCCCGGGAGAATCTTTCTCGCTGGATATGCCAATGGAGGAGGCGGCGCAGTTTGTGGCGGTGGCCGGTATGTTTATGGCACCCGATCAGGAAAACAATACCTGGCGTCTGGTCATCACCCGCGATGAACTGGATCCGGACACACCACGTATTATTGAAGCCAGCAATAACAGTTTGACCCTGCAACCGCTGAAGGATGACTGAGATGCCGCGCCCGTCGTTATACGAAACCCTGTTCGGCAATTTTGCAGGCGGCCTCGATCTGCATCAGGTCAATGAAGAAAATCAGGCAATCCTCTCCGTGCTGGACAATATGCAGCGTATTATCAACTGCCGCGCCGGGACGCTGGCGCATTTGCCGGACTACGGTCTGCCGGATATGACGAAAATTCTTCAGGGGATGCCCGGAACTGCGCACCAGCTGATATCCACCCTGTCGGCGGTGTTGCTGAAATACGAGCCACGCCTGCGCAAAATCACGGTCGTGATGCTCGAGCAGACCCGGCCTGGCGAATTGCGCTACGCCATTGATGCCGAGCTGAAAGGCGTCGGGCTGGTGCGTTACGGCACCGAGTTTATGCCGGAGGGCAAAATCCTAATCCGTCATATGAAACAGCAGCAGTACCTGGATGTCCGCGCCGCAATTTAGCGATTTTTCTGACAGAAACTACCATGACAACATCCCCTGAACGCTACGTCAAAACCGGTGGCGATCCGCGCGCGGTTGCGGATTACGTCGCCCTGCGCGAAGAAATGAGCAAACTGACCCATCCAGCTCGCCCGGATGTGGACTGGCCGTATGCCGAAAAACTCTGCCTGTCGCTGTTTGAACAGAACGGCGTGGAGCTGCAGACCGCCGCCTGGTATACGCTTGTCCGCACACAACGTGCCGGAATGTACGGATTGAATGAAGGGCTGGCGATACTGGCAGCATTGGTCTCCCGGCAGTGGGAAAACCTCTGGCCGCGGCCAGTAAATGCGCGGATGGAAATCCTGCGCAGCCTGAGTAAACGCCTTCAACAGGTGATGCGCACGCTGCCTCTGACACGCAGTGATCAGAGCCAGCTCTACCAGGTGGAAGCGCACCTGAAAGCACTGGAAAAGGTATTACAGCGCCTGGAGTTGATGCATGTCAGTCAACTGGACGCGCTGCTAACGCAATTGCACAACGCGGCGGTGCGACTGGAAAACAGCGCCCATGAGACAGTTGAAACGGAGGAGACTGTTATCCCGGATACTGCCATCGACCCGCCGGAAAGAACAAAATGGGTGTATGTCGCGCAACGCGATATCGACGCTGTGTCAGCACCATCGCAGCCCACAAAACCCTGGATGTCTTTTGCCGCCGGGATGCTGACCATGCTGGTGGTACCAGGTGCAGCGGTCTGGGGATGGCAGGCAATGCACCAGCCGGATCCGGTTCAGGCGCAATTTACCGCCTCGCTGGCACCGTTATCCGTTGCGCTTTCCCCGGCGCAGTTGCAGGCAATGCAGAATAACCCTCTCTCAGCGGAAACAGGTCTCAGCCAGACGGCACAGCAGTTAGCGCGGCTGGCTCAACTGAAACCCGATTGGGTCGTAAGCTATGGCGGGCAACTGGTGCAACAGGCGTTAACTCTGTGGCCGGAACAGGCAAAACCGCTGGCGCTACAGTGGCAGCAGCAGATTGCGGCACAGGCACTACCTTCAGAAAATCTTAGCGGCTGGTATCAGGGGATGACGCGGCTGCAACAGTTAGCGAACGAGCTTAATGCGCTTGATGAAAAGCGCGGCAAGTATATGACAGTCAGTGAACTGAAATCGCAGGTATTTACCATCATGCAGTCATTTAATCGCGCTATTCCAGTGGAAGAACAACTCCGCCAGCTGTCCGCAGTAAATGATGAGCAGCCCCGGCCAGTAGCACAGCAGAATCTGGCGGAGCTGCATCTGCAACAGCTTATCGCTCGCTATGCGCTTCTGAAGCAAAAAGCACTTGATTGAATATGATGCATTTTCGCGCCCAGAGTAAGTGGTCAGGGAAAAGGCGAGAGCGAAAAGAAAAAGAAGAAAAGGGTGGCTAAACGCGTGGTGCGCTAAAGCCTGGTGAACAAATTAATACGGTAACTCATGGAGTCAGAGTGTCAGCCAAAGATCGTTTTTTTAAAAAAGTGCAGCGCAATAATAGTATTGTAACATTTGGCCAAAAATCGGCTGAAGCAGAAATTAGGGAGTTCACCTCAAGAATGGATGACCTTGCGGATCAGATTAGCCAGTGGTTCGCAGGCACTGCCATTGGCGTCACGTTATCGACAAAATATCTCCATGATTTGAGTACGGTTGGCTATAGCCTCAGCAGCGGCATATGCCGTTATGATATCACTACCATACACTTACAGAACGGCGATCGCTTTGTGCGCATTATCCCTGAACAGCTCTGTAAGGGCGCGGAATTGGGCTTTGTAATAATGCATGTCGATGCGCCCGGTATCCATCAGGTATTTTATTTGAGCATGGCACCTGAAACGGGCTGGTTTATCCGAGGCGAGCATCAAAGCCCAAAGGATAACGCAATCATGACGGAGGAGCGTTTTTTCAGGGCTGTAGACAGGCTGGCCTGAAACCGACGAGCCTGTCCAGGGTTTCACTATCGATTTACCTCTGCAACAGCTCGGCAAATTTCGCCAGCCACTGCGGATGCGCGGGCCAGGCGGGGGCGGTGACCAGATTGTCATCGACATACGCTTCATCGATGCCAATGTCAGCGTAATACCCGCCGCTAAGTCGCACTTCCGGCGCACAGGCGGGGTAGGCGCTACAGGTTCGTCCTTTCAGCACATCCGCAGCGGCCAGGAGTTGCGCGCCGTGGCAGACGGCGGCAATAGGTTTGCGTGCCTGGTCAAAAGCCCGCACCAGTTCGAGGACTTTTTCGTTCAGGCGCAGATATTCAGGCGCTCGTCCACCGGGGATGAGCAGGGCGTCATAATCCTCTTCTTGCGCCGCAGCAAAATCGGCATTAAGAACAAAGCGGTGGCCGGGTTTTTCACTGTAAGTCTGGGCGCCGTCAAAATCATGGATCGCCGTCATGATAAAGTCGCCTTTGGCTTTGTCAGGACAGACGGCGTCAACCTGATGACCAATCATCTGCAGTGCCTGAAACGGCACCATGGTTTCGTAATCCTCCGCGTAATCTCCGACCAGCATCAAAATTTTCTTGCTCATCTTAACCACTCCTCAAGGAATAAATGGAATGACAGATGGCGGCATCACGCCGCCAGCACTTTATTACGACCATCATTCTTGGCGCGATACAGCGCATCGTCCACGCGCTTAAAGAGATCGTCAATACTCTCATCCGGGTTATGCCGGGCTACCCCAATGCTAACGGTGAAGCGGGGAAGGCCCGGGATAGCAATGCGGGCAATTGTCACGCGCAGGGTTTCAGCGATCTGCATCGCGGCGTCCAGTGACGTGCGCGGCAGCAGCAGCACAAACTCCTCACCGCCCCAGCGGAAAACGTAATCGTCTTTACGACAACAGGTTTCCAGCGTGCGCGAAAGAGCAATCAACACCTCGTCGCCTTTTTGGTGCCCAAACATGTCATTGATGCGCTTGAAGTGGTCCGTATCCACCAGCAGAAGGCTGAACTCCTGCTGGGCCGGAAGGTGGTTCGGTGAGGTGTGATCGGTGAGGTGATAAAACTGGCGGCGATTGAGCAGGCCGGTTAACGAATCACGTAGCGCGGCGTGTTCAAGCTCCTGCTCAAGCCGTTTTTGCTCGGTAATATCATGAATGATGCAGAGCATCAGTTTATCACCGTAGATTTCAATGGGGCCGGCATAGGTCTGTACGTGTCGGGTGGTGCCGTCCGCGAGGCGATGGATAAAGTTAAGCGGCTTATGCCCCCCAGGCAGACGCGCGATCTCGGTCATCACCGGCAACACGTTGCGCCCGAGCGTATTGATCTCCCAGGTGTGTTTGCTGCACATCTCCTCATGGGTATAGCCATAAAAATTGAGCGCCGCGAGATTGGCATCGACCAGCAGGCCGTCCCGGGCAGGATCGATTAACAGCATTGGTGCACTGTTGGTCTGGAAAAACCGGGCATAGAACCCCTGTTTTTTGCGCTGATAGGTGCCCGAACTGGTGGCTTTAAGCCCCTGTACCAGCTGGCGGGCAATACCCTCAAAAATAATCACCTCGCCGCAGGTATCAAAAACAGCCAGCGAGAGCCGACAGCTGAGGCTGGTCTGCTGGTGGTTAACCAGCACGCTCCAGATTTCGATGATCTCTTGTTGGGTTTTTAAATCGGGCACATACATCGCAAGCGTCGCCTGCGCATGTGCCGAGCAGACGCCTTTGCGCAGACTGTCCAGCGTCGCGTCCTGCATAATTTTTTTTGCTGCAATATTGGCGAACAGGAGATCCTCCGTAACTGGTGATACGACCCATATGGGCGTTTTAAGCATATCCAGTGCAGCAAACCCTGTAGAAGACATAGCTCAGTCTCATTTATCAGAAAGTTAAATGTCTGAGATCCACGGCGGAGCGGCACGCGTGGGCTTCTTTGAAACATACTCTACTTCATACCGTCAGGCAGGATTTTTTTGTGATATTCGTATGAAATTCGTATTAATTTTACCAACTGGAATAGTTTTATTAATCGCTTCTGTGACAGCGGTAATAAATAAATTTTCTCATCTGGTTGCTGAGAAAAAGCGCCGTGTTATGCAAAAATATTTCTAGTATCGGATTAACGTTGAGAAAACCTCCGCCACCGCAATGCGTCTTTCTGAACAATTGGCCGCCCGCAGTTCGGCGCTGGCGGCGAAAACTGAGCTGCAGTCAGCATCGCTGATCCAGACCTCTGCCAGTATGGAGCAGATGGCCGCCACCACGAAAAATACCGCTGATAACACTCGCCTCGCCAATGAGAAGGCAAATGTGGCAACTCAACAGGCAAAAAAAGGCGGCGAGCTGATGGGGCAGGTTGCTAACAATATGCTTTCCATTACCGAATGCGCCCAGCAGATGACCGAAATCATCACCATGATCGACGGTATCGCGTTCCAGACCAATATTCTGGCACTCAATGCGGCGGTCGAGGCGGCCCGGGCAGGTGACCATGGTAAAGGCTTCTCTGTCGTGGCCGGGGAAGTGCGCAGCCTGGCGCATCGCAGCGCCGAGGCGGCAAAAAGCATTAAATCCCTTATCGCCGTGACCAGTAGCAACGTCAGTCAGGGCGCAATGGTAGTGGCCGAAGCTGAAAAGAATATGCACGAGATCGTCAGCGGTTCCGGGCAGGTCAGTAAGCTGATGGATGAGATTTCTACCTCGACGTATGAACAGGAAAAAGGCATCGCGCAAATCACCCAGGCGTTAACCGATCTGGAAAACGTGACCCAGAGTAACGTGGGGATGGTGGAAGAGCTGTCTGGCTCTTCAGCGGTACTGAAAAATCAGGTGGATGAATTGCAGGCCCGCACGCGAAACTTCCATCTGGAACCGGTATCCTCTGCGCCGTTGTACGATGGGCAACTCAGCCCGGCGCGTACCTGACAACGCATCCGAGATAACAGCCTGGTTCGCCAGGCTTTTTTGTGTGCCAGCCAGGGTTCAGGAATAGTCTCTTTTATGAATAAATTCAGCGCGATGGCCCGGTAAATGGTTGCTTAACCTGCCAGGGTGACTAGACTGACAGCAAAGAACAGCTACTGGCGGAGGCGCTGTGGAAGGCATAAAAGGATCGGAAGTTAACGTTCCTGACGCAGTTTTTGCGTGGTTACTTGATGGCAAGGGCGGGGCGAGGCCCCTCACGAACAACGATACTATCGATCAGCAACATCCTTGCTGGCTGCACCTGAATTATACCCAGCCGGAGAGCGCTCACTGGCTGGCCTCAACCCCGTTATTGCCTAACAACGTGCGCGACGCGCTGGCCGGGGAAAGCCTGCGCCCGCGCGTGACCCGCATGGGCGAGGGGACGCTCATCACCCTGCGTTGTATCAATGGCAGCACCGATGAGCGGCCGGATCAGCTGGTGGCGATGCGACTCTACATGGATGAACGGCTGATTGTCTCAACCCGCCAACGAAAAGTGCTGGCACTGGACGATGTCGTCGGGGATTTAAAAGAGGGCACAGGCCCGGAAGATTGCGGTAGCTGGCTGGTGGATGTCTGCGACGCACTCACCGACCATGCCAGCGAGTTTATCGAAGAGCTGCACGATAAGATTATCGATCTTGAAGATAACCTGATCGATCAGGTTATTCCACCTCGCGGATTTCTGGCGCTGCTGCGTAAGCAGCTGATCGTGATGCGCCGCTACATGGCCCCGCAGCGCGATGTCTATGCCCGGCTAGCGAGTGAACGTTTCCCCTGGATGAATGACGATCAGCGCCGTAGAATGCAGGATATTGCCGACCGACTCGGGCGTGGCCTGGATGAAATTGACGCCTGTATTGCCCGTACGGCGATCATGACCGATGAAATCGCCCAGGTCATGCAGGAGTCGCTCTCCCGCAGAACTTACACCATGTCGCTGATGGCGATGGTGTTTCTGCCCAGCACCTTTTTAACCGGGCTGTTTGGCGTCAACCTGGGTGGCATCCCCGGCGGGGAGTTCCGCTTTGGTTTTTCGCTGTTCTGTATCATGTTAGTGATTTTAATTGGCGGTGTTGCGTGGTGGTTACATCGTAGTAAATGGTTGTAAATTTAGACTATTTTGAGGTTCCCATAGACCTGAAACGCTATTTTAATTGAGCGAAGTCAATAAACTGATTACCCATAAGGTGCAATATTCCTTCCGCAGGTGAATGCAACGTCAAGCGATGGGCGTTGCGCTCCATATTGTCTTACTTCCTTTTTTGAATTACTGCATAGCAAAATTGATTCGTACGACGCCGACTTAAATAAGTCGGCTTTTTTTTGCCTGCTACCCAGCAGCGACTACCCTAAAAGAGACAACCCGTTCTTCTGGAGGGTAATATGACCATGCTCTTAACACTGCTGCTGCAAACACGGCAATCGGACCCGGTACCTACCGATCCGGTGCCCGTACCCGAGCCGATCCCACGCCCACAGCCGATGCCGGACCCGCCGCCGGATGAAGTCCCGATTAAAATGTCGCATCAGAGGCAGAGATCTGCGAGGATACGCGCCTGCTGACTGTGTGACTTTTACCGCGAGAATAACTGTGACTGCTTTTTCAACGCTGAACGTACTGCCTGCCGCCCAACTCGATAATCTCAACGAGTTGGGTTACCTGACGATGACCCCCGTACAAGCTGCCGCCCTGCCAGCGATCCTGGAAGGACGTGATGTTCGTGTGCAGGCGAAAACCGGCAGTGGCAAAACGGCGACTTTTGGTCTTGGGCTGTTACAGCATATTGATGCCAGCCTTTATAAGACGCAGTCGCTGGTACTTTGCCCGACGCGCGAGCTGGCGGACCAGGTCGCGGCTGAGTTGCGTCGTCTGGCACGTTTTCTGCCAAACACCAAAATTTTAACTCTGTGCGGCGGCCAGCCGTTCGGCGCCCAGCGTGATTCCTTGCAGCATGCGCCGCATATCATCGTTGCCACGCCGGGTCGTTTGCTCGATCACCTGCAAAAGGGGACGGTCTCTCTCGACGCGCTGCAAACCCTGGTGCTGGACGAAGCTGACCGGATGCTGGACATGGGCTTTAGCGAGGCCATCGACGAGGTGACCCGTTTTGCCCCGCCATCGCGTCAAACCATGCTCTTCTCTGCTACCTGGCCAGAGGCGATTGCCGCCATCAGCGGCCGTGTGCAGCAAAACCCGATCGCCATCGAAATTGATACTGTTGACGCACTGCCCGCGATCGAACAGCAGTTCTTCGATACCACCCAACGGGGCAAAATTCCGCTACTGCAAAAGCTGCTTAGCGTGCACCAGCCCGCTTCTTGCGTAGTGTTCTGTAACACCAAAAAAGATTGTCAGGCCGTGTGCGATGCCCTGACCGAAGCCGGTCAGAGCGCGCTGTCGCTGCATGGCGACCTCGAACAGCGCGATCGCGATCAAACCCTGGTGCGTTTCGCTAACGGCAGTGCTCGCGTGCTGGTTGCGACCGACGTCGCCGCTCGCGGCCTGGACATCAAATCCCTGGAACTGGTGGTGAATTACGAGCTGGCGTGGGATCCAGAAGTTCACGTCCACCGTATCGGCCGTACGGCCCGTGCCGGTAACAGCGGTCTGGCCATCAGCTTCTGCGCACCGGAAGAGGCGCAGCGCGCTAACATCCTGGCGGAAATGCTGCAAATCAAACTGAACTGGGTGGATGCTCCGGCAAATGTCAGCATCGTGCCGCTGGCTGCCGAGATGGCCACGCTCTGTATCGATGGCGGGAAAAAAGCCAAAATGCGTCCCGGTGATGTATTAGGTGCGCTGACGGGTGATATCGGGCTGGACGGTGCTGATATTGGTAAAATCGCGGTGCATCCGGCGCATGTGTATGTGGCGGTGCGTCAGTCGGTGGCGCATAAAGCCTGGAAGCAGCTGCAAAACGGCAAGATCAAAGGCAAAAACTGCAAGGTTCGTCTGCTGAAATAAGCGGGCGGGGGAGAGCGTCTCAGCGCTGGCGCTGAGACGCTTAACAATTACTTCACTTCAATCACGTTCAGACGCATCTCATCCAGCTGAGTGTCATCTTCTTCGGGCTGCCAGCCGGCTGGCTGCATCGGGATCTCTTCGCGATCAAATGCCAGATCGCCACCGTTCACCACTTCTGAACCGTGCTTAATACCTTTGAAATCAAACAGGTTGATATCGCTCAGGTGCGAAGGCACCACGTTCTGCATCGCGCTGAACATGGTCTCGATGCGGCCCGGGTAACGTTTATCCCAGTCGCGCAGCATATCGCCAATCACCTGACGCTGCAGGTTCGGCTGGGAGCCACACAGGTTGCACGGAATGATCGGGAAGGCTTTCGCCTCGGAGAAACGCTCGATATCCTTTTCGCGGCAGTAGGCGAGGGGACGGATCACAATGTGCTTCCCGTCGTCGCTCATCAGCTTCGGTGGCATGCCTTTCATTTTGCCGCCGTAGAACATATTCAGGAACAGCGTCTGTAAGATGTCATCGCGGTGGTGACCGAGCGCAATCTTGGTCGCGCCCAGCTCGGTGGCCGTGCGATAGAGAATGCCCCGACGCAGACGAGAGCAGAGCGAGCAGGTGGTTTTACCTTCCGGGATCTTCTCTTTAACAATGCCGTAGGTGTTCTCTTCGACAATTTTGTACTCAACGCCCAGCTTCTCGAGGTATTCCGGCAGGATATGCGCCGGGAAGCCCGGCTGCTTCTGATCCAGGTTGACGGCCACTAACGAAAAATTGACCGGTGCGCTTTGCTGAAGATTGCGCAGGATTTCGAGCAGGGTGTAGCTGTCTTTGCCGCCAGACAGGCAGACCATGATGCGGTCGCCTTCTTCAATCATGTTGAAATCCGCAATGGCTTCACCGACGTTGCGGCGCAGACGCTTTTGCAGTTTGTTGAGGTTGTACTGGTCTTTCTTAGTAATTTCTTGATTTTGCGACATTTAATAGTGGCTCAATTCGTTTATGGCTAAAGCCGCCCAGGCGGCCCACCGTTACGATGGGGGGCAGCAGGTCAACATGAAAAAGTATGGCGTGTATGGTACGGATTACGGCAGTGAATGTCAGCACGTTTTACAGCAAACGCCCCGGCAAGTACGCATCGTCTTCCATTCCATGGGTTTTTTACCCTTTGCCGCCTGGCTGTGTTTTCGCAACACACGCTATAGTTGTAGTCCATCCACGAAAACGGGAGGTAGTCATGCTGTATGTTGAAAAAGATGACCCACGCGAGGCCCCGGAGTCGGGCGATAAAAAGCCCCAACCCGTCAAAAAATAGCTGACCGCGAGTCATGCCCACGCCACCGGCCTTCGCTGGTGGCTTTTTATTGCCTGCACCCCGGCCGTTTCACCATAACGGCGACTCAGTAAGTAGTGCTGTATCGACCTGGTTCACTCACTAAAAAGGCGCATAGGTTGTTGAAGAACAATTCTGTACGCTAGAGACGAGACAGGTACTGAAGACGATGGTCAGCAAAAACACGACTGATACGATGAGGTGCTAACGATGGGTAAACAGTGGCAATTACTGGTAAGTCTTTTTGTTTTGATAGCAGTGTTTTCATCCGCAAAGGCAAATACCACGGCGATGGGGCTGACATTAGGTAAAACCACGCTACAGCAGTTTATCAAAGCCTATCCTACCGCCCAGCACGAGGGGCGCAGTAAGTGGAGTGACGGCGATATTTTTTCTATTCCGAATAACGAGCTGGGATTAGAGGGCGCAAAAAATAACGCGGTTATCTTCAATACGGCGGGCAGGATCACCGCCATTATGCTTGAGCTGGATAAAACCCGCTTTGATGAGGTCGAGAGTATGCTGGAGCATAAATATGTCGCGGTGAAAAAACAGATCTCTTTCGCCGGGGACAAATACGCCAAATACCAGAATGAAAATGACTTAATTGAGCTTGATGCCCCGTATTTAGCCCCTGTTATGAAACTCACCTATTCAGAGCAACTCTTTCAGGAAGCCTGGCTGAAAAAGAGCGCGGAGGAATTTAGCCGCCGTTGATAACAGCGCTACAAGAGAGGCTGGCTTACACTTAGCCGGTACGCGGCGTTTTGCCGCCCGTGTAAGTCATGCTTATCGGAGAAGGAGTCTGTTATGGCGAACAAGGTTTCTGCGCAGTGTCACTGCGGCGCGGTCAGGTTTACCGTTGAACTCTCGGACGGGTTCAACACTATCCGGCGCTGCAACTGCTCGTTCTGCCGGATGCGCGGGGCGATCGCGGTCTCCGCGCCGTTATCCGGGATCAACATTATTCAGGGCGAGTCACTGTTGACCGAATACCGTTTCAACACTCAGGCAGCCGTACACTATTTTTGTTCGGTCTGCGGGATTTACACCTTCCACCAGCGGCGTTCAAATCCTGAGCAGTATGGCGTCAACGTCGCCTGTATTGAAGGCGTTTCGCCGTTTGATTTCCCGGAGGTGCTGGTGATGGAGGGACGTCATCATCCCAATGATGGTGGTGGGGGCGTGGCCGGCGTGCTGAGTTATCGCGAGACTGAACGCTAGCGCAGCCATTTATCAGGACAGGGAATGGGCACAGAGGATGTGCGTTCAGGTAATTTTTTTCGCTTTAAATTTGCCTTTCACCACCCCGTCATAGAAACGCCCCTTGGACACCACGTTCAGAAAATCGTTAAAAATCCGCACTGGCACAGACTGATATTGCCAGGTGCTATGATCCCGAAAACGGACTTCCAGTGTTTCGTTGCATTTATCATAGGCAATTGAGGCGATACGCGAAGATTTAACAGCATGATGATTCACAATAGCGATTCCTCTACAGCCGGGCAGACATGAGATTTATCTTGTCTCAGATGGTCAGGGCGGCGCAACTAAAAGTGTGCAAAAGAGGCGAGAGTAATGAGCGAATATCTGAACGGATACAAAAAGAGAGATAAGAATATAAAATGTTAGCCCGCGTCGTAACGCGGGCTATTTTCATCAGAACTGATAAACCAGACCGACAGCCACGATGTCATCGGTGCCGATGCCATTGTCTTTGTAGAACTGATCGTCTTCGTCCAGCAGGTTAATTTTATAATCAACGTAGGTGGACATATTTTTGTTGAAGTAGTAAGTCGCTCCCACTTCAGCATATTTAACCAGATCCTTATCATCCTGACCGTTGCCCAGGTCTTTACCTTTAGATTGCAGGTAAGAGACCACCGGGCGCAGACCTGAATCAAACTGGTACTGAGCCGTCATTTCAACGTTTTGGGTTTTGTTCGCCACCGCATAATCATGGTCGCCGTATGGGGTCATGTTACGGGTTTCGGAGTACATGGCCGCAAGGTAAATGTTGTTGGCGTCATATTTCAGACCGGTGGTCCAGGCGTCTGCTTTGTCGCCGCCTGCGCTGGTTTCGTTAATCTGCGCGTTAGTACGGTCAGAAGAAGCGTAGGCGGCGGCTGCGCTGATGCCCATACCAAAGTCGTAAGACGTGGAGATGCCGAAGCCGTCGCCGTTCTCATGACGCACGTCACGGCCGTTATTGGTGCCTTCGTTACCGTTACCGCTGCCTTCGTTGTTACCCTGATACTGCAGGGCGAAGTTCAGGCCTTCGACCATGCCAAAGAAATCAGCGTTGCGGTAGGTCGCCACACCGTTCGCACGGCCGGTCATAAAGTTATCCGCTTTGCTGTAAGAGTCACCGCCGAATTCTGGCAGCATATCGGTCCAGCCTTCCACGTCGTACAGAACGCCGTAGTTACGGCCATAATCGAAGGAGCCGTACTGGTTAAATTTCAGACCGGCAAACGCCAGACGTGTCCAGGACTGATTGTCAGAACCTTCGGTGTTGTTAGCCTGGATGTTATATTCCCACTGGCCGTAACCGGTGAGCATATCGTTAATTTGGGTTTCGCCTTTAAAGCCGAGACGGACATAAGTCTGGTCGCCGTCAGCACCGCTGTCGTCGGAGAAATAGTGCAGACCGTCAACTTTACCGTAGAGATCTAATTTGTTGCCGTCTTTATTATAAATTTCAGCGGCATGTGCTGCGCCTGCCATTAAAAGCGCAGGGATCATCAGAGCCAGTACTTTTCTTTGCATTGTGACTATTCCTTATGCTGTTTTTATATTTAATATTTTTAAACTTTCCGTGGAACTTTCTGCTTTGGAAAGTGGTCACATGCTAAATCACTCTTCCTTCCAGAGATAAAACATAATTGTTACCAATTAAGTGGAATCTCAAGTATTTACTGCCAGTGAAATAGTCATAAGTTCAGTGAATGAATTAATCAAAAGTATATAAAACAAAAATTACTCATTTGCCGATAAACTCAGTAAACTCAGGCCTGTTATATGCCTGCAGTATTTTTATCCATTTATTTAATAAATACGTTCAGATTCACATCTGTTATTTATTGCTAAACAGGATCGCCCGCCAGTACATTACTGGCGGGTTTTTTTATAGCCAATAAAAAGCCCGGACATGCCGGGCTGTAATAGGTTATTCGCTGGCCGTTTTTTCGGCTTTTCCGGCTAACTGCGCCAGGAAGTCGTAGCGTTTTTGCAGATCGGCCGCAGCATCTTTCCACAGCTGCTCGGCCACTTCAGGCTGTTGGGCGTTGAGGCGGCGGAAGCGTTGCTCCTGCATCAACGTTTCTGCCAGCGCATCTGACGGTGGTCGGGAGTCCAGCGCCAGCGGCAGTTTACCCTCATCTGCACGACGCGGGTCGAAGCGGTACAGCGGCCAGAAGCCGGTGGCCGTCAGCTGGCGCATCTGATCGTGACTCAGCGCCAGATCGTAGCCATGCTCCTCGCAAGGGCTGTAGGCGATAATCAGCGATGGGCCAGGATAAGCTTCTGCCTCCTGAATCGCTTTCACCGTCTGGTTGAGCTGCGCCCCTAACGAGATTTGCGCCACATACACATGACCGTACATCATCATGCTGACCCCTAAATCTTTGCGCGCCTTACGTTTACCGTGCTCGCCAAATTTGGTTACCGCCCCCAGCGGAGTGGCTTTTGACGCCTGGCCGCCGGTGTTGGAGTAACACTGGGTATCCAGCACCAGAATATTGACGTTCTCGGTCAGGCTGAGAACATGATCCAGTCCGCCAAAGCCAATGTCATAGGCCCAGCCGTCACCGCCAATCAACCAGATCGATTTCTCGACCAGGGCATCGGCATCGGTTAACAGCTGTTCTGCCCCTTCCACCCCAGTCAGATGCTGGCGCAGTTCCGCCACCTGCTGGCGACGTAGGTCAGGTGTCGCCTCGCTGTGCAGGGCGCTATTCAACTCAGCCGGGATCCGGTCGGCAAACTGTTCCAGCAGTCGCATCACGCGCACACGGTGCTGATCGACCGTCAGGCGGAAGCCCAGACCAAACTCGGCGTTATCTTCAAACAGCGAGTTCGCCCATGCTGGCCCGCGGCCATTGGCATCGGTGGTGTAAGGTGTGGATGGCAGGTTGCCGCCATAGATCGACGAACAGCCAGTGGCGTTAGCGATCAGCATCCGGTCGCCATACAGCTGGGTCAGCAGCTTGATATATGGCGTTTCGCCGCAGCCGGAACAGGCGCCAGAGTATTCGAACAGCGGGGTGATCAGCTGCGAGGTACGGATATCAATACGCTCGAGGCTGTTGCGATCGATTTCCGGCAGGTCGAGGAAGAAGTCGTAATTCACTTTCTCCTCTTCCACATGCTCAAGGCGCGACATCATATTGATGGCCTTGATCTCCGGGTTCTGGCGATCTTTCGCCGGGCAGACTTCAACGCACAGATTACAGCCGGTGCAATCTTCCGGGGCCACCTGCAGGACATATTTCTGGCCGCGCATGTCCCGGGATTTTACATCCAGCGAGTGCAGGCTGGCCGGGGCATGCTCCATCGCTTCAGGAGAGACCACTTTTGCGCGGATCGCCGAGTGCGGGCAGGCTGCCACACAGTGGTTACACTGGGTACACAGTTCCTCTTTCCAGATCGGGATTGCCTCAGCAATATTGCGTTTTTCCCAGCGGGTGGTACCCATAGGCCAGGTACCGTCCGGCGGCAGGGCAGAGACAGGCAGGGCATCACCCAGGCCCGCCAGCATCGCAGCGGTAACGGTTTTGACAAAGTCCGGGGCAGCGTCGGAGACCACCGGTGGGCGGTTCGGGCTGTGGGCATTCACCGGCTGCAACGGCACTTCCGCCAGCGATTCCCGCGCCAGTGCCAGCGCCTGCCAGTTGCGCTCCACCAGCTCCTGGCCTTTGCTGCTATAGCTTTTGGCGATCGCTCCCTGCAGTTCCATCAGGGCGCTGTCACCCGGCAGGATTTTCGTCAGGTGGAAAAACGCCATCTGCATGACGGTATTGATACGCGCCGCCAGGCCACATTCACGGGCAATTTTCGCCGCATTAACGATATAGAATTTCGCCTTTTTCTGGTTCAGCACCGCCTGCACTTCCTGCGGCAGCCGTCCCCAGACTTCATCGACGCTGTACGGGGTGTTAAGCAGGAAAATGCCCCCCGGCTTCAGGCGCTCGGCCATCTGGTATTTGTCGATAAACTGCAACTGGTGGCAACCGACGAAATCGGCCTGCGACACCAGATACGCCGAGCGGATGGGTTGCTCGCTGACACGCAAGTGAGAAACCGTCAGACCACCGGCTTTCTTCGAGTCATAGACGAAATAGCCCTGGGCATACCACGGGGTTGAATTACCGATAATCTTGATGTTGTTCTTGGTGGCCGACACGCTGCCGTCGCTGCCCAGACCATAAAACAGCGCTTCCAGTTTCGCGGTGGAGGGCAGGGTATTTTCCGGCAGCGTCAGGGACAGATTGGTCACATCGTCATAGATGCCAACGGTGAAGCGCGGCTTCGGCTTCCCGGCGCTCAGTTCGTTGAAGATGGCCAGCACGCACTCCGGGCCAAACTCTTTTGACGACAGGCCATAGCGCCCGCCAATGACCCGCGGCAGCGTCTCGCGCTCGCCGTTGTTAAAGGCTTCGGCCAGAGCGGTCATCACATCCAGATAAAGTGGCTCGGCATGCGCGCCCGGCTCTTTGGTACGATCCAGCACCGCTACCGTCCGCGCACTCTCTGGCAATACCGCCAGCAGGTGTTTCGCGGAGAACGGGCGATAGAGGCGGACTTTCAGCACACCCACTTTTTCGCCCCGGCTCAGCAGTTCATCTACCACCTCTTCACAGGTGCCAATCGCGGAACCCATGATCACAATCACGCGCTCCGCCTGCGGATGGCCATAATACTCGAACGGTTTGTACTCGCGTCCGGTAGCGGCGGCAAAATCGGCCATCGCCTGATCCACATGGTCATAAACCGCGTTGTACCACGGGTTAGTGGCCTCGCGGGACTGGAAATAGGTATCGGGGTTGGCGGAGGTGCCGCGGATCACCGGATGCTCCGGGTTCAGCGCGCGGGCGCGGTGGGCGTCAATCTCGGCCTGCGGGAGCAAATTGCGGATGGTGTCATCGGAAATCGACACAATCTTGTTGATTTCGTGGGAGGTGCGGAACCCATCGAAGAAGTGAATAAAGGGCACCCGGCTTTTCAGCGTCGCCATGTGGGAGATGAGGGCGAAATCCTGCGCCTCTTGCACGCTGCCGGAACAGAGCAGGGCGCAGCCGGTCTGGCGTACGGCCATCACGTCAGAGTGATCGCCAAAAATCGACAGTGCGTGGGTGGCGATGGTGCGCGCCGCGACGTGGAGGACGAAGGGCGTAAGCTGTCCCGCCAGCTTGTACAGCGTCGGGATCATCAGCAGCAGCCCCTGCGATGACGTAAAGGAGGTGGACAGCGCCCCGGTCTGCAGCGCGCCGTGGACGGTAGCAATCGCTCCGGCTTCAGACTGCATTTCGACCACGCGAGGGACATCTCCCCAGACGTTCTTCAGCCCATTCCCGGCCCAGGCATCGGCCTGTTCAGCCATCGTTGAACTGGGTGTAATGGGGTAGATGGCGATCACTTCACTGGTGCGAAACGCGACGGACGCAACTGCGCCATTCCCGTCAATAGTTTGCATATGACACCCTTACATTGCGCAAAAAAAGAGGGACCCGTGACACATCGGCGAGTCCTGTAATTATCTTTTTATTTTAGCAAAGGCCCGCTGAAACGATTTTCGCTTTTGTGTCCTGCTTATTAATGCCATCAATGGTTTGATCAAACTTTTGCCTGAAACTGGTCTGCAATTTCGTTGACAGCGCAGAAAACCGCGCTTCGGCTCTCGACGGCAGGGCGTGGGGTGCCTATTATGCATAGGTTTTGCAATTCAACATGGGGAGAGATTATGCGCGCAGCATTTTGGGTAGGGTGTGCCGCTTTGTTACTGTCGGCCTGCAGCAATGAACCTGTTCAGCAGGCCACCGCCGCGCACGTGGCGCCGGGTCTGAAGGCGGCAATGTCCAGTTCCGGGCAGGCAAATTGCGCTATGGTTGGCGGGGCGCTGTCCGTTGCGCGTCAGCTGGATGGTTCGGCCATCGGCATGTGTGCGCTGCCTAACGGCAAACGCTGCAGTGAACAGTCGCTTGCCGTAGGATCCTGCGGGTCTTACTGATTACTCTGCGCGTTTAAAGACCAGCGTCGTCTCTGCCGTCGCCAGGGTTAACACGTCTTCCGTCAGATCGACCTGGGTGCCGTTGCGTAGCATCGTGCCGATCGCGTGGTCCAGGTCATTGAGCTGCGGCTCGGCGCACAGTTTGCGCGTCATGGCGAGCGCTTTCACCTTCAGCTCGCCGTCCGACAGCTTGCCCTGGCCGCTGAAGCGGTTACACATCACACCTGATACTGCCAGGTCTTCACCAAAGGCGATTTCCGGCGGCGTAGTGGTCGGGTTGATGGCGGTGCCGTCAATGCTTTGCAGCACAAAGCGGTGCTGCTGAAGCTGTTCTTCCTGCACGGAGGCTTTTCCTGGATTGACACAGCCTGCCAGCGCCATGCTCAGGAGTGTTACTGCGACGAGCGTTTTCATGGTTCTTCTCAATATATTCACTTCATAAATAGCTAATGCATAGTGTATTGCGCTGGCGGGGATTGTCTTGCGGGATAATCTGAAAATAGGGTGGGATGCTCATCCCTCTCCCCAGGGGGAGAGGGATAAGGTAAGGGGGAACATACGGCTAAAGTATGGGCTCCGTTCCCCTGGCGTTTATGCGTTTATAGCGCGTTCGGACTTGCTTCACCTTTCTCCAGCTGGCTCAGGTTGCCCAGCGTGGTTTCCGAAATGCTGATCAGCGCCTCGGCGGTCAAAAATGCCTGATGCCCGGTAAACAATACGTTGTGGCAGGCCGAGAGGCGACGGAACACGTCATCCTGAATCACGTCGTTAGATTTATCTTCAAAGAACAGATCGCGTTCGTTCTCGTAGACGTCCATCCCCAGCGCGCCGATTTTTTGCGTTTTCAGTGCTTCAATGGCGGCCTGAGAGTCCACCAGGCCACCGCGGCTGGTGTTGATGATCATCACGCCATCTTTCATCTGATCAAATGCGCTCTGGTTCAGCAGATGGTAATTGTCTGCAGTGAGCGGGCAGTGCAGAGAGATAACGTCTGACTCGGCATACAGCGTCGGCAGGTCCACATACTCCACGCCCATCTCCAGTGCGGCAGCGCTCGGATAGGGGTCAAACGCCAGCAGACGCATACCAAAGCCTTTCAGGATCCGCAGCGCCGCGACCCCAATTTTACCGGTGCCGATCACCCCGGCGGTTTTACCGTACATGGTGAAACCGGTTAGGCCTTCCAGCGAGAAGTTCGCATCACGGGTACGTTGATAAGCGCGATGAATACGGCGGTTCAAGGACATCATCATGCCAATAGCATGTTCCGCCACCGCTTCCGGTGAGTAGGCCGGAACGCGTACTACCTGCAGACCCAGCTCTTTAGCCGCGTCGAGATCGACATTGTTAAAGCCCGCGCAGCGCAGCGCGATATACTTCACGCCCTGTTTTTTTAACTCTTCCAGCACTGGACGACTGCCGTCATCGTTAACAAAAATACAGACCGCATCGAACCCATGCGCGGTTTTCGCTGTTTTTTCGTTAAGCAGAAAGTCGAAAAATTCAAGTTCGAATCCATATCCCTCGTTAACATGTTGCAGATACTTTTTGTCGTACTGCTTTGTGCTATATACCGCGAGTTTCATAAGACTTTCTCCAGTGGTTTTGGAACTACGTTAGCATGATTAAAATAATCATACAAATTTTAAAATATTATTGAATTCAATAAGTTCTGATAATAATTTTACAACATCCCGGCACAATAACCCTATGTTCTTTAACCTGACGTGCTTTTTTGTGTAGCGCCACTCCGCTGCCTGCCGGTGAGAGGGGGAGAGCAGGCCCGGCATGATCAAATAATCCTCTTCAAAACAAGGCGATAAACAGAATTTCCTGCCGCCCCGCTCGAAATAACTATAAGCGTAACTTATAGTTTTAGGGTGGCGACTTGCTGCATCTAACCTCGGAGTTTTCAAAATGAAATCCACCGTCCAACATGTCTCTAAAGAACAACCTAAGCAGCCGCAAAAGAATCAAGATGAGCAGACCAAACAGAAACCGGGTAAATCGAAATAACCTCTCATAACAGCGTTTGACGGAGGCTTTATGGCTGATCGTCCAGATTATATTGATCCTGTTCCTGATGATGAACCGCTTCCTGGCAGTAGCGATCCGCTTCCTGGTGAAGATGATCCCCTGACTGATGATGACATCCCTGATGTCAATGACCCGCTGGATCCTGATGACCCTGACGTGATCAGAAAATAGCGTGAGAAAGCCTTTTCTAAACCGCCTTCGGGCGGTTTTTTTGTGATCCTGGACCGGCAGGCGCAAAGCGTAAAAACGCTCACATTCAGGGTGATCGCATCTATCCTTAAACAGGCCTTCGCTTCACCTGCCTGACGAAACATGCCACACTATTCGGTACTGTCGGCTAATTTTTTTGCTAAATCAGGATATTAACTGCCCATGAGGGGTAAATACAAAGCCGCGATCGCACTGCTGCTGCTGATCATTCTTTTACCGTTGACGCTGCTGCTGACCCTTGCGCAGTGGGTTCCCACGCTTGCTGGCATCTGGCTGCCTGCCGGCACCCGGATCGCGTTTGAAAAAAGCCCACGCCTGACCCGCAACGCCCTGGTGATTGCCGATCTGCGCTACCTGGTCGAAGACTGCGAAATCGCCCGCATTGAAAACGCCACCCTCAGCCACCCGAGCCGCTGGAAAATCGACATCGCCGCGCTGGATCTCAACAGCGCCTGCCTGAGTAAAATCCCTGCGAGCGAGTCCACGCCAACCGCACCAAAAACCCTGGCTGAATGGCAGTCGCTGCTGCCTAATACCTGGCTGACCATCGACCGCCTGACGCTTTCCCCCTGGCAGCAGTGGCAGGGAAAATTAACCGCCTCGCTGACGCCGTCGCGACAGGACATTACTTACCACGGGGATCAGTTCAGCCTGCGCGGCACCCTCCGGGGACGTTCCCTGACTGTCAGCGACGTGACGCTGCATCTGCCCGACAACCCGCAGCCGGTGACGCTGGTAGGGGAATTTACCCTGCCGCTCGTACCGGACGGCCTGCCGGTGCAAGGGCATGCGGAAGCGACCTTCTCGGTGCCGCAGCTTACGTCGCTGGTGGATGCCGATCTGGCGTGGCAGGACAATCAGGGCCAACTGGTGATGGTTGAGCGGGAGAGCGGCGAGCCGTTGTTAGATCTTCCCTGGCAGATCACCCCTGAACAGCTGACCATCAGCGACGGACGCTGGCACTGGGACCAGGCCGGTATTCCCCTGAGCGGCCGCCTGGGGCTGAAGATCGACAACTGGCAACAGGGCACGGAGAACGCCGTCATCAGTGGGCGAATGAACGTTCTGACTCAGGGCGATGCCGGGAAAGGCAACGCGGTACTCACCTTTGGCCCCGGCAAGCTGAGCATGGACAACAGCGCCATGCCGCTGCAGCTCACCGGCGTTGCCAAGCAGAACGATCTCATCCTCTATGTCGGGTTGCCCGCTATGCTGACCGGGAGTCTGGCCGAGCCACGGCTGGCCTTTGCGCCAGGGGCGCTGCTGCGCTCCCGCGGCAGAATCATCGACTCCCTCAACATTGACGAGGTGCGCTGGCCGCTGGCCGGGGTGGTGCTGACCCGCAAGGGTATTGATGGTCGCCTGCAGGCCATTCTTCGCGCCCATGAACGGGAGATGGGGGATTTCACCCTGCATCTTGACGGCCGGGCCAGTGACTTCCTGCCGGACAGCGGGTTATGGCAGTGGCGCTACTGGGGAGAGGGCAACTTCACCCCAATGCAGGCCCGCTGGGACGTGGCAGGGAGAGGGGAGTGGCGTGACAGCGTGATTGAGCTTAGCGAACTCTCAACCGGGTTTGACCAACTGAAGTACGGCACCCTGCACGCCAGCGCACCGCGTATGGTGCTGGAAAGCCCGATCCGCTGGCAGCGCGATCCCGCCCGGCCACACTTTAGCGGCGCATTATCCTTTGAGGCCGGGGAAACCACCTTCACCGGCGGCAGCGTACTGCCCCCCTCGACGGTCAAATTCAGTGTTGATGGCAGCGATCCGACCCTGTTCCGGTTTAAAGGCACCCTTAATGCCGAAGCGATTGGCCCGGTGCAGTTGAACGGACGCTGGGATGGGGAGCGGCTGCGTGGCCAGGCCTGGTGGCCGAAGCAGTCCCTGACCGTGTTCCAGCCGCTGATCCCGCCGGACTGGAAAATGACCCTCCGCGAAGGGGATCTCTATGCTCAGGTCGCCTTCTCCGCAGCGGCCGACCAGGGCTTTGAGGCCGGTGGGCATGGCGTGGTAAAAAGCGGCAGCGTCTGGATGCCGGACAACAAAATCAATGGTGTTGATTTTGTCTTACCGTTCCGCTTCAGCCAGGGCACCTGGTCGCTGGGCACCCATGGCCCGGTGACGCTGCGCATCGGCGAAGTGATCAATCAATTTACGGCCCGCAACATCACCGCCGACCTGCAGGGCGACTACCCCTGGAGCGAGGCGAATCCACTGCTGCTCACCGACGTGAGCGTGGATCTGCTGGGCGGCAAAGTGACCATGCAGCAGCTGCGCATGCCGCAGCACGATGCGGCGTTGCTGCGGGTGAATAACATCTCCTCCAGCGAGCTGATCAGCGCAATTAATCCGAAACAGTTCGCTATGTCCGGGCCGTTCAGCGGGGCGCTGCCGTTCTGGCTGGACAACAATAAATGGATCATCAAAGATGGCTGGCTGACGAACTCAGGGCCGATGACCCTGCGTCTCGACAAAGACACGGCCGATGCACTGGTCGAAGATAACAGTGCAGCGGGGGCGATTAACTGGCTTCGCTATATGGAAATTTCGCAGTCGTGGACGAAACTCAATTTAGATAACCTGGGTGAATTAACTCTGGCGTCGACACTCCGCGGCGCCAGCCGCGTCGAGGGCCAGACTCAGGCCGTCAACCTCAACTATACCCATCAGGAGAACCTGTTTACCCTCTGGCGCAGCCTGCGTTTTGGCGACAATCTGCAGACCTGGCTGGAGCAACACGCAGCATTACCGGATAACCGCTGCCCGACAGGCAAGGAATGTAAGGAACAACCATGAAAAAGCTGGCCGGTGGGTTCACCGCGATTGTGATCCTGACGCTGACAGGCTGTACGCCGAGGATCGAAGTGGCGGCGTCGAAAGAGCCGATCACCATCAACATGAACGTCAAAATTGAACATGAAATCCATATCAAAGTGGATAAAGACGTAGAGACGCTGCTGAAATCACGCAGCGATCTGTTCTGAGGCTGCCATGAGAAAAATTATCCCGCTGATGATATTGACGCTGGGGCTGTGCGCACCCGCGCTGGCGTTGACCCTCAACGAGGCCCGCAGTGCCGGTCGGGTCGGCGAAACCCTGAGCGGTTATATTGCGCCGCGCAGTCATGATCGCGAAACCCTGGCGCTGGTGGAGCAGATCAATAAAGCCCGCACCGACAGCTATCAGCAGCTTGCCGACAGCAATAACATTCCGGTGGATGAAGTGGCGAAAATGGCCGGGACAAAGCTGGTAGCGCGCGCTAACCCCGGCGAATATGTCCAGGGGATCAACGGCAAGTGGATGCAGAAATGATCAGCGGTGGCGTTTACGGTACTCGCCCGGCGAAACCCCGAAACGCTGCTTAAAAGCCGTGGAGAAGTGGCTGTGATCGGTAAATCCCCAGCTGTAACCAATGCCCGCCAGCTTTTCGTCGTCGCGGGTGCTGCGCAGCATCTGCGCACAGAGATCCAGACGACGATTTTTGATGTACTGCGCCACCACCAGCCCCTTCTCGGCAAACATCCGGTACAGACTCCGCACTGACATGCCACACTCCGAGGCGATCCACTCCGGGCGCAGGTGTTCGGCCTGAATATGATCGTCAATCAGGTTCAGCACGTTAGTGAACTGACGCGCCTTGCGCGGCTGCACGCTTTCCCGCTGCTGCAACACCGGGCGCAGCAGGCAGACCATCGCTTCCAGCGCGGCTTCGCTTTCGGTTTCGCTTAATGCCGGGTTGTTCATGCTGTCCTGCAGCAGACGGTAGCTGAGCTGGACGGTAGGCAGGCTGTGAGAGAGTTTCTGCGCGCAGCTGACTTCCTGAAAACGAAAGTGTTGCTCAAGGATCTGACGCGGCAGCAGGAGCGAGATCTGACGTGATTTTTCCGGCCAGTAGATCGAGCAAGGGCGGGAGGCGTCAATCAGCGTGATGTCCCCCGCGTTCAGCACAATCTGCCGGTCGTCCTGCTCCAGCCCCGCTTCGCCTTCCAGCTGAAACACGGTATAGAACCAGGCATCGTTGCTGTTTTTGATCTCCTGACGGGTGCGAAACAGGTTTACGCCGCCCGCGGTAACGGTGCTGAGTTTCAGGTTGCCGGTCCAGGTCGCGTCCAGCTCGCCATAAAATTCGCCGGTCATGGGCCGGGCGGCAAAACTGCCGCAAACCTGGTTAATCTGCGCCAGCCAGCGCTGGTAGTTGTCCTGTTCATTTGCACGCATGTCATACCCGCTACGTCGTCAATGTTTAAACATTGTTGCATTTATGTTTCGAATTACCCGTGACATGGGGCGAAATATAGGCAAGAACTGCGCTGCACGACAGAGCGAAACGGCGGTATTGTCGCGTTTTGCGGTGCCTGTCACAGCCGACAAAGCGAATGTCACAGAGATAAAAGCGCAATCTGCAAAGCCATCTTAGACTGCGTTGACACCCTGCGAATAATAAGGAATCGCTATGTCTGATACACAGGTCGCCGTACTGCACAGCGTGCAGCAATTTCTGAATCGCCAGCATGGCCTCTGGATTGAAGGACGCCAGTCCGCCTCCGACAGCGAGAAGCGTCTGGAGATTTTTAACCCGGCCACTGGCAAGGTGATTGCCTCGACGGCTGATGCCAGCGCGCAGGATGTGGATCGCGCGGTGATGTCCGGCTGGCGCGCCTTTGTCGCCCGCAGCTGGTCGGGCAAACTGCCTGCGGAACGTGAACGTATTCTGCTGCGTTTTGCCGATCTCGTGGAGCAGCACACCGAAGAACTGGCCCAGCTCGAAACGCTGGAGCAGGGTAAATCCATTAACATCTCCCGCGCCTTTGAAGTGGGCTGCACCCTTAACTGGATGCGCTACACCGCCGGGCTGACGACGAAAATTTCGGGCAAGACGCTGGATCTCTCCATTCCGATGCCGCAGGGCGCCCGCTATCAGGCGTGGACCCTTAAAGAGCCCATTGGTGTGGTGGCCGGGATCGTGCCGTGGAACTTCCCGCTGCTGATCGGCATGTGGAAAGTAATGCCCGCCCTGGCGGCAGGCTGTTCTATCGTTATCAAACCTTCTGAAACCACGCCACTGACCCTGCTGCGCGTGGCGGAACTGGCAAGTGAAGCCGGGATCCCGGACGGCGTCTTCAACGTGGTGACCGGCAGCGGTGCCGTATGTGGTGCCGCCCTGACCAACCATCCGCATATCGCCAAAGTGAGCTTTACCGGCTCGACCGCCACCGGCAAACAGATTGCGCGCGCGGCGGCCGATCGCCTGATGGGCGTGACTCTGGAACTGGGGGGTAAAAACCCGGCTATCGTTCTGAAAGACGCCGATCCGTCGTGGGTTGTTGAAGGACTAATGACGGGCAGCTTCCTGAACCAGGGCCAGGTCTGTGCGGCAAGCTCGCGGATTTATATCGAAGCCCCGCTGTTTGATACTGTGGTCAGTGGTTTTGAGCAGGCGGTGAAATCCCTGAGCGTCGGCCCGGGCATGTCCCAGGAGGCGCACATTAACCCGCTGGTGTCCCGCGCCCACTGTGACAAAGTGCAGACCTTCCTCGACGAGGCGCAGTCACGTCAGGCTGAGCTTATCACCGGTAATCAAGGCCCGAACGGCGAGGGTTACTACGTTTCGCCAACGCTGGTGGTCAACCCGGATGCCAGTCTGCGCCTGACCCGCGAAGAGGTATTTGGCCCGGTGGTGAACCTGGTGCGCGTCGCCGACGGTGAAGAGGCGCTGCGCCTGGCGAACGACACCGAATACGGGCTGACCGCCAGCGTCTGGACGCAAAACATCAGCCAGGCCCTGGAGTACACCGATCGCCTGCAGGCCGGCACCGTGTGGGTCAACAGCCATACCCTGATCGATGCCAACCTGCCGTTCGGCGGCATGAAGCAGTCCGGTACCGGCCGCGATTTCGGCCCGGACTGGCTGGATGGCTGGTGTGAAACCAAGTCGGTGTGTGTGCGGTATTAGGTAAAAGCAAATCGGTCACCGAGGTGACCGTTTTTAGTTTTTGCACTCTCTGCCCGTGGGAGGGGCTGGGGTGAGGGCATCAGGCCGCAGCGATTTCCCCTCACCCTAACCCTCTCCCCAAAGGGGAGAGGGGACAGACCGTGCGCGCTGTGGTTTTCTCCCTCTCCTTGTGGAAGAGGGAACAGACCGTGCGCGGTGTGGTTTTCTCCTTCTCCTTGTAGAAGAGGGAACAGATTGTGCGCGGTGTGGTTTTTTCTCTCTCCTTGTAGAAGAGGGAACAGACTGTGCGCAGTGTGGTTTGCACCCTCTCCCTGTGGGAGAGGGCCGGGGTGAGGGCATCAGGCCGCACAATGCCCGTTGTTAGCCGCCACCCGACAATGCAAACCGCACAGGCACAAATAAGCCGGGCATCTGCCCTGATGCCAGACAGTTAAACGCTTCGGTATTTCTCAATGACTGAAGTGGAAGAGTTCCATTCACTAAAATACCTCTGCTTTATGCCCCTTCCGCTGCGGTCAACGCTTCGGCGATTTTCAGCCGGACTCCTCCTCCCTCACGCTTCTCAGTCGCCTGAATGTGGCACGGGTGTTGATTCCCCGCTGAAACCGGCGAACCGGAGACCGGATGACAAGGGCTGGACGCCAGGGATGGCGGCCAGAGGCGAATCGAGACAGGATGTCGAGTTGAGCCGACCGCAGGCAGCCGGTCGGGAGGTGAGCGCAGTGCGAAGCACCGGTTTCATTGCGGGGCCGCGGGGATTGGCAAGGGGGGCCCGGCGGCCCCCCTTGTCACGTTCACGGGTTGTGTAATGCCATGTTCTAATGAACATGAGGTGAACGGAACAATCCGCCGGGCTTAACTGACTGGCATCAGGGTAATCTGCCCGGCGTTTTAACGCTTACTGCGCCTCTTTCTTCTTACCCAACGACGGCGTTTCATCGAAGAAGTTCCAGGGCTTAAGCAGGGTATGCACCCACTCGGTCGGCATGATTGGCCACTCCTCCGCACGGGCCACGTGCGTAGTCCCCGTGGTCATCCACACGACGTCATCCTGGTTATCCAGCGATTCATTATCCTTGCTGAACTGGCCCAGCCCCTTATCCTGGGCGGAGCGGTTCGGGAATTTGCCTTCCGGGTACATCTCGTTTGGATGGTAGCGGGTCACCCATAGCTGTTTATCCATAAAGCTCAGGCGATGATAGATCCACTCGTCCGGGGCAAATTTGGCGCCGGTCGCCACCGGGTGCGTACCGCCTGCATAAGGGATGATCTGGTAGGAGACCGGGTTGCCCATGCGGTTCTCTTTGCTGGTGTTGCTCAGCAAACGAATGGTGCCCGGGTCAAATTTCTGCGCGGCCTGCTGCTCAGAATCAATGTTGTACTGGTTGATCTGCAGAGTACTGGTCCGCGGGCCGCCTGCGGTATTCGGCTTCACTTCCGGGTCCATCGCCACCAGGCTGTTGTTGGTGCCATCCACGTCCAGATCCAGACGGAAGTTATAAATATGCTGGTGGGTCGTGCCGACGATGTTGTGGTCGATCAGCGTGCCGTATTTTGTATCGTCTTTCGCGCTCGGGTCGTGCATGGTTTTCGCCATCACACCTTTCACCGCTTCGATACCGGTCGCCCCGGCATCAATGCCGATGGTGCCGTTTTCGTGGAACACCCAGTCGAAGATGTAGTCGTAGTTCCCTACGGTACTGATCCAGCGCACCACCAGCTCCCGACGCTCGGTGCTGACGTTCGGCTGATTCATCTCCTGGTGTTTATACTCCGGCCCGGCGTAGCGTTCGAAGATGGCGATGGCTCGCGGAATCTCCATTGGCGCACCGGTGTAGTCCGGGATGGTCTGATTCAGCAGCACGGCGTTGGATGGCACATCTTTGCCGCGCACCAGCGGGGAGGTAAGGGTGCCCATGCCGTAGTCGCCAGAGTCAAGATAGGCCTTGAAGTACCAGCCCACGTCCGGGTCGCCGTAAGGGACGATCATTCCCCCCAGCGATCCTTCGTACATCACCTGACGTTTTTTACCGTTATCGTTGAAGGTGACGGTGGAGATAACAGGCCCGACGCGTGAGTCGAGGCTCAGGTGGAAGTCCCAGTTCTGCCAGTGGATCATATTGCCGGTGATGGTGTAGTTCTTGCCCTCCGGCTCCGTAATATCCAGTGGCTTATGGGCGACCGGTTCGCGGTCGCGGCCATCATAAGGACGCGATTGCATCGGCACCGGAACGATCGCACCTTCTTCGATTTTGACGATCTTCTTCTCGATCAGGTCAACCACCGCCACCAGGTTTTCAATCGGGTGCGCCCAGTAGTTACCGTCCCCGGTATCCAGATAGCTCACCACTTTCAGCAGGCGATCTTCCTGTTTCAGGCCATCTTTGCCGTCAAAGTAGCCGACCGTCAGCGGGGTGGTCATCACTTTGCTTGGGTCATTGATACCGCGTTTTTTCAACGCGTCGGCATACTCCTGGCTGCCGGTGACGATCTTCTGCACCGCCATAAAGTCATCCAGCAGCACCATGCCGTGGGCATCTTTGATCGGCTCCCAGTGCAGGATCTTCTTATCCTGCAAATCCACCAGCGCTTCGATAACAAATTTACCGTCCAGCATGGTGATATTCGCCTGACGCGGCGCATCCACCGCCGTGCCATTCAGCACAAAATCCCACACTTTGGCTTTTTGCGGCTCAGCCAGCGCAATCTGGGTAAAGCGGGTGTTCGGTTTGAAGTCCGGCGAGGCTTTCACAATCTCGACGGCCTGTTTAATTTCATCTGCGGATAGCGCATTCAGGGGATGCGGAGTCTTTTCCACCTGGAAGGTCTGGTCGAGGCCGGACTGGAACACATCGTTAACAAAGGTATCGGAGATCCAGGCCTTGTTATCTTTTATCACTACCGGCACCTGCAAGGTCAGCGGTTTGCCGTTGACGATGGCAGTGGTCGCGCCCGGCTTCACTTTGATGAAGGCCCCGTCTTTGCTGATGGTGTAGATCTGGGCGTAATCGTCCCATTTCACATCAGCACCAAACTCGGTCAGGGTTTTATCCAGCTCGACCATATGCGCTGCGCTACCGTGCGCCAGCGCCTGGCCTGAAAAGAGACAAGCAACGGCCAACGCCAGCACCGTTTTACGTGGTGAAAAGAGTAAGGAGCTTCCCATGATTAACCTCTGTTGTATGTGTTGTTATCCACTCGGGACCGCTGTTCTGCGCGCGGTTTATTCATTGCCAACATAGCAACAACGCTGTGCGTACCGTTTGCCTGCATTTGCCAGATGTTTTGTCAGATGTGCCAGAAGCCGGGTAACGTGCGCGACGTTACCCGGAGGGAGAGGGATCAGGCGTCAAAATCCCCGTGTTGACGTGAGACGAGGGTCAGGATGGAGTAGAGGGCCACTGGCTGCTGATGCTGGTTGAAGATCTCCACCGCCCATTCGACCACACCGGTCGGTTTCTCTTCCGCCGTGCGCTGTTTCTTCAGCGTCTTACGCTTACAGGTCAAACGCACCTGGATGGTATCGCCCGGTTTGACCGGCTCAATAAAGCGCAGGTTCTCCATACCGTAATTGGCAATCACCGGCCCGACGCCCGCATCGACGAACAGCCCGGCCGCAGCGGAAATCAGGAAGTAACCGTGTACCACGCGCTCGCCAAAAATCGACTCCGCTGCGCCAATCTTGTCCATATGGGCGTAGAAATGGTCCCCGCTCAGACAGGCAAAGTTGACGATGTCGGTCTCGGTCAGAGTGCGGCGCGGCGTCAACAGGCTGTCGCCCGGCTGTAACTCTTCAAAGTATTTGCGGAAAGGATGGACGCGGTCCTCCTGTACCTGAGCGCCACGCACCCACTGCTGGCTGATGGCGGCCAGCATGCTCGGGCTGCCCTGGATCGCGGTGCGTTGCAGATAGTGTTTCACCGCTCGCAGGCCGCCCAGCTCTTCGCCGCCCCCTGCGCGGCCCGGGCCACCGTGGACCAGTTGCGGCAGTGGGGAGCCGTGACCGGTAGACTCTTTGGCAGACTCTTCGTTAAGGATCTGAATACGGCCATGCGCGCGTGCGGCCCCGGCGATAAACTGACGCGCCAGGCGCAGATCGGCCGTCACCAGCGTCCCGGCGAGGCTACCTTCCCCGGCACGGGCGAGGGCCATCGCATGATCGCGGCTCTGATACGGCATCAGGGTGGCGACCGGGCCAAAGGCTTCGGTGGCATGCACGGCCGGGGTTTCATCCGGCTGCGGGCAGAACAGCAGCGTCGGCGGGAAGAACGCCCCGGCGGCATTCAGGTCAGCTTTACCGCCGAGACGGATCTGGCAACCCGCCGTGGCTAAGGCATCCACTTTCTCCTGCACGTCAGCACGCTGTTCAGCATTGACCAGCGACCCCATTTTGATGCCTTCCTGAGCCGGATCGCCATATGCCACTTTTTCCAGTCGGGCGATGAGCGCCTGGCTGACAGCCTCCACCTGCGCCTGCGGCACAATGATCCTGCGGATAGCGGTACATTTCTGTCCGGCTTTGGCCGTCATCTCACGCACCACTTCGCGGATAAACAGGGCAAATTCTGGCTGCTCTGGCGTCACGTCATCACCCAGCACGCAGCAGTTCAGGGAGTCGGCTTCCATGGTAAAGGGAATCGATTTTGCCACGATGTTCGGGTGGACGCGTAGCATCTGGCCGGTAACGGCGGAACCGGTGAAGGTCACCACGTCCTGATGATCCAGTTGGTCGAGCAGATCGCCCGCGCCGCCGCAGATGAGGCTGATCGCACCCTCAGGCACCAGGCCGCTGTCGACAATCGCTTTGACCATGGCCTGGGTCACCTGCGCGGTGGCCGTCGCCGGTTTAATGATCGCGGGCATCCCGGCAAGCCAGGTGGGCGCCAGTTTTTCCAGCATCCCCCAGCAGGGGAAGTTGAAGGCGTTGATGTGCACGGCCACGCCGGATTTAGAGGTCAGGACGTGACGCGCGGCAAAGCCGCCTTCTTTTGACAGCGGGATCAGTTCATCTTCCGGCCACAGGGTGTCGTCCGGCAGTTCGCGGCTGCCGAGGCTGGCGAAGGTGAACAGCGTGCCGATCCCCCCTTCGATATCGACCCAGCTGTCGGCGCGGGTCGCCCCCGTTTGCGCGGACAGGGCATAAAACACCTCTTTCTGGCTCAACAGATGTTTTGCCACCGCCTTCAACATGGCGGCACGTTCGATAAAGGTCATGGCATGAAGCGATTCGCCGCCTTTCTCAATGGCGTAACGACGCGCGGCGGCCATATCCAGCCCTTCGCTGGTGACCTGCCAGAGGGCTTCGCCGCTAATGGCGTGCTGAATCGTGCGCTCACGGCCCCGGCCAGACTGCCAGGTGCCGGACAAAAAGCTGGCTAACTGCTGCATTTTTCTCTCCAGGTGGTTCGTGATATCGCTATAGATAGTTTGATTATGAATCATAAAAAGCAAGTGATGTTTTAATGATTTGTTAACATTGTGATCTTGTCTGACTATTCCTGCCCCGTGCTCCCCGCTATCAACGGCGGCTTAGCAAAAGGCTTGCGAGCTGCATCACAAAATAAACAAACACTCCTTGGGGTTATATTTAACCTTTGTGTAACTTTTAAGAAACGAAGTGATTCATGATCGAATGATATTTGCTTGTTAAACGAATCATAAGGGTAATGACGTGACCGAAGAACAACGCTTTGAACAGCGAATCGCGCAAGAGACGGCCATCGAGCCGCAGGACTGGATGCCTGACGCGTATCGCAAGACGCTGATCCGCCAGATTGGTCAGCATGCCCACTCTGAAATTGTCGGCATGCTGCCGGAAGGGAACTGGATCACGCGCGCCCCGACGCTGCGCCGCAAGGCCATTCTGCTGGCGAAAGTGCAGGATGAAGCCGGGCACGGTCTCTACCTCTACAGCGCAGCGGAAACGCTGGGCTGTGCCCGGGAAGACATCTACCAGAAGATGCTCGACGGCAAGATGAAATACTCCTCCATCTTCAACTACCCGACCCTGAGCTGGGCCGATATCGGCGTAATTGGCTGGCTGGTGGATGGCGCGGCCATCGTTAACCAGGTGGCGCTGTGCCGTACCTCCTACGGCCCTTATGCCCGGGCAATGGTGAAAATCTGTAAAGAAGAGAGCTTTCACCAGCGTCAGGGCTTTGAAGCCTGCATGGCCCTGGCGCAGGGCAGCGAGGCCCAGCGTCAGATGTTGCAGGACGCCATCAACCGCTTCTGGTGGCCAGCGCTGATGATGTTCGGCCCAAACGACGACAATTCGCCGAACAGCGCCCGCAGCCTGGCCTGGAAAATCAAACGTTTTGGCAATGACGAACTGCGTCAGCGCTTTGTGGACAACACCGTACCGCAGGTAGAGATGCTGGGGATGACCGTCCCGGATGCCGATCTGCACTTTGATGCCGAAAGCGGTCACTACCGTTTTGGCGAGATCGACTGGCAGGAGTTTGATGAGGTGATCAACGGACGCGGTGTCTGCAATCACGAACGCCTGGCCGCCAAGAATAAAGCCTGGGAAGAGGGGACGTGGGTGCGCGAAGCCGCCCTGGCGCACGCAGAAAAACAACACGCCCGCAAAGTCGCGTAAGGGGAATCAAGATGAGCAAAACCTACTGGCCGTTATATGAAGTGTTCGTCCGCAGCAAACAGGGTTTATCCCACCGTCACGTGGGCAGCCTGCACGCCGCCGACGATCGCATGGCGCTGGAAAACGCGCGGGATGCATACACCCGCCGCAGCGAAGGCTGCTCCATCTGGGTAGTGAAGGCGAGCGAAATCGTGGCCTCGCAGCCGGAAGAGCGCGGTGAGTTTTTCGACCCGGCGGAAAGCAAGGTCTACCGCCATCCCACTTTCTACACCATCCCTGATGGCATCGAGCACATGTGAGGTCCGGGATGAAAACGTTAACGCATTATGTTCTGCGCCTGGGTGATAACGGCCTGGTGCTCTCCCAGCGTCTGGGGGCCTGGTGTGGCCACGCCCCGGAGCTGGAGATCGACCTCGCGCTGGCTAACATCGGCCTCGACCTGCTGGGCCAGGCGCGCAACTTCTTAACCTATGCCGCCGAACTGGAGGGCGAGGGCGACGAAGATACGCTGGCCTTCCAGCGTGATGAACGTCAGTTCAGCAACCTGCTGCTGGTAGAGCAGCCGAACGGCAACTTCGCCGACACCATTGCCCGTCAGTACTTTATCGACGCCTGGCATGTGGCGCTGTTTACCCGTCTGACCCAGAGCCAGGATCGGCAGCTGGCCGCCATCGCCGCCAAATCCATTAAAGAAGCACGCTATCACCTGCGCTTCAGCCGCGGCTGGCTGGAACGTCTGGGTAACGGTACCGCGCTCTCCACGCAAAAAATGCAGCAGGCGGTTAACGACCTGTGGCGCTTCACTGCCGAACTGTTCGAAGCCGATGAGATCGACCTGGCGCTGGTGGCCGAGGGTATCGCCGTGGATCCACGCAGCCTGCGTGCCGAGTGGGAAGCCGAAGTCTTTGCCGGGCTGAGCGAGGCAACGCTGAGCGTGCCGGACGAGTCGGCCTACCGCAGCGGCGGTCGTAAAGGGCTGCACACCGAACATCTGGGGCCGATGCTGGCAGAGATGCAGTATCTGCAGCGCGTCTACCCCGGCCAGCAGTGGTAACGCAGGAGATCGCCATGCAACGTTTTGCTGACCTCGCCCCCGCCGCCGTCCCGCAGATCTGGTCCCTGTTGAGCCAGATCCCGGACCCGGAGATCCCGGTGTTGACCATTACCGATTTAGGGATGGTGCGCAGCGTGACCCCGCAGGGTGAAGGCTGGGCGATCGGCTTCACGCCGACCTATTCCGGCTGCCCGGCCACCGACCATCTGATGGGGGCGATCCGCGACACGCTGACGGCGCATGGCTATGCACCGGTTCACATTGCCATTCAGCTGGATCCGGCGTGGACCACCGACTGGATGACGCCGGACGCCCGTGAGCGTCTGCGCCAGTACGGCATCAGCCCACCAGCCGGACACAGTTGCCATGCGCATCTGCCTGCCGGGGTGACCTGTCCACGCTGTGCCAGCACCCGCACCACTTTGATCAGTGAATTTGGTTCCACGGCCTGTAAGGCGCTTTATCGCTGCGACAGCTGCCGCGAACCCTTCGATTATTTCAAATGTATTTGAGGTCGCCATGACAACGTTTCATTCCTTAACGGTGGCAAAAGTAGAACCCGAAACCCGCGATGCGGTGACCATCACCTTCGCGGTTCCCCAGACGTTGCAGGAGGCGTATCGCTTCCGTCCGGGCCAGCATCTGACGCTGAAAGCCCATCTGGCAGGCGAAGAGCTGCGCCGCTGCTACTCCATCTGCCGCAGCGTGCAGCCAGGCGAGATCAGCGTGGCGGTTAAGGCCATCGACGGCGGGCGCTTCTCGCGCTATGCCCGGGATGAGATCAAACAGGGGATGGCGCTGGATGTGATGGTACCGCAGGGCCATTTTGGCTATCAGCCGCTGGCCGAGCGGGAAGGCTGCTATCTGGCGATTGCCGCCGGTTCCGGCATTACCCCGATGCTGGCCATCATCTCCAGCACCCTGAAAACCGAACCGCATAGCCAGTTCACCCTGATTTATGGCAACCGCAGCAGTCAGAGCATGATGTTCCGCCAGGCGCTGGCCGATCTCAAGGATAGCTATCCGACCCGCCTGCAGGTGGTCAACATCTTTAGTCAGGAGACGCTGGACAGCGAGCTGCTGCACGGGCGTATCGACGGCGAAAAACTGCAGGCGCTGGCAAAACACCTCATTGACTTTAGCCAGTTTGACGAAGCCTTTATCTGCGGCCCGGCGGCGATGATGGATGAAGCTGAACTGACGCTGAAAGCGCTGGGGATGCCGGAAAAATCGCTGCACCTTGAACGTTTTAACACTCCAGGCACCACGGTGAAACGCGCCCACGCCGTCCAGGCCGAGGGGCAGAAAGTGACGGTGCGCCAGGACGGACGCGACCGCCAAATCACCCTCACCGCCGATGACGAAAGCATTCTCGACGCCGCGCTGCGTCAGGGTGCCGACCTGCCTTACGCCTGTAAAGGCGGGGTCTGCGCCACCTGCAAATGCAAAGTGATGCGCGGCAAAGTGGACATGGCTACCAACTACAGCCTGGAGCCGGACGAACTGGCGGCAGGTTACGTCCTGAGCTGCCAGGCGCTGCCGCTGACCCACGACGTGGTGGTGGACTTTGATGCGAAGGGGATGGCATGAGCGAGCTGATTGTCACCCGACATGGCCGGGTGCTGCACCTGACCCTGAATCGCCCGGCGGCCCGTAATGCGCTGAATAACGCCCTGTTGAGCGAGCTGGCCGCCACCCTGGAAGCCGCCGCCTCTGACAGCGAGATTTCAGTGTGCGTGATTGCCGGTAACGAACGTTTCTTTGCCGCCGGGGCCGATCTCAATGAGATGGCCGAAAAAGATCTGGCCGCCACCCTTAACGACATTCGCCCCCAGTTGTGGGCGCGGATCAATGCCTTTAACAAACCGCTGATAGCCGCGGTTAATGGTTACGCGCTGGGTGCCGGGTGCGAGCTGGCGCTGCTGTGCGATCTGGTCATCGCCGGAGAAAACGCCCGCTTCGGTCTGCCGGAGATCACCTTAGGCATTATGCCGGGGGCTGGCGGCACGCAACGACTGATCCGCAGCGTCGGGAAATCCCTTGCCAGCAAAATGGTGTTGACCGGCGAAAGCATCACCGCCCGTCAGGCACTGGCGGCAGGGCTGGTGAGCGACGTTTATCCCGAAGCTTTAACCCTGGAATATGCCCTGCAACAGGCGGCACTGATGGCACGCCATTCGCCGCTGGCTTTGCAGGCGGCGAAGCAGGCGTTGCGTCAGTCCCAGGAAGTGGCCCTGCAAGCCGGGCTGGCGCAGGAACGCCAGCTCTTTACGCTGCTGGCCGCCACCGACGATCGCCGGGAAGGGATCGACGCCTTCCTGCAAAAACGCACCCCCGATTTTAAAGGACGCTAACCATGGATTTCATTCTGAGTCATGTTGAGCAGGGCGTGATGACCCTCACCCTGAACCGCCCGGAGCGACTCAACAGCTTTAACGAGGAGATGCACCTGCAGCTGGCCGAGTGCCTGAAGCAGGCCGAGCGCGATGACAGCGTGCGTTGCCTGCTGGTGACCGGAGCCGGACGCGGTTTTTGCGCCGGGCAGGATCTTAACGACCGTAATGTGGACCCGAACAGCCCTGCGCCCGATCTCGGGATGTCGGTGGAGAAATTTTACAACCCGCTGGTGCGCCGTCTGGCAAAACTGCCTAAGCCGGTGATCTGTGCGGTGAACGGCGTGGCAGCCGGGGCCGGTGCAACGCTGGCGCTGGGCTGCGACATCGTGATTGCCGCGCGTTCGGTTAACTTTGTGATGGCTTTCAGCAAGCTGGGGCTGGTGCCAGATTCCGGTGGCACCTGGCTGCTGCCGCGTCTGACGGGCCGCGCCCGGGCGATGGGGCTGGCTCTGCTGGGGGAGAAGATCAGCGCTGAGCAGGCCCATGCCTGGGGGATGATATGGCAGGTGGTGGATGATGCCGAACTGACCGACACCGCACGTCAGTTGGCGGTGCATCTGGCCTCGCAGCCAACCTTTGGCTTAGGGCTGATCAAGCAGGCCATTAACGCCGCAGAAACCAACACCCTTGATGCGCAGCTGGATCTGGAGCGCGACTATCAGCGCCTGGCCGGGCGCAGCGCCGACTACCGCGAAGGGGTCAGCGCTTTCCTTAACAAACGCGCGCCGCAGTTTACGGGGAAATAAGATGACGATTCATACCGTAGCGGTGATTGGTAGCGGCATCATGGGCGCAGGGATCGCCGAAGTGGCGGCCAGCCACGGGCATCCGGTGCTGGTGTATGACATCAATGCCGACGCCATCTCCCGCGCCATCGACGGGATCCGCACCCGTCTGGAATCCCGTGTGGCGCGGGGCAAGTTGAGTGCCGAGGCGTGCGAGGAGACGCTCCAGCGCCTGGTCCCGGTGACCGACATTCAGGCGCTGGCGAGGGCCGATCTGGTCATCGAAGCCGCGTCTGAGCAGATGGCGGTCAAAAAAGCGTTGTTTGCCCAACTGGCAGAGATCTGCCCGGCCAAAACCCTGCTGACCAGCAACACCTCGTCAATTTCGCTTACCGCGATTGCCGCGGACCTGAGCCACCCCGAACGCGTGGCCGGGCTGCACTTTTTTAACCCGGCACCGGTGATGAAGCTGGTGGAAGTGGTGAGCGGGCTGGCGACCTCGGAAGAGGTGGTTGAGCAACTGAGCGCGCTGGCGGTGAAATGGGGTAAACAGCCGGTGCGCTGCCAGTCCACGCCGGGCTTTATCGTTAACCGCGTGGCGCGTCCGTACTACGCCGAGGCCTGGCGCGCGCTCGAAGAGCAAGTTGCCGCCCCGGAAGCGATCGATGCCGCGCTGCGTGAAGGTGCGGGCTTCCCGATGGGGCCGCTGGAGCTGACCGACATGATCGGCCAGGACGTGAACTTCGCCGTCACCTGTTCAGTATTTAACGCCTTCTGGCAGGAGCGCCGCTTCCTGCCGTCACTGGTACAGCAAGAACTGGTGCTGGCCGGGCGCTTCGGCAAAAAGAGCGGCCAGGGGGTCTACAACTGGCGCAGCGACAGGCCTGCGGCAAGCTGGCTGGAGACCGTCAGCGACGCGGACAGCGCCATGAGCGTGCAGAGAAGAAGTGACGGTGTCACCGAAATAGACGGCCTGCTGCTGATTGAGACCCAGGGCGAAACCGCCCAGGCACTGGCGAACCGCTACGGTCAGCCCGTGGTGGTGTGCGATCGTCAGGAAGGGGATGTCGCGGTGATCGCCGTTGCCGCCAGCAACCCGGCCTCTGCCAACCGCAAAGCGGTGTGGCATCTGCAGCAGCAGGGCAAGCGCGTGTTGCAGGTAGCCGATTATCCCGGCCTGCTGATCTGGCGCACGGTGGCGATGATCGTCAATGAAGCGCTCGACGCCCTGCAAAAAGGGGTCGCCAGCGAACAGGATATCGATACCGCCATGCGCCTCGGGGTGAACTATCCGCGCGGTCCGCTGGCCTGGGGAGAACAGCTTGGCTGGCAGCGTCTGCTACGCCTTCTGGAAAACCTGCAACGTCACTACGGTGAAGAGCGTTACCGTCCGTCGTCCCTGCTGCGCCAGCGCGCGCTTCTGGAGAGTAGCTATGAGTCATAACGCCTGGCGCAACGCCCGCGCCATGTATGAAAACGATGCCTGCGCCCAGGCCTATGGCATCGACATTATTGAGATGGATGAGGGCGTCGCAGTCCTGACCATGACCGTCACGCCACAGATGCTTAACGGCCATAAGAGCTGCCACGGCGGCCAGCTCTTTACCCTCGCGGATACCGCCTTCGCCTACGCCTGCAACAGCCAGGGGCTGGCTGCGGTGGCCTCGGGCTGCACCATCGATTTTGTTCGCCCGGCCTTTGCCCAGGACAAACTCACCGCCACCGCACAGGTGCGTCATCAGGGGAAACAGACCGGCGTGTACGACATCGAAATTGTTAACCAAGAGCACAAAACCGTTGCCCTGTTCCGTGGGAAATCCCACCGCATCGGCGGCACTATTACAGGAGAAGCATGATGCGTGACGCCTTTATTTGTGACGGGATCCGTACCCCTATTGGCCGTTATGCCGGGGCATTGTCTGGCGTGCGCGCAGACGATCTGGGCGCTATCCCCCTGCGCGAGCTACTGCTGCGTAATCCGGGTCTGGATGCGGAACGTATTGATGACGTGATTTTTGGCTGCGCGAACCAGGCGGGGGAAGACAACCGCAACGTGGCGCGGATGTCCCTCCTGCTGGCCGGGCTGCCACAGACCGTTTCCGGCACCACCCTGAACCGCCTCTGCGGTTCCGGTCTGGATGCGCTGGGCTTTGCCGCCCGCGCTATCCGCGCCGGTGATGGCGATCTGATGATTGCCGGTGGCGTGGAGTCCATGTCCCGCGCGCCTTTCGTGATGGGCAAAGCCACCAGCGCTTTCCAGCGCCAGAATGAAATTTTCGATACCACCATTGGCTGGCGTTTTGTGAACCCGCTCATGGCGCAGCAATTTGGTACTGACAGCATGCCGGAAACGGCAGAGAATGTAGCAGAATTGTTACGGATTTCCCGTGAAGACCAGGATGCCTTCGCGTTCCGCAGCCAGCAGCGTACCGCCCGGGCGCAGGCCAACGGCATCCTGGCCCAGGAGATCGTGCCGGTCATGGTTAAAGGCAAAAAAGGGGCCGTTACCGAAGTGGTGCATGACGAACACCTGCGCCCGGACACCACGCTGGAGATGCTGGCCGGGCTGAAAGCCCCGTTCCGCGCCAATGGTGTGGTGACCGCAGGCAATGCCTCTGGTGTGAACGACGGTGCCGCGGCGCTGATTATCGCCAGTGAAGAGATGGCGGCGGCGCAGGGCTTAACCCCACGTACCCGCATTGTGGCGATGGCGACCGCCGGTGTCGAGCCGCGTCTGATGGGACTCGGTCCCGTCCCGGCTACCCGCCGCGTGCTGGAGCGCGCTGGCCTGAGCATCACTGATATGGACGTTATCGAACTGAACGAAGCCTTTGCTTCGCAGGCGCTGGGCGTGCTGCGCGAGCTGGGGCTGCCGGACGATGCTCCGCATGTTAACCCCAACGGTGGCGCTATTGCCCTGGGCCATCCACTGGGCATGAGCGGGGCGCGTCTGGCGCTGGCCGCCAGCAACGAGCTGCATCGTCGTAAAGGGCGTTATGCGCTCTGTACGATGTGCATAGGTGTCGGTCAGGGCATTGCCATGATCCTTGAGCGTGTCTGAACAATTATAAAAATGTGAGTACCCTACAATGACAATCACAATGACAACGAAGCTTGATTCGATCGAAACCGCGTCCCTGGATGAACTGCAGGCCCTGCAAACTCAGCGCATGAAGTGGACGCTAGAACACGCCTACAACAACGTGCCGATGTACAAGCGCAAGTTTGATGCTGCGGGCGTACACCCTGACGATTTCAAAGAGTTAGCGGATATCCGCAAGTTCCCGTGCACCACCAAACAGGATCTGCGCGACAACTATCCGTTTGATACCTTCGCGGTGCCGATGGAGCAGGTGGTGCGTATTCACGCCTCTTCGGGCACCACCGGCAAACCGACCGTGGTCGGCTACACGCAAAACGACATTGATAACTGGGCCAACATTGTGGCGCGCTCACTGCGTGCCGCTGGTGGCAGTGCGAAAGACAAAATTCACGTGGCCTACGGCTATGGCCTGTTCACTGGCGGGCTGGGCGCACACTACGGTGCCGAGCGTTTAGGCGCGACGGTGATCCCTATGTCCGGCGGCCAGACCGAGAAACAGGCCCAGCTGATCCGCGATTTCCAGCCGGACATGATCATGGTGACGCCATCCTACTGCCTTAACCTGATCGAAGAGCTTGAGCGCCAGATGGGTGGCGATGCCAGCCAATGCTCCCTGCGCGTTGGTGTTTTTGGGGCTGAACCCTGGACCCTGGCGATGCGCCGCGAAATCGAGAAGCGTCTCGGCATTACCGCCCTGGACATTTACGGCCTGTCCGAAGTGATGGGTCCGGGCGTGGCGATGGAATGTATCGAAACCGCCGACGGGCCGACTATCTGGGAAGATCACTTCTACCCGGAGATCGTCAACCCGAACGACGGCACGCCGCTGGCGGATGGCGAGCAGGGCGAACTGCTGTTCACCACCCTGACCAAAGAGGCGCTGCCGGTGATCCGCTACCGCACCCGCGACCTGACGCGTCTGCTGCCGGGCACCGCCCGCACCATGCGCCGGATGGATCGCATCAGCGGTCGCAGCGACGACATGCTCATCATCCGCGGTGTGAACGTCTTCCCCTCCCAGCTGGAAGAGGAGATCGTCAAGTTTGAGCACCTGTCGCCGCACTATCAGCTGGAAGTGAATCGTCGGGGCCATCTTGATTCGCTTTCGGTCAAAGTGGAGCTGAAACAGAGCAGCTTAACCCTGACCCACGAACAGCGTTGTCATGTGTGCCATGAGCTGCGCCACCGCATCAAATCGATGGTGGGGATCTCCACCGACGTCACCATTGTGAACTGCGGCAGTATCCCGCGTTCCGAAGGCAAAGCCTGCCGCGTCTTCGACCTGCGTAAGGTCGCCGCCAACGGCTAACCCCGGCCTGCTGACCCTCTCCGTATTGGGGAGGGTCACGCGTCTGGTGCTATGCTATGATTCATCCGACAAAATAATCACAACAGAATGAATCACATGAGTAAACTCGACGCCTTTATTCAGCACGCGGTCAGCTCCGTTCCCGTCAGCGGCACGTCGTTGATATCCTCCTTATACGGCGATGCGTTGTCCCATCGCGGCGGCGAAGTCTGGCTGGGTAGCCTGGCGGCACTGCTGGAAGGGATGGGCTTTGGCGAACGCTTTGTACGTACCGCGCTGTTCCGCCTGAACAAAGAGGGCTGGCTGGATGTGGTTCGCATCGGCAGACGCAGCTTTTATCGGCTGAGTGACAAAGGGTTGCGCTTAACCCGGCGGGCTGAGGCAAAAATTTATCGCGCGGAGCTGCCAGCCTGGGACGGAAAATGGTTGCTGTTGCTCTCCGAAGGAATGGATAAAGCCACGCTGGCGGATGTGAAAAAGCAGCTGATCTGGCAAGGCTTCGGTACGCTTGCCCCCAGCCTGATGGCCTCCCCGTCGCAACAGCTGGCGGATGTCCAGACCCTGCTGCACGAAGCGGGCGTGGCCGAGAACGTGATCTGCTTTGAGGCGCATTCGCCGCTGGCGCTCTCCCGCGCCGCGCTGCGCTCCCGGGTTGAAGAGTGCTGGCAGCTTAGCGAGCAGAACCTGATGTACGAAACCTTTATCGACTCGTTCCGACCGCTCCTTCCGCTGTTGCGCGAGGCCACCCCGGCAGAGCTGACGCCGGAACGCTGCTTCCAGATCCAGCTGCTGTTGATCCATTTTTATCGCCGGGTGGTGCTCAAGGATCCGCTCCTGCCGGAAGAGTTACTCCCGTCGCACTGGGCAGGCCAGACGGCCCGCCAGCTGTGCATCAACATTTATCAGCGCGTCGCGCCAGGTGCGCTGGCGTTTGTCAGTGAGAAAGGGGAGACCTCCGTCGGCGAACTGCCGTCGCCGGGCTCTTCCTACTGGCAACGCTTCGGCGGCCTGACGCCTGCGTAAAGGAGGTAATGTGCCTGTATATCAAATCGATGGTATGACCCCGGTTGTTCCGCAAGAGAGTTATGTGCACCCGACAGCGGTGCTGATTGGCGATGTGATCCTCGGCAAGGGGGTCTACGTCGGCCCCAACGCCAGCCTGCGCGGTGATTTTGGCCGTATCGTGGTGAAAGACGGGGCCAACATCCAGGATAACTGCATCATGCACGGTTTCCCCGAGCAGGACACGGTCGTGGAAGAAGAGGGCCATATTGGTCATGGCGCTATCCTTCACGGCTGCGTCATCCGCCGGAATGCGCTGGTGGGAATGAATGCGGTGATCATGGACGGGGCGGTAATTGGCGAGAACAGCATTGTCGGCGCAGCCGCGTTTGTGAAAGCGAAAGCGGAAATGCCTGCTGACCATCTGATCCTGGGCAGCCCGGCGAAAGCGATTCGGGCGCTGAGCGAGCAGGAGATGGAATGGAAGAAGCAGGGCACCCGTGAGTATCAAACCCTGGTGGAACGCTGCAAACAGACGATGCATCAGGTGGAGCCGCTACATGAGGTGGAGCCGGATCGTAAGCGGCTGGTGTTTGACGAAAACCTGCGACCAAAATCGTCCAGCTGAGCGGCAACACCCTGAACAAACGGGATCGGGATCACGTAATTATCTGTTTTCATGATATTAAACAAGAAAGTCTAACAGTGCGTAATTAGGGTGTTGACTCTGTATCTATAATGAGTAAATTAGAACTCAGCACCACAGCGAAATAAAGGTTTCACGGTGCGGTAATAAAGCAGTAACGAGATGCGATAAAGGCCACGAAGTTGTGTGGTTTGGGTCCTGGTAAATAAGTGAATACCAGTTAGAACATGCTTTCAGGCCATGCAGTAAATAAGTACGATCGCATAGTGGGGAAGTACACGCGATGATGTAAGGCCTTGTTTCAAAGAGTAATGGCCGCGATTAAGGGACGTAAGTATGGCGTCAAGAATATCGCGAGGCAATTAAGGCAACGCATCAAGAGTATATATCGCGTGGGTGATGTACACGACAGGAAATGATGTTATTTCACATACTTATCAGAGGAGGTAGCGTTAACTGGTTTAAACGGTAATCCTGTGAGAATACGTACATCTTTGAAGTTGTAGTGTGTAATTAAGTTGATGAATGTTAATTATTAATTTGTTCGTAACCTGAAGGCCCTGGCAATTATTTGCTGGGGCCTTTTCATTTGCTGAAGCCAGTATTTCACGTTCCGCTTTTGACGCCAGCAGGCGTCTCGTCAATCTGCTGGCGATACCAGAAGGTGTGAACCCTCTCAGACAAGAGGGTTTGCCACACGATGACGCTTTACGTCCCCGTAGACGGCGGCTCCACAGGCTCTTCGCGCCGGTTTTTACCCACCGTCTTGCCCGCTTTATCTTCAATGCGATACTCAATGGTCACAGGCTCGCCGCGGGTCGGCGTGACGTTAATCTCTTTTATCTTGTTGCCTGAGTCGGGCGGCAGAGTCATGACCGTCTCACCTTCAGCAAGACGTTGTCCACTTTGCTTCACCTGCCACGTAAGACGGCAATCCTCGCAGGCAGACCAGGTATCGTTGATTGCCCACAGGCGTACCGTCGCCTCGCTTCCCTGACGCCAGACGGCGGTCACGGGTTCAATCGAGGGCAGGATCGGCTGATAGGCTTGTTGCAGCGCGTAATAGCCCGCTTTCGGTTTGCGCAGATAATCCACAACACCCCAGTTGATCGAGGGCCAGGTCTCGACAAACATAAAGTGGAAGAGGGCGGTCACGGGCTGATAACGCTGCCGACGATAACTCTCCGCCGCCATAGCCACCAGCTCCGCCTGATACGCCTGGGTGTTATCAATCATCTCCTGGATGTTCTTCCCGCGCGGGATGTTGGCGAACTTAAAGGTCTGGAACGGCTGAAAATTATGGTACTTCCAGAGCGTCCAGCCGGGATCGTCTGCCGCTGTACTCTTCGGCCACATAAGGTGGGCAGGCACAATGGTTTTCAGGGTTGAGAGGCGCGGCAGGGCCTGAGCACCAAACTCGGTGATGATCCCGGTTTTGGCGGGGGCGAGCAGATCGCGCATGGTGCCGAAATACCACCCTGCCCAGTAGTGCTCCTCCACAGCGGAAAAACGATGCACGATGCGGGAGGTGTCTTCAGCCAGGGTATCACCTACCCGTTTTGTCAGAGACTGGTTTAAGGTTTTATTCCAGTCGGGGAAGCGTTTTTCCATCCACGGCGAGTTCCAGGGCGGCTCGTTGTGCCCGCCCCAGACGATAATGGCCGGGGAATTACCGAACTGTTCAACCATGTCGCGGGTCTGACGCACCGCGTTGTCAGCAAATGCAACGCTGTTATCGTAGCCCCACTGGAGGGGGACATCCTGCCAGATCATCAGCCCCATCTCGTCGGCCACCTCATAAAGCGCGCGGCCTGCCACATGCCCGTGAACACGGATCGCGTTGGCGTTCATCTTCTCCACCAGCGCGAAATCCTGACGATACTTATCCCGCGTCATGGTGCCGAGCCAGGGGGAACCGATGTAGTTGCTGCCTTTAATAAACAGTCGTCTGTCATTGATTCGCCAGCCTTTGTTATCCGGCTGTTCCTCCAGTTTGCGTAGACCCGTCCGGGTGACGGCGGTGTCCATTACCCCCTGGTCATCCACCAGGGTGGCGCGGATCCGGTACAGGTTCGGCTTGCCATAGCCTGCCGGCCACCAGAGCTTGGCACCTTTCATCGGCAGCGTGACGCTCAGGGTCTGGACCTGACCGTCCGACTTTGTCAGGTTTACCGGAAAGTCCTGCTGAATACGCTGGCCGTTAAAATTATCCGGCGCAGCCGACAGGCGCAGGGTCACTGGCCCGTGCGTCTGCGCCCGGTAGCGAATGTCGGCGCGCAGCACCGGGTTTTCCAGCCCCTCGCGCCAGTCCGGGCGGAGGATCACGTCGTCGATGGTGACGCCGCGGCTCAGATGCAGTTTCACCGGTGCCCAGATCCCGCCGGAGTTAGCATCCTGACCCTGCTCAGACCAGGCACCACCAGGGCGAGTGTCGTGTTGGTTAAGAATCCCTTTGAACAGCGTTTTGTGCAGCGGCCAGATTGTTTTGGGATCTTCCCGGGGGCTGTCTACCCGAACGGCGAGTTTATTGTGACGGCGCAGCGTCTCAGTGACATCCACAGAGAATCGCTGGAAATAGCCCTCGTGACGGGCAAGATTTTTGCCGTTAAGCGTCACCCCGGCAAAATAGTCCACGCCATCAAATACCAGGGTAGCCATGGTATCCGGGGCACGTTCGGGCAGCGTAAATTCGTGCCGGTACCACAGCGCACCCTGATGATCGTATCCGGCGCTGTACCAGTTGGCAGGTACCCGAAGCGTACGCCAGCCCTGGTCAGAAGCGCTGGCCCCGTTAAAGGCGGTATCGTTGGCGTCATGTACCCGCCACATCCCCGCCAGAGACCAGGTGACCGGCTGGCTCGCCAGCGCCAGCGGCGTGCTGAACATCAGCAGCAGACCAAGTTTAGAGATCATGCTTTACCTCCTGCGCTCTGTGGCGCAGCCACGCGACGCTGCGCACGGCCTCAGCGATCAGCTCCCGGCGCAGCAGGCTAAGTCTGGTCTGGTCCAGGGACACCGCCTGGCTCTCAAGCTCCTCGAGCAGCCCGGTAAGGCTGGTAAAACCAAGGGTGACGGCTTCGCCGCGAAGCCGGTGCGCCGCCCGGCGCAGAGCCTCACGATCGTCATTATCGATAGCCTGGACGATGGCGGCTATCGCCTCGTCGAGTCCTTCGCCGAACAGTTCCAATAGCTCCTGAACAAGGCTGGGATCGTCGGCGCACTGTTTCAACAGACGCGCTTCGTCTGGCATGCCCTGGTCTTGTGGCTGGCCGACGCGGGCTATTTCATCCTGCAGCGCCTCCTGGCTCACCGGCTTGGCGATATAGCCGTCGAAACCCATCGCCAGGCAGCGCTCCTTATCGCCCTGCATGGCGTGAGCCGTCATGGCAATGGCGGGCTGGTGGCTAAGGCCACGCGCTACCGTCTCTTCCCGCAGCAGCCGGATGGCGGTTTCACCGTCCATCTCCGGCATTTGCAGGTCGATAAGCAGCACGTCCCAGGTCTGCTCGCGCCAGCGCGCCAGCGCCTCACGGCCATTGTTGACCACTTCGCACTGGTGACCGAGCCGCTCCAGCAGGCGTCTGGCGACTTTCTGGTTCACCAGGTTATCTTCGGCCAGCAGAATGTGCAGTTCGGCCTGTGCGCGTGTGGGAGCAGCCACCGGGACAGGGGTCGGATCCGCAAGGGGGGCAGGTGCAAGGACACGGGTAATGGTCTGGTAGAGTTCGCGCTGGGCAACCGGTTTGTGAAGATAGTGCGCGATACCTATACGTTTAAGCATGTTGGCATCAAAATGGCGGCTCATTGAACTCAACATGATGATATGACTCTGACTGGCCTGCGGCAGAACCGAAAGTTCAAGGGCCAGCGAAACGCCGTCCATGTCCGGCATTTGTGCATCCAACAGGATCAGCGGCCAGGGGGCACCTTCGGCGACCCGCCGTAACGCCTCCCCGGCGTTGTTCACACAGGTTGGCGTCAGGCCCATCTGGCGAAGCATGGTATCAAGCAGGCGCAGGTTAGTGCTGTTGTCATCCACGACCAACACCCTTTCGCCGTTGAAGCGAGCCATGGGAGTGCCCGTTGCTGACGCTGTTTGCGGGTTCTCCAGCGGCAGGGGGAAGGCAAACTCGCTGCCTGCTCCGGGTTCGCTCTGCACCGTCAGCTCTCCGCCCATCAGGCTGACCAGCCGGGCCGAGATGGTCAGCCCCAGGCCGGTACCGCCATAGCGGCGGGTGGTGGAGCTGTCGGCCTGGCTGAAGGCCTCGAAGATGGCCTTTTGCTTCTCAGGTGGGATCCCGATACCACTGTCGCGAATGCGAAAACGCCACTCCCCCTCGGCGTTGCCGGGTTCAATCGCCAGCAGGACCTCGCCCTGATGGGTAAACTTCAGGGCGTTGCCCAGCAGGTTGGTGAGGATTTGACGTAGCCGGGGGCCATCCACAATGAGCACCTCCGGCACTGCGGGCGAGATATCCACCAGCAGCTCGATGCCTTTTTCGCTGGCGGCAGGCATGTGCGGGCGGATCAGCGACTGAACGAAGGGGCGGATCTCCAGCGGCTCTTCGTCCACCGACATCTTGCCCGATTCAATGCGGGAAAAGTCGAGAATGTCATTGATAATATGCAGCAGCGACTGGGCAGAACTCATCACCAGAGAGAGGTATTCCCGCTGCTCCGGGTTGAGCTGGGTGTCCAGACAGAGCTGGGTCATGCCCAGGATACCGTTCATCGGGGTGCGGATCTCATGGCTCATGTTGGCGAGAAAGGCGCTTTTCGCCTCGTTTGCCTCGCGGGCCACTTTTGCCGCCTCAATCGCCAGCAGCTCGGCCTCCTTGCGGCGGGTAATATCCTGTAGGGTGCCGATCACCCGTTCAGCCTGCTGCTGAATAGTGAGGGTCACTACCTGGCCGGAGATCAACATCCAGCGCCAGCCCTGAGTCGGGTGCTGGACGCGGATCTCACACTCAAACACCGGCATATGGTCTTGCTTAGAGGCGATCATCGCCTGGCGCAGGGTGGCGCGATCCGCCTCGTGGACAAGGTTAAGCAAAAAGCGCAGCGGATAGTGCAACTGCACCCGCGACTGACCGACCATGGCCAGCAGCGTATCGTTCACCTGCAGGCTGTCGTGAGAGACCTGCCAGTCCCAGATGCCGATCTGGATCGACTCCGCGGTCAATAAAAAATCGTCATGCAGCTGGTGGCGTGAGCGCTGCGCCTCATCAAGCTCGGTAATGTCCGTATGCAGGCTGGCAATGCCGCCGTCCGCCAGCCGCTGATGCTGCACGTAGAGCCGCCGTTTGCCCGAATGCCGTACTTCACGATGGCTCGCCTGACGGCAGTTGCGGATAATCGCCTCGCGCAGCGTCTGGCGGCGGCCGGGGTCGATGTTATAGCCTGCATCAATAAATTTCTCCGCCAGGCTCTCCAGCGTTGCGCCAACAGTCAGCCAGGGAGCGATCACCGGATAGAAGCGCGTCATCTGGTCGTTCCAGGCCAGCAGGCACTCGGCCGGATCGTAGATCATCACGCCCATGGGCAGCGCGTTGAGGTCGAAATGGGATGTGGATTGCATAGCTAATCGCCTCCGGGCTGATAGTGCAGCTCCGCCTGGCGACGCAAATACTCCAGACCGGGCGCGATTGCCATCGCCCAGGCGGTAATGATCTCCTCATCACAGAGTGGATCGCAGGCGCGCACGGTGTTGAGCATCGCCTCCCGCCACATGGCGAAGAATCGCGGCGGCAGACGCAGGCCTTCATCGCTCTGCTCCCGTGCCAGGCGCTCAAGAAAGTCCGGCACGAACAGCACGCCATCAACGGTGAGCATGGCGAAAAAGCTTTTGAAGATCATCTGCTGGCCTTCTTTACCCGGACGCCGGGCGAAATGCTGCTCTGTTTCGGGGGACATATGGCTAAAGGTGTCCCAGAAGATATCGAAAAAGCGCTTTTTGTCGTGCTCGGGTATCACCCGGTTCAGGCTTGCCTCGAAGAGATCGCGATAAAATTTCATGGTGCGGTCCTCACGGCTTTTTCGCCCGGCAGACAGAGACCGGGTGGGTTGAATTGATCCGTCGTGCGGCGGGAGAAATAGCTGTTGTCATCCGCCAGACCGTTTTCAAACAGCGGCCCGGCGTTGTGTTTGTACAGCAGGGCTTCCAGCACCATGGCGTTCGTGGAGAGGGTCAGGGTTGGGTTAATGTCCCCGGTCGCCTCCACGCGCCCCTCAAACCAGCCCTGTTCAGGGTTGTTAAGATGCGTAGTCACCGCCATCAGAGCGTCGGTGTACTCGGTCTCCCACAGCGTCCAGAGCACAAAGACCGCTTTGGTGGTGACCTGAGCCAGCCGGGGATAATACCTGCCGTCGTCTCCCAGGGTGTTCCACGCATAACCGTTACCCCAGACGGTGTCTTCGACGTGCCAGGGAGCCTGGGCGAGATAGAAGTCGGCGCGTGCGGTAAGCACTTTGTCACGCTCCCAGCGCGTTTTCTGGCTAAGCCATACCCCTTCGGCCCGCTCGCGCAGCGTCTTCTGCACATCAGAGGGCACGCCGGGCGGTTGCCAGCCGAACTCCAGCCCCGGCAGCATGGCGGGCAGGGTGCTTAGCAGCGAAGGCTGCCAGGTCGTGCGCGGGTCGCGGGCGTCAACGGCCAGGCTGCGCTGATAGATAATGACGTTGCGGGAAGGGGGGATAAGCGCTTTACCCACCGGAAAACCCCACAGGTGAAAGGCCGTGGCGGCGTATTCGCTCTCACCCAGCCGCAGCTCGTCGCGCACGACCGTCTGGCCGTCCTGCAGCGAAGCGGATCGCAGCTCCCCCTCGTTATCCATCACCGGACAGAAATTCCAGCGCAGGATAATTTTATCCAGGTACTCACGATACTGGGGGGCACGCTCGGCGGTGAGGCGCAGGGCCAGCATCAACCGCGCCATATCTTTTGCTGACCAGCCGCTTTTCACCGGTTTGCCGCTGAAGTCGATGGGGGTTGCCGTCCGGCTGGAGTAAAGCCTCCCCGGGGTACGGGTATCGGTGAGCGTCAGGCGATTCAGGGTGCCGAGCAGGCGCGTCAGCCGGGCGTCAAACTCGGCTTCTTTGACCAGATCCAGCTCCCGGGCGGCGAGCAGGGCAATCAGGGTATCGCCCATCTGCCACAGGGTGACGCGCGGCTGCTTGTCGCTGCCGTTGACCAGCCCGGTCTGCGGCTGGGTGTTATTCTCGAAATAGCGCCAGGCGATGCGCGCCCACTCTTGCTCCTGCGGCGACAGACTGCTTATGCGCGCGGTGGAGTGCCAGCCGCCTTTGGTCAGCCAGCGCCACCCGGCACCTTCCCGACTGAACAGGGCGAAGGCGATAAGCAGAACGAGAGCGGCGACAGCCAGCCAGCGAGCTAGGGTTTTAAGCATTGCGCGGTCACCGGCGGCAGTTTAACGGGTTCATCCGCGTTGCAGGTGGCGCACTGGCAGGCCTGACAGGCCGGTCTGGTGCGCTGCGTGGTCCCGGTCTGTTCACACCAGGTTTTGACGGCTGGCGTGCTGTTCAGGAAAGGACGGTTGCGCGGGGTGTTATTCGGCTCAAAGAGATCCACCAGCTTTTTGTCCCACAGGGAGGGGGCGAAATCGCGGTTTTTGGGATTGTCGGTGTTGAAGCGCAGCAATTTGCCCTCTTTTTTGAACAACAGCGCTTCCAGCATGATGCCGTTGTTATTGGCCGTGAACTCCTTGATCGGGCCGTCGCCGTTTTCGTACAGGCCCTCGTAATAGCCTTTCCCTTCCTCATTGGCGTTTTCGATGGTGTCCAGCAGGCGATCGGTATAAGGCGAATCCCAGAGAACCCACATGCCCAGGGCGGCTTTCAGCGATACGGCGGCAGTATTCGGAACGAACTGACCTTTGTCGGTAATGGTGTTCCAGTTAAAACCGTCGCTGAAGACGGTGTCATAAACGAAGTAGGGGGATTTATCGAGCTGGTGCTCAGAGCGGGCGGTTAGTATACCGGTGATGGCGTAGCGGTTCTCCTGGGCCTGGTATACCCGGTCGGCGAAGTTCTTCATCCACGGATGGGAGTAATCGCGCGGGCTGTTATTGCGGTCTGTCGGATTATCAAAACCAAACTCCATGCCGTACAGGACGTAAGATTCGCTCACCACATAGTTATGCTGGCTGGTTTGACGCGGATCGCGGGAATCATAGGGCACCATCACGCAGTAAATCTCCGCCAGTTCATAGGGCTGGGGACGGCTGGACTGACAGGTACTGAACCCCCACAGGGCAAAGCCCGCCGCGCCGTACTCCTCATACCCCAGACGCCCCTCCTGCACGTATTTCGGCTGGCCGTTTTCCAGATAGGCACCGTACAAGGTGCCGCAGGGATCTACCGCGTGGCTAAAATCCCATCCCAATACCACGTTATCGATGCTGTTGCTGTACTCGGGATAGCGCTCTTTTATCACCTTCAGCCAGACCAGCATCCTGCCGATATCCAGCGCCGAAAACCCAATCTCGCCGGGCTTGTTCTGGTAGTTCACCTTCTGCCCGGAAATGGTGTTATAGGCCTTGTTGGGCAGCTCGTTGCGGAAGAGATCAAGCTTGTTCAGGGTGGCGAGTAACTTCAGCATCCTGCGGTCAAACTCGGCTTTATCAATAATCCCCAGCTCCCGCGCCGCCGTCATGGCGGCCATGTAAGAGGCGCTGTCCCACATGGTGGTGGAGGGGTATTTATTTACCGCGTTGACCAGCCCGGTGGTGGGCTGAAAGTTCGAGACGAAATATTGCCAGGCATTTTTGGCAATCGTCATCTCTCTCGGGGTGAGTTCGCCGCTGCGAGGCTCGTACTCTGAGGCCGGCAGCCCGGTCGCGGCTTCAGCCGCCGCGAGCGAAAGCCAGATCGCCATGAGCCCGGCCAGAAGAGGAAAATAGAGTAAAGATTTCAGCTTCATGGCGTAGCTCCTGCTGAAGAAGTGGGTGGTGTTATAGGCCCAAGACAGGCCAGACAGAGCATCTGGCCCCGGGCGATATAGGCCAGGCTTTCGAGAACAACGGCATTGGTATCGGCGTCAACGACGTCGTTGACGCTGCTGTCAGGGTTAAGCCCACGCTGCCAGCCCTTGCCGGGCACCTGCAGCTTCTGGACCTGCTGGCGAAGCGCTTCGCTCCAGCCGTTGCGGAACAGGGCATACCAGGCAAAGGCGGTGCGGGTGGAGGTGATCGCTAACTGCTCCGGGGGGGCATCGTGCAGGGCGCTATTTTGCAGCGGCTGACGGTCAGGCAGATCGTTCACGTAATCGGGCGCAGGCTCAGCGTAGTCGGTGCTGATGGGGGGCTTACTGACCCGAAGGCCGTGCCGACGCTGCTGGATCTGCATAATGCGCCAGGCAATCTCCGCGCTCTGGGCATCAAAGCCCAGCTCAAGGCCGGTTAAGAGATAGGGAAGGCTAATCAGCGAGGGTTGTCGCCCCCAGGGCGTGCGCAGTCCCTCGTCAGGCACCATGATGCCGTCGATATCGATCATCTGTTGCCCTTCCGGCGGGTTGGTGACTGCCAGGCCCGCCGCGCTGTCGATCAGCCGAAGCGTGTGGCTGGCATACAGGCGATAGCCGAAGCTGTTGCGCGGTTCATCCACGGCCAGCGCCCAGTGGTGAAGCGGGGCTGCGGCCTGGGTGGCGGTGTTATTGGCGACCAGGGCGCCCACCTTCCACTGGTTAAAGAGATCGCGTACCCCGGCGGCATGCTGAGGGTATCGCCACAGCAGGGTTTGCAGGGCGTTAAGCAGGCGACCCATCCCGATAGCGGAGGAGTCCGCTTTACCCAGAATTTCCAGGGAATCCGCGTGGTAATAGGCGGCGGGCAGCCCCTCGGCATTGAGCGGTAGCCGCCCCAGAGTAAAGAGCGCCGCGGTGATCCGCTCGTCAAATTCGTCGGTTGTCAGAATGGTGAGCTGTTTTGCCGCCACCAGGGCAAACAGATAGCTTCCGGTACTCCACAGACTGAGCCAGGGTTCGCCGTCGTGTGCATTCGCCAGCCCGTTCGGCTGGGTATTGTTGACATAATACTGCCAGGCCACCCGCGCCCAGATCGCCTCGTCAAAGTTCAGCTCGCGCGAAGTGGGCAGGGGCGGAAAATCCTGACTTAACGTCATGCCCGCGCTGCTCTCAATACGCGTGGGCATCTGCTTCTCGACCCAGACGACAATGGCGAAACCCAGCAGAAAACCGATCAAAATGGTGAGATAGCTGCGGGCAGACAGCAGCGCGTCGCGTTTGCTCATTGGCTCGCCTCCTCGTCGGCTGGCGTCCACATGGCGGCGAGGATCAGGGGCAGCATGGCGGCGATATTCACCGCCCCCCAGAAGATATTGATCACGTAGCCGGAAGGGTCGTCAACCTGGCCACGCGCCACCTGAATCCCACCCCAGATAAGCCCCGCCAGGGTAAGCACGACGATGGCGATCTGCGGTTTAACAAGATAGAGAAAACGGCCCGTCTGGCGCTCTTTCGGGGTCACGTGAAATTTGATCTGTTCCCCGCGCAGAACGGTATCCAGCGCCCGCAGGTTCATGGAGAAGAAGGAGAGGTAAGAAGCCCTGCCGTCCCAGGCCGAAATCCCCCAGGTACCGAACATAAAGGCCAGCTCGGACATAATAAAAAAGGGCAAAAAATGCAGGTAAAACGGCTCAGACCAGGCCGACACCGGGGGGATGCCGGTGAACAGATAGATAATGGGCGAAATCAGGAAAATGGTATTCCATACGCAGGCCATGTAAGACCAGAAGGTGGTGGCGTACATCAACGTCTGCGGCAAAGAGAGCTTAAAGCGGCGGCGGCTAAAAATATTGTCGTGGAACAGAATATCCAGCGACCCTGCGGCATATTTAAAACGCTGGATCATCCACGTCAGCATATCCTGCGGGGAGAGCATTTTAGATTCGATACGCGGGTGCATTACCGAGCGCCAGCGGCGTGCGGCGTCCCCGTGCAGCAGGATGGAGGTATAAATATCTTCGGAGACGTGAAACTTATAGGGGGTCAGTTCGGTATCGAAGGCCACATGGGGACGCATGGCGTCCTGTAGCGTTTCACGCATCGCGGGATCGCGGATGTCCCGGGTATGGCGGTCGATCTCCTCTTCAACGGTCCAGACGTAGCTGCGCAGGGCCGCCTGCATCACCGCCTCGCGCCGGTGAATGGAGGCCGCGCCGCAGCAGAAGGCGGCGTTAGCCCAGTTGCGGCGACGTAAGATCACGTCATAAAACATGCGCGGATCGTTGAAAAAGGGGTCACGCCCGACGGTAACCGGCCCGATGAACTTCTGGGCCAGCCAGCCCAGCCCGTATCCCGCTTTGCCCACCTTGCGGCCGAGCCAGCGCGGCAAACTTTCCCCTTCCGGCAGGTCGAAAAACCACTGAGGAGTCTGAACCCATGCCACGTCCGGGTCACGGAAATAGCCCAGCGTGTGGCTGAGCAGCGTGGGGAAGACGCGGGTATCGGCATCGCAGATCACCAGGAAGTCGCCGTCGGTCTGCTCGAGTCCGTTACGCAGGTTGCCAGCCTTGAAGCCAATGTTAGTCTGACGGGTAATGTAATTGGCGCCTTCTTCCTCGCACACGGCTTTCATCTCCGGGCGGCGGCCGTCATCCAGCACATGCACCTTAAAATCCAGCGGCCCGGGGTAGACCACTTTCATGGCGTCGCGAATGGAGAGCCTGACCAACTCCACGTCTTCTGAATAGGTGGCGATAAAGAGATCGACCTTTATCGGTCTCGACGCTTCCGCATCCTCCGGTCGCAGACAGTCGTTAATTTCGCCCGGAGGCGGGGTTTGCGGCGGATCTTCTTCCTTCCACAGATTGATGGTAAACAGCACCGTGCCGATCCAGGCCAGGGTTTCCGCCAGCACCAGCGGAATGGCATACCAGAGTGCGTCGGTATTTAACGAAGCGGTCCAGCGCCAGTAAATATAATTGGCCCCAAGAATCAGTGCGGCAACCGCTAATACCTGCCAGGTCATCATTACCCAGCGCGGTGTCTTTAGCGGTTCAGGCGGCTTGCGATGTTCAAAACGGGAAAAATAAAAATCCATAGCGAAGGATATCCTGATTCCACGATGACGATTAATTAAAGGCCTGCTACCGACGATCAGAGCGCCACGTAAAATAACGTCCACAAAAACAAAATTTAAGGTAAGTGTAGAACGCGGAAAAAATTATTCCAGCAGGGGAAGTTGCAACAGTTTAGGGTGGCTTAAATGAAGGTTAATTATTAATAAGCTTTATTCAGCGCGCCGCAATAATTGCCAGATGAATACATTTACGCTATCTAAATAATTGGCACGACGCTTTTTCAGGATCATGAACAGGACTCCCTATGAGCCAGATTGCGCCTGCGTTAACGCAGAATAAAGGCACATTATCAATGACATGGCGTTATTCTCTGGCAGGGAATCGCGATCTGCGTATTGATTTTATGCGTGGCATTGCGCTGGTGATGATGGTGGTCGCGCATACGGAAGTGATGTCGATATTTAATATATTTACCTGGGAGCGTTTTGGCCTGACGACCGGTGCCGAAGGCTTTGTTATTCTTTCCGGATTTATGCTAGGTATGTTAAATCGCGCCAGATTACAGAAAGCGGTCTTACTCACTATTTCCTGGGGGCTTTATCTCAGAGCATGGAAAATATACCGGGTTAATATTATTATCATTGTATCCTTTCTGTTATTGGGGTATTTGCCCTTTATTGATGTTTTTGAAGTGACCCATTTTACCGATCGTTTTTCAGGTACCAGTTGGTCGCTCTATCCGGTTACGCCGCAAATAAAAGAGACCTGGTTTAACATTATTCTGTACCTGCAAATCGGTCCCCATCAGACACAAATCCTCGGCCTCTATATTTTTCTTCTGCTGTTAAGCCCCCTGTTTTTAGGGATGCTGCAAAGGGGACACGTCTACTGGCTGCTGGGTCTTTCACTGCTGGTTTATGGCTGCTGGCAGCGTTGGCCGGTGCGGGTCACGCCCTCTGAGTTCGAATTCGCGTTCCCGCTGTTGGCCTGGCAATTTATTTTTGTGCTGGGCATGGCGAGCGGCTGGTACAAAGAGGAACTCATCTCCTTCGCCCGCACCTCTCAGGGCAAAGTGGTGGTGGTGGCGCTGGTGATCGTTGCGCTCGTCCTTGGTTTTGTCGCCCAGAACCATACCAACCCCTTTATGCCGCCCGCGCTCCTGATGCACGTTATCCCGCCGGCGGAGTTTAATGCCTTTTACCACACCTGGGCGGCGAAGAACGGTCTCGGGCCGATACGCGTGCTTAACGATATCTGCCTGATGGTGACGGTCTATCTGCTGCTGACATGGTGCTGGCAGCCCCTGTTCCGGCTGGCAGGCTGGTTTCTGATCCCGCTCGGCCAGCGCTCACTTTATACCTTTATTTTGCATGTTTACGTCGTGCTCGCGGTAAGCCAGTTCGTGACCTTCGATCTCTGGCGTCAGGACTGGATGGTGAACACCCTCGTTCACGCGACAGCACTGGGCGTACTGTGGTTACTGGCGAAATATAACGTCGCCGCACGCTGGATACCTAACTAAGGAAGGGCAAATGCGGGAGAAATATTTACTGGCCTGCGTGCTGTTATGCGCCGCCGCGGGGGCACAGGCCGCTCAGAAAGAGAGTGAGGAGCCGCTGCGCGACAAGAACGGCGAGCCGGTGCAGGCGGGGGTTTTCACCAGCCGCTGGGGACGGCTTTTCTCCGGTAATGACGATGTGTTTTCCGGTGCCCTGAGCTTTAGCTCGGGTTTAAAAGAGCAGTGGATGTCCATCCCCAACAGCTCTGACAGCGCAGAGCAAAAGCGCAAATATAACCAGACGCTGAACCTCAGCCTGCAATATTCCCCCTACAGCTACTGGTTTGCTAATGTGACATCGCGTCTGCCAGTCACCGATACCAGCCGCTACACGGCTGATTTCCGCTACAGCTTTGGCTACGATGACTGGCACGCTAACACCCTGAGTCTGGTTTACAGTAACTACGGCGATAACCGTTTCTGGACGTCCGGAAACCAGCGCCACACCTACTTTGAACAGGGGGCCGTGACCCTGGCCTATAAGTTCTCGCTGCCGAAGCCCCTGGAAAACAGCCTGCTGATTAACAAAGGTGATTCCATCATCTGCCAGGTGGGCTACAGCTGGGTGCCGCGCTATTACGACCTTGAGAGCAACGATATCCGCAGCAATAAGAATGTGATGCTGGGCGGGTGTGGGTACACCTTTAAGCAACATTTCTTTGTGCGCGCTACGGCCTTCTGGTACCCGGACAGTAGCCAGCAGCAGCCCTGGAACGGCGACTACAGCTACAGCTTTGGCTACGCAGGATATACGCCCGGCTCCTTCTCCGTTCAGTATGCCAATTACTCTGGCACCCGTTATCCCGGCCACGAGAGCGGCAACGGCAAGTTTCGTGAAGGCACGGTCAGCCTTGTCTGGTTCTTACCGCTTTAGGGGGGCGCTATGTCAGCACAGCACGTCCTGATTGTTGAAGATTCGCCGGTTTATCGTCGTTTGCTTGCGCGGATGCTTGCCCAGTGGGGCTATACCGTCAGCGAGGCGGAAAACGGCGTCGCCGCGCTGGACATCCTGGCAAACCAGCCGGTCAGTCTGGTGATCAGTGACTGGGAGATGCCGGAGATGGACGGCCTTAGCCTGTGCCGGAAAATTCGCAGCCGTCAGTTTGGGCACTATGTTTACGTTATTCTGCTGACCGCCCGCGAAGCGCCGGACGATTTAACGCTGGGGTTTGACGCCGGGGCGGATGATTTTCTCAGTAAGCCCGTGGAGCAGAGCGAGCTGCGGGCGCGGCTGCACGCGGGGGCGCGAGTGCTGTCCCTGGAGTCTACTCTCGCTGCGCGCAACGCACGTCTGAGTGAGGCCCTGCGCCAGATTGAACAGGATCTGGAGGTCGCCGCGCGTATTCAGCAGTCAGTCTTGCCTGCACACCAGCAGCGTCACCAGGACTACTTCTCCGACTGGATCTTTCTGCCGTCGGCCTGGGTTTCCGGCGATATTTTTAACGTCTTCCCGCTGGATAACCATCTGGGGTTCTACTGCGTGGATGTCTCCGGCCACGGCGTCGGCGCGGCAATGATGTCCCTCGCTGTGGCCCGCCAGTTTTTGCACGGCAGGGCGGTGGAGCGTTTTCTCTTTACCGCTGACAACGAGGTGGCGTCCCCCGCCGAGGTGGTGCGGATCCTCAACGGTCGTTTTTGCAGCGATGAGGTGGAGATCGTGAGCTATTTCACCATGATTTACGGTGTTATCGATCTCGCGACGGGCGAGGGCAGGCTGTGCCAGGCCGGGCATCCCACTCCCTTTATCGTCACGCCGGAAGGCGAGGCGAGGACAGTCGGCAACGGCGGCGCGCCGGTAGGGCTGATGCCGGATCTCTGCTGGACGGATGTTAACTTCTCGCTGGCGGCCGGTGAGCGGCTCTGCCTGTTCAGCGATGGTATTACCGAATGCGAAAACCTCGTCGGTGAACAATTTGGTCAGATGCGGCTCCAGGCGTCGCTACAGGCGGGCGCGGGCCTCACGCTGAACGAACTCCTGCCGCAGTTTGCCCGGCACCTTGTTCACTGGCGCAGTGGGGATAATAAAGAACCGCTGACGATGGCTGATGATGTCTCACTTTTAGTGATTGAGCGTACAGGAGAAGAACCATGAATATTGATACAGAGCGGCAGCCCAACGTGAACATTATGACCCCCGCAGTGCGCAGGCTGGATGCCTCGGTGGCAGCGGTTTTTAAGGAGGCCATCATTCGCGAGACAGGCGAGGATCGCAAAGCCCTGATTATCGACTTCAGTAAAATTGATTTTATCGACAGTAGCGGGCTGGGAATGCTGGTGTCTCTGCTGAAAATGATGAACGGTAAAGGCGACATGGTGCTGTGCGCCCTGAACCCGGGGATCCGCAATATGTTTACCCTGACCCGGATGGACCGCATTTTCCGCATCTGCCCGGATCGTGCCGCGGCGCTTGCGCAGTTGAATCCGTGATATGTCCGTGGCTAACGATATCGCGCTACCGGCCGCGTTAACCTCGCTCTCGCCGCTGGCGGAGTGGCTGGCACACCAGCTTGCTTCGCTGCCTGTCGATGAGGGGTGGCGCTTTGCGCTCGATCTCGCCGCCTGTGAGACGGCGACCAATATTATTCGCTATGCGCTGCACGAGGATGCGCGCAGCCTTTTCAGGGTGGAATTTATCACCACCGACGCGGGCGTGCGCCTGCGGTTTACCGACGCGGGCGCGATCTTTCCTTCAGAACGCCTGGTTGCGGCACGTAAAGAGACGTTTGATGATGACGCGCTGCTGGCGGAAAGCGGGCGTGGGCTGAAGCTGATCCTGCTGTCGGTAGACAGGTTTGATGTTGAATGCCGGGACGGGAAGAATATTGCTACCCTGGAAAAAGGGTGGCCAGAGCTGAAAAACAAAAACCCTCCCACCGGGCGGTGAGAGGGCGAAATCTTATGCCGCTACCAGGCTGTCGATGGCAGCTTTCGCATCGTTCTGCGCTTTGGTCGCCACTTCCGGGCCGTAAGCGATACCTTCAGCAAACACGAAGTTCACGTCGGTGATGCCGATAAAGCCCAGGAACACGGACAGGTACGGGGCAATCAGGTCGGTTGGGGTATCTTTGTGAATACCACCACGGCTTGTCAGCACGATCGCACGTTTACCGGTGACCAGACCTTCAGGGCCTTTTTCGGTGTAACGGAAGGTTACGCCAGCGCGCGCCACCAGGTCGAAGTAGTTTTTCAGCTGCGTCGGGATGTTGAAGTTATACATCGGGGCGTTAATCACGATCACGTCGTGCGCCTGCAGCTCGGCAATCAGCTCATCAGACAGTGCCAGCGCTTCCTGCTGACGTGGAGTCAGTGGCGCATCGCTCGGACGCAGGGCACCAACCAGTTCACCATCCAGTACCGGGATTGGCTGAGCGGCCAGATCGCGGACGGTGATTTCGTCACCGCTGTGCTGTTCACGCCACTGTTCAACGAAATAATCAGACAGCTGACCAGACTGAGAGTACCCTGCCAGAATACTGGATTTAAGAACTAATACTTTGCTCATGGGTGATTCCTTTGTTGTATTTGATGAGGGGGCTTGCCCCGTTGCTTGTTGACACTCTATTCACAATCCTGTCGCAGGGATAGCGCAATATATCGAAGCCTATGTTCGAATTTTTTGAATAAGGCGTAAAAACCGGCGATGTGGTACTCTATAGCAATCATTAAAAAGAGATTTTATCCGGCAGTGCACTGCCCGTTAACGCTATGACAGAACAACAGAAATTAACCTTTCCGATGCTGATGCAACAGCTGGATGCGCTGATGTTACGTGACAAACAGCGGTTTGCCCGCCGTCTGCACGGGGTTAAGAAGGTTAAAAATCCTGATGCACAACAGGCCATCTACCAGGAGATGGCAAAAGAGATCGAACAGGCGGCGGGTAAAGTCGTGCTGCGCGAAGCGGCGCGTCCGGCGATCACCTACCCGGAAAACCTGCCCGTCAGCCAGAAGAAACAGGAAATTCTTGAAGCCGTACGCGACCACCAGGTGGTGATTGTTGCGGGGGAGACCGGGTCGGGTAAAACCACCCAGCTGCCAAAAATTTGTATGGAGCTGGGACGCGGGCTAAAAGGCCTGATTGGCCATACCCAGCCGCGTCGTCTGGCGGCGCGAACGGTGGCAAACCGTATTGCTGAAGAGCTGCAAACCGAGCCGGGCGGCTGCATCGGCTACAAGGTGCGTTTCAGCGATCACGTCAGCGACAACACCATGGTCAAGCTGATGACCGACGGGATCCTGCTGGCCGAGATCCAGCAGGATCGGCTATTGATGCAGTACGACACCATCATCATCGATGAAGCGCACGAGCGCAGCCTGAATATCGACTTCCTGCTCGGGTATCTGCGGGAGCTGCTGCCGCGTCGCCCGGATCTGAAAGTCATCATCACCTCGGCCACCATCGACCCGGAACGTTTTTCGCGCCACTTTAATAATGCCCCAATTATTGAGGTTTCAGGCCGCACGTACCCGGTAGAAGTACGCTACCGTCCGATGGTCGAAGACGCCGACGACACCGAGCGCGATCAGCTGCAGGCCATTTTTGATGCCGTGGACGAGCTGGGCAACGAAAGCCCGGGCGATATTCTGATCTTTATGAGCGGCGAGCGCGAAATCCGTGATACCGCCGACGCGCTGAGCAAGCGCGACCTGCGCCACACCGAAATTTTGCCGCTGTATGCGCGTCTGTCCAACAGCGAGCAAAACCGCGTCTTCCAGTCCCACAGCGGCCGCCGCATCGTGCTGGCAACCAACGTGGCGGAAACCTCCCTCACCGTGCCGGGTATTAAATATGTGATTGACCCCGGCACGGCGCGTATCAGCCGATACAGCTACCGCACCAAGGTGCAGCGTCTGCCGATTGAGCCGGTGTCACAGGCCTCGGCCAACCAGCGTAAAGGTCGCTGCGGGCGTGTTTCGGAAGGGATCTGTATTCGTCTCTATTCAGAAGACGATTTCCTGTCGCGCCCGGAATTTACCGATCCCGAAATTCTGCGTACCAACCTGGCGTCGGTCATTCTGCAGATGACTGCCCTCGGGCTGGGGGATATCGCCGCCTTCCCGTTCGTCGAAGCGCCGGATAAACGCAATATCCAGGACGGTGTGCGCCTGCTGGAAGAGCTGGGGGCGATCACGACCGACGAACAGGCCACGGCCTACAAACTGACGCCGCAGGGCCGTCAGCTCAGCCAACTGCCGGTGGATCCGCGTCTGGCGCGAATGGTGCTGGAGGCGCAAAAACACGGCTGCGTGCGTGAGGCGATGATCATCACCTCGGCGCTCTCCATTCAGGATCCGCGTGAGCGTCCGATGGACAAACAGCAGGCCTCCGACGAAAAACATCGCCGTTTCCACGATAAAGAGTCCGATTTCCTCGCCTTTGTAAACCTGTGGAACTATATCGGCGAACAGCAGAAAGCGCTGTCGTCGAACCAGTTCCGTCGCCAGTGTAAGCTGGATTTCCTTAATTACCTGCGGGTGCGCGAGTGGCAGGATATCTACACCCAACTGCGTCAGGTGGTGAAGGAGCTGGGCATTCCGGTGAACAGCGAACCGGCAGAGTACCGCGAAATTCACATCGCGCTGCTGACCGGTCTGCTGTCGCATATCGGGATGAAAGATGCTGATAAACAGGAATTTACCGGCGCGCGTAACGCCCGTTTCTCCATCTTCCCAGGCTCCGGGCTGTTCAAGAAGCCGCCGAAGTGGACGATGGTTGCCGAGCTGGTGGAGACCAGCCGCCTGTGGGGCCGCATTGCCGCACGTATCGACCCGGAATGGGTGGAGCCGGTGGCGCAGCATCTGCTGAAACGTTCGTACAGCGAACCGCACTGGGAGCGGGCGCAGGGCGCAGTAATGGCGACCGAAAAGGTCACCGTTTACGGCCTGCCGGTGGTGGCCGCGCGTAAGGTCAACTACAGCCAGATCGATCCGGCTCTCAGCCGTGAGCTGTTTATCCGTCACGCGCTGGTGGAGGGTGACTGGCAGACCCGTCACGCCTTCTTCCGGGAGAACCTGAAGCTGCGCAGCGAAGTGGAAGAGCTGGAGCACAAAACCCGTCGGCGCGACATCCTGGTGGATGACGAAACGCTGTTTGAATTTTACGACCAGCGCATCAGCCATGATGTGGTGTCGGCCCGCCATTTCGACAGCTGGTGGAAAAAGGTCAGCCGTGAAACCCCGGATCTGCTCAACTTTGAAAAGAGCATGTTGATCAAAGAGGGGGCGGAGCAGGTCAGCAAGCTCGATTACCCGAACTTCTGGCATCAGGGCAACCTCAAGCTGCGTCTGAGCTACCAGTTTGAGCCGGGCACCGATGCCGACGGCGTGACTGTCCATATCCCGCTGCCGCTGCTCAACCAGGTAGAAGAGAGCGGGTTTGAGTGGCAAATCCCCGGCCTGCGCCGCGAGCTGGTTATCGCCCTGATTAAATCGCTGCCGAAGCCGGTGCGCCGCAATTTTGTCCCTGCGCCGAACTATGCCGAGGCGTTTTTAGGTCGCGCGACGCCGCTGGAGCTGCCGCTGCTGGATTCGCTGGAGCGCGAGCTGCGCCGGATGACCGGTGTCACCATAGACCGTGAAGACTGGCACTGGGATCAGGTGCCCGATCACCTGAAAATCAGCTTCCGAGTGGTGGACGAGAAGAACAAAAAGCTGCAGGAAGGCCGTTCCCTTACCGAACTGAAAGATGCCCTGAAAGGGAAAGTGCAGGAGACCTTATCTGCCGTGGCCGACGACGGTATCGAGCAGAGCGGGCTGCATATCTGGAGCTTCGGTCAACTTCCGGAAAGCTACGAGCAGAAGCGCGGCAATTACAAGGTGAAAGCCTGGCCGGCGCTGGTGGACGAGCGCGACAGCGTGGCAATCAAGCTGTTTGATAATCCGCAGGAGCAGCAGCAGGCGATGTGGCGCGGGCTGCGCCGCTTGCTGCTGTTGAACATCCCGTCGCCGATCAAGTATCTGCACGAGAAGTTGCCGAACAAAGCCAAGCTGGGGCTGTACTTTAACCCGTACGGCAAGGTGTTGGATCTGATCGACGACTGCATCTCCTGCGGCGTGGATCAGCTGATCAACGCCGCGGGCGGCCCGGTGTGGACAGAAGAGGGCTTTGCGAAGCTGCACGAAAAAGTGCGCGCCGAGCTTAACGAGACGGTGGTGAACATTGCGAAACAGGTCGAGCAGATCCTCACCGCGGTGTTCAATATCAACAAACGCCTCAAAGGGCGGGTGGATATGACCATGGCGCTGGGGCTGTCGGACGTGAAGGCCCAGATGGCCGGACTGGTCTATCGCGGGTTTGTCACCGGGAACGGCTACAAGCGTCTGGGGGATACGCTGCGCTACTTGCAGGCGATTGAAAAACGTCTTGAGAAGATGGCCATCGATCCGCACCGTGACCGGGCGCAGATGCTGAAGGTAGAAGCGGTGCAGCAGCGCTGGCAGCAGTGGCTGAACAAGCTGCCACCTGCCCGCCGCGATGACGAAGATGTCCAGGAGATCCGCTGGATGATCGAAGAGCTGCGTGTCAGCTTCTTCGCGCAGCAGCTGGGAACGCCATACCCGATCTCCGACAAGCGTATCTTGCAGGCGATGGAGCAGATTTCGGCGTAGCGTACGTGCTGTATGTTCCCCTCACCCCAGCCCTCTCCCCAAAGGGGCGAGGGAGAACACCGGACCGCAGGTCGGGCAAGCATACCAAAGGGGCGAGGGAGAACACCGGACCGTAGGTCGGGCAAGCATACCAAAGGGGTGAGGGAGAGCACCGGACTGTAGGTTGGGCAAGCATACCAAAGGGGCGGGGGAGAACACCGGACCCTGGGTCGGGCAAGCATACCAAAGGGGCGAGGGAGAGCACCGGACCGTAGATCGGGCTAGCGTACCAAAGGGGTGAGGGAGAGCACCGGACCGTAGGTCGGACAAGCATACCAAAGGGGCGAGGGAGAACACCGGACCCTGGGTCGGGCAAGCGTAGCGCCGCCCGACGGGGTTTAACCGTTCACCATCGCCAGCGTAAATCCATCCCACCCCTTTATGCCCACCGTCTGCAACGCCGTCGCGGTCAGGCGCGGGTTATCCCCGATCATCTCGATAAACCGCCGCACGCCGTGTATGCGAGCATCTTCGCTCTGGCCGTTAATCACTTCCCCGTCACGCACCACGTTATCGCCGATGATAAGCGTCCCGGGGCGGGAGTAGTGCAGCGCCCACTCCAGATAGCCCGGGTTATTGGGTTTGTCGGCGTCAATAAAGATCAGATCAAAAGGCGGCGTGTCGCCGAAATGTTCAAGGGAGAGCAGCGCCGGGCCTTCGATCAGCTCGATGCGCTGATCCAGACCCGCCAGATGGATGTTCTGGCGCGCCACCTTAGCATGTACCGGATCGGCCTCAAGGGTGATCAGCTGCCCGTCCGGCGGCAAGGCGCGCGCCATCCAAATGCTGCTGTAGGCCCCCAGGGTGCCAATTTCCAGAATGCGCCGGGCCTGAGTCATACGCACAAACAGCGCCAGCAGCTGGCCCTGATTGGCGGCGACATCGTGGGCCGGTAAACCGGCGCGCTGGTTATTTTTCAGCACCTGTTGGAGCACCTCATCCTGCGGAATAAGCTCGGAAATCATGTAATTATCTACGGCAGACCACTGTTGTTGCATAGATTGACCCCTTAGTGAGAGCGTTACCCGGCGGCGTTACGCTTGCGCGGGCCTACGAATGTTTTCTCCCTCTCCCTGTGAGAGAGGGCCGGGGGGAGGGCATCAGGCCGCACATCGTCCGGCATTTACGATGCCGACCATCCTCCGCCCAGCGCTTTATACAAATCGATCTGCGCCAGCAGCAGATTGTTTTTCGCCTGCACCACGCTGGTCTGCACCGAGAACAGCGTCCGCTGGGCGTCCAGCACGTCCAGATAGGACGAATAGCCGTTGTTATAGCGGTTCTGCGCGATACGCAGTGTCTCCTGCGCGACCTCCTGCTGGGCCACTAACTCGGTCAACTGCTCGCCGTAACGGGTGATGGCGTCGAGACTATCGTTCACCTCTTTAAAGGCGTTGCGCACGGTTTTTTCATAGCTATAAAGCGCCTGGTTACGCTGCGACTGGCCGATATCCACCTGGGCGTTCAGCGCCTGGCGGTTCAGCAACGGGGCCAGAATACTGCCGCCGATGCTCCATAGCTCCAGCGGGTTGTCCAGCAGGCCGGGCAGGGTGCGATCCTGGATCGATCCGGTCGCGGTCAGGTTGATCGACGGCAGCAGGCTGGCGCGCGCGGACGCGAGCGAGGCATCGGCCGCAATCAGCTGGCGTTCCGCCTGCACGATATCGGGGCGGCGATTAAGGAGCGAGGAAGGCAGCTGCGACGGCAGGCGCAGCGGTGTCAGGGTGTCGAAATCCGCATTGCGGGCAATCGCGCCCGGGTTACCCCCCAGCAGCAGGGTTAATGCATTCTCCTGGCGGGCAATCTGATTCTGCACTTGCGGGATCTGCGCCCGCGTCGAGCGCAGCTCTGAGTCGGACTGCATCAGCTCCAGGCGCGAACTGTAGCCGGTCTGATACTGCCGTTGCGCCAGTTTAAACGCCTCTTCCCGCGCCTTCAGCGTCGATTGCGTGACCCTGAGCTGCTCGTCCAGCGCCAGCAGGGTGACGTAACCTGAAGCCACCGAGGAGGCCACCGTCAGATCCGCTGCGGCTGCGGCGGCTTTTTGCGCTTCGAGTGTCGCCTCTGCGGCATCGGCGGTGCGGCGATTGACGCCCCAGAGATCCACATCATAGCTGGCCGTCAGGCTGCCTTTGTACAGCGCGCCGTAGACGGGTAAACCGGTGGCGGCAGACTGGGACCGGGTGCGACCGGCATTCAAACCGGCATCCAGGGTCGGAAACAGGCTGCCCTCGCTGGCATACACCCGCGCCTGATATTCGTTGATTCGCTCCCGGGCAATGAGCACATCGCTATTGTTGCGCAGGGCCTGGTCCACGTAGGCGTTAAGCTGGCTGTCATGAAAATTGCGCCACCACATCTGCTCTGCCGGGCTGGCGGGGCCGGTGCTGGCGCGCCACTGGGCGGGGATCTGGAGGGTGGGCTTCGCCGGCGCGACATCCACCGACTGGCAGGCGCTCAGGGCGGCGGTTATCAGCAGGGCGGTGAGCGGGCGGCGTATCATTCTGCCTCCCGGGTATCAATAGTCACCTGTACCGACATCCCCGGGCGCAGCCGCGCCGCTTCTTCGGCGTTTCCGAGCACCTCGATGCGCACCGGAATACGCTGGGCGATCTTGACGAAGTTGCCCGTGGCGTTATCCGGGGTAATGGCGCTGAACTCCACCCCGGTGGCCGGGGAAATGCTCTGCACCCGGCCCTCATAGGCTTTGTCGTTCAGGGCGTCGACGGTGAATTTCACCGGCTGTCCGACGCGCAGGTTCGCCAGCTGGGTCTCTTTAATATTGGCGATCACCCAGTGCTGCGGGGGCACCAGGGTGGTGAGGTGGGTTCCGGCCGTCACATACGCGCCCAAGCGCACGGTGACCTGTCCAAGTTGTCCCTCGCGCGGGGCGACGATGCGGGTGTTTTGCAGATCAATCTGCGCCAGTTCGAGAGCCGCCCTGGCGTTTTCGACATCGGCCTCCAGCGCAGCGCGATTGACGATAGCGGTTTGCAGATCCTGGCGCGACATCTCTAGCGTGGCTTTTGCCTGATCGATATTGGCGCTGCCCTGGGCGGCGCTCGCCAGGGCGGCATCCCGCTCACGGATCGACAGCGAGCCGTCGGCGGTCAGATCCTTCACGCGCTTCAGGTCGGCCTGGGTTTTCTGGCTCTGCGCGCGGGCGTTTTTCAGCGCCGCCTCGTTACGCTGGATCACCGCTTCGGCGCTTTTACGCTGTTGCAGGTTGTTGTTGAGGGTGGCGATTTTCATCGCCAACTGCGCCTCGGCCTGATGCACCCGCTGGCGGTAGATACGATCGTCGATCTGCAACAGCAGGTCGCCTTTCTTCACCTGTTCAAAATCCTGCACCTTGACCTCGGTGATATAGCCGTTGACCTGCGGGCTGATAAAGGTGGTCTGGCCGCGCACGTAGGCGTTATCGGTGAACTGGACGTGGCGGGTAAAGGGCGGTAGCTGCCAGGCATAGAGGATCACCAGCACGCCAACGATGCCGATCGCGGCGGCGGCGAACACTGACACCACGCGCAGATTATTACGGGTATTGGCCTGCTCTTTAGCGGCATCCTGCTGACTCATAACTTCTCCAGAAACATCATTTATTTTTATCCATTACTGACTGCCCGTGGCCTTCTTCAGCGCCAGACGGGCAGTGATGCGCAGGCGCAGCAAGCGCCATAAAATCCAGACCAGCGTGGCGGTGGCAATGCCTGCCGTCAGAAGATAAGTATCGTTGTAAGCCAGAATATTTGCCTGCAGCGTGCTGGCGTTCTGCAGCTGGAGCGCTGACTGGACGCTCACCAGGGCGCTGTCGTTAATCTGGCTCTGGAACATCTGGCTGTAGATCTGCAACCGTTCATTCACCAGCGGATTGAGGCTGGTGAGCTGCTCGGCCAGCAGGCCGGAGTGATACTTCTCGCGCCACGTCTGAAAGGTGCCCAGAATGGCGGAACCCAGCAGGCCGCCGATGTTCTGGCTCATACCGAACAGCACCGAAAAGCTGACAAGGTTACGGGGATCGGCAATGACCCCGCCAATCCCCGCCAGCATCGCCGGGGCAAGGAAGAAGGCGCTGCCAAACCCGAGCAGGAACTGGCTCAGCATCAGCTGATCCGGGCGGGTGAGGCTGGTGGACTGGCTGTCGAGCAGCGAGGCGATAATCATCAGCACCAGCGAGGTGATAATCGGCCAGGCAAGTTTAGTGGGTTTGATGGTCAGGCAGCTCGCGGCAATGCCGCAGACGATCCCGGCAAAAATCGACCATGCCAGATGGGTCATCTGTTCGTTTTGCAGGCCAACGTACTGTAGCCAGCCGATCACCCCGGTATTCTGCTCCGCCAGCACGATGCGGATCAGCAGCATGATCAGCCCCAGGCGCAGGATGCTGCCGCTGGAGAGCCAGCGGGTGTTCAGCAGCGGGTTGCTGCGGTTATGCTCGAAGACAATCGCGGAGACAATCAGCACCAGCGAACCCGCCAGCGCCCAGCCGATCCACTGCGCTTCAAACCACCAGTCAACCCGCCCGAGCGACAGCACTGCGCACAGCAGGGCCATCCCCGGGGCCAGCAGGATAAAGGTGATGAAATCTTTCTTCTCGAACACTTTGCGCCGATCGCCGGGAGGCAGCTTAAGGGCGATGACGCAGCCCAACGAAATCAGCGCCAGTCCTAACTCGAAGAGGTACAGCCCGCGCCATTCGTCCAGCTGCAGCAGTTCGGTGGAGAATAGCCGCGCAATGGGGATCGCCAGCGACGAGCCGGTGATGCCGATAGTCAGCGCTTTCAGGCGGTGTTTTGCCGGCCAGGCCTGGATCTGATAGTAGATCCCCAGCGAACTGAGGGCCGCAGCCACCATACCGTGGGCGGCGCGCACCATCAGGGCCGAGCTGAGATCGTTAACGAACAGGTGAAAGAAGGTCACCAGGACATACAGCACCAGGAAGCCTTCGGTGAAGGCGCGCAGGCCAAACTGCTGGCGAAACTTTACCAGCAGCAGGTTTATCGACACGTTGGTCATGACGTACACCGCGGGCAGCCACGCTATCTCGGTGGACCAGGCCGCAAAGGTACCCTGTAAATTTTGCAGGTTGGCGGCGACCATCGCATTGCCCAGCGCCCCGGTCAGACAAACCAGCAAACCCACCACCCCGTAGGCAATGCGTTTCGGGGGGCTGTGCACCGGCGTGGACGGGGAGCCTAACAGCATCGGCTTTTCGTGAGGCTGCCACTCGCGAGGAGCATAGGGGTCGCGTTGGGGCAGTCGCATAGCGGTTATTACCTATTGAATTAGTGAATAGTTAGAGGGCTAATGATTCTACGTCTGACGCAAAGTCTGTTTCAAGTGAATATGATAATAGCGGGTTAAGCAAATGTGAGGGATAAGTATGATAGCGGCCAGCGACGCTGGCCGCCTGGGGATCACAGTTCGTTGGTTTGTGCGTTGATGGCCGGGGCGGCGCGTTTTACCCGGCTGGCGAAGAAGATGGCAATCAGGGAGATGGTCACCGTCACCGCCAGATACCAGGCCACCGGTACCCAGTCGCCGTTATATTTTGCCAGCAGGCCGGTGGCAATCAGCGGCGCGGTGCCACCCGCCAGTGCAGCACCCAGCTGATAGCCGAGAGTGATGCCGGTATAGCGCACATTGGCGGTGAAAATTTCTGAACAGAGCGTGCCGAGCACCGCGGTTACCGGTGCCCACAGCACGCCGAAAGCGACGACCGTCGCCAGTACGATCCCCCAGGTCGTGCCGGTGTTGAGCAGCATAAACCAGGGAACGATAAACAGGCCGAGGGTAAATACGCTGACGGCATACATGCGCTGACGACCAACCTTATCTGACAGCAACCCCATCAATGGGATCATGATGGTCGCCACCAGCGCCCCGAGGGTCACGGCCTCCAGCGCCTGCGATTTTTGATAGCTGAGCGTAGTGGTGGCATAGCTGACCACAAAGGTGGAAAAAATGTAGAACGGCGCGGTCTCAACCACTTTCAGCCCGGCCGCGATCAGAACTTCTCGCCAGTGGTATTTAAGGGTGTCGCGCAGCGGAGCTTTGGCTACCTTGCCGGAGGATTTGACCTTTTTAAACTCGGGCGTTTCGTCGATATCCTTGCGGATCCACAGGCCCAGCAGCACCAGCACCGAGCTTAACAGGAACGGAATACGCCAGCCCCACGAGAGAAAATCCTCTTCACTGAACAGCGTCATCAGCGAGACGATAAAGGTCGCCATCAGCATGCCAATGGTCACCCCCGCCTGCGGAATGCTGCCGAAGAAGCCTTTGCGCTTCTCGGGGGCATACTCATAGGCCAGCAGCAGGGCACCGCCCCATTCGCCGCCGATCCCCATCCCCTGAATAATACGCATCAGGATCAGCAGGGCGGGCGCCCAGAGGCCAATCTGCTCATAGGTCGGCAACAGCCCAATCATGACGGTTGCACCCCCCATCAATGACAGGGTTAATACCAATGTTTTTTTGCGCCCGATCCGATCTCCGATGTGGGCGAAGACCACGCCCCCAATGGGCCGGATAAAGAAGGTCAACGAGAACGAGAGATAGGATAAAATCAGGCCGATGACCGGGTCGACCATCGGAAAGAAGATCTTGTTGAACACCAACGCGGCGGCCGTGCCGTAGAGAAAATAGTCAAACCATTCAATAGCACTGCCCGTCAGGCTTGCGACCAGCACCTTTTTGTTTTTGCGTAAAACTGCGGTACTGCTTTCGTGTTGTTGTGTCATACCCGTGATCCCGCTTAGTGGAGGATGAATCGGGTGACACCCGGCGCGCTTCGGGTGCAACCGATAAAGGAAAAAGGTTGTCGAATTGTTAAGCAACTTAGGGAGGGCTGTTACGTTTGGCAAGCGAGAGGGGGCTAAAACTGGTCAGATCACGGTGAAATAAGCAGCAATCGATGCTTTTAATAGCAGTTATTCTGGCGCTTAATTTTTTTAATGTCGCAAGATACAGCATATGATGCAGGTGCAACCGACTGATTTTTAGACTTTTCTGGTTATTTCAGTTTAATGACTATCCTTATAAGGTAACTGCCGATTTCGCTTTCAGAGGGATCCTCTGTTAAGTTACGGCCCGCGCGTTACCCTTAACGTAATTGCTGGAAGGAGGTAACGATGAGTCTCACAATCTTCCCGTCTCTGCCGGATAAAACGCTGGCTGCGGTCAATACCGTCGGCGCCTGGCTCGCTGAAGATAACTTGCCCTATAATCCGCCCGCACTGCTGCCGGATTTGGTGGTGCTGGCTGGTAATGCGGTGATCCCCTCCATCGATGCGGCCTGCCGTCTGGCGTCTGAGCTTGGCATTCCTTTGCTGATCAGCGGCGGCATTGGCCATTCAACCACCTTTTTATACGCTGCCATTGCGCGTCACCCGCGTTACAACAGAATACGAACCACCGGCAAAGCCGAAGCCACCATCCTGGCGGAGATTGCCCGGGAGTTCTGGCATATTCCGCCGGAACACCTGCTGGTGGAAGATCAGTCCACCAACTGTGGTGAAAATGCCCGGTTTAGCGCCGCGGCCATCACCCATCATCAGCTGCGGGTGAAACGCGGGATTGTGGTACAGGATCCGACCATGCAGCGCCGCACTATGGCTACCTTTGCCCGGGTCTGGCGTGATAAGCCCGATGCCCCGGCGTGGACCAGCCATCCCGGCATTGTGCCGCAACTGCAAAACAGCGAGGACGGGCTGGTGTTCCGCGGCGGCGGCGAAGGATTGTGGCCCGTCGAGCGCTATCTGTCGTTGGTACTGGGCGAGCTTCCACGCCTGCGCGATGACATTAATGGCTATGGTCCGCTTGGGCGCGATTTTATCGTTCATGTCGATATCCCTGCTGAGGTGGAGGCCGCCTGGCAGATCCTGCGTAACGATGTCATCCTTACCGAGGCGCTGGCCAGCCGCTCTCTGCTGTAATGCATTGCCCGTTTGCGATGACTTTGCCGCAAACGGGCAATCTTTGTTGTCAGGTTGTAATTATTTCCGCCTGCTGACCCGTTTCTTTTATGAGATATCTCACAAAAACAGCGCGATAGGCTGGGATTGCGGATCGGGAACTGTAGTTTTTAACAATAATTTTACTTGTTAAAAACAGTGCAATTACAGGAGCAGGTTATGACAGTACCCGTACAACATCCTATGTATATTGATGGACAGTTTGTTGCCTGGCAGGGTGAAGCATGGATTGATGTGATCAACCCGGCCACCGAAGAGGTCATTTCCCGTATTCCCGACGGCAGTGCCGACGATGCCCGCAAGGCCATCGACGCCGCCGAGCGCGCTCAGGCCGACTGGGAGGCACTGCCTGCCATCCAGCGCGCGGGTTGGCTGCGTAAAATTGCGGCGGGTATCCGCGAACGCGCCAGCGAAATCAGCGCCCTGATCGTGGCTGAAGGTGGCAAGATCCAGCAGCTCGCGGAGGTGGAAGTGGCTTTCACCGCCGATTATCTCGACTATATGGCCGAGTGGGCACGCCGCTACGAAGGCGAAATCATCCAGAGCGATCGCCCGGGCGAAAACATTCTGCTGTTCAAACGCGCCCTCGGCGTGACCACCGGCATTCTGCCGTGGAACTTCCCGTTCTTCCTGATCGCCCGCAAGCTGGGTCCGGCGCTGCTGACCGGTAACACCATCGTCATTAAACCGAGCGAATTCACGCCGAACAACGCCATTGCCTTTGCCAAAATCGTTGACGAGATTGGTCTGCCGAAGGGGGTCTTTAACCTGGTGCTGGGGCGCGGCGAAACCGTAGGCCAGGAGCTGGCGGGCAACCCGAAAGTGGCACTGGTCAGCATGACCGGCAGCGTGGGGGCGGGGGAGAAGATCATGGCCGCCGCCGCGAAGAACATTACCAAAGTGTGCCTGGAGCTGGGCGGTAAAGCCCCGGCCATCGTCATGGACGATGCGGATCTGGAGCTGGCGGTGAAAGCGATTGTTGACTCCCGCGTGATTAACACCGGGCAGGTCTGTAACTGCGCCGAGCGTGTGTATGTGCAGAAGGGCATTTACGACCGCTTTGTGAACCGTCTGGGCGAAGCGATGAAAGCGGTGCAGTTTGGCAATCCGGCCGAGCGCAATGATATTGCCATGGGGCCGCTGATCAACGCTGCGGCGCTGGAGCGCGTGGAGCAGAAAGTGGCACTTGCCGTGCAGCAAGGGGCAAAAGTGGTCCTCGGTGGTAAAGCGGTGGAGGGGAAAGGGTATTTCTATCCGCCAACGCTGCTGCTGGATGTCCGCCAGGATATGACCATCATGCACGAAGAGACCTTCGGGCCTGTTCTGCCGGTGGTGGTATTCGAGACGCTGGAAGAGGCATTGAAAATGGCCAACGACAGTGACTACGGTTTAACGTCTTCTCTCTATACGCAAGATCTAAATGTGGCGATGAAAGCCATCAAAGGGCTGAAGTTCGGCGAAACCTATATTAACCGCGAAAACTTTGAAGCGATGCAGGGCTTCCATGCGGGCTGGCGTAAATCCGGCATCGGTGGGGCGGACGGCAAACACGGTCTGCATGAGTATCTGCAAACGCAGGTGGTCTATTTGCAGTCATAAGACAAAAAAACCGGGCCAGTTATTGGCCCGGTTAAATCAATGCATGACGATTAGAGGTAAACCAGCGTCATGGTTGCCTGACCTTCGAAAGGCGTGTCGTCGGTGATAGCCAGAGTGCTCGTACCCTGAATAACCAGGTTGGTCACGAAATTAAAGGTAGCGTTGGTGATTGCAATAGGTTCTATAGTCCCTGTGGTTGCAAATGAAGTGGTAGTAAACGTATCGCTACGAGGAGTGCTGCTTTTTATCCAAGTACTGGCAGACCAGTCTTTGTTTTGAACAATAGGGTCTACAGTATTGCCATTGGCGGTGACATCCGCCATCCACATACTGTAGTTACCGATATTTACGCCGCCCGCGGTTTTGCCCACGCCATAGGTATAATAGGCGTCTGTCACGTTAGTGGTAGTATTAACATCTACAGGTAAACGTGCATTGCTGTCGCCATGGTTATCGGTAATGGTGAAACCGACTTTGGTTGCAGCAGTACAGTTAATGCTTACCGGGAGCTGTTTTTGGCCGAGAACGTTGTTTTTATCTGCATCTAATCCGCCGAGATGAATAGTGCCGTAATCAAATACATTACCCTGACTCAATTCAATTGAGCAGGCGGAGTTAGTTAATACACCTTTTACTTTCAGAACCGCAGTTTCAGCGGCAAAAGCAGAGGTGGTGCAGAGCGCGATAGCCGTAGCCAGAATGACTTTTTTCATCCATGAACCTTTTGTATTTAAGTGGACGGTGAGATTCGAGTAAGGATATTCATATACGGGTCCTTACTCACCGGCTCAATATAATACGTATTTTGGCTTCGCGGTATATTTACAAAAAAAGAATGGATATTGTAGGAGAAATTATGATTCCGCTGGCATCTAAATTAGGCCTTGGCTATTTATATCATGAATAATTATAAGCTCGCAGGTGTATTTGCCGTCATAATAAAATCGCACCGGGCGAGAAAGGGTCCGGTGCGTTATAGAGCATGACGGTTAGAGGTAAACCAGCGTCATGGTTGCCTGACCGTCGAGAGGCGTGTCGTCGGTGATCGCCAGGGTTTTCGTATCGCGGATGACCAGATTGGTCACGAAATTAAAGGTCGCGGTAGTGATTGCAATAGGGGTTTTTGTTCCTGTGTCTGCAAATGACGTGGTAGCAAACGTATCGCTGCGAGGAACGGAGCCTTTTATCCAGTGGCCGTCAGTCCAGTCTTTGTTTTGAATAATAGGGTCTACAGTATTGCCATTGGCGGTGACATCCGTCATCCACATACTGTAGTTACCGATATTTACCTGGCCCGCGGTTTTGCCCACGCCATAGGTATAATATTTATCTGTCACGTTAGGGGTGGTCTTAACATCTACAGGCAACTGTGCATTGCTGTCGCTACGGTTATCGGTAATGGTGAAACCGACTTTGGTCGCAGCAGTACAGGTAATGCTTACCGGGATCTGTTTTTGACCGATAGTATTGTTTGTATCAGCGGATAAACTACCGAGACGAATATTGCCGTAATCAATCACACCACCCTGACCCAATTCAGCCGAGCAGGATGAGTTAGTTAATGTACCTTGTACCTTCAGTACAGCCGTTTCACCCGCAAAAGCAGATGTGGTGCAGAGCGCGATAGCCGTAGCCAGAATAACTTTTTTCATTTTTTAATCCTTCCGTGATTTATTTAATTGCATTAAGCGGCAAAGCGAATTCCGTTAATGGGAGTGTTTGCCGGGTTGGATGCATAATAGTTATTTTTCTGGCTGAGATATAATTATAAAAAATGAATGGTTCATTTAGAATAATTATAGATATCGCTGGATATAAAGATTAAATGAATATTTTTACTCAAAAAAGGGTTTGTATTTTTATAGGCCGGGTAAAGCGTCGCCGCTACCCGGCAATACACCGGTAAAACAGGCTTACACCTTCGTCGCAATCCAGTTCATCATCAATTCCGGCCAGACGGCCACCGGTAATCCCTGGGCATCGCGAATACCAAAGCCGTGCTTTCCTCGCTCGAACAGGTGCATCTCAACGGGCACCCCCAGGCGGCGCAGGGCGCTGAACATCGCCAGGCTGTTCTCGACTTTTACCGCCGGATCGTCTGCGGCATGCAGCAGGAAGGTCGGCGGGGCGTCACGGGTGACGCGCTCCTCCAGCGAATAGCGACGGATCTCCTCTTCTGACGGCTTATCCCCCATCAGCTCATGGCGCGAGCCAGCGTGGTGGTGCTCGTCACGCATGGTGATCACCGGATAGACCAGCGCCATAAAGGCCGGACGGGCAGGGAGCGCGTCAATAGCGTCCAGCGGGGCATAGACCGCTTCATCATGTCGGGTGCCGAGGCTTGCCGCCACGTGTCCGCCCGCGGAGAAGCCCAGCACCCCAATGCGGGCCGGATCCAGCTTCCACTCTGTGGCACTGGCGCGGATCATGCGCATTGCGCGCTGAACATCAGCCAGCGGCGCGTCAGCTCCCTCTTCATGACCATCCCCCGGCATGCGGTAGGTCATCACAAACAGGGTATAGCCGCGGGCATTAAAGAACGAGGCCAGTGCGCTGCCCTCTTTATCCAGCACCACGCGGCGATAGGAGCCGCCCGGCGTGACCAGAATGCCCACCCCATTAGGTCGGCTGGGGGCATAAACGGTGATCGCGGGTGCGCGAACACCGGTGACGGCGCGATCGTAGTCAGAGGTGCCGGTATGGCGAGGTTCAGGGGTGAAAACGGCATCGCTGGTGCGCGCGCCCGGGGCTTCATTATCGGGCCAGATGGTAAAGGTGGCCGAACGGCCAACGGCGTGCGCCATATTTTGTTCGAGTGTGTCGCGGCTGAGTGCTTCCATGATAACGCTCCCTCTCTGGAAAGCGTTTGTTATACCAGCGTTAACGAAATTAAAACCAGCAACGCCTCACAGGTTGCGGACAGCAGGGCTGTCCGCGGTGTGATTACAGGGCGGCGAACTTATCTAAAGTACGCACCAACTGAGTGACAAAACCGTACTCGTTATCGTACCAGGCCACGGTTTTCACCAGTTGGACATCGCCCGCGTCGGTGACTTCTGTCTGGGTGGCATCAAAGACGGAACCAAAGTGCGAGCCGATGACATCCGACGAGACAATCTCTTCATCGGTATAGCCAAATGACTCGTTGCCCTCGGTGGCCTTTTTCAGCGCCTGATGGATCTCATCCACGCTCACTTTTTTCTCCAGAATTGAGACCAGCTCGGTCACGGAGCCAGTTTTGACCGGCACACGCTGGGCATGGCCCTTCAGCTTGCCGCTCAGTTCAGGGATCACCAGCCCGATAGCCTTGGCTGCGCCGGTGGTGTGCGGGATGATATTTTCCGCTGCGGCGCGTGAGGCGCGCAGATCTTTGCCGCGCGGGCCATCTACCAGCGCCTGGGTGCCGGTGTAGGCGTGGATGGTGGTCATGGTGCCCGCCCGGATGCCAAAGGCATCGTGCAGCACCTTCGCCAGCGGCGCCAGGCAGTTAGTGGTGCAGGAGGCCACAGAAATAATGGTGTCACTGGCTTCGATGGTGTCGTCATTGACGTTAAAGACGATGGTTTTCATCTCGCCAGCAGGGGCGGAGATGAGCACTTTTTTCGCCCCGGCGTCCAGATGCGCCTGCGACTTCTCCTGAGAGGTGTAGAACCCGGTGCACTCCACCACCAGATCCACCCCGGCGGCTTTCCACGGGATCTGTTTTGCCTCTTTTTCGGCGTAGACCGAAATGGATTTTCCATCGACGATCAGCGAATCTTCCGTAAAGTCCACGCTCCAGGGGAAGGGGCCATAGTTGGAGTCATGTTTTAACAGGTAGGCCAGCACTTTCGGTGACGTTAAATCGTTAATTGCCACCACGCTGTTACTGTCCTGGGTTTCCAGCAACCGACGAAGCACCAGTCGGCCAATACGACCAAATCCGTTAATGCCAATCTTACTCATGATGTTCTCCTGTGTGGTATACGGGACGTTAAACTCATCCAGGATTAGACCATGCAGTCCAGCGAGGCAATTGAAGATGGCTCATCTGCACGGAAGTTTTTGAAAAGTCGGGAACAAAATTTAATGAATTTTTAACTGAAGCTGGTTATTTTACCTTTTTATCCGTCTTCTATTCAGGAAAGACTATGCGCAATAAATACACCGGCCTGCAAATTACTATTCACTGGCTGGTTTTTCTGCTGGTGATCGTGGCCTACTGTGCCATGGAGTTTCGCGGCTTTTTCCCCCGCAGCGACCGCCCGCTGATCAACATGATCCACGTCTCCTGCGGGATTTCTATTCTGGTGTTGATGGTGGCGCGTCTGCTGGTGCGCCTTAAGTATCCTGCGCCGCCCATCGTGCCTAAGCCAAAACCGATGTATATCGGGTTATCCCATTTAGGTCACCTTGCTATCTATCTGCTGTTTATTGCCCTGCCGCTGATTGGTCTGGTGATGATGTATAACCGGGGCAGCACCTGGTTTGCCTTTGGCCTGGGGATGCCGCACGCCGCCGAGTCAAATTTTGACCTGGTGGACACGCTGAAAGCCTGGCACGTCACCCTGGCGAACCTCGGTTACTTTATCATCGGTATTCATGCTTTTGCCGCGCTGCTTCATCACTACTTCTGGAAGGACAACACGCTGCTGCGCATGATGCCGAAAAAGCGTTAAGGGCTGCCTGTGTCCCCTCAACGGCGTAAGGTGCTGTTAGCCACCGGCCTTGGCCACTTTGTCGAATGGTTCGATTTTGGGCTTTACGGTACGCTGGCAACCATCATCGGGATGCATTTTTTTCATACTGACAACCCGGCCTCGGCGCTGCTCGCATCCTTCGCGGTCTTTGCCGCCGGGTTTATGATACGCCCGCTCGGCGGGCTGTGGTTTGGCTCTCTCGGCGACAGGATCGGCCGACGCAAGGTGCTCTCCACCGTGATCCTGTGGACCTCCGGCGCGACCTTTATTATCGGGCTGCTGCCCACCTATTCGCAGGTCGGGCTTCTCGCCACCGTTATGCTGGTGCTGGTGCGGATGATCCAGGGATTTGCCGCCGGGGGCGAAAGCCCTGGTGCCACCACCTTTCTGGCCGAATATGCGCCCGCCGCGCGCCGGGGCTACTTCACCTGCTGGATAGACAGCTTCGGCTTTATGGCGTTTGTCGCCGGGTCGGGTCTGGTACTGCTGTTGACCGCATGGCTGGGAGAGACGGCCATGAACGACTGGGGCTGGCGCATTCCGTTTCTGCTGGCCGGTCCGCTGGGCTGGATTGGCCTCTATCTGCGAAACCATCTTCAGGACTCCCCCGAATTTCAGGCACTGCTGAACAGCCGTCAAACGGAAGCTGCGCCACTGCGCCGGGCCGTCATCACCGGCAGGCGGGCGCTGGGCTTCTGCATCGGGTTTGTGGTGATCAAGGCGGTGATGCACTGGATGCTGCAAGCCTTCATTCCAGCCTACCTGGTGACGACGCTGCACTATCCGGCGCTGGATGCCTATACCATTACCACCCTCGGGCTGCTGTTCGTCGCCGTGCTGGTGCCTTTTATGGGCTATCTGTCGGATATGATGGGCCGTAAGCCACTCATGCTGGCAGGCTGTCTCGGGTTGATCCTTTTCGCCTGGCCAGCCATGAAGCTACTGACAAGCGGGGAGGTATTCTCTGCGATGCTGGGGCTGGGGCTGCTGGGGTTATGCATTGCCGCCTTTGACGGGGCCAGCAACGCGGCGATGGCGGAGCTGTTTCCCACCCGCATCCGCTTTGGCGGCGTGGCGATTGCCTATAACCTTGCGGTAGCGTTCTTTGGCGGCGTGACGCCCTGGTCGCTGGCCTGGCTACTGACCGTCACCGGCAATCCACTTTCCCCGGCGCTGTACGTAATGGTGGCGGCGCTGATTACCCTCCTGACGGTGCTGCGGGCCAGAGAGACCGCAGGGCAGCGGCTGCGGACATAAAAAAGCCCGGCGGGGAAGGCCGGGCGAACAACAAACCACAACACATTTTACATCACTTAACCGCTGCTTACTTCAGGTCGCGACGCGCCATGGCATTGACCAGGTACGACTGACGCTGACTGAGCCTCACCTCACTGCTGGTGTCATTATTTCTGCTGAGCTGGAGTGCCGGGCCGCTATCCGGTGAACGGGTACGCTCTGCATCCGCCGGAATAATCCAGCCAACATCATCACTGGTGCGATGATTATTACGTGCGTTACGCACTCTTCTTCTCAAATGCAGCATATAACCTCCGTATAATTCATCGAACTACCCCGTTAATGATGCGGTATTTTTACCGCCCTCGCTGTCTCAACTTTATTGTCTGACAAAAGAAGTCAGACAGAGAATATATTATGAAAATTACTCCGCCGGTTTGCGACCGCCGCCCCGGCTATTTTGTCCGCCTTTTTTTCCGGCTTCAGAGGCACGTTGCGGGTCATTTTTAAAATTCCCGCCGCTGCTCTGTCCACCTTTGCGGCCCGCCTGGGATGCACGTTCCCGGTCTTCTGCGAAATTGCCGGAACCGCCTCGATGTTTAGTCATAACATGTCTCCAGTGTTTCGTTAAAAATATTCATTGAGAGGAAATTAACCTCTTCAAATATGTGCATAAATAAATGTAGACAGAACGGCAAAAAGTTCAATAAGCCATTTGGCGACTTTCTGTCTCCTGTCTGATTTAATTTTAGGCATTTGCGGTGGTTAAGGAGAATATATCCGCGCTAATAAATAAGTTAGCAAAAGTTACATGCGGTTCGAGTAAATTTAGCGGCAATTTTTACTGTGATGAAGATCGATAAAAATAACCCTTTTGCGCAAGATTAAGACAACTCTTAATAAGCCCGCCCGCCGGGAACCCGCCTAACGGCTCTGCTCCAGTTCTATCGCCGCTCTGACCTGCGATAACGCCTGGCGTAATGTTTCCATCGTCACTGACCCGAGGGCAATGCGGATCGCCTGCGGCACCGTACCGGAGGTCGAGAACGGCTCGGCGGTCGAAACGGAGATGTGGTTATCCATCAGCGCTTTCACCACCCGATCGGCTCTGGCGTCGTCCACCAGCGGCAGCCACGCAAAGTACGAGTCGGGATGGGTGATGCAGGGTAGATCCCCCAGCACAGCTTTCAGGATGGCCTGCCGTTGCCGGGCGTCGCGTCTTTTCAGCGTTTCAAACCGGGCCACGGTGCCGTCCTGGATCCAGTGACACACCATGGCGGTCATGACCGACGGGGTATTCCAGGTGGTGGCCCGGATAGCCCGCTCCAGCGCCGGGCGCAGATCGGGTGGGCAGATCACTGCACCGACCCGCAGACCGGTTGCGACATTTTTGGAAAAGCCGGTGACATATACCGTTCGTTCCGGGGCGAAGCTGGCGACGGGCGGCGGAGGGCGGCGGATCAGCCAGCCGTAAGCTGTGTCTTCGATGATCAGCAGATCGTGCTGGCGGGCAATGTCCGCCAGCGTCCTGCGCTGCTCGCGGCTCAGCACCCAGCCCAACGGGTTATGCAGGGTCGGCATGGTGTACACCGCCCGCACGTGGCGTCTCTGGCAGAGCTGGCGTAACGCCGCCAGATCCGGGCCATTTTCCGTGCAGGGAATGGCGAGCAGCTCCAGATGATATAGCGCCGCCAGCGCCTTAAAGCCCGGGTAGGTGAGGGCGTCTACTGCCACCACGTCGCCGGGCCGGAGCAGACCCATCACCGTTATGGTCAGGCCATGCTGGGCACCGTTTACGATCAGCACGTTGTCCCCGGTGGGTTGAAAATGCGCCCCCGCGAGGTGCGCGGCGATAATCTCCCGCTCGGTCTGCCTGCCGGCATGGGGCTGATAGCGCAGGTGCGATTCGATATCGCCCCCGGAGGCGACCTGCCTGAGCGCCTCCCGCAGCAGCTCCCCCTGGCCCGGCAGGGCGGGATAGTTGAAGTTCAGATCCAGTACATCGGTGGCGACCGCATGCTGATCGATCCCCTGGCCCGACGGCAACAGGATCTCCCTGACGAAGGTTCCGCGTCCTGTTTCGCCGCTGACCAACCCCATCTTCTCCAGTTCGGCATAGACCCGCGTCGCGGTGGCAAGAGAGATATGTTCCCGGGCGGCGAGCGTACGGTGGGTGGGCAGACGCGTGCCTGCCGGGATCTGTGCGGAGCGAATCAACCCGGCGTAGCGATCCACGATCCCTTTGTAGCGCGCTTTCATCAAATGTATCCATGACAATAATTTGATTGTATTGAATGGGCGAGATTACCATCCGCTCAACAGAGGCTCAAGATGGGAACGGTAATGGGTGTTGTGACAGATAAAACCTCGCTTTCAGGCTGGCTCAATGGCCTGCTGGGGGTCGTGATTTTCAGCGGTTCTTTGCCCGCTACGCGCCTTGCGGTGCAGGATTTTGATCCCTTTTTCCTGACCTTTGTCCGGGCTTCCCTGGCCGGGGTGCTGGCGCTCATCCTGATCCTCGGGTTACGAGAAAAACGCCCGCCAGCGGCCCGGATCGTGCCGCTGATGATGGTCTCGCTGGGCGTGGTGATCGGCTTTCCGCTCTTCACCGCCCTGGCATTGCAGCATGTCACCGCTGCCCACTCCATTGTGTTTCTCGGATTACTGCCGCTGATGACCGCCATTTTCGCGGTGCTGCGCGGCAAGGAACGTCCTGCCCGGGCTTTTTGGTTCTTCTCGATCATGGGCAGCCTGCTGGTGGCGGGGTTCGCTTTTTCGCAAGATGCCTCTTTTTCCCTGACGGGCGATCTGCTGATGCTCGCGGCGGTGATCGTCTGCGGCCTGGGCTATGCCGAAGGGGCCGCGCTTACCCGCGAGTCAGGCGGCTGGCAGGTGATCAGTTGGGCGCTGATCCTTGCGCTGCCTTTTATGGTGGTGGCCTCCGTGCTGATGATGCCTGTATCCTTCAGCGGCATTGGTTTTCCGGCCTGGGCCGCGCTCGGCTATGTGTCGCTCTTCAGCATGCTGATCGGGTTTATCTTCTGGTACAAAGGGCTGGCGCGGGGCGGGATCGCCGCCGTCGGGCAGCTGCAACTGCTGCAGCCGTTTCTGGGGCTGGGACTGTCCGCCACGTTGCTGCATGAGCGGGTCAGCCCACTTATGTTGTTTATCACTTTGGGTGTCATTCTGTGTGTTATTGCTTCGCGGAAATATGCCCGCTGAATGTTAAAAGGGAACCAAAATGTTTAACGGTCTGAGTGCATTTCCCCTGACGCCCCTGGTGCAGGGTGAACCCGATGAGAAAGCCTTTGGTGCGTTGATTGAGACGCTGGTGGCGGCAGGCGTGAATTCTGTCGGGGCGCTGGGTTCCACGGGGAGCTATGCCTATCTCACCCGGGAGCAGCGTTTTGCCGTCACAAAGCTGGCGGTGAGTGCCGCCGCGGGTGTGCCAGTGATGACCAGTATCGGCAGCGTCAACGCTGAGATGATCCTGCGGCTGGCTGAAGATGCGCAGAGCGCCGGGGTGAAGGGGCTTCTGCTGGCGCCGCTTTCCTATCAAAAACTGACGGCGGATGAAGTTTTTCGCCTGTACGAGCGCGTCGCAGGAGAAATCTCTGTCCCGCTCTGTATCTACGATAACCCGGCGACCAGCGGATTTGAATTCACCGATGAACTGCTGGTGGCGTTGTCTTTTTTGCGCAACATGGGTTCTATCAAACTTGGCGATCTGCCGGCCGATCTGGCTGGGGCGTCAGCCCGTGTGGCGAAGCTGAAAAGCCAGGTTGCGAAGGGCGTTACGATTGGCATCAGTGGGGATGCGCAGTCTGCGATGGGGTTGCTGGCGGGGTGTGACGTCTGGTACTCCGTGCTCGGTGGGCTGTTCCCGTACGACGCCCTGCGCCTTACACTGGCGGCCCTGCGGGGAGACGTTGACGAAACCCGGCAGCTCAACAGCGCGCTGGAGCCGCTATGGGTCTTCTTCCGTCGTCACGGCAGCCTGCGAACCATCGCGACGGTGGCGGAGCTGACGGGAAGGATCGTCGCGCCTTGCCTGCCTTTCCCGTTACAAACGCTGACAGGGGACGAGCGCGATGCTCTGCAGGCGACGCTGGCGCAACTGCCTTTACGGGCTGAGGGTTAATCACGTCTGGACGGGCTGTTCAGTTCCTCCTCATACCAGCCTCTCCCTTGAGGGTCAGGGCGTTGTTCACGCAACGCCCTGAAATATTTACAAAATAAATATTCTTAACCACATTAATCACTTATAAGCGAAGCGGTTACGCAATAAACAGTCGCCGTCGCCCCGTGACTTGCCTGCGCTCCTCGCTAATACTACTGTATATAAAAACAGTATTCGAGGAACGAATCATGGTGTTTTACCAACTTGCAGCGCTGCGCGAGGTGATCGCGCTACCCCTTTTTGGCGAGGTCGTGCAGTGCGGCTTCCCCAGCCCGGCCCAGGACTACGTGGAACAACGTATCGACCTGAACAAATTGCTGATCCAGCACCCCAGCTCAACGTATTTCGTGAAAGCGGCCGGGGATTCGATGATTGATGCCGGGATTGGCGACGGCGATCTGCTGATCGTTGACAGCGCCAGAACGGCGCAACACGGAGATATTGTGATTGCGGCGGTGGAGGGCGAATTTACGGTAAAGCGCCTTCAGCTCAGACCCCGGGTGCAGCTTAATCCGATGAACAGCGCCTATTCGCCCATCCTCGTGAACAGCGAAGATTCACTCGATATCTTTGGCGTGGTGACCTATATCGTCAAATCGGCGGATTAACCGGCATACACCGGCGCTCGCTGACCGCAGATGGCTAATACTGGAGCCCTCATCCACCGATGCCCGGATGAGGGCAGGCAAGCCATTGCAATGGCCAATCCAGCAGGTTTAACGGTTATCCGACATACTGATCATGTTCCCGGCCATGTTATTGCAGGAGACCATCATCAGCGGCTTCCTCTCTGTGGCGGTAATGCTGGCAACATTACTGCTCTTAAGCTTTCACGAACCTGCGCATGCCGCGGACAAGATCGCTGTGGCCGCCGCTTTTTTGCAAAGTTCCACCCCCTCCGATCCCCTTGCGAACGCCCTGCAACGTTTTGCCCGGATCGCGTCTTATCAGGTGATGGTGCGTTCCGTCTCTTCGCAGGATGAAACCAAAGTCATTCGCTATAGCTACCGTAAACCGGGTTATGTACGGATGGATTTTTCCACGCCCCATGCCGGGGCTGTGCTCATCTATAACCCTTCGAATGGCAAAGTAACGCTGTGGCCCTTCGGCGCGGGGACATTTCCGGTGCTGAAACTGTCGCCCACGGATTCACTGATAACGGATGAAAATGGTCACCGGGTGGATCAATCCGACATTGGCGTGTTGCTGAATAACATTCGTCGTCTGCAACAGGGGGGCGCAACCCGGCTTCCGGGTGAAGAGATGATCGCCGGGAAACCGGCGGTGCATCTGTCGGTGGTTGGCGCAGAAGGCAAGACCGTCGATGCGGTGCATCGCTATGAGGTTTGGTTCGATAAGCAATCCGGCTTGCCCACTAAAGTGGTTAGCTACGGGCTGGATGGCAAATTACTGGAAACCGTGATGATGGAGGCCATGTCTGTCAACGTGCGTTTCCCGCCTGATTTTTTCGCACCCTGACGGAGACGAGCGCTATGGCTGACTATCAATTTTCCACCGTCTGGCGGGTTGAAGCGTCTGTCCAGGAAGTCTGGGAGATCCTCTCTCATCCTGATTTGTGGCCCGAATGGTGGGGAAGCCTGGTGCAGATTATCGAGTTAAGAAAAGGGGATGGGCGGGGGATTGGCGCCCTGCATCGTTATACCTGGAAGGGCGCACTCCCGTATCACATCACCTTTGATATTCATGTGTTAACAATTCAGCCTTTATGCCTGCTGGAAGGAGAAGCCAGCGGCGAGGTGGAAGGGCGGGGCGTGTGGTCTTTGTCTGCTCATGGTCGGGAGACGCTCGTCCGGTATGACTGGGATATCCGCACCAATACCCGCTGGATGAACCTCCTTGCGCCGCTGGCAGGCCCCGTTTTTCGCTGGAACCACCACAGGGTGATGCGCGACGGCGCAAAAGGGTTAGCCCGGCGATTAGGCAGGCGTGTCGAGGTGCATGTAGGGTAAAGCCCTGGGGCGATGGCTTTCAAAATCAACCCTGGCGACTGCGCGGTAAAGACGGACAGTGACGGCAAACTGTCGGGCGCTCGCCTTTGGCGCAATGTTGCGGTCAGGTGGCCGCCCGGCGCATGTTCCCGGCGGCCCCTTGATTTCTCTCTGAATTCATTGATACTGTATATATATACAGTTAAGTGGATTTGATACTATGCCGTTCATCCCCATGCGCTTCACCGCGCCTGCTAAAGGGCGTAAATAACCATGTTTGCGCTTGTAGACGTGAATAGCTTCTATGCTTCCTGCGAAACCGTGTTTCGCCCGGACCTGAAGGGGCGCCCGGTAGTGGTGCTGTCGAATAACGATGGCTGCGTCATTGCCCGCAGCGCTGAAGCGAAAGGGCTGGTGACCATGGGGGCACCATATTTCAAGCAGAAAGATATTTTTCGCCACCACGGTATTGTGACCTTCAGCAGTAACTACGAACTCTACGCCGATATGAGCCACCGGGTAATGACCACCCTGGAGGAGCTAACCCCGCGGGTCGAGATCTACTCCATTGATGAGGCCTTTTGCGATCTCACCGGGGTCAGCAATTGTCTTAACCTCGAGGCCTTTGGCCGTGAAATCCGCCAGACGCTGCTGCAACGTACGCACCTGACCGTCGGGGTCGGCATTGCCCCCACCAAAACCCTCGCCAAATTAGCGAATTTCGCGGCAAAAAAATGGCAGCGGCAGACCGGCGGCGTGCTCGATTTATCCAGCGTCGAGCGGCAGCGTAAACTGATGGCAGCACTGCCCGTGGAAGAGGTGTGGGGCGTTGGGCGGCGGATAAGTAAAAAGCTCAATGCCATGGGAATCAACACCGCGCTGGATCTGGCAGATACCCACATTGCCGTTATCCGCAAACATTTCAGTGTGGTGCTGGAGCGCACCGTCCGGGAGCTGCGCGGCGAATCCTGCCTCGGGTTTGAAGAGTTTCCAGCCCACAAGCAGGAGATAATTTGCTCCCGCTCGTTCGGTGAGCGGGTCAGTGACTACGAGGCGATGCGGCAGGCCATCTGCAGCTATGCCGCCCGCGCGGCGGAGAAAATGCGCGCCGAGCACCAGTACTGCCGATTTATCTCCGTCTTCGTGAAGACCTCGCCGTTTGCGCTGAATGAGCCTTACTATGGCAATAGCGCTTCCGTTAAGTTGCTGACGCCCACCGAAGACAGCCGGGATATTATTAACGCGGCGACACGCTGTCTGGACGCCATCTGGAGAGAAGGGCTACGTTATCAAAAAGCCGGGGTCATGCTGGGGGATTTTTTTAGCTCCGGCGTCGCGCAGCTCAATTTGTTTGATGAAAACCCTCCCCGGCGCAACAGCGCAGAATTAATGGCCGTCATCGACGACCTTAATAAAAAAGGGCGCGGAACGCTCTGGTTTGCGGGGCAGGGCATCGCACAGCAATGGCAAATGAAAAGAGAGATGCTATCGCCGCGCTATACAACGCGCTTTTCTGATTTACTGCGGGTGAGATAAATCTATATCCCGGAAATAGCCTGGGGATGAAAATAGCGGTGAAAAGGACGTTTTTTAAAACGATATATCCCCGTTTGATGACATATTCCTGTATGGTGGTGTTTCTACTCACCTGCCCGGAGGGGCTATTCCCAACCTAAAATTTGAGTGCCCGGTTTGCACAAGTAAGCGATTTCGTTTTACCACGTTCAGCCCAACGCAAACCCACCCTCATGGTGCTGTTTGTTCCGTCTGCGGAACCCGACTCACTACCCACTCATGCGTGCCACTCCCAAAAAGGAGACGCTGGCCAAAACAGGTTGTATAAGTGTAAAGGGGGGCCTGCTTTTGGCCTCCTTGTTTATTTTGCCGCTTCGCTTACTTCCGCTTTTATATTTATTGGGTATTAGCAAATGCCAGAAAATAATAGCGGTCAGTACCATCGCCCTTATTTTTACGCCTCGCTGACTTTATTGATAAGTTCTGCACGTTGATTTTTCACATTGCCCACCGCCCGGGTAACGGCATGCCAGTGAAACTGGTCTGCGGGTACGGCACCCGTCTGGGCGATCGCTTCTGCTTCTTGTCCACTTACCGTCTCGCGCAGCCATTCCCGTGCCGCCTGTGGCGTTAACACCAGCGGGCGCCGATCGTGAATATCCACCAGACCTTTATCCGCCGCAGCGGTCACAATCAGGAACCCCTCAGCCTCATCGCCACGTTCAAATGGCGTGCTGCCAATAGCGGCCATAAAAATGGGTTGTCCGTCTGCGCGATAGATAAAGTAAGGCTGCTTTTTATCCCCTTCCTTTTTCCACTCGAACCAGCCGTCGGCAAAGACAATCGCCCGGCCATGATGCCACAGCGGTTTGAACATCCGGCTGGTGGCGGCGGTCTCCTGACGGGCATTGATCAGCGGCGACTTATCCCACCAGCCAGGGGCGTAGCCCCAGAATACCGGGTCGAGATGCAACAGATCGTCGCCCTCGCTGAGCAATAACACTTTGGTACCGGGCGCGACGTTATAGCGCCCGATCGGTTCCGGGTCGTAGGGAATATCGCAATCCGCTTCATCGGCGAGAAAGGCAAGGTACTCTTGCCGGGTCTGGGCCTGGGCAAAACGTCCACACATAGTTACCTCCAGGGGTTTACTTAAGTATAGGATACGAGGCATAGCGGAAGGAGAAGGGCGTGCCTTCGACCGGGCTTGATTCGTGAGGGCAGGTATGACAGGAAAAATAATACTCACCATGCTGGCGTTCGCCGCCAATTCTGTCCTGTGCAGAGTGGCGCTGACCGGCAAACATATCGATCCGGCGACCTTCAGCGATGTGCGGATCATCAGCGGCGCGCTGTTCCTGGTTATGCTGATGAGCCTCAGAAAAAAGCCTGCCTCAAAAATACACTATGACTGGCGGAGCGGCCTGGCGCTGGCGCTCTATGTGCTGGCGATGTCCTGGTCCTATCTGCAGATCGATACCGGAACGGGGGCGCTGTTACTGTTCGGAACGGTTCAGACGGCCATGGTCATCTATGGCTGGCGACAGGGAGAAAAAATCGGTGTGCTGAAGGGGGCGGGACTGCTGCTGGCGGTGGCAGGAACGGTGCTGCTACTGCTACCCGGCGCGCATGCCCCGGAACCGACCAGCGCGTTGATGATGATTGGCTCCGGGCTGGCCTGGGCCTACTACTCGGTGAAAGGAAAAAGCATGCCGGAGGCTATACCCGCGACGACGGGTAATTTTATTCTGGCCGTTCCCTTCACCCTGATCCTCTCGTTTTTGCCCGCCGCAGAAAGATTTGCCAGTGCGCAGGGGGTGTTGTTAGCCAGCCTGTCGGGGGCGGTAGCCTCAGGCGCGGCTTATGCCCTGTGGTACACCTTGCTGCCGAGGATGAAAGCCATGACAGCAAGCACGGTGCAGCTGAGTGTGCCTTGCCTTGCCACCCTGGGAGGCGTGGTGCTGCTTGGCGAAACACTCAGCCTGCGCATGCTGCTGTCGATGTGTGCCGTGCTGCTCGGCATCACGATGGTTATCCGGGCGGGCCGCGCCTGAGTCGAACCGGTGACGTTATTTTCCTTTCCGTTGATGCTCGCTGATGGCCTGCGCCGCACAAATCAGCGCGAGATGGCTCAGGCCCTGGGGCATGTTGCCGACCCACTCGCCGGTTCGGGTATCAAACATTTCATTGAAGGTTTCAACATTGCCGCGGTGGCACAGGGTCTTCAGAATTTCATCCATGCTCTCTGCGGCCCTCTCCGGCTCGCCCATCGAGGCCCAGGCTTCTGCCAGCCAGAATGAACAGGCGATGAAGGTGCTCTCCTCCTGCTCAACGCCGCTGTAACGGTAGACCATCGCGCTGTTATGGCCCAGCTCGCGGTGGATAGCCTGATAGGTCAGCTTCATGCGTTTCGGATCCACTTTCATACCGTAACGAGAAACCAGGGCCAGCGAGGCGTCCAGCTGACCACCATCTCCCTCGTAAAAACAGTAGGACTGATGGGTTTCCGACCAGCAGTGCTCTTCAACCCAGTCGCGGATCCGGTCCCGCTCGCGCGCCCAACGTGCCTTCCAGGTCGGTTCGATATGGCTGGCGTCCGCCAGCACCACGGCGCAGTCCAGTGCCAGCCAGCAGGACATTTTGGAATGCGTGTAATGTTGTTCTTCCGGCAATTCCCAGATCCCCGAGTCTTTCATGCGCCAGCGGTCTGCACACTGATTGGCAAGATGCCCAAGGAAGCGCGAAGTGCCCGTATCCAGGATATGACCCGCTTCGACAAAGAGTTTTGCCACGCCAAGCATATCGGCATACATGCTCAACTGGCGCTGGTTACGGGCGTTATTGCCGATGCGTACCGGCTGTGAATCCCGGTAGCCCTGGAGTTCCGCATACTGCTCCTCCGGGACCAGTTCGCCTTCGAGGGTGTAGCAGGCCTGCATATCCGGGCCATGTTTAATAATGGTTTTCGACAGCCAGGAAAACGCCGCTTTACACTCTTCGAGGGTACCCAAAAAGGTAAAGGCTTTGATAATCAGGCAGGCATCTCTCACCCAGGCAAAGCGATAGTCGTAGTTTTTCTTGCCGCCGATCCCTTCCGGAAGAGAGGTGGTGGCCGCTGCCGCCAGCGCGCCGGTTGGCGAATACCAGAGGAACTTCAGCGCCAGCGCGGAGCGGATCACGTGATCTTTATAGAGGCCATCATATTTGAGCCCCTTCACCCAGCCTTGCCAGGCGGTGTGGCTGGTTTCAATGCGGTTATCAATGGTTTCAATGTCCGGTACGGCCAGAGGTTCGCTCTGGGTCACGAGCAGCGCCACCACTTCCCGGCTGCCCTTCTTCAGGGTAATCTCCGCTTCGATCTCTTCGTCATCGGCACGGGTGATAACAACGTTTTCGCTGGTGTGCAGCATCGCCATCAGATCGCCGATATGATAAACGCTGCCCTTGAAGGTGTCTGACCGCCAGGGCGAGCGGGTTTCAATCATGGTGCCGAACCGCAAATGGAGCCGGAAAGGCACGGTGCCGCGAACGCCTTCCAGCCGTCGCGCCAGTTCACTCCAGGGCAGGCGTCCCGCCAGGGTGCTGTTAATCGATTCGGTTAACAGCACCGTGCCGTCATCTGTCTCAAAGCGGGTTTCCAGAATGTTGCTGTCCTCGCGGTAGGCGCGCGAGACGGTATAGTCGACGGCGGGTGTCAGGCTGAAAAAAACCACCGATCTTCGGATCTAACAGCCGATCAAAAAGGGGCGGGGAGTCGAGATTGGGCGCGCTCCACCAGTCGATGGAACCATCCGGGGCAATGAGTGCAACGGAACGGCCCTCACCGATCGCCGCATAATCTCCCAGACCAATGAACCCTTCCTCGCGTAAAGGCATCGTGTATTTAGCATTTTTCAAATGAGTCCTCCCTTTAGTCTGGCGCAGCAGGCCGCGTTAACATCACGTTGTGGTCGTGCACATAAAGCCTGGCATAACGTGACGGATATCGCGCTTTCAGGAGACGTATTTGAGAATTCATCCCGCTAACAGGCGGGGGTCTGGCAGGGGAGAGAGTGAGGAAGACAGCATGTACCCTGGGCCTGGCTGTACTATGCCAGAAGCGATCCTTCGCGCTATTCGCGCCATGCTGCCTGCCGATGGTGCGGGTCACAGAGGCTTGCGACCCACAAACAACCTGTTTACATCTTCATCTGCTCAGCAGACTTCAGGTGCTGCTCAACGACCGGGGTATGCGCGTCGGCCAGAGCCTTCACATCAGGGTCTTTGATGTTTTTGGCATCACTTTGCAGTTTAGACAGGACCATCTTGTGATCTTTGGTACCGGCGTTTTCCATATACATTTTGTCGAATGCGTCGCCGCTCTCTTTTTCCAGCTTGTCGGCCATGGCCTTGTGTTGCGCGTCGGGTTCAGTTGGCAGCGTCACGTCCTTCTGCTTAGCGACCGTCTGGACTTTGGTCAGGGCATCGCCGTGATCATCGACCATCTTTTGCGCAAAGGCTTTGACATCACTGCTTTCGGCCTTGTTCAGCGCGATTTTGGCAGCGGCAATTTCATTGATATTGGCCTGGGCCATGTCCTTTAACGCTTTTTCGTCGCCGGAGCTGAGCTTCGCCATCGATCCGGTCGAACTGGTCTGGGCTGACGTATCACTCTGCGCGGCGCTGGTGCTCTGGGCTTGCACAGCGGCAGTGCTGAACATCGCTGCGACTGCTGATGCAATCAGCACGACTTTCAAGTTGTTACGCTTTTGCATGTTGTTCTCCTGATGGTCATGGGTAGGGTTGGTGCCAGGTCATTAACCGTGCATATCCTTCTGACTAAATTACAACTGCACTGGTCAGTATAGTGGAACGACAGGTTACGACAGCAGATTAAGCTATTGTCCTAAAGAAAGGGCGGCAGGAAATGGCGGAAGTAAGAAGGGGCGAGTGGATTGTGAACGCCTGAGTACCGCTACGTGCAGTATGCCTGACGCCTTGCAATTGCCTTGCCCTATACGCCTCCCTAAAACATCCCTGCATCCCGCTCTGCGTCGGGTTTTTGCATGAGGTAAATGGGAATTGTAAAGATTCCCATTTTCTTTGTAAGGTTGTTTGAGTTTAACCTCTTTTATGCCTAAACTTATTTTACACCGAAAAATTACAAAATACGTATATGTGCCGTATGGAATGCCGGCATAACAACACAACAGCAATGAAAGAGGGGTTTATGGAGTGGAAAATAGTCGAAATTGTTGCCAGCCCTGACTCGGGGACGATTTTTGGCAAAGTAGAAACACCCTATGGGCTGAATTATATCCTGTGGTTCAAGGGGAATTATTACGTGCGGCCAGGGGAAATCGTCACGATGACTGAAACAGGGATGCTGATTAATCATCGCCGACAACGCGTCTGGATAGCACAGGCAATGCCTTACTCATCAATACGTTGGTTAGGTTTTCGGATGAAAAATGAGTGTCCTGGAAACCGCCATGATGGGAGCCAGAGATGCGATCGTGAATTACCGTGCCAGTTTAAACACTGTCCTTTCGGGCTCACGCACTCTCCGCCAGAAAGTTATTACACATCAGAAATTAACTTTCATGAACAAAAATTCTATTAACTACAGACCCGCGGCACAGCATCAGGGGTAATTTGATACTGGCGCGCCATATCCATCATGGGTGGTCGTCCGCCCATGGCAAGAATTCATAATCACATTTGACCAGCCTGAGGCGTTCCGCCTCTCGCGCCAGACAGACCGTGCCAGCATAAGCATCTGTAGCCTTTCAGGAAGAAACAGGTCTGCTATTGCGTTCATTTTTGCCTGTAAAGCTTCAGAAAATACTCCCGCGGAGTGACTACCCCTTTCCATTTAATGCTTCTGATTATGAGGCGAAAGACGTCTCAACGACCCAGCCAAAAAATATCTTCTATACTTTCTTACGTTTAATGCATGTTGCAGCTGTGAATTGTCTCAGGCTGGCTATCTGTCCGCGCTTGTTGAACGTGCATAAGCGCCATCCTGATGACTTTTTCATCTTTCATTTTTGATAGGGGACTTCCTGGTATGTTGCATTCTCATCCCTCACGGGCTGGCACGCTATTGCTGCTGCTGGCTGCGGTGATTGGCTTCGCGGTAGCGTTATACGCCTGGCTGACGCCGCTTACGGGTGTCACGGGTACCATTGGTGCGTTGGGCGTTGCCATTGCCTGCGCGGTACTGGCGATACTGACCTTTATGCTACGTGCCGCATCTGGCCGTGGCGCGCGCATCTTCTTGATTATTGTCACCCTTGTGGCACTGGCGGGTATTGGTTTTGCAGCCGCGCTGCTGCACCAGTACATCATTACTGCAGCCATGGTGGTCGGCCTGATTGGTCTGATTATGCTGAGCAGCAATTCCGTTCACCACAATCCCCGCGTCAGAGCCTGAGGAGCCCCACCCGTGCATAACGATAAACACAACCCATTAATGAAAGTCAGCCTGACGGCACTGGCATTGCTGGTCACTCCGCTTACCCTGCAGGCGCAGGATAAAGCCGCGGAGGCCTCTCAGGGGACGCAGGAAGAACTCAATGTGGATGCGGCCGATCATCAGGCGCCGGGCACCACAAAAACCACGGATGAAGCCTCTACCGATAACAGCAGCGGCCAGAAAGTCGCATCCGCCAGCCAGCCGGCGACGCCGCTGGTGCCTTCTGCTGCCACCTGGGACAGCTTCCACGGACAGCTTAACGCACAGAAATACAGCCCGCTGAAGCAGATCACCGCCGAGAACGTGGGCAAATTAAAAAAAGTCTGGGAGTTTCACACGGGTGATGTCTCGGATGGTAAAGGCGACACCCCGGCAACCGTCTGGTCCGCGACACCGATTTTTGCTAACGAGACGATTTATATCGGCACGCCTTTCGATCGCCTGATTGCGCTGGATCCGGGAACGGGTAAAGAGAAGTGGCACTATGACACGAAATCTTCGCGAAAAGCCCTCACGCAGCCGGTCCTGAAAAACCGTGGCGTCTCCTACTGGCAGGCAAAAAATCCGGTGGCCGGAGAAGCCTGTCAGAAAATCGTTTATATGGGCACCGTTGATGGCAAACTCTATGCGCTGGATGCCGATTCAGGAAAGCCATGTGGCAACTTTGCGGACAAGGGCGTCCTGGACATCAATCAGTGGAACACGCTTAACGCCAAATATCCGCTGTCCATTCTTCAGCCGCCAACCGTAGTCGGGAACCATCTGCTGGTGGGGTGGGCCGGTAAGGACTGGGCCTATGCTGAAGCGCCTCCGGGCACCGTATTTTCCATCAATGCACAGACCGGCGAGCGTGAATGGGCTTTCGAAGCAATCCCAGCTGACATCCGCAAACGCACCGGGACGGCCAACGTCTGGACGCATATGTCTGCCGACGAGGCGAATGGCCTGGTCTATCTGCCGGTCTCATCGCCATCTCCGAACTACTGGGGCGGCAATCGTGTAGAGGAGATCCCGCTTGGCACCTCGACAACGGCGCTGGATATCAACACCGGGAAAGTGGTCTGGTCTCGCCAGTGGGTGCATCACGACGTGTGGGATTACGATATCAACTCCGCCCCAACGCTGATGGATATCACCGTAAACGGCAAACAGATCCCGGCCCTGATTCAGGCCACCAAGCAGGGCTTCCTGTTTGTGGTCAACCGCCTGACGGGGGAAGACGTCTGGCCTATCGAAGAGCGTCCGGTACCGCAGGGTGACGGTTCGGTGCAGGGGGAAGTGCTTTCGCCAACCCAGCCATTCCCGACCAAACCCGCGCCGCTGCTCGATCAGTCGAAAAAACCAGAGATCTGGAAGCTGGCCGATATGGTCGGTGCCGGGCAGTGTTCCCGCCTGTGGGATAACCTGACCTATGAGGGAATGTACACGCCGCCGACCACCAAAGGCGAGGGTGCGCTGACCTACCCGGACAGCGCTGGTGGCGTACAGTGGGGCGGTGTAGCTTTTGATCCCAATAAACAGATCGCTATCGTCAACACCTCGCATATCGTGCAGTACGTGAAGCTCTACAGCCGTGAAGATTACGATAAAGCCGATAAAAGCGCTGGCAACGAGAGCGGCTTTGCGCCTCAGGAAGGTGCGCCTTACGGCCTGCGCCTGATGGTCGCCAATAACTGGCTGGGTATGCCGTGCTGGAAGCCGCCGTTTGGTGAAATCGTGGCGCTGGATATGCATACGGGAGATGTGAAGTGGCGTCGTCCGGTTGGCGCATCGCAGCAGTACGGCTTCTTTATGCCGGAAAGCTGGGGTTCACCGACAATTGGTGGTCCGGCGGTGACGGCGGGCGGTGTGATCTTTATCGGTGCCTCCATGGATGCCAAAGTGCGCGCCTATTCCGTAGAGACTGGTGAAGAGCTTTGGTCCGATCAGGCTGAAGCCCCTGCGGTAGCGAATCCGTCGGTCTATGAATACAAAGGCCGCCAGTATGTCGCGTTCGTCGCGGGGGGGAACACTATCCTCAAGGATCAGGTGGGTGATCAGGTTGTGGTGTATGCGCTCCCTGAATAACCGATGATATAAAGCACCTGCGTTACCGGGATAAGGCGGTGAGCAGGTAAAAAGTGCAAAACAGCAGCTGATACAGCTGCTGTTTTGCTATAGGTTAACGCGGTTTATTTACAGGCCACCAGATCGGCCATTTGCTTAGCATCAGGCAAGCCGATGATTTGTTGCAGGGTGCGCGCTTTATTCAGGTAATAAATAGCAGGTGTACCGCTGGCACCTAATTGCTCCATAAGCTGCTGATTGTGCTGTATCTGCTTAAAGACGTCAGGCGGGGTGTTGCCTTTCAGCTCCGGTTTGATTTTTCCATCGCTACTCTCAAGGTCATACCACACTTTAGCCGGATCCTTCGCGGAGAGGACTGCCGCCGCATACTGTGCGCTGTCCGGGCGGATCACGCCAACCAGCAAGGTTTTGGTGCTGATGCTTTTATCTTTGATAAAAGGCTGGGCCTGGTGCCAGAACTTATTGCAGTAAGGGCAGAAGGGATCGGCAAAGACAACCACCTGACACTTCGCCTCTGCGCTACCTTCTGTAATTCCCGGCGCAGCGGTAAGCTGCTTCCACATCTCGCGACCTGCGGGAATATAAATCTCGTCATTGATGGTCTTCTCGCTGAGGTTATTTCCCTGCGCATCATACATATAGCCTGAGATAACATGCTTTTTATCCGGGGTGAGATAAAGCGTTACGCCCATGTCCTGATATTTACCCAGCCATCCTTCCACACCGCCGGGGGCGCTAAATGGCTTAATGATTTCAATGCCCTGTTTCTCCATTTGTTTAACCGGTTCGGGCAGGTCAGTGGTCTGCGCCTGTGTGGTGGCGCTCATCAGCAGCGTTAACAGTGACAGTATCTTCTTCATTATTTTTCCTCAGTGAAATCAGGCGACGGGGAGGTATTCGCCTTCGTCAGTGTGGTTAGCAGCGCATCTTTGCTCAGAAGAGAGGGCAGAACATGCCCCTGCGGCAGTGAAGGGCCAAATATAGCGTTAAAAGGAATGCCGCTGGCACCGTAGCGGCGCAGGAACTGTTCGATTTCAGCAGAAAGCTGACTCCAGTTTCCCTGCAACAGCACAACGTCGTCTCGGTTTAAGGCAGCAATCACCTCAGGGCGATGAAGGACCAGGACCTCATTAACCCGGCAGTTCAGACACCAGTCGGCGGTAATATCAACCAGCACGCGTTTTTTCGCATCCAGCGCCTCGCTTAATGCCGCTTCACTGAGCGGCTGCCAGTTGAGGGGAGAGTTGTCCTTCCCCTGGGGCTGGGGAGCCAGGAAAGCATACAACCCGGCACCAAACAGCACACCAAACGCCAGGCTGCGCAGATTTTCCTGATGGTCCGGCATGGCTTTCGCGCAGCGGTACAGGAAAAACGCCACCATCAGACCCCCGCCAATCAGCACATAGCGGGCACCCCACGCGTTTACCAGCAGCGACATTAGCCAGAGACAGGAGCCCAGCATAAGGAGTACCAGCACCAGACGCAGTTTTCCCATCCAGGGGCCGGGCTTCGGCAGCCAGCGTGCCACGCCGGGAACGAGGCTTATCGCCAGCCAGGGAAGGCTCATCCCGACACCCAGGACTAAAAAGATGAGCCACAGCTGATGGACGGGGGCCGCAAGCGCGAACGTCACGGCCGTGCCGAGGAAGGGTGCCGTGCAGGGTGTGGCAAGCAGGGTGGCAAATGCGCCTTCAAGAAAACTCCCGCCGATGCCGTTGCCACCGGCGGTTGCCAGCCGGGTGGACAAGCCGGAAGGCAGTCGGATTTCAAGCAGGCCCGCCAGGCTGAAACAAAAAATCCACGTCACCACAACCATGGCGGCAATGAACCAGGGGTTCTGGAACTGAAAGCCCCAGCCAATCCAGGCACCGGACAGACGCAGCCCGGTAACCACCGCCGCAAGCACCAGAAACGAGAATACTATCCCGGCCGCCGTTGCCAGAAAACGCAGCCGCGTCTGACGGCGGGTGCTCTCTGCCAGTGTCATCAGTGAAGCGAGTTTGATCCCGAGAACCGGCAGAACACAGGGCATCAGGTTAAGAACAAGACCACCCGCTAACGCCACGGCCAATATCTGCCACAGCGCCGTGGACGGGGTGATATCGACCGTGAGTTGCTGGCTCTGCGCGCCATTGCTGACCAGCAGAGAGAGCTGTTGCAACCGGAAGGCATCCAGCGGTTTTCCCTGCGTATCACTGACGCTAAACCGGGCGGTCAGCGTGTCACTGCGGATCTCCGCCTGCGGTGGCGACAGAGTCGCACCCGTAGGGTTGTCAGTAAAAAGATCCGGCCGGGACCAGCCCTCCGGGGAGGTCAGTTTCACGGTCAGCGTGTCATCGTCAGCGGTAACGGATTGAACCGCCACAGTGCCGCTTTCCGGGGGAACAGCGCGCATCGCGTTCTGCCAGGCGTCGGCAAAGTGGGCTGACGGACCGGATGCCAGGTTGATATCCAGCGGGAAAGTATTGACCACGCAGAGATTGCTGCAGAGCGAAAGCGTCAGTTTCCCGCGCAGTCGTTGCAGTTCCTGGGTGGTGACTTCCAGCGGAAACACCACGCGTCGGTCATAGCCGACTGAGGTGAAACCGGCGGAATCAAACCGGACGGGGCGGGGCCAGTGCCACTGCGTTTTTGCCTGCGACGCCCAGGCGATCGCGGGCCGGAATCCGCCGTCACCGGGGGTTCGCCAGTAAGTTTTCCACCCTTCATGAGGGGTGACGTCAAGCAGCAGGCGAACTTTCCCGTTCGCAGGCGCATCGTGCCAGACATGAACCTGAGCATGGGAATTGTCAGGCTTCATCGGCCAGCCCGGTACCGCAGCTGAGGCCGCAGACAGGCTGAATAACAGGAACCACAGGCTCCTGAAAAAGGCTTTCATATATTTTCTCCGTGAAAAATTAACTAAACAGGAACGTCCGGTTCAGTCATTCACGGAAAACGCAGTTTTTGAGGTGTATTCGAAGGAGCGGAGGACGAAAGAGGATCACCGGTCTCGGCAGAACGCTGATTTTGAGCAGCACCGCCAGCACCAGCACCAACAGACCAGTGAAAAGCAGAAGGTTATCAAAGTGGAGAGGCTGGGCGGCCAGAAGCGAGTGGGCGCTTAACTCGCAAGGGGATATCCCCGGCGATGCTTGCTCCTGCGTACTGTTTTCAACCGTCAGGGAGAGCGCGGCGGCTTTAACCTGCATGTGATGCAGGATACTGGCCCGCTGGGTCAGACAAACCAGCATGACAAGACCGGCAACGAATAGCAGCGCCAAAGCGCTCAGTTGCCTGTTCTTATGGTGAGTCGAACCCGTCAGGATAGTCATGGGCAATGAGGATAGTGAGCGACCCGGCTCCGGGCAAGCGGCAATTTGTAAAGTAATGCCAACCAGAGCGGTTCGGCAGGTCGGTTTCCTCCCTCACTCAGGGCCTCTTTCACCCGCAGAAGGGCGGAAGAAAAAGACGCCCATTATTGCTCGGGGTGATTCAGTAAACCTAACGGGTGGCGCGGCACTCATTCTCTTAACCTGGAATGGCCCTTCTGATCTTTGACAGCCTGGCCGCACCTGAAGGCCGCGTTGTGTCAGAGGGGTAAACAAAGAGGTTGAAACGAACCCGTTTCATGATAAATCTGAAAAGATAATAAGACGCAAAGGAAGAAGAAAATGAAGATCAGACCTGCGGTACCTGAAGAGGCAGAGGAATGCTGGAATATCAGAAATCTTTCTATCCGGGAGGGGTGTAAACCCAGTTATAGCGCCAGGGTGCTTGAGGCCTGGACGCCTGACGCTATGCCTGAACATTACAGAGAGGTGATAAAGGAAAATCCTTTCTTTGTTGTCGAAAAACCGGGTGTCGGATTGGTCGCTACGGGATATCTGGATCTGGCCGCTGCAAGCGTAGAGGCGATTTTTACATTGCCGGACTATTTTGGTAAGGGTTTGGCCAGCCTGATTATTGAAACGATTAAAGACGAGGCAATGAAACGAGGACTGAAACAGTTAACCCTGTCCGCAACCCCTAACGCAAAAACCTTTTATGAAAAGCACGGCTTTGTGTTTATCAAAGAAAGTACCTCGCCATCAAGACTTGCCCAAACAGATTTACGCTGCATGGATATGGCCATCCAACTCTGAACGCGCGTTTTCCACTTAATACCGTTCGCCAACGGGTATACGGCAGTTCCGGGCCTTGTAGATAATCCTGAGCTGCCTGTAATCCGGGTATGCAATTTGCGCTTGTCGCTCATAACCGAGCACGCAACGGCGTCGGTCTGCTGAGTGCCATCAGCGGGTGGCCGGTCCGATGAAGAGAATCAGCGCAAGTCTTTTGAAAAACAGGCGGCTTCTGGCCTGCCTGTGTAGGGGCCGTAATTCTCGATGCGGCGATAACCCTGTTTCTCATAGAAATTTACCGCCCGATGGTTGATGCATCGGGTTTCCAGTCTGAGTTCGCTATATCCCCTCTCTTTTGCAGAGGTTTCCAGAAAAGCGAGTAATGCTCCACCAATCCCCGGCACACTTCGGTCTGAAAACATTCTTTTAAGCTCGGCGATATTTTGCGTCAAGGGGCGTATCGCACCGCAGCCTATGGCTTCGCCATGGCTATTCTTTGCTAATACCCATAACGCGTTGGCATTATTCATTGCTTCAACGTTGAAATTGCTTTTGCCATTATCACCGGTAATCGCGGCAAGTTCCGCTGACAGCGTTTCTATTAAACGCTGGGATTCTGAAGAGAAGGGATCGGCTATTTCGACGGTTATCATGGTCATATCCTGCGAGGTGAGTTTGCTCAGCATAATGTATCCTGCTGGCTCAGACAAAAGGATATACCTCATCAGACGCGATTCCCGCCTTAATAAATTATCACTGAAAAAGTTAATGAATGGCCTAAAATACCTGACTGACATGTAAGTCATAGCCCGTGTTCCTGTTAACGCCATAAGGTCAGTCATGACATTAATGAGTCTGCCAGATGTTTATCGTGCAACAAATGCAAATACCCTCGCCATGTGGGAGGAAAATGCAGGGATCGGGGACGTCAGAAAAGAAAACTACTACGATCCGGTAAAGTTCGCACTTGCGACAGGTCTACAACCGCCCATATCCGCTCCGGTATCACGTCTCCTTGATGAACTGAAAAAACTCACAGGGGATGATCCCCTTGCCGATACCCTGCCAGCACAGGGCTTCCATTTCACCTTCCTGCCCCTGACGCAGCCACTGTATAAGGTTGACGAGCCATTGCCTGTGAAAGTCGAGCAATTGCGCACGATCTGGGCTGAATATCAGGCGAAAAAGATTGTCATCAGAAAACTTCGCTTAGTGGCTTTACCCAGCCAGTTGTTGCTGGCGGGTATCCCTGATGAGCCGGCGATAGCCATGCGGCAGTCCTTCTGCGAGAAGATTCTGGCGTCGTCCTGGAAAAATGAATTGCTGGTGCGTCATGCCAATAGTCCATTACCTGCACCGTTCTGGCACAGTACGCTTTTGCGTTACAACGCCGAATTTTTACCGGCAGAAGTGCGTCAGTTTTTTATAAAACGTCAGAATATCGATTTCGGGGATGTTGCCGGGGAATTAACGTTAGCGAAAATTAACTACAACTGGACAAAATGTTATCCACCAGCGCGTTAATTCAGGGGATGCCCGCTTCGTGACAGAAGCGGACATCCCACGTCCAGTTAATAGTCAATTCCGCACAGCCCGCTACGCCTGCCACGTACGGTGCGTCATTGTGTGTCTTAAATTAACGGCCACAGCAGCGCGGACAGAGTTGCCAGCCCTCCCAGCACCACCAGAAATACCGTCACGCCACGCAGTTGCGCCAGCGCAGCGCGGGTATAAATCAGGTACGCGGGGATCAGGAACAGGATCACCGCGATCAGTGGTCCGCAAAAGGTTTCAATCAGGTTAATCACGTCCGGGTTTGCGTAAACGATGCCAAAGGTCAGCAGGAACAGCACCAGCGAGGCCACGCGCTTGCTGGTGGCGGCCTTTTTACCCGATACGCTGGCCGCCAACTGACCGAACGTCTCCGCAACCGAAAGACCGACCCCCAGGAAGGATTTGGTCATGCCGATGATGGCGATGAACGGGGCCAGGTAATAAATCAGGCTGAAATCGCCGTTTCCCTTCATGACAGACAGCACGTTCAGGTTCTGCGCCTTCGCCTGCACAAAGCTGTCGTGGGGGATACTCAGCACGCAACTCAGCACAAAAAAGATGATGCTGGTGAAGATAGCCACATAGGCCACGCGGATCACGAACAAGGCCTTGCTTTCGCCCTCGGCTCTCTTCTCCCGGTAGTAAGAGGTAAGGGGAGATACCATTGGCGCACAGCAGAACGAGAAGGTGATCAGCGGCAGCGTCAGCCAGATGCCCTTCATTGTTGTAGAAAGCGGGGTGCTCTTCACCTCAGTAATCGCACTGGTAAAATTCGACAGATGCCAGTCCGGAATGAGTGAAACGCCGATCAGCAGCACAGACGCAGCGAACGGCAGCGCCAGCGCACTCATGGTGGCCACTACCTTATCGCGTCCCTTACTCAGCACTACATAGAGTGCGGCCACCACAATAAACGACAGGGGGCCACGGCTGATGCCGGTGAAGTGCAGGTGTTCTGTCAGGAAATTATCCATCGCGTTAACCAGCGCGACCCCGTACACCAGGGTTACCGGGAAAAAGGTAACGCAGTAGAACAGGGTCATCAGCTTTTCGCCGCGTCCGCTGAAGAAAGAGCCGAAGATCGGCAGCGTACCCGTTGCTGTCTCTTCCTCCCGCATGTATACCCGGCACAGGAGCAGATGCGGCAGCAGGGACAATGGCAGGCCCAGCAGCAGCATGATCAGAAAGATGACCGGGCCACGGGTGCCGATTTCAACGGGGAGAAACAGCGTTCCCGCCCCGACCGCCGTGCCATACAGGCCCAGCGCCCAGATATTGTCCTGCCAGCGCCAGCTGTGGCGCGTTGTGATGTTGCCAGTGGTGATTGAAGCTGTATTCATAGTGGTTTACCGCGTGTTGTTAATGGGAGGCTACGACGACTTTGTTTGAGGCTTTGTCTTTTAGCAGTAGTAGTAGCGCCGCCAGCGCGGTCGGCAGCACCCAGCCCAGCGAGACGCTGGTGAGCGGGAGTTTATCCAGGAGAGTGACAGAGAAGCCCAAGGGTTTCAGTACCGCGGTGTAGGTGCTGAATACAATACTCACCCATACCGGCAGGGCGATCGCATGCGTCGGCCAGCGCAGGATAGACAGCAGAATCAGCGTGGTGCAAGCCGGGCAGATAACGGACAGGGCTGGAACGGAAACCCCGATCAGGCGGGTCAGGCCAATGTTGGCAATCAGGAACGACGCAGCAACCACTAAAGGCAGCAGGATCCTGTAACTGATGCCGGACATCTGGCTGAACAGGGTCGCCGTGGCCGAGGTCAGGCCGACCGCCGTGACGGTACAGGCCAGATAAATCAGCACGGCTATGAAGAGGGTCCCGGCCATACCCATGTTTTCAACAATGAAGGCCCGCAGGATCTGCGCCCCGTTCTGGAAATCACCGGTCTGACCGAAGCCCGCGCCGATTTTCATCAGGCACAGGTAGATGGCCACCAGCCCGATACCGGCAAAGAGCACGGAGGTTTTGGCGTAGTACTTGATCTGCTCGCGGTCAGTCACGCCTTTACCTTTCATGCTGTTGATGACGATCATGCCGAAGGTCAGCGCGGAGAGCGTGTCCATGGTCAGGTAGCCATTCATAAAGCCGTCAGAGAAGGTTTTCAGGGACTCGCCGGAGGAGATTGCCCCCAGCGGCGCGACCTGTGAACGGATGGCATAAAACGCCAGGCACAGCAGACACAGGAGCTTCAGCGGGGCCAGCACATAACCGATGGTTTTCAGCAGGCGGCCCGGGTAGAGGCCGAGAATCCACACGACCGCAAAGAAGATGCCGCTGTAGATGCTCAGGTGCAGCGGAGTATCGTCCAGGAAGTTCACCACGCCCATTTCATAGGAGACCGTCGCGGTGCGGGGGCTGGCGAAGAACACGCCGAGGAATAAATAAAAACTGGATGCCAGCACCGCGCCCCAGAATTTACCCATTGGCGCGCAAACGGCCAGCGGATCACCTTTCTTTTCGGCGAGCACAATAACGGCCAGCATTGGCAAAACAACGCCCGAAATATTGAACCCGATCGAAGAAATTAAATAATATTCGCCAGTCATCTTGCCAACGATGGGTGGATAGATGATGTTACCTGCACCGAGGAACAGTGCCAGAGTCATGAAGCCCAGAGTTATCACGTCGCGGGTGGGAAGGATTTGCTTTCGCATACCGTGAACCTTGTCAGTATGCCTGTGTGCAATTATCGTTATTTATAGATGTTGCTTTAACAGGCGGTTAATAAGGAAAGGCATTTGTTAAATTAATGAACAAATAACGCCTGACTTTCCCTGCCTGCACGCTTGTTAATTAAGAAATAAATACCTTACTAATTAATTACCATAAGCAATCAGTTTACTGAAGGTTCGACTTATTCGATGATTTTATAGCGTTATTCAATGCCCATGCTTATACATTATTAAAAAACCATACTTAAAACATTTCTATAACCCCAGTGTGTCAATTAGTCCCGGTATATCGCGTTTAATTTATTCAACCTGACATCAACGGCGCGCTTGCTGGAACCCATGGTTGCCATAGAGGTGAGGGATTGTCGAACCAGACATCATGCTTTCCGGGCATTAACCTCTGGTTCGCACAGACCAGGACGGGTTATCGCTGTTGTAGCCAGTTCTTAATGCCGTCGGATGCAGAGTTAACTGCGCCAGCGAGATAGCCTGAAAACTGGGGTGACCATTCACTGGCAATCCCGGTTATTTTTTCTGCCCACGCGTCGTGAGCAGGGATTTGCTCAGGCAGCGCGTGTCCCACTTCCTGAAGCAGATCATATTCTGTGGCCGTAAACGGGTCGGCTGCCCAGTCTTTCAGAAACTCCGCTTCAGGTTCGGCTGCATCAGGACCAAACAGGCGCGCAAGCTGTTCCCGACAAAACTGCTTCAGCAGGTCTTCGCTGACCGTCCATCTCGATTTAGCCGGTACGCCGATAAAGCCAAAGAGTACCGTTTTTCCTGAGTCAGGCTCGGAGACATCGTGAATTTCGACCATCGGGCCTGTCTGACTGCTGGCATCGCCGGAAAGCCGCTGTGCTTGCAAAAAATCGGTGTTGTAAACCGCGACATACTTCGCATGGGGGGCCATCCATGTCGGAATTATTCGCCAGTGTGAAAGCAGCGCCTCAGGCAGCGCCGGGCTAAACGCAATATTTGCAGCCAGTGCAGGCGGCAGGGCGAGAAAAATATGCTCGCCGGTATACAGGGTTTCTTCACCCGCCGCTGTCTGCGCCAGGACCTGCATGCCCTCTCCGGTGCGAATAATGGATTTCACCTGCTGATCCAGCTTAATTCTGTTCGCCGGAACCCGATGCCTGAGTGCTGTCGTCAGGGCCTGCATTCCTCCTTTCAGCCTGAATGATGGCGGTGAGGTTTCATATGCCGGATAACGTTGCGCAGGGGTATCGGGATGACGCTCATATAACATATCGCCCGGTCGCCCCTGTGGGATGACGGTCAGTCCCAGTTGCCCGATTAACTGCGCAAATTCAGGCTGGAGCTGCGGCCAGAACCAGGCTGCACCCATATCCACATGCAGCCCTGCAACGTCGGGGGACAGCACGCGGCCGCCCGTCCTGTCCCGCGCTTCCAGAATCACATACTCCACGCCTGCTTTTTCAAGCAGCGTGGCGGCATACAGTCCGCTGAGGCCTGCCCCAATGATAATAACGCTGCCTGTCATCATGCTGCTCCGGTGAGGGTGGTCGGGCTGAGGTGCCCGGTTTTCAGATAAAAAAGTGCGCCACTGGCGGTGGCTGTCAGGGCGGGCATGTCGCCCGGAGGAAACCGTAGCCAGCTTCCTGTTTCGTAGCGACCTTCCGGTGCGCTGAGCTCTCCTTCAATCAGCAGCAGTTCGGCACCGCCAGCAAGCGGTGCACAGAAGATGCGCTCGCCCGGTGCCAGCTTCTGCAGCACCACTGTTTCCCGTGAGTCCGAGAACAGCGGGCAAATTTTTCGTTGCGGGTGGTCGTGCCAGTTTTTGTCGTCTTTTGTATTGATTCTGACGGGCTGGCGTTCGTCGTCAGCCATCTGGCGTAGCTTGACGAAAATCGTTGTACCTTCGCGGCTGGAAGGTTGATGGGACGAGCCGTCCGGGCTGCGCAAATACCAGCCAGCAGGGTAATCCACCCCGTTTTCAGTAAACGTCCCGCTCAGGACCAGAATTTCTTCGCCACCGGGGTGGCTGTGCTCAGGAAACACCGATGCCGGCGCATAGCGCACAAGGCTGGTTGCACGGGCCTGCTCCCGACCTATCCGGTCGAGCATGACGCGTTCCACCCCCGGCTGCGGGGAAGATACCCAGCGATAGTCATCCGGCGTGATGATGGCTCGCTGCGAAAAATCAGCATTCAGTAACATCATAGTCAGTCGTTAAACGGTACCTTTGCAGGTACCGTTGTCAGGGTTATTTATTCGGCAGGTTATCGTAAACATCCAGAGCACGCGCGGTATACGTCAGCGCGGCACCAGTGTTCAGGTTAATGGCAACGGCAAGCGCCTCGGCGATTTCTTCCCGCGTGGCGCCGTGCTTAACCGCAGCGTCCACATGCACAGCCAGACAACCGTCGCAGCGGGTGGTGACGGCCACGGCCAGCGCGATCAGCTCATGCGTTTTAGGATCGAGGTGCTTATTTTCAGACGCGCCTTTATCCATCTGCTGAAAGCCTTTCATAAATTCAGGCTGCAGTTTGGCAAATTTGCCGATGGTGGCGAGCAGGCCGCTGCGATATTCATTCCAGTTTAAAAACATTGAGAACTCCGGTGTTTATTTATTTTAGAAAAAATTAATTACATGGCGTCGTAAATGCGCACGTCTGGGGCGCTCTTCAGATAAGGTTTCAGCCCTGCAACCACATCCTGGGTAAAAAGCGGGCTGTTAAGATAGGCCTGCGCCTGGGCGACGGTTTTGAAGCCGTGCAGTACCTGCACGTCCTGATCGCGGATAAGCAGTTCTTTCGAGGTGGCACCGTCGATGGTGGTCAGAAACGGGGTTTTGTACTTCTGGTAGATTCCCGCTGCTGCCGCACGGTTTTCATTGCTGATATCAAGGGTGATTTGCAGATAAGCCATCTTTTTCTCCTTCGCTCAGGTTAAGGCAATGCCGTCGGGGCCACTGCCGTTCGTTGAGGGGGATTATCAGAAAGCTCACGAGCGTCAACAAATCAGATAATCTTGCGAAGCAGAGAAGAAATTCTATGTCGCCTGGTTTTGCGGTCAGGGAAGCATCATGCCTGCGAAGAAGAAAAGATGAGGCATAATGCCTGCGGCGCGGTATCACGCCTTTTCAGAATTAACGTCCTCCACAAGCCAGTCGTGAAACACTTTAACTTCATGACGCAGAGCGTTCTGCCGTGGGGTCACAAGGTAGTAAGACCAGGTCAGCGGCCAGCGATGATCGGAATGCAGCTGGACCAACTGACCGGTTTCAATCAACTGTTTGACCAGTGCGTAACGGACAATGGCCACCCCCCGACCACTGAGGGCCGAAAGAATGACGGCGGAGGTGGAGTTAATATGCAATCCACTTTCCTGCGCTTCAGGCGCACCAACAGCGCTCAGGACATCGTCCCAGGAGGGAAAATTCGCGCCAGGATGCGGTGTGTCATCGTGGATCAATTTTTGGGTGGCAAGCCACTCAGCGCAGGTGATTTTCTCTGCCGGTACCAGCTGCGGGCTACAGACCAGTACCGCCTCCTCATCCGTCAGCCAGCTTTTGTTCACACCGGGCCAGTCTCCCTGGCCGCAGCGGATGCCGATATCCGCCTCGCCGTGCGACACGTCCATCAGCTTCTCCGTCACGTTAAGACGCAGGTCGATTGTTTCATGGGTTTCTGAGAAGCGGTTCAGGCGTTCCATCAGCCAGTTCATGACCAGAACCTGTGAGGCGGTGACGACCACAACGGATCGCGCCCGGCGGCCGCGCAGTTTATTTAACCCGGTTTCCAGTTTATCCAGCCCCTGAGTGATGTCCTGCAGGGCCTCCTGAGCCTCATCCACCAGGGTCAGGCGCTCCTTCCCTGAACGTGTACGGTGGAGCAGGGGATGGCCCACCCAGTCCTCCAGTGAGCGGACAAGCTGGCCCACGGCGGCTGGCGTGACGCCCAGCTCCCGGGCCGCGCCAGTAAAGCTGCCGTGCCGGGCAGTGGCTTCAAAGGCATGCAGCCATTTCAGTCGGTTAAGCGATCGCATTGCAGGTATCCTGATTGAGTTTTTTTCAGTATACCTGAGCGAGAAAGATTTTCTTTCCTGTGTCGCAATTTCTTCTCAGTCGTCAGCCTGGCTTCCGGATGGCATTCTGGTTTCACACGATGAGGAGCAGGGCTTTTCATCAATGACAACCAGATGATTTTAAAGAGGTTAGCGATGAATGCATCTTTTGCCGGTAAAAAACTGTTAGTGGTCGGTGGTACAAGCGGTATGGGCTTCGAAACGGCGAAGCTGGTTCTGAAAAACGGTGGCAGCGTTGTGCTTGTTGGCAATCGCCAGGACAAAGCCGAGCAGGCTCGCCAGGCGCTGGCTACAGACGGTCAGGTTTCTATCATCGTTGCCGACCTGATGACAGAAGAAGGGATGCAGCACGTGGTGGATACTGTTAACGCCGAACACAAAGATATCAGCCTGCTGGTCAATGCGGCTGGCGTGTTCTTCCCGAAATCGTTCACCGAACACGAGATGTCTGATTACGACATGTACATGAACATCAACCGCGCGACCTTCTTCATTACCCGCGACGTGGTGCGCAACATGGTTGAAGGCGGCATCAAAGGCTCTATCGTCAATATCGGCTCCATGTGGGCGCAGCAGGCCATTGGTGCCACACCGTCTTCTGCCTACTCCATGGCGAAAGCCGGTCTGCATGCACTGACCAAAAACCTGGCGATTGAGCTGGGCGAAAAAGGGATCCGCGTGAATGCCGTTTCTCCGGCCGTTGTTCACACGCCGATTTACGAAGGCTTCATTCCGAAAGACGACGTGAAGGACGTGATGAACAGCTTCGACAGCTTCCACCCGATTGGCCGCGTGGGTACCCCTGTCGATATCGCGGAGACCGTTGCCTTCCTGCTTTCGGACAAGACTGGCTGGGTCACCGGCGCCATCTGGGATATCGATGGCGGCGTGATGGCTGGCCGTAACGCCTGATGACTCTGCCGCACGCGGGCGACCGTGTGCGGCACTGGAGTACTTATGCAAATCCAGACCGCAAACTATGACCTTGTCACCACATGGCAGGGGGGGATGGCCAGCCGCACGCGTTGCCAGTCTATGACGGGTGGCAAGCGCCAAAGCCACGTTATCGATTCAGATGAGCCTGTCGCGCTGGGTGGCGAAGGGCGGGCGCCCGGTCCTCAGGATCTGCTGCTGGCAGCTTTTAACGCCTGCATGACGGCCGCCTTTGTTCAGGAAGCCATAGGTGCGGGCATCACATTGACCCATCTTGATATTGAGACCCGCGGTGAGCTTCTGACGGGAATATCCCGGCACTGTGAAAAAACCACAGCTACCTCTGCTGGCAGGCTGCAGTATGTCATTCACGTCAGCGGGAACGGGACGGCCCATCAGTTCGAATGCGTCCATCAGCGGGTCATTAACGCCTCCCTTAACCGGTGGTTACTGGCTCAGAACATGACGATAGAGGGTGATTTAATTCTTATCTGATGCGGTCCGGATACCCTGTTTAACCTGGAGAAAACACCATGACCACACCACGCGTGACCCCCTGGCAGGATGGTGAGCCTGTCGATGCGGACCTGCTTGCCGCGATGAAAGCCCGACGTCCCGGTGGGGAACTGATTGGCATTGACCGCATATTGCTTAAAAGCTTTCCGCTGGCCACAGGCTGGAATGAACTTATGGTCCGGGTTCGTCAGCAATTTTCCCTTAGCCTTGAATACCGGGAACTGATCATGTTGCGTGTTGCCTCACTCAACAAAGCAGAATTTGAATGGAACGTGCATTACCCAGCTTATCTGAATGCAGGCGGAACGGCTGAAAAAGCGGCTGCACTTGAGCCGGCCTCAGTGTCATCCCTGTTTAATGAAACCGAAACCCTGCTCATCCGGCTTACCGACCAGTCAACGCACGGAGTGGTCGTGGATGCAGACATCATCGACGAACTGAAACGCCGGCTTGGGGAAAAAGAGACCGTGGAAGCTGTCGCGACCGTCGCGGCCTACAACATGGTGTCGCGTTTCCTTGTCGCCCTTGCCATCTGATAATCCCCCTTTTTACCGGTGCAATTTATGAATAAAAAATATCGCGCTATGCAGATCGTTGCCCCCGGTGTGCTGGAAATGACAGAGCGACCGATACCCGCTCCCGGCCCGGATGAGGTACTTATCAAAATTGAAGCATGCGGAGTATGCGGTGCCGATCTCCGGGACGCGGAAAAAGCGCCGCAGGAGGGCCAGCCCGGGCGTATCCCGGGACATGAAATCGTTGGATACATCGCGCGCAAAGGCGACAGGGTGCCCGATATCTGGCAAACCGGCCAGCGAGTCGGGGTCGGGCGTCTGGGCGGTTACTGTCAGCACTGCAACCCCTGTCGCAGCGGACTTTTTCATCTTTGCGAAAACCAGCTGACGCCAGGTCTCAGCTGCGATGGCGGCTATGCCGAGTACGTTGTCATGCGTTATACCGCACTGATCGCTATTCCCGCAGAACTCTCTTCCGTGCATGCCGCCCCGATCCTTTGCGCCGGTACGGCTACCTTTAACGCGCTGCGTCATTCCGGCGCCAGGGCAGGCGACAGAGTCGCTGTTCTCGGGATGGGGGGACTGGGCCACATGGCCGTTCAGTACGCCCGTAAAATGGGTTTTGAGGTAACGGTGGTAGCGCGTGGTCATGAAAAAGAACGTGCGGCCTTTCAGCTGGGCGCGCATCACTACATCGATGCGCTCAGTGAAGATGCATCAGCGCGCCTGAAAGCTGACGGCGGGGTGGATTTTATTCTGGCCACGGCTTCGGATTCAGAAACGGTCTCAGGCCTGCTGTCTGCTCTTGGCCCCCAGGGGAAAGCGATCCTGTTGGGGACCGGACGAACGCCCCTGCAGATTATGCCGGGCATGATGATTGGCGCGGAACGCGCGCTGTCAGGTTCCTTCGTCAGCACGCCCGCTCAAACCGAACGTGCGCTGCGTTTCAGCCACCTCTTTCAGACGTTGCCCGTCACAGAACAACTGCCGCTTGAGCAGGCCAATGAGGCGCTCAACAGGCTGATGATGGGTCAGGCGCGTTACCGGATGGTGCTCACAATGAATCAGGATAATTAATCCCATGTCCACAGAACCGTTCCTGCCTGTTGCAGACCAGAACAATAATATCATTCGCCTCTCAGCCGCCCAGGCGCTCGCCGGTGCTAACTCGGTGGTTTTTTATGCCACGGGGGCCATTGTGGGTAACGCTATCGCGCCCAGTAGTTCTCTGGCTACGCTGCCCATCACCATGTTTGTTCTGGGCATGGCGGCCTGCATCCTGCCGTTAGGTTCACTGGCGCGAAAAAATGGCCGTAAGGCTGCCTTTATGGTCGGCACCGGGGCGGGGGTGATTACCGGGCTGATCGCTGCCCTGGCCGTCCTGATTGGCTCATTCATCCTCTTCTGCGTTGCCGCCTTTATCGGGGGGGCATATGCAGCCGTGGCGCTCAGCTTTCGTTTTGCCGCCACCGATGGTGTGACACCGGAACGACGGGCACGGGCGTTGTCGCTGGTGATGGGAGGAGGGGTGATCGCCGGTGTGGTGGGGCCCATGCTGGTTTCCGCAACAATGCACCTCTGGCCACCTCACACCTTTGCCGTCACCTTTCTTGCCCAGGCGTTCGTGGCCATCATCTCGGCGTTTATCCTCAACGGCGTGAAAACAACCGAACCTGCCAGTGCAGCCAGAGCGGGTGGGCGGCCTTTGCGCGAAATAGTGCGTCAGCCGGGCTTTGCCAGAACCGTATTTAGCGGCGCGGTCACCTATATGGTGATGAACTTCCTGATGACGGCTGCACCGCTGTCGATGCACATGCACGGCATTTCTCAGCAGGCGTCCAATCTGGGGATTCAGTGGCACGTTATTGCCATGTACGGCCCGGGATTTTTCACCGGCAAGTTAATCAGCCGTTTTGGTGCCATGCGTATCGCCGCGACGGGTCTGCTTATCACAGCATGCTCTGTCCTGGCTGGTCTCGGCGGAACCGATATTTTCCATTACTGGCTGTCGTTGATTTTACTGGGCCTTGGCTAGAATTTTGGCTTCACTGGCGCATCGGCGAAAATCATTGAATATCACCGTCCCGAAGAGAAAACCCAGGTCCAGTCCCTGAATGACTTTGTGGTGTTTGGGGTGATGATCGTCGGGTCATTTTCTTCAGGTGCGCTGCTCAGTCTCTATGGCTGGAACGCCGTCTTGTGGGGTTCACTTGTGCCTGTGGGTCTTGCATTTATAGGTATAGTGAAAGAACTGGAGGCAAAAATCAGCATAACGTAACGTCCTGAGGAGGGGGCTGTCTGATGCAGCCCCATGGAGATATGAAAGGTATCCCGGGCCCAAAATTGGCAATCCTGATTTTGGGCATAACGGTTGATAGCCAGCTAACCCGCATGATGACGAAGGTCCGCGTCTGGCACAGAGCGGATAGGGTGATAAATGACAGAAGATCAAACCCTGGACGGTTGTCTCCTCTTAGACGACCTCAACCACTTCAAATTCTTCTGCGAGCAGTTCCATATCTTCAGAAAAATGCCCTTCGCGGGTGAAAAACCGCTGATGTTCTCTCTGCCAGTATTCAAGGCTTAAATCGCCTTCACCTTCTTTACGGGCAAACGTCTCCGTAACATCACAAAAACGCACCAGACGCATTGAAACCAGTCTGATTACGCAGACCGGGAGACCCTGGCCATCAAGGATGATGTTATAGCTCCCAATCTTCGGGGCAGACTCTTCCTGCTGGTAAGAGGTTAGCGATCCGCAGGAGGCCGTTTTGATCCCTTTTTTAATCAGGTTCGCAAGCTCGCTAGCCAGTGCCGGGCTGTCACCCACTTGCCAGGCGTCTGCGCCTGGGTATTTTATTTTTAACTCTTCAACCGCAGCCATTATTAGTACGTTTCCATTAATCTTTAAATATCAATCATTTTGGCATAAATTGCAGGTTATTACATACACATCTAAACTGCATATTCATATTTGCTCATGGCAGATAAGCACCTGATTAATCTGACCAATCTGCATCAGATAAATCAAAACAGCGCTGCTGGTGGGTTGGTAGACTCAACGCGGCAAGCTGACCCGGCCAGGGCGTTGAGTTAACAAAAGGAAGTAAACATGGAAATAACGATAGAACTCTGTCCTAAAGATGAATGGGATTCCATGGTGGAAATTTTCACCGAAATGGAAGAACACTATTATGGTAAGGGAATCATTCAGGAACCGCTGTTGAAGGATTACCTACAACATAAATTGTTCAGCCAGCTTTCCAGTACCCTGGTAGTCAGGGCTCGCTGTGGCGCTCATATTGTTGGGCTGGCCTGCTGTAGCATTCTCTATCCTTCTCCTCGATACAGTGGTCAGCTTCACATCAAAGAGTTGTATGTCTCCCAAAGAGAGAGAAGTAGGGGTACAGGGAAATCCATAATGCGCTTTATTGCGAAACTCGCTCTTGAGCAGGGATGTTATAACCTCAGCTGGAACGCCGAGAAATCAAACCATCGAGCAAACCATTTTTATCAGTCTTTAGGAGGAAGGATAAATGACAGCATGGTGAATTATTCCCTTTATGGTGATCGCCTGAGCGACCTGGCTTTCGATGATTCGGCAGAACAGCATCACGCTGCCGGTTAAGCTATGCGTTGATGATTCCGCTTGCCGGTAAGTTGAAGGGAACCTGAAGCATGTTAATGCAGGGTCTGTTTTGTGCCAGAAGCGGACAATAAGAAGTCTACCTGAGCCGTACTCCCGGTCAGATGGGGAGCTGTATATATTACCATCGACGTCCATCACTCGGGCCTTAAGACACTCGGCGATTTCTAACATCTTTCTATATAGCTGCGTGTCTGGCCATTTGGTGTAAAGATTGCCGTCACTCCAGTCAAGACATGTCTCTTTATGCGAGGAAGGCCCCGACCAAAAAGTATGATAATCGCCATTTCTGGTGTCCCTTGCTAAGTCGCTGTCGCTATCAATAAAGGCAAGCCACTCCTCAGTAACTTTTCAAACATTTTTCGCTTATCAGCTTTAATAATGAGCCAAAACAGAGCCCTTTTTCTAAGAGAAGCATTTCAGGCCAGGGCATATTGATACACTCACTTTTGGCTCATAGCGTATGCTGGCCTTTAATTGTCCGCCTCCTCAAAGGCGGACCTTGCTGACAAGATGCCATGTTACTTCCAGCAGCCCTCTGCATTGCTGCCTGATTTTAAGGCAGAGAGGTTTCGTGAAGATGCCGCCAGATTGCATGTCCGTCATCCCTCGTTTCAAACACAGCAGTTGAAAAACGGCGCGTTGCTTTCTCCCCTGGTAATTGCTGTATTTCTTTATAGGTGACTGTGGCTCCCCTTTCATTTTCAGCGATAACCTGCATATCAATGATTTCAATATTCAGTCCCTGGCGGGCACCCCGCTGAGTAGAGAAAAAAGCTTTTAATGCGGCAAAATCGAGCAAGACTCCACCCGGTGTCACCATCGAGAATGTCAGGCTGAAGCGTAACAGTAATTTGTCACAGATATCAGCATGCGCATTAGCATCGCCTAACCAATCCTGGATCAATACGTGGGTATCCAGCACTTCTTTGAAATAACGATTCATTGCTGCTCCTGATTAACGAAATAAAGTACGCGGTGATTGTTGAGCCGATAACAGCACAGCAGGGGAATAACGGCGCTGCATGCTGCTAATCCAAAGGTAAGATGATAAGCCCCTTCTGTGGGCAGGCCGGTATTGGCGATCAGATTAAACAGAAGATTAAGCAGGGTAACGCCCAGGCAGAAGCTGAGCTGGCGATTGATATTCCACAGCGCGCTGGCATCAGCGAGTTCGCGATCTGCTATCTGGATGAAGGCGGAACTTTGCGCTGTGCTGCTGCACAGGCTGCTGCCAAAACCCATCAGCGTGAACGCTATGACACAAACGGTCACATCCAGAGTGTGGCCCGTCAGAACCAGCAGAGCCATACCGAAAGCGTTAACCAGACAACCCGTGATAAACAGGGGGCGAGGTCCCCATATGTTGAACTTTTTCCCTGTCATGCCGATCGCTGCAAACGAAGCCAGTGACCATGGCAGCATCATCGCGCCAACAACGCTGGCACGCATGCCGAGCTGATTCTGCAGATAGAGCATGCAGAGCATATTCACACCGGTAAATACGCCTGGTACAAACTGATAAATAAGCATGGCGGTATGCAAAAGCGGATCTCTGATCAGGTGCAAATTGAGTAAGGGTTTGCTTTTTTTCAGGGCCTGCCACGCATAGCCCGCCAGACAAAACAGGCCGGCAGCCAGTATCAAGGCGCCATGAAAATGATGATTGGGTTCACCCAGATATGTCAGCCCAAGGAGTATCAGGGTTAACGCTGCGCAGCCACTCAGCAAACCCTCCAGATCTAACCGCTCGCGCGATCCCTCCCGGGCCTCATTTTTGAGCCAGAGCCAGGCCAGTATCAGGGCGACAACGGCTAACGGCAGGCTTGCCAGAAATACCCAGCGCCAACTGAGGTTGTCGACCAGAACCCCTCCTGCTAACGGCGACAGTGCCGGAGCCAGCAGGGCAATCAGCATCACAACTGAAGAGAGCTTTGCACGTTCATGACTCTGATAGAGTGCATAGGTCATTGCCTGACCGACAGGGATGAGTAATCCGCCACCAACACCCTGTATCCAGCGCCATGCAATCAGTTGTGAAATTGATGATGACGCCCCAACACCACAGGTGCCAGCAATGAAAATAAGCAGGGAAAACAGGAAAAGACGTTTAGCACCAGCGCGTCTTGCCAGCCAGCTGCTAAGGGGGATAACCAGTGTCAGGCCTAAGATGTAACCATTACTTATCCAGGCTACCTCGCTGACGGTGGCATCAAAACGTCGTGCAATATCGGGATATGCAACGTTGGCGATAAACATATTGACTAGATCAATAAAAAATCCCAGCAGATAGAGGGTGGTAACGCGTGCACGATAATTCATTCTGTTCTCAAACAAGTACATCAGGCGCGCAGTATAAGCGCTGCGGAAATCGGGATAAATTTCCTCTCTGTTGTTACACTGTCAAAAAAATTTTGACAGTAGTTATCTCGGCGAGCACAAAAAAATGATTAATATGCAACGCGCTGCAATCTTTGTTGCGGTGGTTGAGGCGGGGAGTTTCACCGACGCAGCCCAGACGCTGGGTCTGACTAAAGCGGTCGTCAGCGCCAGTATCAAAGTGCTGGAGAAAGAGTTGGGCGTTTCATTATTGTCGAGAAGCACCAGGCACGTTTCAACTACGGATACCGGTGAACGATTTTACCAGCACTGTCTGCACCTTCTTCAGGAAGCCGAACGTGTTCTGGACGACATTCGTAGCGATCACTCTGGATTAAGCGGTTCACTCAGAATTACCACAACAGCAGAATATGGCGTGCGCGTGGTTGTCCCGGCACTGGCGGCCTTTCGCGCTCGCCATCCGCAGTTACGTATACAGCATGTTTCATCATCGCAAAATGACGATCTCATTTCCGGCCGTTTTGATGTCGCGATACGGCTGGGTCATCTTGCTGACTCCAGCCACCACGCCCGTCTTATTGATCGATTCGATATTTATCCGGTCGCTTCCCCTGACTATCTGAATACGTTGGGAGAGCAGGTTGTCGTGGAACTGGCACAGCTTGCTAAGGCGAACTGGATTGCTCACAGCCGTTTATCCACGCCATTAAGCTGGCAGGTAACTACACCAGAGAAAGAAAAGGTGATTTTCAGTGCCGATAGCCCCGCAATGATACTGGCCGATAGCGCCTCCTCATTACTGGCTTTTACTCTGCAAGGCGCTGGCGTTGCGATTTTGCCCGACTGGCTGGTAAAAGATGAGGTAGCCAAAGGAAATTTGATTCGCTTACTGCCAGACCATCATTTTCCCCGACAAGGCATTTACGCGCTTTACCCTCATACACGCCATGTGCCAAAAAAAGTGAGGGCATTTATTGATTTTCTGCAAAACAGAATCGAGAACATGGATGCACGCGATATACCTGCATAAACCTGTGAAACAGTTCGGGTTTAGTAATGGACCAGATATGTCATGCATGAAAAAGGAGGGGCCTGTAATGGGTCGCCTTGTTTCAGGATGACAGTAATAACGTATCGTCCGCTTTGTGCCAGAAGCGGACCTTTATTTGTAAAAGAACTGAGTTAACTTTGACAAGCCTGCTCTTATCAAGCTGAATCAGGTGATGGGCCACGTTCCAGGAACGTAGAAAGCGCGATATAGCTGCGCACAGAGCGTACGCCCTCAAGGCTCTGAATCTCCATCAGGAAATTCTCCAGTGATTCGGTATCGGCGGCCCGCACTTTGATAAAGACGCAGCCGTCACCGGCGACGGTATGTAATTCTTCCACTTCCTTGCGGTTAGTGAACTGCAAAAGGGCCCGTGTCGCATGATAGCTGCTGGTATCGATAACAAGGAACGTTAAAAGAGTCCGTCCCAGTTTGCAGCCATCCAGTACCGCCACAGTACCCTTGATAACCCCATCACGCTTCAGTCGCTTTACGCGATCGTGAACAGCGGGGGCCGATAAATTCACAATCTCGCTCAACTCCGTGTAGCTACGGCCTGCGTCCTCCGCTAAGGCACCTAATATTTTTCGGTCAATGGCGTCCAGCTCCGCTGGTTTATGCCTTGTCTGCCGAATACCATCTTTTTCTTTATCAAATGCGCTCATAAGGGTTCTCATTCTGAATGAAAATATGAATATACTTTATTTAACCTAATATTATTAAGCTACAAAACAGATAATGGAGTTGCAATGCCTATCGCACTTTTCGCCCTTGCTGTCGGAGCATTCGGTATCGGTCTGACTGAATTTGTCATTGCCGGAATTCTCCCGCAAATTGCCTCAGAACTTAGTGTCAGTATTCCCAAAGCAGGAATGATGGCGACCTCCTATGCGCTTGGCGTCTTTGTTGGCGCACCGCTGTTAACCGTGCTGGGCGCAAGAGTTCCTCGTAAGGCTATGCTAATCGCGTTAGCGGGAATTTTTACTCTGGGCAATGTTATTACTGCACTCGCGCCGACGATGGCGGTAGCGGTTGTGGGTCGTATTATCACCTCCTTTAATCACGGAGCGTTTTTCGGTATAGGCTCAATAATTGCTGCATCGCTGGTCGCGCCCGGTCGTCAGGCAAGTGCCATCGCCTTTATGTTTTCGGGGCTGACATTAGCCAATCTTCTCGGCGTGCCTGCCGGGACGTGGCTTGCTCAGACATTTAGCTGGAGACTGGTATTCTGGGTGATTGCTGGTATCGGTCTGCTAACAATGGCAAGCGTAGCCATACTGGTTCCACACATTGCAAAAGGTAAGACTATTGCTTTACGTAACGAGCTTAGGGCTTTTGTTGATCCGCAGGTGCTGCTGGTCATGGGGATTACGATTTTCGGCCCGGCTGCCTTTTTCACTTCTATCACCTATATTGCCCCAATGATGGTTCAGGAGGCCGGTTTCTCCGAAGGCGGCGTGGCGGGGTTAATGGTGTTGTTTGGTCTCGGGCTTGCCGTTGGCAACTGGGTTGGCGGACGATTTGCCGATCGCTCCCTGTTTGGCACGCTTTTCGTCACCCTCGCGGCTCAGGGCCTGGTACTGCTGGTATTTTGGATGGGAGTGGAAAATCAGTGGATTGCCGGAATGTCAGTATTCCTGATGGCGGCATTCGGCTTTGCGACAGTCTCGCCTATTCAGAAGTTGGTGATGGAACGGGCAAGCCAGGCGGGTGCCCCCACGATGGCTGCATCGGTCAATATTGGCATGTTTAATCTGGGAAATGCGCTGGGAGCATGGGCTGGCGGGGTAACCATTGCCGCAGGATTTGGTCTGGCCTCACCTAACTGGGCGGGCGCTATTCTGTCCTTTATTGCTCTGGGCTTAGCTTATCTTGCCTGGCTCACTGCTCGTAAAGGATATGTATTAAATGCTGGTTCTTACTGATTAATTAATCAAAGATTATTGCTTATCTTTATAAACAACATGTTTTGCGGACATCTGTTTAAGCTGGTAGATGTCCGCTATTCGCTCATCGCGGACCTTCAGCGCCCCCGTCCACTAAAAAACCGGTGCAAACGAACACTAAAGTGGGCGAGACAATAAAAAATACTGCTCGCCCTGAAATAGTCTTTTCCAGACGGTGCATTCGCGTCAGAGTTTAAATGTCCCTTCCATCGTAATGACACTTTTACCCCCTACGTTGATCACCGGGGTGTCTGAGGTACCATCGTAACGGGTATACAGAGAGCTGGCCCGCCCCATATCAACCCCCTGTCTTATATGCAATGAAAGCTGCTTTTTATCCTTGAGGGTTGCCAGCAATGCCGTAACTGCTGCGGTTGCACTACCTGTGGCCGGATCCTCAGTCATACGGGGAGTAAACATGCGGGCCTGAAGATCGCATTGCGTCTCAGGATCTGATTCATCGATATAAGCGTAAATAGAGACCGCACCATCAAGCGGTAAAATATGGCGAAAACCTTGTAAATTCGGCACGCATCGGCGCAACGCGTCTCGTGAGGCGAGATTCACGATCAGAAATGGCAAACCCACCGAGGCGACAAGCGGAACATGGGTAGTGGTACAAATATCCTCTGGGGCTAAAGACAGGCAGGCGGCGACGTTTTCCGGGCTGACTTCAGAACGACAGGATAATGCCTCTGGAACAAGCAATTCAGCGCCAGTAATCACGCCGTGATCTTTAAGTATTTTTACGGGTACGAGCCCGGCAATTTCTTCAAACAGCATGGTTTCAGGGAAGGGCGCGCCCTCCAGTGCGGCATAATAGGCCAGCACGTAGGCTGTGCCGACATTAGGATGCCCGGCAAACGGGATTTCGCGGGAAGGGGTAAAAATCCTGACCTGCGCTGTATTAGCCGGGTCGACTGGGGGAAGAACAAAGGTTGTTTCACTGTAACCAAACTCGACGGCAATCCGTTGCATTTGTTCGGTACTCATTCCCTGGGCATCTAATACCACGGCGACAGGGTTACCAAGAAAGGGGGTATCAGTAAAAACATCTGCGATGACATAACGTCTTTTCATTATCAGTCCTGGAGTGAAATAGGCAGGTAGCGCAGTAATCCGCATTATCAGCATGGCTAAGGTGCGAGAATACATAACAAAAATTCAGATTAACGACTCTCAACAGCCGAAACCAGTCGCTGTGCAATTTCAGTGTATCAGTCTGATGCAGATGTATTTTTCCCGTGAAATTATCAGAGAAGGGGCAGCCTGCGCATTATTCTGCTTATCTTCTTTTGAACTCATTTCATATAGTGAAAATGTCGACACGCAATGAATGTTTGCTTTTCGCGATGAGCGGCCCGGCAGTTTCATATAGCTTAAAAACAGACGTAACGTCGATATAAACTCAAGTGCGAAGACCTGCGCACTATTGCAGCAGATTTAAACTGACTCTTAATAAGGAGCCGGGGGAGGGGCGCGGCAATTGCAGCGTGGCTATCGGGAAAGACATCCTGATGCCGGTTTAAGGCTGAAGTAGACGCCAAAAAATGGCGTAAAAGGAGAGGCCGGGGGCGCTTCGCTTGCCCGGCCTGACAGATTATCGGGTGCTCAGTTCTCTGCGGATAATCTCCGCCCCGGCGCTTAAGGCATTCAGCTTGCCGTTGGCAACCTGACGGGATAACGGCGCCATTCCACAGTTGGTAGAGGGGTAGAGCTTGTCGGCATCTACGAACTGCAGCGCTTTGCGAAGCGTACTGGCAACTTCTTCTGGCGTCTCGATGGCATGGGTTGCCACGTCAATGGCACCCACCATCACCTTTTTACCGCGGATCAGTTCGAGCAGATCCATGGGTACGCGCGAGTTATGACACTCAAGCGAGATAATGTCGATATTAGAGGTTTGCAGTTTCGGGAACGCCTCTTCATATTGCCGCCACTCTGACCCCAGCGTCTTTTTCCAGTCGGTATTGGCTTTGATGCCATAGCCATAGCAAATGTGTACCGCCGTTTCGCATTTCAGCCCTTCGATGGCTCTCTCTAACGCGGCGATGCCCCAGTCGTTCACTTCATCGAAGAACACGTTAAAGGCAGGCTCATCGAACTGGATAATATCCACACCCGCGGCCTCTAACTCTCTGGCTTCCTGGTTGAGGATCTTTGCGAACTCCCATGCCAGTTTTTCGCGGCTTTTATAGTGGTTGTCATAGAGGGTGTCGATCATGGTCATCGGGCCAGGCAGCGCCCATTTAATGGGCTGCGTGGTGAGCTGGCGTAAGTATTTTGCATCATCAACAAACACCGGCTTCTGGCGAGCCACGGCACCCACGACGGTCGGCACGCTCGCATCATAGCGATTACGGATTTTAACGACTTCGCGCTTCTCAAAATCGACGCCACTCAGGTGCTCGATGAAGGTGGTGACGAAATGCTGGCGCGTTTGCTCACCATCGCTGACGATATCAATGCCAGCCCGCAGCTGATCGTCCAGGGATAAACGCAACGCATCCTGCTTACCGGCAATTAATTCTTCATTTTCCAGCTTCCAGGGGGACCAGAGGGTCTCCGGTTGGGCAAGCCAGGACGGTTTAGGCAAGCTGCCAGCAGTGGACGTGGGGAGCAATGTTTTCATAACAGGTGACCTTATTGTTTTAATTAATCAAAGCGCGTACTGAGCAGACCATTGCTCAAGAATATTTTTGTACGGTTTAATGAAGTGTTCCTCAGTAAACTTTCCCTGCTCAATCGCTAACTGGCTACGCTCTTCGCGATCGTAAACAATTTTGGTTAAGGAGTGGTCCTGGTTCGTCAGGCTGGGCTGGTAGTATTGCCCGGCGACCGAGTTAGCGTTGTAGATCTCAGGACGATAAATTTTCTGGAACGTCTCCATGGTGCTGATGGTGCCGATCAACTCAATAAAGGTGTAGTCACTCAGTAAATCGCCGGTGAAATAAAACGCCAGCGGCGCGGCACTGTGTGGCGGCATAAAATAGCGAACCTGCAGACCCATTTTTTTGAAGTAGGCTTCCGTCAACGACGAACCCTGTTGCTGGTATTCAATGCCTAATACCGGATGTTCATTCCCGATGCGTTGATAGACATTTTTATTGGATACGCTAAGGCAAATGACCGGCGGCTTGTTAAAGTTCTGCTGGTACGCGGGTGAGTTGACAAAATGCTTAAAGATATTGCCGTGTAACGCGCCAAAATCATGCGGAATGCTGAACGCGTCCTGCTGTTTATTATGATCCGGCAGTAAGACACTGAAATCATAATCCCGCACATAGGAAGAGAAATTATTCCCGACAATGCCTTCAACACGCTCGTGCGTTTTTTTATCAAGAATGTTGGTTTTTAATATTTCAATGGCCGGGAAGGTGAAGCGATCCGCTTCCGAGTCAATATTCATCTCGACAGAGATAATATCCAGCTCAACAGCATAACGATCGGCTTTTGGATTGTCCCAGTGAGCTAACGCATTGAATCGATTGTCGATCATCACTAACGTATTACGCAGGTTCTGCTGGCGGTTATCGCCTCTGGCCAGGTTCGCAAAGTTGGTGGTAATACGTGTGTTTTCGGAGGGGTTATAATTTTCATCGAAACGACTGTGCTTAATCGTAAAGGTGAAGTCTTTATTGATCGTCATCTCACTTCCTCGGCTCTGGCATAAAAAGTGATGTTCGTCGTTGTCACGAATTTCACTTTTTATGTTGCTAATACGTTAATGCATCTTTTATGCCAGAGCCTCTGTACGAGGGAAAGCGACTAAATTTCACTACAACATGAGCCATCTTCATGATCGAAGAACCGATCAGTCTGTTTTCTCCGAACGCTGCTCCAGATCCAGCGCGCTGGCGCTGGCAGGATCGAATAGTGAAAGACTTTCAATTTGATCCAACATAATCACCTTGCGGAAGACCATCGCGCTACGTGGCTGGGAATCAAGCGTGATGTCGTGGTCGGCATACCACTTGCTGTAATTATGCTCAATGCACAGATTAAGCGTCGTACCGTCGCGATAGCCGCTGAGCATCGGGATCAACACGATATTGGCGGTTTTTTCATATTCCAGGGTCGCGGTATGGATCATGCCGACATAAATGCGTCGCGACTTCAGGGTCACCAGCGCCAGCTCGCCTTCCTCCATGCACTGATACAACAACTGTTCGATACCGCTGGATTGCGACAGGCGCTTATAAAGCTGTTTACGGCCTTCACCGTCCAGCCTGGCGCTGCCTGCCCAGTTCGAACGATAGAGACAAAACAGAATGGCAAAGGCCAGCATCACCACTACCGGCGCCTGGATACCCAAAAAGCTCCAGTTCATAAAATCCACTTGCCAGTTGGCGTTGGCCTGCGGGATTAAGTGGAACGTATTGGCAGCATAAGAGCACCCGAGGAGGAGCAGCCAGAGCAGGCCGGTGGCGATCACGCCCTGTAGTACGAAGATACAGCCGTACAGCGCAACCAGAAAATAGACATCCCAGCCGAAGGAACGCTTAATTTTAAAGCGGGTGGAGAGGTCGCGACTGGTGTACCAGTAGCCACACACCATCAGCACCATGAATATCGCCGTTCCCATATCAGGCCCTCTTCAGCGCGTTAACATGGCGCAGGAAGTCCTCTCGCACCTCTTTGCTTTTGTAGTTGACCGAGGCGTTGCCGTCCTGATCGATAATAATACGGTCGCCGTCCTCGACGGCCTCAATAATTTCCTGCTGACTCATGACCTGCAGCAGCGACTCCGGGCTGGAGAAAATCGACGTAATCAGACGTCTCATCGCATGGCATCCTTATAAACAAAAAGGTTAAGTCTGACCGATCCCCGCGGGGGCTGCTTTAAGGTTATGCTGAAAATCCTCTCTCTTACGGCCAAGCCCGAATAAATCACCCTTCAGGTCATCATGGCGCATGAAACCCACCATAATTAGTAGGGTTAAACCACGCCAGGTGAAAATCATGAAAGTCACAATCGATGAATTCAAAACGCACTTCCAGGGGGAAATGCTTCTGCCGGACGATGCCGGCTACGACGACGTGCGCCAGATCTGGAATGCCATGATCGACCGCAAACCCGCGGTCATTGCCCGCTGCAGATCCACAGAGGATGTCATTCGCGCCATCCAGTTTGGCCGCACGCAACATCTCCTGATTTCCATCCGAGGGGGTGGACACAACATCGCAGGCAATGCCGTGCGCGACGACGGCCTGATGATCGACCTCTCGCTGATGAAGGACGTGCAAGTGGACCCGACAACCCGTACGGCCAGCGTCGGACCAGGCTGCACCCTGGGCGAGGTTGATCGGGTGGTGCAGGCTCATGGCCTTGCCACGCCGCTGGGTATCAATTCCACCACCGGGGTGGCGGGCCTGACGCTGGGCGGCGGGTTCGGCTGGTTGAGCCGTAAGTACGGCATGACCATCGACAATCTGCTTTCGGCCGAAGTGATTACGGCGAACGGCCAACAACTCAACGCCAGTGAATCAGAAAACGCGGACCTCTTCTGGGGCCTGCGGGGTGGGGGAGGCAACTTCGGCGTGGTGACGCGCTTTGACTTCCAGCTTCATCCCGTTGGGCCGGATGTGCTGAGTGGGCTAATTGTCTTTCCCTTTGATGAAGCGAAACAGGTGATTTCGCAGTTTGCCCGCTTCACCTGTACGATGCCGGAAGAACTCAACGTGTGGATGGTCACGCGCAAAGCACCGCCGCTGCCTTTCCTGCCCGACACGTTTCACGGCAAAGAGATGGTAGCGCTTGCCCTGTGCTATGTGGGCCATCCTGAAATGGGGGAGCAACTTATCGATCCGCTGCGCGGGTTCGGCACGGTGATTGGCGAACACGTTGGCGTGCAGCCTTATGTCGCCTGGCAGCAGGCATTCGATCCCCTGCTGGCGAAAGGCGCGCGTAATTACTGGAAGTCGCATAACTTCGTGCACATCAGCGACAGCGTAATCGATGCCATTGTCGAATACGCGGCCAGACTGCCGTCACCGCATTGCGAGATCTTCATCGGAACGATTGGCGGCCAGACGACCCGCATTATGCCCGAGGCCATGGCGTACTCCAGCCGGGACGCGAACTACGTGCTGAACGTGCACGGCCGCTGGGAAACCGCCGCCGAGGATGAGCATTGCATCGCCTGGGCACGGGAATTTTTTGCGAAATCCCAGCCGTTTGCCAGCAGCGGGGCCTACATCAACTTTCTCACCCAGGAGGAGACCGACCGTATTGCCTTCGCGTATGGCGCCACCTGGAACCGGCTGGTGGAGCTGAAGAGCAAGTACGACCCGACAAATTTGTTCAGGATGAATCAGAATATCAGGCCGGTATAAGGCAAAGAATTGCGCCTGACAACCGTATACAGGCATAGACTGCGGTGGCTGGATGTCAGGCGTAATTAGGCAGAGTTTTTATAACTGCAGTTCAGGACGCGTTGGAATCTTTATTTTGAGGCAAGGTTCCCGGTTTTATAGGTAATACTTAAATTTTACCCATAAAAAACCTGGATAAAATATTTTTGTAAATCTTAAAATATATTCTCATTTTAACTTGTTGTTTATTAGGAATTTTTTAAAAAATCCACATAGAGCGCCATTTAAAAGCGTACAAAGTTGTACAACTGGTGTGTACAACTATCGCAAATTGGTATATTTTTTTTGCATCTGTTTAAAACTCTCACCATCAGCACGGAGCATCTATGCGAGGTTACAGTTCGCGCCAAAGTTCAGCCCAGGCAATCACGGCCTACTTTAATAAAGCCCATATGCGTAGTCAGCAGGAGACGCTGGGTTTAATCGTAGGGGAGATTCTGAATGAAGGACGTAATCTGAGCCGACTGGCTATCTGTACCAAATTATTACGGCGCGTGGAACAGACGGAAGATGAAGCAGAAATAGCGCACTATAATGCGCTAATCAGTCTTTTTTTTGAGCGATAACACGTAACGTGCTGCTTTAGCTCAATAGCAATGTGAGAAAAGTTATGCATAGAACGAGATTTGAAAAACTAAAAGACGATCTTATTGGTGAGGCTGTTTTATTAATTTTAAAAGACAACGGGCCAATAAATTTTAAGTCTCTGGCCATTAAATTGAAGAAAATGGCCAGTACAGAACGTGATACTGAAAGACGTAGCGCCTTATCGGCGGCGGTCGCAGAGGTAGACCAAAAGGTCAAGTCCAGCGAAAGCATGCATTCTGATGTCATAAAAAAGAGTTTTATCAGTAACATGCAGTATCTGGCGGTGAATCCTAAACAGCATTAATACGATAAAAAACACTAATCTTTGAGTGAATGATATGAAAACCAATATTTCTCAGCACACACAGCATTTCAATGCACTCCAGGATCAGGCGCTGGCATCGTACTTCAGTTCAGCTGGCGGTGCCTTATCCGTTGAGTCTGCCGTCTTAGGTTCAGCAATAAGATGTATTATTCTCAGTGGAGATAACCTGACCAATAAACAAATTATTCTCCAGTTAATTTACGCGCTTGAACAAACGACGGATCAAGAGGCTGCCGATGTAATCCGAAATACGCTTGAAATTGTTGTCGGTTTTACGCGGGATGATATTTAAGCATTAATGTTCGCGCAAACTGCCCTTACAAGGGCAGTGACCTCTCCTGAAGTGTCTTCCAGTCTGCCCCTCCAGTCACAACGCCAATAACAACCTTAGCCACAACCCCACAAACATTGTCGTTTACAGACCTCTGCAAAATAAAATAGTATACCCCCCTACAGTATCCAGGAGCCTCTTCTATGCCACATTCACCTGAAGATAAAAAACGTGTCCTGACGCGCGTGCGCCGCATTCGCGGGCAGGTCGATGCCCTGGAGCGGGCGCTCGAATCCGGCGAACCCTGCCTTGCCATCCTCCAGCAAATCGCCGCAGTGCGCGGGGCGGCAAACGGGTTGATGGGCGAGATGGTTGAAATTCACCTCAAAGATGAGCTGGTGACGGGCGAGACCACCGCCGATCAGCGGGCCGTCAGAATGGCAGAAGTCGGTCATTTGCTGCGCTCTTATCTAAAATAAAAACCTGACATCACTAAAAGGAAAGCAAGATGAAATCACGTGCTGCTGTTGCATTTGGCCCAGGCCAGCCGCTGAAAATCGTTGAAATTGATGTGGCACCGCCAAAGAAAGGCGAAGTGCTGGTCAAAATCACCCACACCGGCGTGTGCCACACCGATGCGTTTACCCTGTCGGGTGATGATCCGGAAGGCGTTTTCCCGGCGGTGCTCGGCCATGAAGGCGGCGGCGTGGTGGTGGAAGTGGGCGAGGGCGTTACCAGCCTGCAGCCGGGCGACCACGTCATCCCGCTGTACACCGCAGAGTGTCGCGAGTGTAAGTTCTGTAAATCCGGCAAAACCAACCTCTGCCAGGCGGTTCGCGCCACCCAGGGTAAAGGCCTGATGCCGGACGGCACCACCCGTTTCTCCTACAACGGCGAGCCGATCTATCACTACATGGGCACCAGCACCTTCAGCGAATACACCGTTTGCGCCGAAATCTCGCTGGCAAAAGTGAACCCACAGGCACCGCTGGATAAGGTCTGTCTGCTGGGTTGCGGCGTCACAACCGGCATTGGCGCAGTCCACAACACCGCTAAAGTCAAAGAGGGCGATACCGTTGCGGTATTCGGTCTGGGCGGCATCGGTCTGGCGGTTATCCAGGGTGCGGTTCAGGCGAAAGCCGGGCGTATTCTGGCGGTGGACACCAACCCGGAAAAATTCAAACTGGCCGGTGAAATGGGCGCGACCGATTTCATCAACCCGAACGACTACGACAAGCCGGTGCAGGAGGTGATTGTTGAACTCACCGACGGTGGCGTCGATTTCAGCTTTGAGTGCATTGGTAACGTCAATGTGATGCGCGCAGCGCTGGAGTGCTGCCACAAGGGTTGGGGCGAGAGCGTGATCATCGGCGTGGCCGGGGCCGGGCAGGAGATCAAGACCCGTCCGTTCCAGCTGGTCACCGGTCGCGTCTGGCGTGGCTCCGCTTTTGGCGGCGTCAAAGGCCGTACCCAGCTGCCGGGCATGGTAGAAGATGCAATGGCGGGTAAAATTCAACTCGATCCGTTCATCACCCACCGTCTGCCGCTGGACCAGATCAACGAAGCATTCGATCTGATGCACGAAGGTAAATCCATCCGTACCGTTATCCATTTCGGCGATAACTGATCAAATCTTTCTCCCGCTGCGCCTTCAGGGGCAGCGGGACGACATTTCTTTAAAATCATTGCGAAAGTGTGACCAGTGTTGCGATTTTAGCCGTAATTAAATTCAGTGCAGTGCCGATGACTATTTTACAGGCGTGTTTCCACGCATCTTACCTATGAGAGAGTCAACGGCTATGGACAAAACAACAACAGTTCGGGCGCAACATAAGCTGGGCTTCCTGCATCACATCAGGCTGCTTCCACTTTTCTCCTCGATTTTGGGTGGCATTATTTTGCTGTTTGCCCTGAGCGCCGGGCTGGCAGGCTATTTTTTACTGCAGGCCGATAACGATCTGCGGGATGTAACTGCTGAAATTCAGGTGCGTACCGGGTTATCAAACAGCTCTAACCATCTGCGCACGGCGCGTATCAATATGATCCATGCGGGTGCGGCCAGCCGTATTGCGGAAATGGATGCGATGAAAGAGAACATCGCGGAAGCTGAGAAACGTATTACACAATCTCAGGCGGGCTTTGCCGCTTATATGGATCGGGGTGTGCGCACTCCGGCGGATGAAGCGCTGGATGGCGAACTAAAAACGAGCTACCAGGCCTATATCGATGGCATGAAGCCGATGCTGAAATATGCCAAAAACGGCATGTTTGAAGCCATCATCAACCATGAAAATGAGTCGGCGCGTCCGCTGGATGATGCCTATAACGTGGTTCTGCTCAAGGCGATCAAGATCCGTACCGACCGTGCCAATATGCTGACCGAACAGGCGCATACCCGCACCCAAATGGGGCTAATGTTCATGGTCGGTGCCTTTGGTCTGGCGCTGGTGCTGACGGTGATCACCTTTGTTGTGCTGCGTCGCACGGTGATTAACCCGCTGCAACGCGCAGCGAATCGCATTGCGCATATCGCCAAAGGCGATCTGACTCTGGCCGAGGATCAGACCGGACGCAGTGAAATTGGCCGTCTGACCCACGACCTGCAAACCATGCAGCGTTCGCTGGTGGGGACCGTAGGCACTGTGCGTCAGGGCGCGGAAGAGATCTATCGCGGGACCAGCGAAATCTCTGCGGGTAACACCGATCTCTCCTCACGTACTGAACAGCAGGCCGCTGCCATCGAGCAGACCGCAGCCAGCATGGAACAGCTGACCGCAACGGTGAAACAGAACGCCGATAACGCGCATCATGCCAGCAAACTGGCGGAAGATGCTTCCGGTAAAGCCAGCCGCGGCGGCCAGATGGTGTCCGGTGTGGTGAAAACCATGGGGAATATCTCCAGTAGCTCGAAGAAAATCTCTGAGATCACTGCGGTGATCAACAGCATCGCCTTCCAGACCAACATCCTGGCGCTGAACGCCGCGGTAGAAGCGGCCCGTGCCGGTGAGCAGGGACGCGGGTTTGCCGTGGTCGCAAGCGAAGTGCGTACGCTGGCCAGCCGCAGCGCCAATGCTGCGAAAGAGATTGAGGGGCTGATCAGCGAATCGGTGTCGCTCATTGACCAGGGATCGGGTGAAGTGGTCGCCGCAGGCAACACCATGAGCGAGATCGTAGAAGCGGTTAAACGTGTTACCGACATCATGCTGGAAATCGCGGCCGCCTCCGACGAGCAGAGCCGGGGTATTGAGCAGGTCAGCCAGGCGATCTCGGAGATGGATAAAGTCACCCAACAGAACGCCTCGCTGGTGGAAGAGGCCTCTGCCGCGGCAGCCTCGCTGGAAGATCAGGCTGCCCGCCTGACCGAAGCGGTCGGCACCTTCCGTCTGCACGGGATGACTCAGAGCCGCAGCAGCAAAGCCGCGCCAGTGAGCGCTGCCGCACCGCTGCGCCCGGCCGTTGCCGATGGGGATAACTGGGAAACCTTCTGATATTGTCATCTGTTGCCGGATTACCTCTTCCGGCAAAAGGGTTCATGTTCCGACATGAACCCTTTTTTTATTCCCCGCTATGATGGTTGTAGGGGCTGAAGAGGAACAGAGCGATGAAACAATTTACGCAGGTGGTTTGCGCCGCATGGCTACTGGCCGGGTGTGCATCCGGCGGCAGCGTGGGGATAGGCGGTGTGGGGATCGGTGGGGGCAGTGGCGGCAGCGGCGTGGGCGTCGGATTATCGTTTCCGGTAGGCGGCAGCACTTCGGTAGCAGATAACAGCCAGGCGGACTGCGACGGGGACGTTTATCGGGTAGAGCCTCGCTATCCTGAACAGGCTGCGGCGCAGAACTTTTCCGGTCGGGTCACCGTATCCTTTAACGTTAAGCTGAACGGGCGTGCCGCAGACTATGAGGCGGCGGGGGATAAGCCTTTCTTCGAAGAGACGAAGCGGGCGGTGATGCGGAGCTGCTGGCCTGCGGGCGTCAGGCAGAATCTGGTCGCCAGTTACCAGAACGGCAAGACCGCAACCTGGCTTGAGAACGCGCTTTCCAGTCAGCCATGAACATAAAAAAACCGGCCACATCAGTGGCCGGTTCGGTAGTTACTGCTTATCAGGCAAGGCGTACGCGATGATGTAATCCCCGCGATCCGGTGACTGACGTGCGCCACCCGCGTTGATGATAATGTACTGCTTCCCGGACTTCGGTGACACGTAGGTCATCGGCCCGGACTGGCTACCCACCGGCAGGCGGTCCTTCCAGATCTCTTTCCCGTTAGCGGTATCGAACGCGCGCAGGTAGAAATCCTGAGTGCCGGCGAAGAACAGCAGGCCGGACTGCGTGGAGAGCGACGCCCCCAGCGTTGGCATCCCAATCGGGATAGGCATATGCATGCGGATCCCCAGCGGGCCGGTGTCTTCTACGGTTCCCACCGGGACCTGCCACACCAGCTTGCCGGATTTCAGATCCACGGCAGACATGGTGCCAAACGGCGGTTTCTGGCAGGGAATACCCAGCGGCGACAGGAAGCGTTCGCGCATCGCACCAAACGGCGTACCGTCCATCGGCACAATCCCCATCTCAATCCCGCTGGCGTTTTTCGCGACATTCGCGCGCGGCACCATGTAGTTTGCCAGCCCCAGACGCATATCGTTGACGAACATCAGGCTGTTGTTCGGATCCACCGACACGCTGCCCCAGTTCATGCCGCCCAGCGAACCTGGGAACTGCAGGGAACGGTCCAGACCAGGCGGGGTGTAGACGCCCTGATGACGCATCTCTTTAAACTGGATGCGGCACAGCAGCAGGTCAACCGGCGTGGCGCCCCACATATCCGACTCGTGCAGAGTCTGGTTGCCAATCATCGGCATACCGACCGAGTACGGCTGGGTAGGGGAGTAACGCTCGCCCTCGACATTCCCGGCAGGCACCGGACGCTCTTCCACCTTCGCAACCGGCTCGCCGGTTTCGCGGTTGAGCATAAAGATCATGCCCTGCTTGCTGGTCTGTACCAGCACCGGGGTTGTACCGCCTTTATCATCCGGCAGATCGTAGAGCAGCGGCTGGGAAGGCAGGTCAAAGTCCCACAGATCGTGGTGGGTGGTCTGGAAATGCCAGCGAACCTGACCGGTCGCAGCATCTACCGCGACAATCGAGGAGCTGTATTTATCGTCCAGCTCGGTACGCTTGCCCGCGTAGAAGTCTGGCGTGGCGTTACCGGTCGGGAGGTAGATCAGGTTCAGCCTGGCGTCATACGACATGGCTGACCAGACGTTTGGCGTCCCGCGGGTATAGGTCTGGCCTTCCGGCGGCAGGCCGGTCAGGTTCGGATTGCCCGGATCCCAGGCCCAGGCCAGTTTACCGGTATGGACGTCATAAGCACGCACCACGCCCGGCGGTTCGCCAGTGGAGAAGTTATCCGCCACGCGGCCGCCCACCACTACCACATTGCCTGCCACCAGCGGGGTGGAGGTTTGCTGATAGTAGCCGGGTTTGATTTCACCCATGCCTACGCCAAGGTCAACCACGCCGTGGTCGCCAAAGTCTTCACACAGCTGGCCGTTGTCGGCGTTAAGCGCAATCAGACGGGCATCGGTGGTCGGCAGGAAAAGACGGCGCGCGCAGGCGGCAGGCTGCGTTGCGGTTGGTGACGTTGTCACGTTTTGGTTATCTTCGAAGTAACCCAGCCCACGGCAGCGCTGCCAGTTTGGCGCGGTGGCTTTCGAATCGTAGCGCCACTTCTCTTTACCAGAGTCCACGTCCAGAGCCAGCACTTTGCTGTAAGGGGTGCAGACAAACAGCGTGTCGCCAATCTGCAGCGGGGTGTTCTGGTCTTCCGCGCCAGAGCCGTTGCTCTGCGGAATATCGCCGGTATGGGCAACCCAGGCTACTTTAAGCTCGTTAACGTTCTGCTTGTTAATCTGATCGAGGGCAGCGAAACGGTCGCCGTGAGTAGTGTTACCCCAGTGCGCCCAGTTTTTTTGCTGTTGGCCTTCCGCCACCGGTTTAACCGGTACAGGTTCGTTAGCCGCGACTAAAGTTTGCGTTTTGAACATCCAGCCGAAGCTCACCAGCATCATCACCGCCAGCACGGCGGCAATGCCGAACGCCGGGGCTTTGTTGACCGGCTGACCTGGGCCACGCAGGTACGGCCAGACGATGGCAGCGAGGAAGGCCAGCACCGCAAAGGTAAACAGGCGCGAGAACAGCGGCCAGAAATCCCAGCCAGCGTCGCTCACAGCCCAGATCACGGAGGCGATAAACGCCACCGCATAAAGGATGATGCCGCTGGTGCGGCCGCGCGCAATGAGGAACGCGGCGATCAGCATTACCACGCCCATGATCAGGAAGTACCAGCTTCCCCCCACGGTGACGAGCTTAAAGCCCAGTCCACCGACAGCCAGCCCGATGAGTGCCATCAGACCGACCAGCAGCCACTGCAGGATCCGGGGGAACCCACGTAGCGAATTACCTAAAGCCATTTCTGTCTCCTGAAATAATCTTGTCTTCACTGGCCGGGTAGTATTCATTCCGAACCAAATGGGTAACAGAAGAAAAGATCCTTGATGAAAAAGTCGGACGTGACGCCGTTATGGCGCCAAAGAAATCACCGCTGCGTTATTTGAATGAACCATTTGGTGAAATCGGCGGGTATGATAAATCTGTTAAATTGTTTAGCGCAATTGTTAATGAATGATTTCGCATTATTTGAGTAATGGAAACAAAAAGCCCGTCATCAAGACGGGCATAGAGGAAGTGTGATCACACCGGCATGGATTTACGTATCGCGCTGAGCAGCGTCTGGGTGGCGGTGGAGAGCGGGGCTTCCACGCGGGTTAATACCCCAATGGGTTCGCCAGGGCTGGAGGTCGTGACCGGCAGGGCCACCAGCGTGCCCTGACGCAGATCTTCTTTCACCGCGCCGGAAGGCACGAACCAGACATAGTCATAATCGACCGTCAGCTGACGCGACAGAGAGGCCGACAGGGTTTCGATACAGCCCGACGGCAGTTTACACCCCTGGGTTTGCAGCAGCATTTCTGCGTTCTGGCGCGGAACAGTGCCTTTCGGCGACACCACCACCGGCCACTCCATTACCCGGCTGAGGGTCACGGTATCATTGAGGATCGGATGACGCGGGCGCACCACCAGCTTCAGGGACTCCAGGAACAGCAGCTCATAATTGAGGCCGCTCATCAGTTCCGGGTCAGACATTCTGCCGATCCCCAGATCCAGCTCCCCGGATTTCAGCCCCGCCAGCAGCATGGTGTTATTCATGGTTGCCACCTGCAACGTGATGTTGCGCTGCTGCTTATGGAACTGGCCGATAACCGCAGGCAAAATGCCCAGCGCCGCAGTAGGGAGTGCACCAATGCGTACCACATCGCCCTGCACGTCGTTACGGCGCGTCAGCGACTGGCCCGCCGTGTTCAGTGCGTCGAGCACTTTTACCGCGTGAGTGAGAAACTGCTCGCCTACCAGAGTGAGTTGCGCCCCCAGCCGCCCACGTTCGAACAGACGCGTGCCGGTGAGCTGCTCCAGCTCGTTCAACGTTTTTGAGAGCGCAGGCTGGCTCAGGTTAAGAGTTTCAGCCGCGCGCCCCAGCGTTCCCTGTTGAGCGACGGCCACAAAAGTGTGCAGATGGCGCAGACGAATGCGCTGACTAAACAAACCATTTTTTTCCATAGGCGATGTTAAAAACAGTGATAGCGGAGTGACAAGTGAAGTTGTTTAATTTTGATAACCTGCTAGCAAAATATTATTAACATCCAATCTAATTGAGTAACAAGCAGTTTTTGGCAATGCCCGAAAAAGGGGGGCAGGGACCGGAATCGGTTCACTTCACGGCGCGTCAGAAAACGAGCATCTCTCCACCTGGATCACAAATCGTAAATTCTTCCAAACAGCCTCAATGGCCTTCTCTACACTCCAGGTAATATTCACTGGAGGCATTAAATCATGGCGAACAACATCACGGCTGATGATATTCGGGAGAACTTTTCACAGGCGATGTCAGCAATGTATCAGCAGGAAGTTCCGCAATACGGAACGCTGCTGGAGCTGGTCGCAGATGTGAATCTGGCGGTACTGGAAAATAACCCGAAACTGCATGAACAACTGGCCAACGCGGATGAACTGGCTCGCCTCAACCTCGAACGCCACGGCGCGATCCGTGTCGGCACGGCCCAGGAGCTGGCCACCCTGCGGCGGATGTTCGCCATTATGGGGATGTTCCCGGTCAGCTATTACGATCTCTCTCAGGCTGGCGTGCCGGTTCACTCAACCGCGTTTCGTCCGGTTGACGATGCCGCCCTGTGCCGCAATCCCTTTCGGATTTTCACCTCGCTGCTGCGCCTGGATCTGATTGATAACATCCCTCTGCGCGAAAAGGCGGCGGCAATCCTCGCCCGCCGTACGATTTTCACCCCCCGCTGTCTGGAGCTTATTGCCCTGCATGAAGCCGAAGGGGCATTCACCCCGGCGCAGGCCGAGGAGTTTGTCCAGGAGGCGCTGGAGACCTTCCGCTGGCATCGTCATGCCACAGTGGACCATGAAACCTACCAGGCGCTGCACAACGAACATCGGCTGATTGCCGACGTGGTCTGCTTCCCTGGCTGTCACATCAATCACCTGACGCCGCGTACGCTGGATATTGACCGCGTGCAGGCCCTGATGCCGGAGTACGGTATTGAGCCGAAGATGCTGATTGAAGGGCCACCGCGCCGGGAGATGCCGCTCCTGCTGCGCCAGACCAGCTTTAAAGCGCTGGAAGAGCCGATTCTGTTTGCGGGGGAACACCGTGGCACCCATACCGCACGCTTTGGCGAGATTGAACAGCGCGGAGTGGCGTTAACGCCGAAAGGCCGCGAGCTGTACGATCGCCTGCTGGCCGAGTCCGGCACCGGTAAGGACAACCTGACCCACCAGCTGCATCTGCAGGAAGTCTTCCAGGCCTTTCCCGACAGCGATATATTCTTGCGCCGTCAGGGGCTGGCGTGGTTCCGCTACCGCCTGACCCCGGCCGGAGAATCGCACCGTCACTCCTTTGGCCCCGGTGACGATCCGCAGCCGCTGATTGAGCGCGGCTGGGTGGTGGCGCAGCCTATCACCTATGAAGACTTCCTTCCGGTGAGCGCCGCCGGGATCTTCCAGTCGAACCTTGGCAATGAAACCCAGGCTCGTACCCACGGCAATGCAAGCCGCGATGCCTTTGAAGAGGCGCTGGGATGTCCGGTGCTGGATGAGTTCACCCTCTACCGGGAGGCGGAAGAACGCAGCAAGCGGCGTTGCGGTTTGCTCTGAAAACGGTACTCTGCGGGGATGTGCTATTAACCTAAGGTCAGTATGGAAAACGCCTCATCCCCGATAATTACCACGCGCCAGGGGGCGCTCTGCGGCATCACGGAGGGCGATGTGCAGGTCTGGCGCGCCATTCCCTACGCATCGCCCCCGGTGGGTGCACTACGCTGGCGTTCGCCGCAGCCGGTTGAGAACTGGCAGGGCGTGCTACAGGCGACCGCCTTTTCGCCGTCGAGCTGGCAGAGCAGCGAGTATTGCCAGCAACTGGGCGGCGGCGATCCGGGGCGTTTCTCGGAAGATTGCCTGTACCTGAACGTCTGGTCCCCGGTTCAGCGCCCGGAACCCCTGCCGGTGATGGTCTGGCTGCATGGCGGCGGCTTTACCATCGGCGCGGGCGGTTTACCGCCCTATGACGGCAAAGCGCTGGCGCAGCGCGGCGTGATTGTGGTGACGCTGAACTACCGGCTGGGCCATCTGGGCTTTTTTGCCCATCCGGCTCTGGAAGGGGAAGAGGATCGGGTGGTGCATAACTTTGCTCTGCTGGATCAGATCGCCGCCCTGGAATGGGTGCGGGACAACATCACGCAGTTTGGTGGCGACCCGCAGAACATCATCCTGTTTGGTGAATCCGCCGGCGCGCGTAGCGTGCTGTCATTGTTGGCCTCGCCGCTGGCAAAGGGGTTGTTTCATAAGGCGATTATCCAGAGCGGTTACACCCTGCCGGATACCCCCCGGGAGCAGGCGCTCAAAAAAGGCGAGGCGCTGGCGGCGCATTTTGGGCTGCAGAACGCTACCGCAGAGCAGTTACGGGCGATCCCGCCCGAGGCGCTCTGGCCGCTGACGGCCCCGCTGAACGTCGCGCCCGCGCCGATTGTCGGAGACTGCGTCCTGCCGGAGCCGATGCTGGAGACCTTTTTTGCCGCTCGGCACCATCCAATGCCCATCATGGTCGGTTCGAACAGCGATGAAGCCAGCGTGATGGCGGTGTTCGGTATCGATCTCGCGGGGCAGATCCAGAAGCTGCGCCGGGAGCGACGGCTGGGGCTGGGGTTGATCAAGCTGCTCTATCCGGGCGTTAAGGACGACACCGAGTTAGGGCGCCAGGTGTGCCGCGATATGGCTTTCACCACGTTGGGGTTTGTGGTGATGCAGGCCCAGCAACGGGTAGGGCAGCCGTGCTGGCGCTACTGGTTTGACTACGTGGCCGAAGCGGAGCACGCCACCTACGTCAACGGGGCGTGGCATGGCAACGAGGTGCCGTATGTGTTTGATACGCTCACTTTGGCCGAGCCTGCCCGACGCTACGTGAATGACAACGACCTGACCTTTTCCGCGCAGGTTGCCGATTACTGGGTTAACTTCGCCCGTTATGCCAGCCAGCAGTGCGATACGTTGAATGGCCCGACGCGCTGGCCTGCCTGTCATCACAGGCGGGACGTATTATTGCGCATCGGACTGAATAAACATGCGGGATTTAAGCTTGAAAACCGCTTTATGCGCGCCCGCATGGCGCTGTTTAAACGGGTGATGAAGCACCACGTCAGCCTGGATTGAGCAGACACTCGCGAAAGGCGGCCAGCCCGGCCGCTTTGCCACGCGATTCCCGCAACACCAGCCGGTAGCTGGCGCCGGTCCTCACACTGGTGGCATAAGGCCGCACCAGCCGCCCGGCGCGGATATCTTCTGCCACCAGCGTCTCGTCTGCGATGGCGACGCCCAGCCCCTGAATGGCAGCGGTGATCGCCAGATCCATGGTGTCGAAGTGTTGATTTTTGTGCATAACAGGCGGCTGCGCGGTCTGTTTTTCCAGCCACAGCGACCAGTCCGTTTTATCCCGCGTCGGATGCAGGAAGGTCAGCGACTCTACCGCCGAACCCTGGCGTAGGGGGCTTACCACCGGGGTTAAGGCCTCCTCGAACAGCAGATCTCCGGCGCTGAGCTGGGTGCCAAACACAATGGCGGCATCATAGGATTCGGTTTTGAAATTGACGCTGTGCTCGTTGGTGGTGGTCAGGGCGATCTGCAGTTCGGGCTGCTCGCGTTCCACCTGCAGCAGTCGCGGCACCAGCCAGCGCATGGCGCAGGTCGGCACTTTAAGGCGGACCACGGTTTGCTGGGCGCGGGCCTGGTCTGCCACTGTCAGAAAATGTTCATACGAGGCGCGCAGATCCGGCAGCAGGGCGCTGCCCTGAGAGGAGAGGCGCAGCCCGCGGGCGTGACGCTCAAACAATGGAAAGCCGAACCAGCTTTCGAGGGCGGCGATTTTGCGGCTGACCGCACCCTGGGTCAGGCACAGCTCTTTTGCGGCATGAGTCAGATTCAGATGCCGCGCGGTAACGATAAAGGCCTCAACGGCGGTAAGCGGGAACGAACGACGCGACACAGAACCTCCAGGTATGATTTTTTGTCATGGCTATTATGACAACAATTCGATTGTCGCCACAATAGCGTTCGGGTTGAATAGTTATGCACTCTCTACCAGAGGAATTCAGGATGACACTGCGTACTCCGATACAACTCCGCTCCAAACTACCGGACGTTGGCACCACAATTTTTACCGTTATCGGTCAGCTCTCTGCTGAACACAATGCCATCAACCTTTCCCAGGGTGCGCCGAACTTTGAGTGCGATCCGGCGCTCATCGCGGGGGTACACCGGGCAATGCAGGCGGGCCATAACCAGTACGCGTCGATGACCGGGCTGGCACCGCTGAAAGCGCGTATCGCCGATAAAATCGCTTCGCTGTATGGCACCCGCTACGATGCCGCCAGTGAAGTGCTGATCACCGCCAGCGCCAGCGAAGGGCTGTACTCCGCCATCAGCGGGCTGGTCCATCCTGGCGACGAGGTAATCTACTTTGAACCCTCGTTCGACAGCTACGCGCCGATTGTGCGTCTGCAGGGCGCAACGCCGGTCGCCATCAAGCTGACGGTGCCGGATTTCGCGGTGAACTGGGATGAAGTTCGCGCCGCCATAACCTCGCGCACGCGGATGATCATTATCAACACGCCGCATAACCCGAGCGGGCAGGTCTTCTCTGCCGACGATCTGGCACAGCTCGCGGCCATCACCCGTAATACCGATATCATTATTCTCTCTGACGAGGTATACGAGCATGTGGTGTTTGACGATGTGCCGCACCACGGCATGGCCACCCATCCCGGGCTGGCGGAGCGCAGCGTGATCGTCTCGTCGTTTGGCAAAACGTTTCACGTCACCGGCTGGCGCGTCGGCTACTGCGTTGCCCCGGCAGAACTGATGGAAGAGATCTGCAAAATTCATCAGTTTTTGATGTTTTCTGCCGATACACCTATGCAATACGCCTTTGCCGAGCACATGGCCGATCCGCAAACCTGGCTGTCGCTGGCGGCGTTTTACCAGCGCAAACGCGATCTGCTGGTCAACCTGCTGGCAGATTCACCGTTCCGTCTGCTGCCAAGCGCCGGCTCGTTCTTCCTGTTGGCGGATTACAGCCACTTCAGCGACGAGCAGGACAGCGAGATGGTGAAACGGCTGATCGTTGACTACGGCGTTGCCACTATCCCGTTATCGGCGTTTTATACCGACGGGACAGATAACAAATTAATCCGTCTCTCTTTTGCTAAAGATGAGGCGACATTACGGGCAGGTGCGCAGGCCCTGTGTCGGGTAAAACCACGCTAAGGAGTTCAGTTATGAAATTAAAAGCCTTCGTTGTCGGCCTGGGATTGCTGTGTTCGTTTTCTTCCTTCGCGGCAACAGAATTACGTTACGGCGTAGAAGCGGAGTATCCCCCTTTTGAGAGCCGTAATGCCTCAGGTGAGCTGGAAGGGTTTGATATTGAGCTGGGTAACGCCATTTGCGCTGCCGCCGCATTGAAATGCAGCTGGGTGGAGACCTCGTTTGACGCGCTGATCCCGGGGCTGGTGGCGAAAAAATTCGACGCCATCAACTCGGCGATGAACATCACCGATCAGCGCCGCCAGAGCATCGACTTTACCCAGCCGATCTACCGGATTCCATCGCAGCTGGTGGGCAAAACCGGCAGTGCGGTAGACGCCACGCCGGAAGGGCTGAAAGGCAAGACCATTGGCGTATTGCAGGGGTCCATTCAGGAGACTTACGCCAAGGAGCATTGGGAAAAGCAGGGTGTGACCGTGGTGTCGTATAAAGATCAGAATATGGCCTGGGGCGACCTGCTGAACGGCCGTATCGACGCCTCGCTGGTGATGTCTGCCGCCGGACAGGCTGGCTTCCTCAGCAAGCCGCAGGGGAAAGGCTTTGGCTTTATCGGCAAGCCCGTATCGGATGACACTATTCTCGGCAGCGGGATTGGCTATGGCCTGCGTAAGGGCGATGAGGCCACCAAAAAGCAGCTTGATGCCGCCATTGATAAAGTTCGCGCTGACGGCACGATCGATAAACTGGCGAAGAAGTACTTCCCGGGGATCGATGTCAGCGTAAAATAACAACAATTACCCTTTTAGCCCCTGCCGTTGATGTCCGGCAGGGGCTTTTTTATACCCGTCATACTCCAGGGTATGTGTAACGTGAATTATTGGGGTATATACGTTTCTTTACCGCCGATTCGGGCAATTCTCCTCGACAGAAAAATCTTTCTCACTTTGCGCAGTTTCTCGCCTGTCAATAATTGGATTCTTAAGCGTTTTTGTTTAGGCTGTGGCCTCTTAATGATGTTCTTTCTTGCCGTTGTTTCGCCCTGAGCGGAACCCACTACCCCACGACCATAAGGACGTTTTCCCAGGCATGAATCGCAGACGTTTTTTACAAGGCTCCCTGGCCGTTGCCGCACTGAGCGGGACTACCGGACTCGCCGCGCTCTTTTCCCGGGCGGCCAATGCGGCCGAATCGGATATTGCGGACGGTACGAGCCGTCGTTTCGACTTTTCCGTGCTGCAATCCATGGCGCACGACCTGGCGCAAACTCCCTGGGGCGGGGCCCCGCGTCCGCTGCCGGATACGCTGGCGACGCTGACGCCGCAGGCCTATAACAGCATTCAGTACGATGCGAAGCAGTCGCTGTGGAACAACATCGAAAACCGTCAGCTTGACGTGCAGTTCTTCCACGTCGGGATGGGCTTCCGCCGCCGGGTGCGCATGTTCTCGCTGGACAGCCAGACTTCGCAGGCGCGTGAAATTCACTTCCGCCCGGAGCTGTTCAACTACCATGACGCGGGCGTCGATACAAAACAGCTGGAAGGTCAGAGCGATTTAGGCTTTGCCGGTTTCCGCGCCTTTAAATCCCCGGAGCTGGCGCGCCGCGATATTGTATCTTTCCTTGGTGCCAGCTACTTCCGCGCGGTGGATGATACTTACCAGTACGGGCTATCCGCGCGCGGCCTGGCGCTGAACACCTATGCCGACAGTCAGGAAGAGTTCCCGGACTTCACCTCCTTCTGGTTTGAAACCGTCAAACCGGGCGCAACCACCTTTACGGTCTACACCCTGCTGGACAGCCCGAGCATCACCGGTGCCTATAAATTCGTGATCCATTGCGAGAAGACCCAGGTGATCATGGATGTCGAAAACCATCTGTATGCCCGTAAGGACATCCAGCAGTTGGGTATTTCGCCGATGACCAGCATGTTTGCCTGTGGCAATAACGAGCGCCGCATGTGTGACACCATTCACCCGCAGATCCACGACTCCGATCGTCTGGCGATGTGGCGCGGCAATGGCGAGTGGATCTGTCGCCCGCTGAATAATCCGCAAAAACTGCAGTTCAATGCCTACACCGATAAGAACCCGAAAGGGTTTGGTCTGCTGCAGCTCGATCGCGACTTTACGCACTATCAGGACATCATGGGCTGGTACAACAAACGCCCAAGCCTGTGGGTCGAGCCGCGTAACCAGTGGGGCAATGGCACCGTGGCGCTGATGGAGATCCCGACCACCGGCGAAACCCTGGATAACGTGGTCTGCTTCTGGCAGCCGGAAAAACCGGTGAAGGCGGGCGATAAGCTGGACTTCCAGTATCGTCTTTACTGGAGCGCCAAACCCCCGGTGCGTTCACCGCTGGCAAACGTGCTGGCGACCCGCACCGGCATGGGCGGTTTCCCGGAAGGCTGGGCGCCAGGCGAGCACTACCCGAAAGTCTGGGCGCGTCGTTTTGCGGTCGATTTTGTCGGCGGCGATCTGAAAGCCGCCGCGCCGAAAGGGATCGAACCGGTCATCACCCTCTCCAGTGGGGAAGCGAAGCAGATTGAGATCCTCTACGTGGAGCCGTTCGACGGCTATCGCATCTTGTTTGACTGGTATCCTACCAGCGACGCCACCGATACCGTGGATATGCGGATGTTCCTGCGCTGCCAGGGCGAAGCGATCAGCGAAACCTGGCTGTATCACTACTTCCCACCGGCCCCTGATAAACGTCAGTACGTTGATGACCGCGTCATGCGTTAAGGCATAATGGATTGCCCCCTCTCCCTTAATGAAAGGGCTGGGGTGAGGGGGAGTATGCCGTACCGGGATCACACCACAAAAAGAGAGAGACCGATCGATGACCACAACAACCGAAGAGATCATCCCCGTCGACGAGCGGATCGAACTGCGGGCGACGGACGAGCGTTACACCACCGAGCTGCATAATCTGGTGGTCAAAAACCGGGCATGGTTGCAGGACTCTCTCAACTGGCCGCAGTTTGTCGGCACCGAAGACGATACCCGGCAGAACATCCTGAGCAACCAGATGCTGCATCAACGCGGTTACGCCAAAATGTTCCTTATCTTCAGTGATAACGCGCTGGTAGGGGTGCTGTCGTTCAACGCCATCGAACCACTGAATAAAACGGGTTATATCGGCTACTGGCTGGATGAAGGGCATCAGGGGCAGGGGATTTTATCCCGCGCGCTGGAAGCCTTTATCCGCCACTATGCCGGACGCGGCGAAATTCGCCGCTTCGTCATTAAGTGTCGCGTGGACAATGCCGCCAGTAATCAGGTGGCACGGCGTAACGGCTTCCTGCTGGAAGGGTGTCTCAAAGAGGCCGAGTTCCTGAACGGACGCTATGATGACCAGAATATCTACGCCCGGATCTGCACCTCATAATGCGCCCAGTAGCGGCGTGCGGGTAATGTGCTGCGCGCCGTTAATCATCTTCGCGCCGCGCAGATGAATAGCATCGCCTTCCGACGCCTCGATCACCGCGTCGTCGGTAATTTCAATATGATGCTCGATCAGCACTTCACCGCGAATGCGCGCCCGTCCCTGAATCACCACTTTATCGTCAATCAGAATCGGCCCGCCGCGTAGCCAGGCTTCGCCGCCAATCAGGACGTGATGTTTGATCACGCAGTTGCCCTCGACCAGCGCATTCTCTGCCACCTGGGAGCTGTAGCGCAGGGTGGGGATAGCATCCTCTTCCAGCCCGGCGAGCAGCCGGGCGTTGCCATAGACTTTGGCGCAGTCGCACACCCAGACGTTGTTCACCTCGTTGCCTTCCAGTAACGCATTCTCAAACACCTCGGCGCGATGCTCGACAAAAGCGTAGCTGACAATGGCGTTGCCGTAGATCTGCGCCTGATGCACCACCCGCGACTGGCTGACGGTGGCCTCGCCGAAAATGCGCAGGATCTGATTCGGGTCCGGGGTCAGGCCTTTGGCGGCAATCACCAGGCTGTTATGCAGAATGCGGGCATTGTCGAACAGATGACATTCGCCGCGCACCACCGACGATTGAACGGTGACGTTGTCACTTATGCGCGCGCCCTGGCTGATCTGCGCCCCATCGACCCAGACGTTATCGCCAATTGAAGCCTGATGGCTGATGACGCACGGCTGGGTGATGCGTGCATTGCCGCTGACCTGCGCCCCGGCAAACACCACGCTGTTTTCATCGTAGATCCAGCAATCATCCTCCTGCGACAGTGCCGATTCGTCATCGATCCAGCCGCCACGGGTGCCGCTCTTCACATCACTGAAATCACGTTCGGCGATAATCTGGCGCACCTTTACCGCTGTTTTCGTGTCACCGTCCTGCCAGTGGTGCAAACGGCTTTCATCGCTAAGTCGATATTTTTTCATCACTCTGCCCGCAGTTGTCTTCTTCACTAAACGTAGCAAACTTTAGCGTGATCGAAACAGTGGCATCTGAAATTGAAAGTCCTTAAACTAGCATTTCAAATATAATTTATAGATTAAAATATATGTACAAAACGCCATCCACCGAACGCGTTCTTAATTTGCCCGCAGGCTACTACGGCATGGTCCTGGGGACCATTGGTATGGGCTTTGCCTGGCGTTACGCCAGCACGATCTGGCCGGTGACCCGCTGGCCGGGTGAGATCCTGGTGACGCTGGCAATGGTGATCTGGGGATTACTGACCTTCGCCTTTATTACCCGCGCGGTGCGCTTTCCGCGCAGCGTGCTGGCGGAGATGCGCCATCCGGTGATGAGCAGTTTTGTCAGCCTGTTTCCCGCCACCACGATGCTGGTGGCGATTGGCTTCGTGCCCTGGTATCGCCCGCTGGCGCTGGTTCTGTTTAGCGTCGGTGTGGTGGTGCAACTGGGCTATGCGGCATGGCAGTCTGCCGGACTGTGGCGCGGCAAACACCCCGAGGAGGCAACCACGCCGGGCCTTTATCTGCCGACGGTAGCGAATAACTTTATTAGTGCCATGGCCTGCGGCGCGCTCGGGTTTCACGATGCCGGGCTGGTGTTTCTCGGCGCGGGCGTGTTCTCCTGGCTGAGCCTGGAGCCGGTGATTTTGCAGCGCCTGCGCAGCGCGGGAGAACTGCCTGCGGCTATGCGCACCTCCCTTGGGATCCAGCTCGCTCCCGCGCTGGTGGCCTGTAGCGCATGGTTGAGCGTCAATGGCGGCCAGGCTGACACCTTCGCCAAAATGCTGTTCGGCTACGGCCTGCTGCAACTGCTCTTTACCCTGCGCCTGATGCCCTGGTATCTGTCGCAGCCGTTTAATGCCTCGTTCTGGAGCTTTTCGTTCGGCGTCTCGGCGCTGGCCACCACCGGTTTGCATCTGGGACAGAGCAGCCCGTCCGGTTTTTTCCACGCCATCGCCATCCCGCTGTTTATTTTTACCAATGCCATCATTGCACTATTACTGGTGCGCACGTTTATCCTGTTGATGCAGGGAAAACTGTTGGTCCGTGCAGATAAAGCAACGCTTATGCAAGCTGAGGAAAGAGAATGACTGTGTTTGATGAGAACTACTTTACCAAAAAATATGGCATGACCCGCACCCACTCCGAAGTGGTGTACAGCGCAGGAATTGTTAAACCGGGCAAAACCCTGGATCTCGGCTGCGGCAACGGGCGCAACAGCCTCTATCTGGCGGCGAATGGCTTTGATGTCACCGCGTGGGATAAAAATGCCAACAGCATCGATAACATAGAGAGTATCAAGGCGAAAGAGGGGATCACCAACCTGCAGACGGCGATTCAGGATCTCAACACCCTGCGCTTTGACGGCGAATACGATTTTATCCTGTCCACGGTGGTGCTGATGTTCCTGCAGGCAGAGACCATTCCTGGCCTGATCGACAACATGCAGCGCTGCACCAAACCGGGCGGCTACAACCTGATTGTCGCGGTGATGGATACGGAAGATTATCCCTGCAACGTCGGCTTCCCGTTTGCGTTTAAAACCGGGGAACTGAGCGGTTACTATGCGGGCTGGGAACAGCTGAAATACAACGAGGACGTCGGTGAGTTACACCGCACCGACGCCCAGGGCAACCGCATTAAACTGCGTTTTGCTACGCTGCTGGCGCGAAAACCGGCTTAACCCTGCCTGCTCCCTCTCTCTGTGGGAGAGAGGGGGTTTTAGATTTTTTCAAAATAAAATCTTTAAAATCATTATGTTACACGCCACATGTAACGGTCGGTTTTTTAAAGTTCAAGTTTAAGATCAATAAACAAAACAACCAAAATGATTTGGTTTCAAAGTATATACCGGCTTTAAAAGATTCCTCTCACGATTCAATAAAAGGTAAAGATTCTCTAAGAATCAGTGACATTCTGCATCACGTAGCTGGTTTCCCTGCCGATCCACAATATCCAAATGAAAAAGTAGCTGGTGGATTATTCTCTCAGGATAAAACAACCACGCTGGAAATGATCAAGAAAACCCCACTTGCATATCAGCCTGGTACCACACACATTTAAAGTGATGTTGATTATATGATCCTTGGATTTATCATTGAGTCAGTCACTGGGATGGTGCTTGATAAATATGTGGAAAAAATAATATTTATGAACCACTTGGTCTTAAACATACGGTCTTTAATCCTTTGGTTAAAGGGTTCAAACAACAGCAGATCGCGGCGACATAACTGAACGGTAATACGCATGACGGTGTGATCAGTTTCCCTAAGATTCGTACAACTACGATTTGGGGGCAAGTTCATGATGAAAAGGCCTGGTATTCGATGGGAAGGGTGTCTGGTCACGCAGGGCTGTTTTCTAACACCAGTGATATGGCTGTACTGATGCAGGTTATGCTCAATGGGGGCGGTTATGGGAAGGTTAAGCTGTTCGATAAGCAGACCATCAAGGGGTTTACTGAAAGTTCAGCAGAGGATGCTACATTCGGCCTGGGCTGGCGTGTAAACGGCAACGCTTCAATGACTCCTACATTCGGGGTATTAGCCAGTAAAGAGACTCATGGACACACTGGATGGAAAGGAACGCTGACGGCTATCGATCCTGTTAGTCACATGGCTATCTTTATTCTTGGCAACAGGCCGCATTCCCCTATAGTTGACCCGAGAACCAATCCAAATGTGTTTATCAGTGCACTATTACCCGCAGCGAAATACGGCTGGATTGTTGATCGATATACGGGGCATTGAAGTAAAATAGTTAAGGGACTCGTAAGAGTCCCTTTTTTTATGCTACTACTCTTTCATTCCAGGTATCTTTAAACATTATGTTCCCATCACAATATTTCCATTCGATAGATTCATAACGAATTTCAACTTCCTCCATATGTCTACCTGCAAATCCTAAAGGAAATAAAACCGGAGATATTCTTGTTATTTTCACATTTTCCAGTTTTATATTAAAATATTCTACCTCTATTCCTGCCTCATTAATTCTATACATTTTCATTATAGCTTCTTTAAATATCCTGCCTTTACATACCCCCCTAAATAAATAGGGGGTGAGACGGTCTATTTCCTTTTCAAATTTAATCGGAACATGCAGGCGTGTTCCTGTGAGTTTTCCAGTGTTATGATCTGTAGGAATCCAAACAGAATGATTGAAAGATTTAAGTTCTGTGGAGCCCAATCGTGTAGGCATTAAACATTCACCGATTAAAGGTGAATTATTTTCATCTGTAAGCCAAAGATGTGCTGGGATAGACATTTACTTTTTTCTCTCATAAAAAAATGATAAATATAGTACAATAATAATTATAATCCCGACTACACAAATTGTAATGGCTGTGTTATCAATATACTTTACAGGTATATATGATAATAAAATTATAACTAAAATTGTTAAATATGTTTTTAATTGAAGCGCTAAATCATCAAAGATAAGCCTAAATATTTGCTTTAATATCTTACTCATAGCCAGCCATTCGTTTTAATGCATCAATTATTTCAGTATTCGATGCTGTACTTATATTTAAATAACCAACGTCTAATGCTAATGGCTCTATTATAAAGTACATCATTTCAAGGTTTTGCGCGTAAAGAGCGTCATAGAACTGTGGTAGAAAATATTTTAAATTGTTTGCACTATCAGCAGCATGTTGAACCGTACCGTATGAGCTTAATGCTATCAGCCCCCCTGATGACAGACCTCCAATTTTTTTCATCATTGCACTTTGTATAACTCCATTGATTTTACTGCCGTAGCAAATATATTTAACAACAGAATAGACTAGTGCAAACCTTGAAGCTTGCATAATTGAATAGTGTGACGTAGGCGGCACAACTTTTCTAAGAATAGTGGTTTTTTCATCTTCATCTTTATTCATTAGCAATATTTGAACATAAATTAATATCATCCTAAAAATTATATCTCTATGCTCAACAAGTTCATACAAACCCAGTAGAAAGCGTTTATCCTCATTTTTAAGCTGTTTACAAACATCTTTATAATTTTCTGTAAAGCATGAAGTGTAATAAAGCGCTCTTGTTGCACCATCACCTAGATTATTTAGATAATCGATAAACCCATCTTTTACACCAGCCATAGCCTTACCTAATCTCACGGCTAATTCTTTATCGGTCCCAATTTTTTTAATAATATCTTCACTGTAATACATAATATTTTCCTGTAATTGGATGCGTTGATCATCTTATACGTTTTGCTTTGTTCAAAGTGATCGCGCTCTCAATTCCTGGAAATATTTAAAAAAAAGCCACCTTAATATTAACTAGATAGATAGGTGGCTTTAAACAATAAAGCTGGTGAATGTTATATATAATTAATTGTTGTCCATTATTTCTTTCAGCTTATTTTCCCATTTCAAAAATGCTTCCAGCTTTTCCTCGTTATAATCATATCTGTCATAGTGGACAGATGACACGTCATGTAAAGCATGGTGCTGAATTCTGTCACGAATTTCTTTTGTTATTTTCAATTGTCCGCCCAGTGTTTTAAAGGTGCGGCGAAAATCTTGGAATAAATGAATTAGCACCCTTTTTCTCACAAAAGCGCTTAATATTATCCGAAAGTAAATTGCTATGCATAAATTTTCTAGGGGCAACGGAATCTTCATCCAGCTTACCAGTAGCTACTTTTTTCTCCCATTTGGATAGTTTTTCCTCATAATTCCGGTTAGGGAACAAATACTCATGGTTTGGATATCGTGAAATCATCAGGTCTATTAATTATTTTGCTGTTTCGCAAAGAATAAAGTGATACCATTTTTTTGTTTTTGATATTGATGGTGGCACAGAAAGGATACAGTTTTTCTTATCATAGTATTTCTTTGGTAGGGCCATAATCTCATAAGGACGCTGACCGCCACAAAAAAAGATTAGCTGAATAAGTACAGCAACGTCAGCATTAAAGAAATGTTCGTTAGTTGTTCTGAGTAGCAGGGCCAGTTCATCGAAACTCAGGAAACGTTCACCAATATATTGTTCTTCCTCGCTAACCATGAGTACTGGTAATGCAGAGACAGGCTTAAACGGAATATCAAACACAATATCAGGCTTATCCATCAGCGGTGACTTGTCGCACTTAACGCCGAATGCGAAAAGAGTATGCATATATGAACGGATCTGGTTAACCCAGGCTCGCTTTTGTGTGTGTTGATAAACGTAATTGAGTACTGACCTTACATCATTTGAAGAGATTTTTTTCGCAATTGTTGTTTACGGCAGCAGACCGCTTGCTGCGATTGTTGAGCGCAGAGTTTTATAATGGTGGTATGTGCGTTTACCAGAAGCAATAAAATCGGTTTTGTGACCCCCAAACAGTTCTGCAAGCGTACCGCTTGTTTTAGTAACTTTGATCACATCCGAACATGAAGAAAGGCTTTCGAACTTCTCAAGTGCGCTACTGATAGACATTACCGGGTATTCACCTGGCGTCTGAAATTTTGTAGTTTTCCCCTACATAATGGCGATAGACGAATGTTTTACGTCCAGATAGATAGACGCGCACCCCGACCCGTCCTGTGCCTCGTTCGCCGCTTGCATGATAAGCTATGTAAGCGGCAGCTTTAGGGGACAAATTCTCAATTGCTTTCGTAGTAAAGTTGATTTTCATTATTCATTTCCTTTGCATAATGAGTGCATACTTATTCGCAGTTCAAGTTCAAAAACTAGTTCAAAAAACTGTTTCTTAAACTATAGCGTAATGAGCAAAACTAACTCATGCAAGGGCTAAAAACAAAATGAACCCAACAACTTATTACTTAAATTACCCCGGTCTTTGTTCAATTGTTTTGATATTCCCCCCTGTGGGAGAGGGGTGGTTGAGGGCACCCGGCCGCACCGAACAAGGCGAATCCGCCATCCGGCTTAACGCGCCGCCAGCAAACAGAGCTGCAGCGCCGTATTGTACGAAGCCTCGAACGATTTCAGCGGTAAAAACTCAAACTTCGAGTGGAAGTTATGAGCGCCAGTGAAGAAGTTCGGGGTCAACAGTCCTTTCGCCGAGAGCGCCGCGCCGTCGGTGCCGCCGCGCATCGGGGTCGGTTTTGGCGTGATGCCTAAACTTTCCATCGCCTCGAACATCAGGTCGATAGCGCGACGATCGTCTCCCACCGCGTTGCTGATGTTGCTGTAGGTATCTTCGATATGCCAGCTTACCTTCGCCGTAGGGTGCTGGGCGGCGATCTTCTCCGCGACCTCGCCAATTTGTGCTTTCCGGGCGGCAAAGCTGTCGCGATCGAAATCACGAATATTGGCCTTTAGCACCGCCTCGTTTTGCCCGGCCTGGATGCCGTTAAACCAGATGTAGCCTTCGCGGCCTTCGGTATGCTCCGGGGTTTGCAGGCGATCGAAGTGGCTGATGTAGTCGGTCGCCATCAGCAGCGGGTTTACCAGAACCCCTTTGGCGGACATCGGGTGCGCCGTCACGCCGGTAAAGCGAATTTCCGCCGCCGCCGCGTTGAAGTTCTCGTAAACAATCTCCCCTAGCTCGCAGCAGTCGATGGTCCAGGCAAAATCGACGTCAAAACGGGCCAGATCCAGGGCCTTCGCGCCACACAGACCGATCTCTTCGTCCGGCACAAACGCCACCACGATATCGCCATGCTGATGCTCTGCGGTGAGGTTCTCAAGCAGCGTCATCACCACGGTCACCGCCGATTTGTTATCGGCCCCCAGCACGCTGGTGCCGTCGCTGAAGATGATCTCTTCGCCAGGGTAGGCCAGGATTTCCGGGTGCTCGCTGACCCGCAGCCAGATATCTTTTTCGGCGTTGAGGCAGAGATCATCTCCCGTAAAGGTGAGGATTTGCGGATAAATATCCGGTGACAATCCGACGTCGACGGTATCGATATGGGTGATAAAACCGATCCTCGGCGCACCGGGGACATTCCCTTTTTTGACCGCAGTGACGGTGGCAAATTCGTCGATCACAATATCGTCCAGACCCAGCGTTTGCAGCTCCATGGCCAGCGCCCGGGCCATCTCGTGTTGACCGGGTGTGGAGGGCAAGGTTTTCACCTTCGGATCGCTCTGGCTGGTGATGGCCAGGTAGCGGAAGAAGCGTTGGGTTAATTGTCTGGCGAGTGCTGAAGCCATGGTGGATCCTTCTTTATTTGAGTTATCAGGTGTTTGCAAAATCACTTTAATGTTATTTATGGTTTGGCACGACAAAAATTCATTAGCCGTCAAATTAAAAGACAGGAAAACGCGATGAAAAGCAACCTCACAACGTTGGCTCTGACCGTAGCCGCGCTGACGGTCAGTTCCACCGTTGCCGCGAAAACGCTGGTCTATTGTTCGGAAGGATCGCCGGAGAACTTTAACCCGCAACTCTATACCTCGGGCACCAGCGTGGATGCCAGCGCCGTACCGATTTATAACCGGCTGGTGGATTTTACCCCGGGCACGACCGACCTGGTGCCGAGCCTGGCCGAAAGCTGGGACGTCAGCGAGGATGGTAAGGTCTATACCTTCCATCTGCGCAAGGGGGTCAAGTTCCAGAGCAACAAACTCTTCACGCCAACGCGAGACTTTAACGCCGACGATGTGATCTTCTCGTTTATGCGCCAGAAAGACGCCAACCATCCGTATCACAACGTCTCAAACGGCAACTACTCCAATTTTGAGAGCCTCGAGTTCGGCAAGTTGATCACGGCTATTGATAAAGTGGACGACCATACGGTGCGCTTCACCCTGGCTCACCCGGAAGCGCCGTTCGTTGCCGACCTGGGCTGGTATTTCGCATCGATCCTGTCAGCAGAATATGCCGACGCGATGCTGAAAGCCGGTACCCCGGAGAAGGTCGATATGGAGCCGATCGGCACCGGGCCGTTCAAACTGGCAAAGTATCAGAAGGACTCGCGCATCCTCTATACCGCCTTCCCGGAATACTGGCAGGGCAAAGCGAAGCTGGATCGGCTGGTGTTCACCATCGTCCCGGATGCCTCGGTGCGTCTCGCCAAGCTGGAGAAAAACGAGTGCCAGGTGATGCCGTTCCCAAACCCCGCCGATCTGCCGCGGATGAAGGAAAACAAAGACATCAACCTGATGAGCAAAGCGGGGCTGAATACCGGTTTCCTGGCGTTTAATACGCAAAAAGCGCCGCTGGATAATGTCAAAGTGCGCCAGGCGCTGGCGATGGCGATTAACAAACCGGCCATTATTGATGCTGTCTTCCAGGGCACGGGTACCGCCGCCAAAAACCTGCTGCCGCCGGGTGTCTGGAGCGCAGACAGCAACCTGAAGGACTACGATTACGATCCTGATAAAGCCAAAGCCTTGCTGAAAGAGGCCGGATTTGCCAACGGGATGACCATCGACCTGTGGGCCATGCCGGTGCAGCGGCCCTATAACCCCAATGCCAAACGGATGGCCGAAATGATCCAGGCCGATTGGGCAAAAATTGGCGTGAAGACCAAAGTCGTCACCTACGAGTGGGGGGAATATCTCAAACGGGTGAAGGGCGGTGAGCATCAGGCGGCGCTGATGGGCTGGACGACGGCAACGGGCGACCCGGATAACTTCTTTGGCCCGCTCTTTACCTGTACGTCGGCCAATGGGGGATCGAATTCCGCGAAATGGTGTTATCAACCATTCGACAAAATTATTGCTGAAGCTAAATCTATTACCGATCACGATAAACGCGTGGCGTTATATCAGCAGGCACAGCAAATGATGCACGATCAAATGCCTGCGGTGATGATCGCGCACTCCACAATATTCGAGCCGGTGCGTAAAGAGGTAACGGGTTACGAAATAGATCCCTTCGGTAAACACTTATTCTGGCAGGTGGATATAAAATAAGCGTTTGATTCTGCCCGCCATTTTGGCGGGCAATTTTTTTTTCTCTTTGCGACAATTTCATCATTTTTAGTCACTTTTTTTTCAGCCACCTTTTGCTATAACTTCAATTGCATATTTGCACTTCACATGGAAACACCCATCATGCGTACTAATACTTTATTTAAAGTTGCCGCGCTTTCCGGTCTGTTGCTTCTCGCGGGCTGCGCGTCAAAAGTGGCTGCGCCTGATCAATATTCAGGCTTTTTAAAAGACTACTCCGGGCTACAAGAAACGACGTCTGCATCAGGTAAACCCACGCTGCGTTGGGTTGACCCGTCTTATAACGAAGCAAACTACGACAGCATTATCTGGAACAATATCACGTATTATCCCGCGCCAAAGCCAACCACCCAGATCGGTCAACGCACTCTGGATGAATTGTTAAACTACACCAACACCAAAATGAAAACCGCTATCGGCCAGCGTAAGCCGATTGTGACAACGCCTGGTCAACGCAGCCTGATTTTCCGTGGCGCGATCACCGGTGTGAGTTCGCAGAAAGAAGGCCTGCAATTCTATGAAGTGGTTCCTGTTGCGCTGGTCGTGGCAGGCACGCAGATGGCAACCGGGCACCGAACCATGGATACCCACCTCTTCTTTGAAGGCGAGCTGATCGACGCTAAGACCAATAAGCCAGTCATTAAAGTGGTACGTAAGGGTGAAGGTAAAGAGCTGAGTAACGAAACTACGCCAATGACCTTCGCTACCCTGAAGCAGGTTGTTGATGATATGGCGGCCGATGCCACCATGTTTGATGTTCATAAAACCGCAGCAAAATAATATCGGGACCGGCCTGTATTCCACAGGCCGGTTTTTTTTATGCCGTGCGCAGCCGTCTAAACCAGTTTTCCGGGCGGGCGAACATCACCAGATTCCCGGTTAATATCAGCAGCAGCCCCGCAATTCCATTACTGTGCCACACGTACCCCTCGTACACCGTCGAGAATGAGAGCGCCACCAGCGGGAACAGCAGGGTGCTATACGCCGCTTTGCCCGCGCCGATACGCCCGACAAGCGTGAAGTAAGCACCAAAGGCAATCACCGAGCCAAACAGTGCCAGATAGAGCAGGGCGCCCATGTAGCTCACCGACCAGACCGGCGTAAAGTCATCTCCGCGGATCAGCGCAATTGCCCCCATCACCAGGGTGCCGTAGAGCATTGCCCAGGCATTGGTGGTCATGGTTTCCAGCCCGTTACGCTGGTGGCGCAGGCTGATCATATTCCCCAGCGAGAAGCCGTAAGTACCCAGCGCCGAGAGGGCAATGCCGAACAGCAGACTGGTGCTCCAGCCGCTGGCTAACAGGTCGTTCCAGAACAGGGTAATAATACCGAGTAGCCCCAGCGCCGCCGCCAGATAAAAGCGCGCAGGAGGACGCTGGCCAAAGAAGAGGAAGCTATTCAGGGCGTTATACAGCACCGCCATCGAAAAAATTACCGATTCGAGGCCGGTGTTGATATGGGCCGCCGCAGTATAGAAGCACCAGAAGTTAAAGCAGAAGACGCAGCAGCCTTGCAGGATGCAAAACAGATGGTCGCGAAAGGCCAACGGGCGCAAGCGGCGCAGGATCAGCAGCACCGTCATGATGGCGGCGGTGGCGACGGCAAAGCGCCAGAAAATCGAGACCGGCGCAGGCACCGGCCCCTGTTGGAGGAAGATGGCAATCCATGTGGTTCCCCAGATCACCACCACCAGCGCATACAGTAATGCATTCATCGTTTTGTCTCTTATCAGCAAAGTCTGGGGGTAGTATGGCGTCAGGAAGAGTGGCCTTCTTTCACAGACTTGCGGCGGACTTGCATATTCTTGCGCTTTTTTCCCGGTGGAGAGGCGACAGGGCTGGTACTGAATGGCAGATCTTTTTAGACTTATTAATTCTTATTCATCAGGGTGTGAGTCGTTATGGCTGAGATGTACGGTGCCTTTGAAAATCTGCGCAAACATAAAGCGGTGCTGCACAATGCCGTGGCGCTGAATTCGGGGATCCAGCTGGCGGCCTGGTCAAATAAACGCGACACCATTACGCAATATTGCGATCACCATACCCTGAGCCTCTACATTGCCGACGGCTATGAGAGCTATCACAAAACCTCAGCGGGCTGGAAAAACGGCGGCGGCCCGGACCGTTTCTGCCTGATGCCTAAAGAGAGCGAGTCCACCTGGGATATCCGCGACGACCTGTCGTTTATCCACCTCTACTGTACCGATGCGCACCTGCGTCACGTCGGCGAGCAGATCTGGGACAAAAGCCCGTACAGCTTTACCCTGGACGAAAACCTGTTTGGTGACGATGCCAGCATTACCGCCCTGTACCGCCATTTTATCCTCGGCTGCGACTGGCAGCAGTCGGCCAACCAGCTGACGCTGAGCACCGCTTCGACGCTGCTTCTGACTCATCTGGTGCAGCATTACAGCAACGTGCAGTGGACGCTGCCAACGGTAACGGGCGGCCTGTCGCCGTTCGTGCTGCGTAACGTGCTGGGGTTTATTGAGGAGAATCTGGCCCAGCCGTTAACGCTGGCGGATCTGGCGGCGCAGGCAAGCCTGAGCGAGTTTCATTTTGCCCGCATGTTCCGTCAGTCGATGCAGATGGCCCCGCACCAGTACGTGATGCAGCGCCGGATGGAGAAGGCTAAAAGCCTGGTGCGGCATACCGGCAAGCCGTTGACCGAAATCGCCCTGGCCTGCGGGTTTAGCTCCGCCAGCCATTTCAGTAACCGCTTTCGCGCCGCCACCGGGCTGACGCCGTCTCAGCTACGCGCGTCGGGTGCGTGACAGCAGGGCGTAGCAGACACCGCCCGCCACTAATCCCCAGAACGCCGAACCGATCCCGGCAAGCGTAGCCCCGCTGGCGGTAAGCAAAAACGTCACAATCGCAGCATCGCGTTCGGCCTCATTGTGCAGCGCCTGATGCAGGCTGCCACCGATGGTGCCCAGTAACGCCAGCCCTGCTAAGGTCTGGATCCAGCTTAACGGCAGGGCCGCCATCAACCCGCTGATGGAGCCGCCGAAAATACCTGCCAACAGATAAAAAACGCCTGCCGCCGCTGCAGCCAGCCAGCGTTTACTGGCATCCGGGTGCGCATCCGGGCTTTGACAGATGGCTGCCGTGATTGCCGCGATGCAGATGGAATAGACCCCAAACGGCGATAACAGCAGCGCCAGCCCGCCGGTGAAGACAATCAGCGGCGAGACGGCCACCGGATAACCGGAGGCCTTAAGGGTGGCGAACCCCGGTGCATTCTGCGAGGCCATGGTGACCAGGAAGAAGGGCAGACCGATACTCACCAGCGTCGTGAGCGTGAAGGTCGGGGCGATAAATTCCGGCATCACTACGGCGAGCGTTAACTTTTCCGTGACAACGTCACCTTTTAGTGCTGCCACCGCACCGCCCACCAGCAGGGTTGCAACGATGGCATAACGTGGCGCGAAGGCTTTGGTCAACAGCCATGCCAGTAGCATACTTCCGCACAGCAGCAGATGCCCCTCCAGATTGCTAAACGCCTGCAGGCCGAAGCGTAACAGAACGCCCGCAAGCATCGCCGCCGCCAGCGAATGGGGAATGATCTTCATCAGCCGGGCAAACAGGCCACTCACGCCGCAGATCAGAATCAGGGCATTGGCAAAGATAAAGATGCCGATGGTTTCGGACAACGTGACCCCCTGCAAGCTGGTGGCCAGCAGGGCAGCGCCGGGCGTTGACCAGGCGGTAAGTACCGGCGCTTTATACCACCACGACAGCGCCAGGGTGCTGATCCCCATACCGATCCCGAGCGATGTCATCCAGCCTGCAATCTGTGGTGCCGTTGCACCTGCCGCCGACGCGGCCTGCCATATGATAGCGGCGGAGCTGGCATAGCCCACCAGTACGGCAACGAAACCTGAAAGCAGAGTGGGAAAAGCGATCGTGGAGAGACGCATGGGAACTCCGTTGTGCGTTATAACAGCCGAAAATGTATCACTGTGCGCTATAGCATACAAGTGGTACACTCGCGGCAACGGGAGGGTCCATGGACATCACACAACATCTTGGCATCACACTGAAAATGCTGCGTCAGGCACGCGGCTGGAGTTTGTCGAAGCTGGCAGAAGAGACCGGGGTATCGAAAGCGATGCTTGGCCAGGTGGAACGTAATGAATCCAGCCCGACAGTGTCGACGCTGTGGAAAATCGCCACCGGGCTAAACGTGCCATTCTCCACCTTTATCACCCCCGATGCCGAGAACCCGCCGGTTTTTGACCCGCAGCAGCAGGCGATGGTGGTTAAACCCCTGTTCCCCTGGGATGAGGCTCTTAAGTACGACCACTTTTCGATTACCCTCGCACCGGGCGCACTCAGTGAATCCACGCCACACGAAACCGGCGTGATTGAGCATGTGGTGGTGATCAGCGGCGAACTGGAGATGCAGATCGACGGTACCTGGCAGACGCTTTTCCCTGATACCGGCCTGCGTTTTGCCGGGGATAAACCCCACGCCTACCGCAACAGCAGCGGCCAGCCGGTGCACTTTCACTCGCTTATCCATTATCCCCGCTAAAGGCGCGCAAAACAGTTCCGTTAGCCCATACTTCTGACTACAATAGCCGCCATTTTGACCATAACGGATAACGACGAAGTATGCGCCTGCCATCCCATCATCTTGAACTCTTAAGCCCGGCTCGTGACGCCGCCATTGCCCGTGAAGCGATCCTTCACGGTGCCGACGCGGTCTATATCGGCGGCCCTGGTTTTGGCGCCCGCCATAATGCCAGCAATAGCCTGCGCGATATCGCTGAACTGGTGCCATTCGCCCACCGTTTCGGGGCGAAGGTGTTTGTGACCCTGAACACCATTCTTCATGATGATGAACTGGAGCCTGCGCAGCGTCTGATCACTGACCTGTACCAGACCGGCGTCGATGCGCTGATCGTGCAGGATATGGGTGTGCTTGAGATGGATATCCCGCCGATTGAGCTGCACGCCAGTACCCAGTGCGATATCCGCAGCGTGGAGAAAGCGAAGTTCCTCTCGGATGCCGGTTTCACCCAGATCGTGCTGGCGCGCGAGCTGAATCTCAACCAGATCCGCGACATTCGGCAGGCCACCGATGCCACCATCGAATTCTTTATCCACGGTGCCCTGTGCGTGGCCTATTCCGGCCAGTGCAATATCTCTCATGCTCAGACCGGGCGCAGTGCCAACCGCGGCGACTGCTCACAGGCCTGCCGTCTGCCATATACGCTGAAAGACGATCAGGGGCGCGTGGTCGCTTTCGAAAAACACCTTCTGTCAATGAAAGACAACGACCAGACGGCCAACCTGGGGGCACTGATCGACGCGGGCGTGCAATCCTTCAAAATTGAAGGACGTTACAAAGACATGAGCTACGTGAAGAACATCACCGCCCATTACCGTCAGATGCTCGATGCCATCATCGAGGATCGCGGCGGTCTGGCGCGCAGCTCTGCTGGCCGCACCGAGCACTTCTTTATTCCCTCCACCGACAAGACTTTCCATCGCGGCAGCACTGACTATTTCGTGAATGCGCGTAAAGACGACATTGGCGCGTTCGATTCACCGAAATTTATCGGTCTGCCGGTGGGAGAGGTGCTGAAGGTGGCGAAAGATTACCTCGATGTTGAAGTGACCGAACCGCTGGCCAATGGCGATGGCCTGAATGTGATGATCAAACGTGAAGTGGTGGGATTCCGCGCCAATACGGTAGAGAAAACCGCTGAAAACCGTTATCGCGTCTGGCCGAACGAAATGCCGGCCGACCTGTATAAAGCGCGTCCGCATGCCGCGCTGAACCGCAACCTCGACCATAACTGGCAGCAGGCGCTGCTGAAAACCTCCAGCGAACGCCGTATCGCGGTGGATATCGAGCTGGGTGGTTGGGAAGAGCAGCTGATCCTCACCATGACCAGCGAAGATGGCACCAGCGTGACTCACACTCTGGACGGGCAATTTGAGGTGGCGAATAACGCCGAAAAAGCGCTCAACAACCTGAAGGATGGCATCGCCAAACTGGGCCAGACCATCTATTACGCCCGGGATATTCAGGTCAACCTGCCTGGCGCGCTGTTTGTGCCGAACAGTCTGTTGAACCAGTTCCGTCGTGAAACCGCCGACATGCTCGACGAAGCCCGTCTGGCAAATTACCCGCGCGGCAGCCGCAAAGCCGTCTCTGTGCCGCCGCCGGTCTACCCGGATACGCATCTCTCGTTCCTGGCGAACGTCTACAACCACAAGGCGAGGGCGTTTTATCAGCGCTATGGCGTTGAGCTGATCGATGCTGCCTATGAAGCACACGAAGAGAAGGGCGACGTACCGGTGATGATCACCAAACACTGCCTGCGCTTCGCCTTTAACCTCTGTCCGAAACAGGCTAAAGGCAGCATCAAGAGCTGGAAGGCCACGCCGATGCAGCTGGTGAACGGCGATGAGGTATTAACCCTGAAATTTGATTGTCGTCCGTGCGAAATGCACGTAATCGGCAAGATGAAAAACCACATCCTCAAAATGCCACAGCCGGGCAGCATTGTGGCCTCCGTCAGCCCTGACGATCTGCTGAAAACGCTGCCGAAGCGCAAAAGCAGCTAATTAACGCAAGTGAGTATCCGGTTTGCGCGACTTCTGCCAGTAATGATGTTCGCGCAAACCTTCTGCTGACTCTTCCGCCACGGCGCGCAGTTCATCGCTGTCCGCCTCATGGCGCAGCTGGTGATCCACGTTCTTCACCCAATAAAACTCATGTCCTTTGTGTCCCGCCATCAACTGACCGGAAAACAGCGCGCAGGTCAGCATCACCATCGATAACGTTTTTGTAAACATTCTGCCACCACCCGGTTACGTTGAGGGAACATCATGCCGATAGTTCAGTGAGGTTATTATTAGGATCTTCAAAGGCACGAAAAGGTTTTGTCAGATTTTGTCGGTGAGTGGGGCAACGGACTGTCTTCTCTCCTCTGTGAGGAGAGGGCCAGGGTGAGGGGACATCATGCCGATAGCTCAGCGATGTTAATACCAGCCCCTTCAGAGGCGCGAAAAGGTTGTTTCAGCATTTGCTGGTGAATAGCGTACCGGACTGTTCCCTCTCCCCTGTGGGGAGAGGGTTAGGGTGAGGGGACATCATGCCGATAGCTCAGCGATATAAATACCAGGCCCTTCAAAGGTGCGAAAAGGTTTTCTCAGCATTTGCCGGTGAATAGCGCACCGGACTGTTCCCTCTCCCCTGTGGGGAGAGGGTTAGGGTGAGGGGACATCATGCCGATAGCTCAGCGATGTTAATACCAGCCCCTTCAAAGGTGCGAAAAGGTTTTCTCAGCATTTGCCGGTGAATAGCGCACCGGACTGTTCCCTCTCCCCTATGGGGAGAGGGTTAGGGTGAGGGGAAACAGGCGGCTCATACTGTGATTCTGCTGCCCTTATCAATGCGACTTGAACCCCGCCGCGGTCATCAGCACACGGAAGAACATCCCCACCAGCGCCAGTGCCAGTACGCTGCCGCCCCAGATAATCACCATCCACATCAGACGTTTCCAGACAGGTTGATTCATCAGTGATAGCCCTCCCCAGGCTGGACTTTGCCGCGAAACACGTAATAGCTCCAGAAAGTGTAGACAAGGATGATCGGGATAATGAATAACGCCCCCACTAACATGAAGCCCTGGCTCTGTGCTGGCGCGGCAGCCTGCCACAGGGTGATCGATGGCGGAATGATATGCGGCCAGATGCTGATCCCAAGCCCGCTAAAGCCGAGGAAGATTAGCCCGAGGGTCAACACAAAGGGCAAATGGTGGCTGTGCGGGTTATTCAGGCTGCGCCACTGCCACAGGCCCAACACGACCACCAGCACCGGAACCGGCAGCAGGAAGAACAGGTTCGGCAGGCTGAACCAGCGCCCGGCGATAGCGGGTTGTGAAAGCGGGGTCCAGATGCTGATGACGGCGATAATGCCCAGCAGGGCCAGCAGCAGACGTTTTGACACCTGACGCATCCGCCCCTGCAACGGGTTTTCACTTTTCATCACCAGCCAGGTGGCACCTAAAAAGGCATAGGCTACCACCAGCCCCAGGCCGCAGAACAGGTTGAAGGGGGTAAACCAGTCGAACGGGCCACCGGCGAAGGCGCGGCCGCTGACCGCAAAGCCGTTGATCACCGCGCCCACCACCATGCCCTGAGTAAAGGTGGCCAGCACCGACCCGCCGATAAAGGCCTTATCCCAGAAGGGGCGATGCGCGGGCGTCGCCTTGAAGCGGAACTCAAACGCCACGCCGCGGAAAATCAGGCCGATCAGCATTAACGTCAAGGGAATGGTCAGGGCATCGATGATCACCGCATAGGCCAGTGGAAAGGCACCAAACAGCGCCGCGCCCCCCAGCACCAGCCAGGTTTCATTGCCGTCCCACACCGGGGCGACGCTGTTGACCATAACATCCCGGTCGTCGGCATCCTGGATGGCAGGAAACAGAATGCCAATGCCCAAATCAAACCCGTCCATCACGATATACATCAGGGTAGCGAAGACGATAATTACAAACCAGATCAGGGAAAGATCGATACCCATTATGGTGTCTCCTTGGTAGTAAATTCAGTGCTCACTGCCGAGAGCGGGCGTGCCGGACGGCCATCGTGTTCGGTCGGGAAAGACTCTTCTTCCTGCGGCCCCTTTTTAATCAGGCGCACCATATAGCTGTAACCGACGCCAAACACCGAGGTGTAGACCACAATAAAGGCCAGCAGGCTGACGCTCATGTGCAGATCGCCATGCGCCGACACCGCATCTTTGGTTCTTTGTAGCCCGTACACCACCCACGGCTGGCGGCCCACTTCGGTGGTGATCCACCCGGCGAGAATGGCAATCAAGCCCGATGGCCCCATCAGCAGGGCAAACCACAGGAATGGCCGGGAGTGATAGAGCCGCTGCTTATAGCGCAGCCACAGGGCAACGGCGCCCAGCAACAGCATCAACATCCCCAGCCCGGCCATAATGCGGAACGACCAGAAGACGATGGTGGCGTTAGGACGATCCTCTTTCGGAAACTCTTTCAGCGCAGGCACTTGCTTATCAAGACTGTGGGTGAGGATCAGGCTGCCGAGCGCCGGGATCTCCAGCCCGTAGCGGGTGCGCTCCTGATCCATATCCGGCCAGCCAAACAGCAGCAGTGGGGTCGGCTCGCCGGGCGGGTTCTCCCAGTGGCCTTCGATCGCGGCAATTTTGGCAGGTTGATGTTTCAGGGTGTTCAGGCCGTGCATATCCCCGACCATCGCCTGAATGGGGGCCACGATCAGCGTCATCCACAGTGCCATGGAGAACATACGGCGAATGGCGGCGGTATTATTCCCGCGCAGCAGGTGCCACGCCGCCGAGGCCGCGACAAAGAGCGCGCTGCTGAGAAACGCGGCGATGGACATATGCAGCAGGCGATACGGGAAGGAGGGGTTAAATACCACCGCAAACCAGTCCACCGGCACCACCTGGCCGTTAACGATCTCAAAGCCCTGCGGGGTCTGCATCCAGCTGTTGGAGGCGAGGATCCAGAAGGTCGAGATAATGGTGCCCAACGCCACCATGCAGGTGGCAAAGAAGTGCAGCCCCGGTCCAACTTTATTCCAGCCGAACAGCATCACGCCGAGGAAACCGGCTTCAAGGAAGAAAGCGGTCAACACTTCGTAGGTCAGCAGCGGGCCGGTAATGCTGCCGGCAAACTGTGAAAAACCGCTCCAGTTGGTGCCGAACTGGTAGGCCATTACCAGCCCCGAGACCACGCCCATGCCAAAGTTGACGGCGAAAATCTTCGACCAGAAATGGTAGAGCGAGCGCCAGACGGGGTTTTTGCTTTTCAGCCATAACCCCTCCAGCACGGCCAGATAGCTGGCGAGGCCAATGGTGATCGCCGGGAAAATAATGTGGAAGGAGACAGTAAAAGCAAACTGGATCCTTGCCAGATGAAACGCATCTAAACCAAACATGCACAACCTCAAGGTCAATCGGTGTGGCTGTTATGGTAAAGGGAAGGGAAACTGAGTATCAGAGACAGAAAAGGGGAATTTATGTATAACAGTTTAAAGAAAACGGCGAATTAACCGGGTGTGTTATAGTTAGTCTGCACATGCCCGACGTCGCTGTACTTGTATGAGCCTACGGGTCAGGCACTCACAGGCCGGGTAAGGCGGTAGCCACTACCCGGCTAAATGTCTGGCGGCGGGCCTGGGGTCAGGCCCTGCGCACGCCTGTTTATTCGTCGCGCCAGCCCATCTCCGGTGCAACGTGCTTCAGAATCGACTCAATCACATGCACGTTATACTCCACGCCCAGCTGGTTCGGCACGGTCAGTAACAAGGTATCTGCTTCGGCGATCGCTTCGTCCTGTTTTAGCTGGGCAATCAGCTTGTCAGGCTCGGCGGCATAGCTGCGTCCGAAAATGGCGCGGGTTTTCTCATCCAGGTAACCTACGCTGTCGCTTTCGTTACGGCTTGAGCCGAAATACATCCGATCGCGGTCGTCCATCAGGGCAAAAATGCTGCGGCTGACCGAGACGCGCGGCGTGCGGGTATGTCCCGCTTCGGCCCAGGCGTCGCGGTAGGCGCGGATCTGTTTCGCCTGCTGGATGTGGAACGGCTCGCCGGTTTCGTCGTCCTTCAGGGTGGAGCTTTGCAGATTCATCCCAAGCTTTGCGGCCCATACCGCGGTGGCGTTCGAACCTGCCCCCCACCAGATCCTGTCCCGCAGCCCTTCGGAATGCGGCTCCACGCGCAGCAGCCCCGGTGGGTTAGGGAACATCGGTTGCGGATTGGGTTTGGCAAAACCTTCGCCGCGCAGGGCCTCTAACAGTACTTCGGTATGGCGGCGGGCCATATCAGATTCGTTTTCACCTTCGCCCGGCACGTAACCAAAGTAGCGCCAGCCGTCGATCACCTGCTCAGGGGAGCCGCGGCTGATGCCCAGCTGTAAACGTCCCCCGGCGATCAGATCGGCTGAACCGGCATCTTCTGCCATGTAGAGCGGATTTTCATAGCGCATATCAATAACGCCAGTACCGATCTCAATCCGGCTGGTTTTCGCGCCAATCGCGGCCAACAGCGGGAAGGGGGAGGCCAGCTGGCGGGCAAAATGGTGTACGCGGAAGTACGCGCCATCCGCGCCCAGCTCTTCGGCGGCAACCGCCAGATCGATGGATTGCAGCAGGGCGTCGGATGCGGTGCGGGTCCCGGACTGCGGCGATGGCGTCCAGTGACCAAATGACAAAAATCCGATCTTTTTCATGGCGGGAATTCCTGGGTTCGAAGAAAGACAATGATCTCTACTTTACGGATTACCGGTTGAGAAGAAATGCCGTTTATTTCACAGAAGCTGTCAAAAAATTTGAATGAATACAGAGAGTCGCGTAACGGAAAGAATATTAACGTGAAAACCGCTTGCATCCTGTACGAAGCCGTGCGTTAATGATCTATCGGTTTGAATCCAAAAAATATCCGTCGCAGTTTCTTAAAGCATTCTCATCACGTTGTGCCTCTCCGCAGCCTCTCTTGGGTTTTTTCTTTACGCTCTGAACGTTCTGATTAGTTTTGTCTCAGACCATTATTGCCTTCAAAGGCCCATTAGTATTTAACGTTTTTACGTTCTGGAGATTTACATGAGTTCTAATATTCATTTTCGTTGCCCATGCTGTCATGGTTCGCAGTTCCGTACTTCCGCATTTGACGTGTCTGAAAAAAATCCGCACGGTGCGAAATGCATTTTCTGCAAATCATCCATGATCACGCTCGATCATTTAGCCGCCTCACGCCATGCGCGCCGGGTGCCGTTTGAGCTTCGTAAGTAAGTCAGTCGGGCGCCGTCACGCCTGCTGAAATTCACACCTCTATCTATAACAGTTTATTAATCCTGCCTTTTTTCTCCTGCTGATATACTATGTGATGCAGCAAGGAGAACCCGATGAAAAAATACCAGCGCCTGGCGCAGCAAATCATTTCGCAGATCGAGCTTGGTGTCTGGCAGCCCGGCGATAAACTGCCTTCCCTGCGTGAGCAGGTGACCAGCAGCGGAATGAGCTTTATGACCGTCGGTCATGCGTACCAGATGCTGGAAAGCCAGGGCCGCATTGTGGCGCGTCCGCAGTCAGGCTACTACGTGGCGGCTCGTCCAACCGGGCAACAACCCATGCCGCCCGCGCAGGTGATGCGTGATGAAGCCGTGGACATCAACACCTATATCTTTGATGTTCTGCAGGCCAGCCGCGATCCCTCGGTCGTGCCCTTTGCCTCAGCCTTTCCCGATCCCCGTCTCTTTCCCTTACAACAGTTAAACCGCTCTCTGGCGAACGTCAGTAAAACCGCGACCGCCATGAGCGTGATTGAGAACCTGCCGCCGGGTAACATCGATCTGCGTCACGCCATTGCCCGTCGCTATGCCCAGCAGGGGATGAATATCTCCCCGGATGAAATTGTGATTACCGCCGGTGCCCTCGAAGCGCTGAACCTCAGCCTGCAGGCAGTGACCGAACCGGGTGACTGGGTGATCGTTGAGAACCCCTGTTTCTATGGCGCGCTACAGGCACTGGAGAGGCTGAAGCTGAAAGCGCTGTCAGTGGCAACCGACGTGCGCGAGGGAATCGATCTTAACGCGCTGGCGCAGGCGCTGAACGACTACCCGGTAAAAGCCTGCTGGCTGATGACGAACGGGCAAAACCCGCTGGGCTTTACCCTCAGCGCCGACAAAAAAGCGCAGCTTATCGCCTTGCTTGCCGAACATAACGTCACCCTGATCGAGGACGATGTCTATAGCGAGCTTTACTACGGGCGCGAAAAACCACTCCCGGCGAAAGCCTGGGATCGCAGCGACATGACGCTACACTGCTCGTCATTCTCCAAATGTCTGGTGGCCGGGTTTCGCATTGGCTGGGTGGCCGCCGGGAAACATGCCCGCCGCATTCAGCAGCTCCAGCTGATGAGCACCTTATCCACCAGCTCCCCGATGCAGCTGGCGCTGGTGGACTATCTCGCCACCAAACGCTACGACGCCCACCTGAGGCGCTTGCGCCGCACGCTGGCCGAACGTAAACAGCTGGCGTGGCAGGCGCTGCTGCGCCATCTGCCCGCTGAAGTGAAAATCCACCACAGCGACAGCGGCTACTTCTTATGGCTGGAACTGCCTGCGCCGCTGGATGCCGGAGAGCTTAGCGCCCGCGCGCTGGGGCATCACATCAGCATTGCGCCGGGTAAGATGTTTTCCACCTCCGATACCTGGACGCCGTTTTTCCGCTTTAATACCTCCTGGGCCTGGGGAGAGCGAGAGGAGCAGGCGGTGATCCAGTTAGCACACATAATTCGCGGGATGTTAAAAACGCAAAAATAGTATTTTCTCGCTATTGATTATCGCCGCAGAATAATTGTTTCTTATCCTGTTAATAACGCCGCAATTAATTTGCGGCGTTTTTTTTATTGTCCCCCATAGGAAATATGCATATTGCCCGCAACGGCTAACCCCTTGTCTATAATCCAGTTACCGGGGAATGCGCCCCCGGTCACAACCTGGTGAAATTTCTACAGCCCGCCGGGTGGGCGGCAATGGCGCGGTCTACGTTTAATTAAGGAGATATTCTTATCGGCACGGCTGCCTTCTGATTTCATTACGACAGGAGTAATAGGTATGAGCAAAAAATTTGCCCGTAGCAGCCTGTGCGCGCTCGGTATGACTGTTTTGACTGCGCAGGCGGCAGAGCCTCCAAAAGCGATCGGTCAGGGCGAAGGGCGACTGGATATCATTGCCTGGCCGGGCTATATCGAACGTGGCGAGACCGACAAAGCCTACGACTGGGTGACCGCGTTTGAAAAAGAGACCGGCTGTAAGGTCAACGTCAAAACCGCAGCCACCTCTGATGAGATGGTCAGCCTGATGGCGAAGGGCGGGTATGACCTGGTCACTGCCTCCGGCGATGCCTCTCTGCGCCTGATCATGGGTAAACGCGTTCAGCCGATTAACCCTGACTTAATGCCCAACTGGAAAACCATCGACCCGCGGATCGTTAAGGGAGAGTGGTTTAACGTCGACGGCAAAGCCTACGGCACGCCTTATCAGTGGGGGCCCAACCTGCTGATGTACAACACCAAAACCTTCCCGACCCCGCCTGATACCTGGGGCGTGGTGTTCAAGCAACAAAACCTCCCGGACGGTAAATCCAACAAAGGGCGGGTCCAGGCCTACGATGGCCCGATCTATGTCGCCGATGCGGCGCTGTACGTCAAAGCCACGCAGCCGGAACTGGGGATCACCGACCCCTATCAGCTGACGGAAGAGCAGTACGCGGCGGTGGTCAAAGTGTTGAAAGACCAGCATCCGCTTATCCATCGCTACTGGCACGACACCACCGTCCAGATGAGTGATTTCAAAAACGAAGGGGTGGTCGCCTCCAGCGCCTGGCCGTACCAGGCCAACGCCCTGAAAGGCGAGAATCAGCCGATTGGCACCGTCTTCCCGAAAGAGGGTGTGACGGGCTGGGCCGATACCACCATGCTGCACGCCGATGCCAAACACCCGATGTGTGCCTACAAGTGGATGAACTGGTCGCTGACGCCAAAAGTGCAGGGCGATCTGGCGGGCTGGTTCGGATCGCTGCCGGTGGTGGCGGAAGGCTGTAAAGCCAGCACCCTGCTGGGGGATAAAGGCTGCGAAACCAACGGCTATAACTACTTCGACAAGATCATGTTCTGGAAAACGCCTGTCGCCAACGGCGGCAAATTTGTGCCTTACAGCCGCTGGGTTCAGGACTACATTGCCATCATGGGTGGTCGTTAAGCGCCAGGGAGCGGATTATGACGTACGCAGTAGAGTTTAATGATGTCTCACGCCTGTATGGCGACGTGCGTGCGGTGGACGGGGTAACGATCCGGATTCGTGACGGCGAGTTTTTCTCGATGCTGGGGCCTTCCGGCTCCGGCAAAACCACCTGCCTGCGCCTGATTGCGGGCTTTGAACAGCTCAGCGGTGGTTCCATCGCTATCTTTGGCAAAGATGCCAGCGAACTCCCGCCCTGGGAGCGCGACGTCAACACCGTCTTTCAGGACTACGCGCTCTTTCCCCACATGACAATCCTCGAAAACGTCGCCTATGGGTTGATGGTAAAAGGGATCAACAAAACCACCCGTCAGGCCCAGGCGCAGGAAGCCCTGGAGAAGGTCGGCTTAAGTTTCGCGGAAACCCGCAAACCCTCGCAGCTGTCGGGCGGCCAGCGTCAACGGGTGGCGATAGCCCGGGCGCTGGTCAATCAACCCCGGGTTCTGCTGCTGGATGAACCCCTCGGGGCGCTGGACCTGAAATTGCGCGAGCAGATGCAGTTTGAACTGAAAAAATTGCAGCAGGAGCTGGGCATCACCTTTATTTTCGTGACCCACGACCAGGGCGAAGCCCTGTCGATGTCGGATCGGGTGGCGGTGTTCAACAATGGCCGTATCGAGCAGGTGGATACCCCACACGAACTCTATCTCCGCCCGCGCACGCCGTTCGTGGCCAGCTTCGTTGGCACGTCGAACGTCTTCACCGATGCCCTGGCGCAACGTGTCTGCGGCCTGTCGGGGAGCTACTCCCTGCGACCGGAACATATTCGCCTCGATGGGGAAGGTGAAATTCAGGTTCAGGGCCGGGTGCAGGCCGTACAGTTCCAGGGGGCGGCCACCCGTTTCGAGCTACGCCTTGCCGAAGGCGAAAAGCTGCTGGTAAGTCAGGCGAACCTGACCGGAACAACGCCGGGGACAGGGCTGGAGCCAGGGCAGATGGTCACCGCCTCGTGGGCGCGCGACGCCATGGTGCCGCTGCATGAGGAGGGGTGAAATGGACATGAGCGTTTCGCCTCCGCCGGCCTCCCACGGTCTTTCAGGGCGTCTGTCGGCGCTATTCTGGCGCAGACCGGCGCTGGGGCTGTTCTTACTCCTGCTCGGCCCGTTGATGTGGTTTGGCATTGTCTATTTAGGGTCATTGTTTGCCCTGCTGTGGCAGGGGTTCTATACCTTCGATGACTTCACCATGTCGGTGACGCCTGACCTGACTTTCGCCAACATCCGCGCGCTCTTTAACCCGGCCAACTACGACATCATTCTCCGCACCTTGATGATGGCGATTGCCGTCACCCTTGGCTGCGCGATTCTGGCGTTCCCCATGGCCTGGTATATGGCGCGGTACACCCGCGGCAAGTGGAAAGCCTTTTTCTATATCGCGATGATGCTGCCGATGTGGGCCAGCTATATCGTTAAAGCCTACGCCTGGACGCTGCTGCTGGCGAAAGACGGCGTGGCGCAGTGGTTTCTGAGCCATATGGGGCTGGAGCCGCTGTTGACCTCGCTGTTGACGGTGCCGGGCATCGGGGGCAGTACGCTTTCGACCTCCGGGCTGGGGCGGTTCCTGGTGTTCGTCTATATCTGGCTGCCGTTTATGATCCTGCCGGTGCAGGCGGCACTTGAACGTCTGCCCGCGTCATTGCTGCAAGCCTCTGCCGATCTCGGGGCCAGACCCCGTCAGACCTTCCGCTATGTCGTCCTGCCGCTGGCGATCCCGGGCATTGCCGCCGGGTCGATCTTCACCTTTTCACTGACGCTGGGCGATTTTATCGTGCCGCAGCTCGTCGGCCCGCCGGGATACTTTATTGGGCAGATGGTTTACTCCCAGCAGGGGGCGATCGGCAATATGCCGATGGCAGCCGCCTTTACGCTGGTGCCGATTGTTCTCATTACTGTCTATCTGGCGTTCGTGAAGCGCCTGGGAGCGTTTGATGCACTCTGAACGCGCACCGTTGTTTCTGAAAATCGCCACCTGGGGCGGGGTGATCTTCCTGCACTTCCCGCTGCTGATTATTGCCATCTATGCTTTTAATACTGAGGATGCGGCGTTCAGTTTTCCGCCGCAGGGGCTGACGCTGAAGTGGTTTAGCGCGGCGGCAGGGCGCAGCGACATCATCGAATCGGTGATCTTGTCACTGAAAATCGCAGCCCTCTCAACGGTGATTGCTCTGGTGCTGGGCACCCTGGCGGCAGCGGCATTATGGCGGCGGGAATTTTTTGGTAAGAACGCAGTATCGCTGATGCTGATCCTGCCGATTGCGCTGCCGGGGATCATCACCGGTCTGGCGCTGCTGACGGCGTTCAAAACCATCAATCTGGAGCCAGGTTTCTTCACCATCATTCTCGGTCACGCCACGTTCTGCGTGGTGGTGGTGTTCAATAATGTGATTGCCCGTTTCCGGCGTACCTCGTGGAGCCTGATCGAGGCGTCAATGGATCTGGGCGCTAACGGCTGGCAAACCTTCCGCTATGTGGTGCTGCCCAATCTGGGGTCGGCGCTGCTGGCGGGGGGCATGCTGGCGTTCGCCCTGTCGTTTGACGAGATCATCGTCACGACCTTTACCGCCGGACATGAGCGCACCTTGCCGCTGTGGCTGTTAAACCAGCTCGGCCGCCCGCGCGATGTGCCGGTGACTAACGTGGTGGCCCTGCTGGTCATGCTGGTGACCGCCATTCCCATTCTGGGGGCCTGGTGGCTAACCCGCGACGGCGAAGATGTTGCCGGAAACGGGAAATAACGTTGATTCAAACAGGACAATACTATGCAAACGCAACTGCTGATTAATGGTGAACTGGTCAACGGCGAAGGGGAAAAGCAGCCGGTCTATAACCCTGCGACTGGCGAGGTGCTGCTGGAGATCGCAGAAGCCTCAGCCGCCCAGGTGGATGCTGCCGTACAGGCCGCCGACCGGGCCTTCGCCAACTGGGGGCGCACCACGCCGAAAAGCCGCGCCGAGTGCCTGCTCAGGCTGGCGGATACCATCGAAGCCAATGCCGACACCCTGGCGCGGCTGGAGTCGCAAAACTGCGGCAAACCCCTGCACTGCGTACTGGGGGATGAAATTCCGGCCATAGCCGACGTGTTTCGCTTCTTTGCTGGCGCGGCGCGTACCCTGAACGGTTCGGCGGCGGGGGAATATCTGGAGGGACACACCTCGTTGATCCGTCGCGACCCGGTGGGCGTTGTCGCGTCGATTGCCCCCTGGAACTATCCGCTGATGATGGCGGCGTGGAAGCTGGCCCCGGCGCTGGCCGCCGGGAACTGCGTGGTGCTTAAACCCTCTGAGATCACGCCGCTCACCGCCCTGAAACTGGCTGAACTGGCAAAAACCATCTTTCCGGCCGGGGTGCTTAATGTGCTGTTCGGGCGGGGCAAAACCGTGGGTGACCCGCTGACCGGGCATGAAAAAGTGCGGATGGTGTCGCTTACCGGCTCTATCGCCACGGGGGAACACATCATTGGACATACCGCCTCGTCCATCAAGCGCACCCATATGGAGCTGGGCGGTAAAGCGCCGGTGATCGTCTTTGATGACGCGGATCTCGACGCGGTGGTGGAGGGGGTACGCACCTTCGGCTTCTACAACGCCGGGCAGGACTGTACCGCCGCCTGTCGTATCTACGCGCAAAAGGGCATTTATCCGGCGCTGGTGGAGAAACTGGGTGCCGCGGTCGCCAGCCTGAAAATCGGTGCCCCGGATGACGAAAGCACCGAGCTTGGCCCGCTAAGTTCGCAGGCGCATCTCGACCGGGTATGCAAAGCCGTGGATGAGGCCAAAGCCCTCGGGCATGTGCAGGTCATCACCGGCGGCAGCAAGCACGAGGGCAAAGGCTACTGGTTCCAGCCGACCCTGTTGGCAGGCGCGAAACAAGAGGATGCCATTGTCCAGCGTGAAGTGTTTGGCCCGGTAGTGAGTGTGACGGAATTCGACGATGAGGAGCAGGTTCTGGCCTGGGCCAACGCGTCGCAATACGGCCTGGCCTCCTCGGTGTGGACCCAGGACGTGGGCCGCGCGCACCGCGTCAGCGCGCACCTGCAGTATGGCTGCACCTGGGTGAACACCCACTTTATGCTGGTCAGTGAAATGCCCCATGGCGGGATGAAAATGTCGGGCTACGGCAAGGATATGTCGGTGTATGGCCTGGAGGATTACACCGTGGTCAGACATGTAATGTTTAAACATTAATGACTTATCACCGCCGGTAGAGAGAAATCTCACCGGCGGTGATAAATATATTCTTTTGTGAATATATTAAATATTTAACATTCTTATTCGCGCAAGAATATATCGTCAGCTTTTTTCACCTGTCGCCCTAAATTAAATCGCCTGGCCGCCGATACCGAAGTAAATCCATAATAAAATCGCCCTGACCATGCTTGCAATTAATCATAACGAGATTGCCGGGCTCTCACTTAAGTCCCGGAATGCTAACAGTACTTTACTGGCCCAGACGATTGAACGGCTCTCATCCGGCTTGCGTATTAACAGCGCGAAGGATGATGCCGCCGGGCAGGCCATTGGCAACCGGATGTTCGCCAACATCAATGCGGACAAGGCGATCTCACGTGGGCTGGATGACGCGATAAGCCTGGCGCAGACGGCAGAAGGGAGCCTGAGCGACGTTAGCGCGATGCTGATCAAAGCCAAAAGCCTGGCCATTCAGGCGGCAAACGGCACCTTATCGCAGTCCGACCGGGACAGTATCAACCAGGAGTATCAGCAGATACTGGGGACGATTACCCAAATCTCCGAGCAAACCGAGATCTTCGGGCAATATCCGCTGGCGACCGATAAGCCTGTATTACCGCCGCAATTAATTGGCGATGTTATGCCGCTGGATCGTAAATTCCCGGTAGCGGGCACCGATTATTCTTTCAGTTCCGGTGTTATTCCGCTGGCCTATATTCCGGCCGGGTCGACCAATATCACTATTAACATTGATTCGCTGGGTCTGGATGACGATCTGCAGATATTTACCCGAGATGGTAAACATCTCGCGGGCACGCCATTAAACGGCCCGGATGCGGATTATACCTGGGTGAGCCGCGGCATCACCGATGGCGCGAAAGCGACCGCATCGGTGCTGACGGCCAAAAACGGTTTCAGCAGCGGGGCGGTCTATGATGACTCGCAGCTGATTGACGGCGGTCCCAGCTGGAGTTACAGCGGTGAAACGCTTAACTATAACGGGATGAACATCTCCTATAGCGGGGATGGCGATCGCTATGAAGATAAGGCGTCCGGGGCCTGGAACGACGGTGCCAACGGTTCGAACCGCCTTGAACGCATCACGCTGGATACCGTGACGGAAGATTTGCTGGTGATGGTGGTGGGCAGCGGTTCTTTTACCAGCAACATCACCTGGGGAAATTTGCCGACACCGTCGATTACGCCTACCGTGCCGCCAAAACAGAGCCGCCCTATAGAAGTGGCGACCAGCGCCAATTTCGGTGAAGCCATGCAGTCCACCACCATTGAGCCGACGCCAACGGATCTGAAGACGCTGCAACTGGAAAGCACTGATATGATCACCGAGGCGGGGGCCAAAAAGTGTATGGGGTTACTGGATGCCGCGCTGGAAAAAGTGAGCGGCTATCGCGCGCAGTATGGCGCGGTGATCAACCGGTTCGAATCCAGCAAGGCCGTGCTGTCCCAGCAGAACATCTCCCTGCAAGCGGCCCGCAGCCGGATACAGGATGCCGACTACGCCGCCGAGGCCAGCCAACTGGCCCGGGCGCAGATTCTGGATCAAAGCCAGAATGCGGCCCTGAAAATGGCCAATCAGGTGCCGCAGACGGTGTTGGAACTGCTGAAAGGGTGACGGGGGCGGCTACCAGCCGCAGACCTCGTGCTCATTTTCAGTGTCGTACGCGCGCACGGTATTCACCAGGTCTTTGACCACCTGCGCGGCGACGTCCGGGATCATCAGCTCCATCGGGGCGTCCGTCTCGTAATCCACCGACACACCGTTGCTATTGTTAGTGACGGTGACGGTATAGGTTGCCTTGCCCATGAAGTTACTCCTTCTCTGTTTACGACTTTCTCAAAACGTCGGGTTCAACGAAAAAGTCGATATTGAAATAGGTATCGTCGGTCATCACTTCGATGTGGTGCCAGCGTTCAGGTGGAAATACGCCAAAATGCCCGGCCTCAATGACCAGGACGCTGTCCGGCTCAGGCGAGGTTTCGTCGGCATAGCCGAGGTAACGCACCGCGCCCTGCATCACGCTGAGACGGGGATAGACGCCGGGTTGGGTGCCGGTATCCAGATGGCGTTTGAAAATTCCCGCAGGCGCGGTGTCTTTGTTCCAGAAGGGCGTTGAGCGGGTGTGAATACAACTTTTCGGAATAGGCAGCATAATGTTCTCCCTGTAAAACCTGGGACTATTACAGCACTAAAGGACAACGCAGATTTGGCAGAATGTGCATTTAAAATGCACTTTAAAGTGGTACTCCCGAAGCAGGCTATACTTACTTATTCCGAAGGTCACAAAGGAGAGTCTGATGTTACACGTTGATAAAGACAAATCCCGTAAAGTGCCCGACTCGGGTAATAAAAAGCCTCAGCCGGTGAAGAAGTAGTCCCGGGATCCAGGGCCGCATAATGCGGCCCTTTTTGTTTGTAGGGGAAGGCAGTTCGGGTTAAAAGATGTAGCAAAAGCTACTCTTTTGTTAGTAACCATAAAATCAATGTGGCTAATTTGTAACGAAAAACTTGATCTGTCTCAACATTTGCCGCATATTGCGCGCGGTTATTGCGCAGCAGACAAGGTGAATGAGATGACGTTGTATCAAAAAATGTTAATGTTTTATGCCGTCATGGCGGCCATTAGTGCCCTTATCACCTGGTTTCTCTCCAAAGATCGCAAACGCATCCGCTTTCTGAGCGCCTTCCTGGTGGGGTCTACCTGGCCGATGAGTTTTCCGGTTGCACTGCTGATTTCCCTCTTCTGAATGCTGCTCCGGCGCGGCTTTTTGCCGGATGCGGGGCAGGTGCCTTATCTGGCCTACAACATCTGGCGATAGCATCCTTCGGTGATGAACTGTATAAATAATCAGTCATCAGAAAAGGAGTGCTTATGAACAGCTTCTATTCCCACCAGGCCCGTTGCACGGTGCGCTGGCAGGAATTGCCCGGGCACGGCGAACCGCTGGTTTTTATTCATGGTCTCGGCTGTGCTTCTTCTTACGAATATCCTCGTATCGTCTGCGATCCTCAGTTCGGTTCCCGCCGGGCCATTCTTATCGATCTTCCTGGCAGTGGTTACAGCGATAAACCTGAAACATTCAGCTATCAGACCTCGGCGCAGGCGAAGGTGGTCATCGAGTTGCTCGATCATTTAGCGATAACGTCATTCTGGCTGTACGGGCACAGCATGGGCGGCAGCATCGCAATCGAAGCGGCAGAGCTGGCCGATAGCCGCCTGCTGGGTCTGATTGTTTCCGAACCCAATTTCCACGGTGGCGGTGGCACCTTTAGTCGGGGCATTGCCGCCCGAACGGAAGAGGATTTTGTGCGTAACGGTTATCAGGCCATGCTGGAGGCTGAAACCTCACCCTGGAAGGGATGCTTGCAAAGCACTGCCCCCTGGGCAGTGTGGCGCGGTGCAGCCAGTCTGGTCGAAGGGGTACACCCCAGCTGGAGCGCACGTTATCTAACGTTACCTTGCCCGGTATGGCTGATTTTTGGTGAACTTTCGCTGCCCGATCCCGATGTAGACGAGATGCGTCAGCAGGGTGTTGAGGTAAAAATCATCCGCGATGCAGGCCATTCGATGTCCTGGGAGAATCCGTCGGCGCTGGCGAAGGTGTTATCTGATTGCCTGTCAGAGAGAAACGACCCGCATTGATACGGGCCGGTATTCCAGGCCTGATAAGCGTAGCGCCATCAGGCCTCAGTATCAGGCGAGCAAGCTCTGCAACGCCTGGCGATCCGCCATCGTTATATCGTGGGGATGCTGATACCCGATGTTCTCAATCGCCTGGGTATACAACGCCACCAGCCAGTCATAGACATAAGCGGTCGCGGCATGCACCGGCTGCTCTCCCAGACGGGTTAAGCGGGGTGCGCTGCTGTTGACCGTTGGCGTCACAAATACCGGCTGCCCCTTGCGGATGCGGCTGGCTGGACGATCAGAAGCAGGCGTCTGGGCATAGCCAACCCAACCGATGAAATTCCCCAGCGCGGCATGCAGCTGCGCGGCGCTGCTTTTATCGGTATCGACAATTTTCTTCAGCTGGGCGAGCAGATTCAGACGGTAGCTGGCGATCACCAGGACATCGCTAATCTGTTGCAGCACCGCGTTATCCAGGCCGAGACGGCTGGCGACAGCCTCATCCCGGCTCCACTGACGCAGGTGATTCACCCAGACGAGATGGGCGAGACGCGCTTTGTCCGTCGGCTGCCATATCTCATCCGTTTCCTGAGCGCTGTCAGCAAACAGGTCGATGGCATCGGTAAACAGGCCATTGACCTGCTCTTCCCGCGGCTGCTGTACGGCGAGCAGCGTTTCAAACGCGCGCAGCGGTGGGAGTAACCCTTCCAGCAGCTCCCCGTGGCGGGCAGCGCTTCCTTGCAGGGTACGCACCATGGCTTCGGCGGCGCTGCGCTGCGCGGCAGGCTCCTGGGTCAATGGCATCAGATATCCCTGCATAAGCTGATGCAGTTCCCGCTGCTGGCGCTGGCGCAGCGCCAACAGGCGCTTCTGGCGCTGGGAGGGCAAGGTCGCCTGGGACAGCCACTCGATCACTCGCTGCATGCTACTGCTGTCCAGCGCCTGCAGAGTGCCCCAGTGCTGGCCGGGTTTGCCGAGCAGTTGTTGCGTCGCTTCGTCGAGGTTAGTGCGGCGGGTAAAGCGCGTATCCTGCGGTGTAATCGCCCACACCAGCCCTGGCAGGGCAGCATCGTCTCCCGGTTGGGTCGCTTTCACCCAGTTCAGCAGCGTTTTAGCAGTTTTTGCCGTCTGGCTGTGATGGGCGGTGGCGTTGCAGATCACCAGCACATCCGGCTGCAGATGCTGGCGATAGTGTTCCAGTAACCACGCCTGCTTCGCCTGAGCCAGCGGCTGATCGGGCTGGGCCGAGGGGGCGGGAATGTCAATGATATCCACGCCTGACAACGCGCTGTTTTCGACGGGCAGGATCAGCTCCCGGGTTAGCAGGGCCAGCACGTCCAGCGGAATGCTGATGGCGTTAAGTAACTCGCCGTTGTGCAGGGGATGCAGCACCGCCTGTTGCACGTCCGGCAGGGCGATATCCCCCCGGGTGAGGAAACCTTCGGTCGGCAGGCCAAAATTGTCCACCAGCAGACTCAGCGGCGCAGCCAGCACCTGTGCATGACTGGTCTGGTGCAGAATATGCGCCAGCTTCAGCCACTGCTGCGTCAGCTCCTGCTGTTCGCCCCACAGCAGCGACCAGACGCTGGCGCGGGTGCTCAGATCCAGCGACGGCAGCAGCAGGGCAAACTGGTGCCACAGGGCATCGTCCATCTGCCGGGACGCGGCGGGTACCGTATCACGCCAGTAGTCGGCGATAGTCCCAACGTCGGCGGCGGTGATCCCCGGTACGCTCTGGGGTTGACGCAGGGCGCGCCACTTCTCCAGTCGCGCTTCGATCACGGTCTTGTCCACCGCGGGCAGCGTGGCGCGGGCAAGGAATACCTGCACCAGTTCCGCCTCGGTAAGCAGGCTCAGGCGCAGCGGAAAGGCGTCGTCAACCACCTCTGCCGCCGTCGGGCTGAAGCGCAGCGCCATGTTGGTCAGGGCATGGCCCGGATTGATATGCGAAAAGTAGTCAAAGGTGCGCTGGCCGATAATCACGTTCATGCGCTGATTATCGCTACCGCACAGCGTCGTGAGCAGGTGGGCTTTCGCCGCCTGGGAGTGACCATATAACCCGATGGTGCTCCCGGTGGTCAGCGCCCGCGCAATCGCGTGCTCCCGCGCGTTGGCCACTGCCAGGCTCGCCAGCAGGGCATCGGCGTCGTTATCGAGGATTGGGGCGTGCTGGCGCGTTGTGTTGATCCACCCGATTAACGCCTGAGTTGTGGTCGTCGTGGCTGTCATTTCAGGTATACGCTCCCGCTGTCGATCCAGTAATGGCTCCCGCTGTGTCTGCGGTCGGCCAGGGTATTCAGTTTAAAAGTGAGGGCATCAGGCGGCACCGGCGTACCGTCCTGCAGCCAGGCATCGCTCAGCTCAAAGGCTTCCGGGCCTTCGTGTCGGGTGCCGCCGCGCAGCTGCAGGCGCACGTTCAGCACGCCGTCTCCGGCGATGGATTTTGCCAGTTCCGCCGAGTTAATGCTCAGCGTATAGAGCGGGGTGGCCGGCCAGCGGGCGTTTGCCAACTGGCGGAACCCGAGGGTCACGTTGCCGCGCAGCGGGAAGTGCAGGCGGGTATCCAGCTTGGCTCCCGGCTTGTCGAGATCAATATCCTGATACCAGACGTTCTCGTCGCGCAGGGTGTTAATGGTGTTATCCAGCACGCCTAAGTAGCGCACGGTCGAGTACGCGCCGATATCCGCCGCCTTAAAGTTAAAACGCGGCAGGCGCAGATCCAGCGCCAGGCTACAGAGCATCGCCCCGACAGCCGCAGTGGATTTCGGGTTGCCGATGCGCCCCTGCTGGCTGAACGGATACCACTCATGCACCCGGTACTTATCCAGCCACACTATCCGGCTGACAGGCACCGGCTGCAGATGGCGGATCAGCGCCTGTACCCCTGGCAGACAGCCAGGACGCCCGGTGATCAGCAGAATATCGCAGGCGTAATGGGAGATGGCTTCCGCCACGGCGTGCAGCGGCGCGGCCAGAGTAAAGTGCCCGGCCAGCATCGCATCCTGCATCTCGCGGAAGTTGACGTGCAGCGGCACGGCAAACAGGTCGAACGGCTCAGCGCCAGCAGGCAGGGCGTGTTCGATGGCCTGCTGCAGATAGTTCATCACATTGCGCGTGGGCTTGCGGGTCAGCAGATCGCCAAAGGTGGCGTGCAGCCCGTCGAGCGGATTGTCGATATCGCTGGCTTCCCAGGCTGCGAGGATCGCATGTCCAATCGGCATAAACAGCTGCAACGCCGTCTGCTGGCGCAGCACTGCCTGGGTGTCGATGCGCCCCGAATCGCCAAACAGCGAGGCCATCAGCAACGAGGCATCAGCAATGCCGGATTTTTGCAGCTGCGTTTGCAGGGCAGGCAATACGTAACGCTGGATCACATCCAGCAGGGTGTCATCGCCCGCCACCTTAAAGCCTTCGCGGAACAGCAGCTGCGGCGTGATTTTGACGTTACTGCCAGAACCGTCGTCGAGCTGGTAGTGGGTGATCGCCATATCGGTCGTCCCGCCGCCGATATCAATCGAGGCCACGCGCAGGGCGCGACCCGGCGCACAGCCTGGCTCTGGTTCGCGATCCGGGCGGGCCACGGCCGCGAAGAAGTCTTCGGTCTGGCCGTTGTAATGGGAAATGGCTTCGTTATAGAGCCAGACCAGTTGGCCGCAGCTGGCTTCGTCCCACTCCATCTGGATCTCCGGCACCGGAACCACGCTCTTCTCCTGCTGCTTACGGCTGGAGAAATCGTCATCCTGCGGGTGCCAGCCCATTGCTTTCCAGACGATGGCAATCGCCTCGAACATGCGGCGGCGGAAGATTTCACGCTCCTGCTTCGGCATGGCCGAGGGCAGGGTGAGGATCAGGGTGCGCAGCTGACGCGGCGAGGCCGGGAAGCCCAGACGCAGACGGGTAGCCACGCTGTTAATCTGCCCCAGCGCTTGCGCCAGCAGTTCGCACAGCATATGGGTCATCAGGGTGCTGCGGCTGTACTGCGGCGAGAAGACCGGCAGACGCTCATCCTGTGGCAGGGTGAACAGCGGCTGGCCATCATCGTTCATCAGGTTCATCAGCGGGAAGGCGGTCGCCAGCGGCTCGCGCTGGGTTTTGCTGTTCATCTGGCTGAAGCGCCAGTCCTGCACCACCGGGGTTTCATCCCACAGGTAGCGGCGCGGGCTGGAAATGCCGCTGTTGCCTTCCGTGCCCAGACGCTGGGTCGCCAGCTTCCGCGCTTCGTCGCCGACGCGCACGATGGACGGCCAGACAAAGGCATCTTCGCGGCCGCTCTCCACCGAGAAGTGCTGCTTGCCGAAGCGGGCTTCGGAAAACTCCAGACGGCTGGTAAACAGCGGTTCATTAAGGAACTGCGGCTCGCTCAGGGAGCGCACCTGCAGCTCGGCGGTCTGACGCAGGCCGTCGTTGGCGTCGCCGTGATCTTCGATGATCACGCCGCAAGTATGGGTATTACCCACATCCAGAATCAGATCCACCGGGATAGCCGGGGTGCTGAGGGTATGGGTAACGAATTTCACTTCCGGCACCGTGAGCTGTTCGCCCAGCATGGCCAGGATGTTTAGCCAGTGCGCCTGATACTCAAAGTTACGCATCGCCAGCTGTAGCTCGCGTTCGGCGCGGTTCTCCACACCGGTGGCGTACTGGGTAAAGGCTTCACGCAGCCAGCCGTCAATCCAGGTTTGATCGAGGAAGTTCGCCACCTCGTCATCGCGCCAGGCCAGTGCGAAGCGGGTGCCATTGAGAATGTCGTTCTCCACCGGCGACAGGGCGCTGGTGGCGTGCGCGGCAATCTGGCTGTCCAGCGCCAGAGTCACACGGTGGCTGTTCCCGGCGTTGTCCGGGGTATCGAGCTTGCGCACCTGCACCCGCGCCCAGTTATCCGGGCCATCAACGAAGGTGCGTGGTGGGTTAAAGCGGAAAAACGGCAGCGGCAGCCAGACGCCATCCAGCACCGCCAGCGACTGCTGGAGCAGGATAGTGCTTTCGGGTTTAACCACTTCCGGTTGTCCACCGCCTGTGGCAGGCAGGGTGTAGCGGCCATTCACCAGATCGAAATCCAGGCGCAGCAGGGGGCCGTTGGCCGTTTTACGCACGAAGCGTCCACTCTGGGCGGAGTCTTGCGGCGTCAGGCCAAAATCAAGAAACTGCACGCCACTGTTCGCAATCAGCGTGACGCTCTGTTTGTAGTCGCAAAGATTTACCAGCATAGGATCACGCACCTGCCTTCCTGAATGTCAATGGAACCACGGTTTTTGCGTCGTAGCGCGCGCTGCATTCCGCCACATCATTCGTACCGGCTTTACAGGTAATTTCCGGCATCGGATAGCGGGAGCCATCGGTGCAGCGGGCATTGCCACGGGTTTTAATCAGCAGCTCACCGTTGCTGTGCAGCCCGGAGAAGACCTCCACGCGGCAGACGATGTTGTCACCGTGAACGACGCGGGCCGTCCCTTTATTGTTTTGAATCTGATAGCGCAGTGACGGTGGCTTACCGGTGATCGGGTCAGTCACATCCAGCATTACTCGCCAGCTGCCGTTAAGAAAACGGGTCGAGCCGGATTTCACCTGACTGGCCTCCATTACCATCGCCTCTCTCGGGATCGCGGTAATCACCACCGGCTCAGCCGCGACTGAGGTCGGGGCTTTTTCTGCGACCACTTCGGCCTGATGCAGGGGTAAATTCAGCGGCAGAGGTTCAACGGCGGCGACCGGTTCAGGCTCGATGGCTACCGGGGCGGCCGCCACGGTTTTAACCGGCTCTGGGGCGGGTGCGTGCTTCGGCCACATCAATGGGGCGGCAACGGCGGCCATCACCACGGCGGCGACCGGCAGGGACCACAGCGGAACGCGGCGTTTTTTGGCCGCTACGGCCACCGGGGTCGGTTCCGGCTCTGGCGCTGGCTCGCGAGGGGTCATCACCGGGGCGGGATGCGCCTCGTAGAGATCGTCGGCGGTGATATGGACTTTCGCCGGGGCGGCAACCAGCGGTTCATCGGCTTTTTCAAAGACGAGGGCCGGTTCCGGCTCGGGTTCTGGCTCCTCAACCGGGGCAGGCATTGGGACCGGCAACAGGGAGGCGCGCAGGCAGTCGAGAACATCCTCGCGCGCATTTTCATTGAGGTTTACAAAACCCCAGAAGGTGATCACCGGTTTGCCATCCACCAGGAACAGGAAGTTCTCCCCCGGGAACTGAAACGCTTTTGACAGCAGGGAACCAAACAGTTGCTGGGCGGTTTTTGGCGACTGGAGCGATTTTTTGCTCAGGGACTCGACGCTGGACAGGGTACTTTCCAGCAGGCGCAGCGCCCGGAAGCGCGCATCTTCGTCGGCGGCTTTCCAGCTGATAACGGTGCCTTCCGTGGGCGAATACCAGTCAACCCGGTCGCCTTCATCATTGACCTGCGGGATCGCCAGGGTTTCGACGATCGACTGCTGTTTGCGCAGGCGCAGGGCCTCACGGATTTGCAATGCTGATTCAAATACGGCCTGTCCGCCGCCGCCAACGGCCTGAAAATCATCAAGATTGCCGCTGCGTAAAAGGGTTTTTGCCACGATTTGGTCCCATAGACTTTTTCACGCGTCTACTTTACGAAATCTGGTGGCAAGCAAACGGCAGAAGAGACGGCAAAAGGGGCGATTTCTTACAGCATTGAGGCCGCGGAAAGTGCTTGACGTTGAATGTACCTTAAGGCAAATCACTGTTTCGCTGCTGGTGAGAAAATCAGCGGAAATAACTGCTTTAGAATAACCTGATAGTGTTTCGTTATTTGCCAGGGAACAGTGGCTGTGCTGTTATTACCATTCCATATAATAAAACCAAACAGGTAATAACTATGTCCACAGGGAAAACTCTCCTCGCGCTGGCATTAAGCGCGCTGTTGCCGGCAGGTGCCGCATGGGCGGCCAATAACGACACCATTATCTACTGCTCAGAGGCCTCGCCTGAGTCGTTTAACCCGCAGATTGCCAGCTCCGGCCCGACCTTTGTCGCCAGCTCGCAGGTGCTCTATAACCGCCTGATTAATTTTGATCCGGTGAAAAATACGCCGGTGCCTTCTCTGGCGGAATCCTGGACTATCTCACCGGATGGCAAAACCTATACCTTTACCCTGCGCAAAGGGGTGAAGTTCAACAGCAATAAATTCTTTAAACCGACCCGCGACTTCAATGCCGATGACGTTATTTTCTCGGTGCTGCGTCAGAAAGACCCTAATCATCCGTATCACAAGGTGTCACAGGGCAACTACGAATACTTCAATGATGTCGGCCTGGATAAACTGATCCAGGAGGTGAAGAAGGTGGATGACACCCATGTCCAGTTTGTGCTGAGTGAACCAAATGCCGCGTTCCTTGCCGACTGGGGGATGGACTTCGCCTCGATCCTGTCCGCGGAATATGCCGACGCGATGATGAAGAAAGGCACCCCGGAGAATGTCGATACCTGGCCGATCGGTACCGGGCCTTACGTGCTTCAGCAGTATAAAACCGACTCGCTGATCCGTTATCTGGCTAACCCGAACTACTGGGATGGCGCGGTGCCAACCAAACATCTGATCTTCTCCATCACGCCTAACGTCGAAACCCGTCTGGCGAAGCTGCAGACCAACGAGTGCCAGATCATTCCTGCGCCATCGCCGGTGCAGTTTGATGTGATCAAGAAGAATAAAGATCTGACCCTGCACTCGGTGGATGCGCTGAACGTTGGCTATCTGGCGTTTAACACCGAGAAAAAACCGTTTGATAACGTACTGGTGCGCCAGGCGCTGAACTACGCCACCGACAAAAACGCCATTATCAATGCGGTATTCCTCGGTTCCGGTACGGTCGCGAAATCGCCGATCCCGCCGAATATGATGGGCTTTAATAAAGATTTAAAAGACTACGGTTACGATCCTGAAAAAGCGAAAGCGCTGCTGAAACAGGCCGGGCTGGAGCAGGGGGCGGAAGTGACGCTCTGGTCAATGCCGGTGCAACGTCCGTACAACCCGAACTCACGCCGCATTGCCGAGATGATCCAGAACGACTGGGCGAAGGTGGGCATTAAAGCGAAAATCGTTTCGTATGAATGGGGCGAATATCTCTCCGGGATGCGTAAAGGCGAGCACGACAGCGCGCTGTTTGGCTGGATGTCGGATAACGGCGACCCGGATAACTTTGCCGATGTGCTGCTGGGCTGCGACAGTATTAAAACCGGCTCCAATGCCGCACGCTGGTGCGACAAGGGCTATGATGACCTGGTGAAAAAAGCGAAGCTCACCAGCGATCCGGCAGACCGTGCGAAGCTTTACAGCCAGGCACAGGAGATCTTCTACCAGCAGGCCCCGTGGATTGCGCTGGCTAACGGCAAAACCTTCTATGCTACCCGCAGCAACGTCAGCGGATATAGCGTGAGCCTGATGGGAAGCGATTTCTCGAAGGCGAAATTAAACTGAGTGGAGTGCGGATTTAACCCTTCACTCTGACCCTCTTCCCCTCGGGGAGAGGGCATAAATCCCAGGCCCGGCCAGCGTAACCCGCCGGGCCAACAACTAAGGAGTGACAATGTCACATTTAGAGGACGTCATTGCCCGCGTGGATGCGGCGGTAGCCGAAAGCGTGATCGTGCATATGAACGAACTGCTGATCGAATTAAGCGAAGACAACGAACTCAGCCGTGAAGATCGCTATGTTCAGCAGCAACGTCTGCGCACGACCATCGCCCATCACGGCAAACACTATAAAGAGGAGCAGGAAGCCCGCCAGGAGAGCCTGACCAAAGGCGGGGTGATCCTCTGACGTCAGAACTGGCGCCGTGCAACTAGCCAGGCGCCAATCACCAGCAATACTGCGCCACACACCGGGCCAATCAGCGCCCTCAGTGGCACGCCCTGGCTGCGCACCACGTCCATCACCAGGCCACCAATCAACTGGCTGGCAACCAGCACCGCAATGGTCGTGGCCGCCCCGACATACTGATACCCGCTGATGCTGGCAAAAACGAAAAACGATCCCAGCAGGCCGGGAATTAAGGTCCACCAGCGCACCGTATGCACCAGCTCGCTGAACCCGGCAACACCGTTTTTAATCAGCAGGATCGACACAAAGAGCACAATCCCCACCAGCGAGTTGAGCAGCATGGCAATAAGAATGGTGCTTGAGGTCTGGGTGATGCGCACCATCAGGGTATTCTGCACCACCAGGCCAATGCCTGCCGCCACCAGAAACACCAGCGTCAGGGACTGATTCATCCGATGGCGTCCGGGTCGGTGCGATCGTCCAGCTGCAGCTGCATAAAGGTCAGGTCGAGCCAGCGGCCAAACTTGGCGCCCACCTGCGGCATCTGGCCGGTGGTCACAAACCCCAGGGTCTCATGCAGATGAATGGAGGCGCTATTCTGCGCTTCAATGCCCGCCACCATCACGTGTTTGCCGATGCGACGCGCTTCCGCGATCAAGGCCTTCATCAGCGCACGGCCAATGCCTTTGCCCTGATGACCGGGGTGAACGTATACCGAGTGCTCAACGGTATGACGGAAGCCATCAAATGCGCGCCAGTCACCGAATGAGGCATAGCCCGTCACCACCTCGTTCTCCACGCTCACCAGCACCGGATAGCCGGCCAGCTGACGCGCTTCAAACCATGCAATACGGTTATCGGTATCGACCGTGGCATCGTTCCAGATCGCGGCGGTGTGCAGAACCGCATGGTTGTAGATTTCACCGATGGCGGCGCAATCCTCTTTGCAGGCGTGACGAATAATCATGGAGATCCTCTGGGTGGGTGTGTTCACTATAGTGGTACATAACGTCACAATATTACACAGGTTGGCTGACTTATCGCTACGCTATAAGTCATATCTTTTTGTTATGAAAAAAGCACCTTGTAATCCATTACTTACACTATAGTATTACGCGATGAATACTATGCCAGACAATATCAATGAACGGATCAGCGCCCGCATCCGACTGGAACGCGAATCCCGCGGCTGGTCGCTGAGCGAGCTGGCGGAACGCGCCGGTGTCTCGCGGGCGATGATCCATAAAATTGAACGCTCAGGGAGCAGCCCGACGGCCACGATGCTGGCCCGGCTCTCCGGCGCGTTTGGCATCAGCATGTCTACGCTTATTGCCCGTGCGGAACTGCAGGAAGGTAAGCTGTTGCGTTTTGCCAACCAACCGGTCTGGCGCGACCCGCAAACGCACTATCTGCGGCGTCACGTCTCACCGCGCAGCGATCTCCCTATCGACCTGGTGCAGGTTGAACTTCCCGCTGGCAGCGATGTGCCCATGCCTGCCTCTTCTTATGCCCTTGCACGTCAGCTGATCTGGCTGCAGTCGGGCGGACTGGTCTTTCAGGAAGGCGATACCCGCCACGAAATGCGTGCCGGGGACTGCCTGGAACTGGGGCCGCCGAACGATTGCCGTTTTATCAATGAAAGCCCTGAACCCTGCGTGTATCTGGTCGTGCGGCTCAATCAATCCGGCTCATAATGCAAAGGCAGGCAGAGGGATCTACAGCTAGTCTCTAAGGACATTTGTGTAAAATGGAGTGAGTTATGAGTCAGCCTTCTGTATCAAACCGTCGTTGGGTTCTCGCCTCGCGTCCACAGGGCGCGCCGGTTGCCGACAATTTCCGTCTGGAAGAACAACCTGTGCCTGCGCTTGCTGACGGGCAGATCCTGCTTCGTACCATCTGGTTGTCGCTGGACCCTTATATGCGTGGCCGCATGAGCGATGCGCCGTCCTACTCGCCACCGGTTGAGATTGGTGCGGTGATGGTGGGCGGCACGGTCAGCCGCGTCGAGCAGTCGAACCACCCGGACTACAACGCCGGTGAATGGGTGCTCGGCTACAGCGGCTGGCAGGAGTATGACGTCTCCGACGGCAGCGGGTTGGTCAAGCTGGGTGATAACCCGCAGCACCCCTCCTGGGCGTTAGGCGTGCTGGGCATGCCGGGCTTCACCGCCTACATGGGGCTGCTGGATATTGGCCAGCCAAAAGAGGGCGAAACGCTGGTGGTGGCTGCCGCGACCGGTCCGGTGGGCGCAACCGTCGGGCAGATTGGCAAGCTGAAAGGCTGCCGGGTCGTGGGTGTAGCCGGTGGGGCAGAGAAATGCCGCCACGCAACCGAGGTGCTGGGCTTTGACCAGTGTATCGACCACCATGCCGACGATTTCGCCGACCAGCTGGCGCAGGCCTGCCCGGACGGGATCGACGTCTATTACGAAAACGTCGGCGGGAAGGTGTTCGACGCCGTGCTGCCGCTGTTAAACACCGGCGCGCGCGTTCCGGTGTGCGGTCTGGTGAGTGGATATAACGCGACCGATTTGCCGGATGGCCCGGACAGACTGCCCTTGCTGATGGGGACGATACTGAAAAAACGTATTTGTATGCAGGGCTTTATCATCAACCAGGACTATGGACATCGCATTGAAGAGTTCCAAAAGGAGATGGGCCGCTGGGTTAACGAAGGCAAAATCCACTATCGTGAGCAAGTGGTTGATGGGCTTGACAATGCACCAGAATCGCTAATCGGCCTGCTGGAAGGTAAGAATTTTGGCAAAGTCGTGATACGCGTCGCGAAGGATAACGAATAGTACTTGTAAGGGCGGGTAAAACCGCCCTTAAGGGCTATGCAAAAATCCGAATAACGTCTTTAATAATACATGTCTACAATAACTCATCCGCAAAAAAGACGGATGAGATACCTAAAGAAATTTATTAATTTTAGTTCTGTTTTTATGCGGTCAAGAATACCAGGCATGCAGATACAGGATATATCATCACGCGTCGCTTCACGCCTTTTGCCCATTGGGAAAAGGCGTTTTGCATCTGTTACAGGAATTGAACATGCTTGATTTGGATAATATAGAAAAAGCGCAGCGCATGAGTCTGACGACTCAGGTTGAAGTGGCGCTTAAAGGGGCGTTAATTGCCGGTTCACTCAGGCCAGGGTCACGTCTTGTGACGAAAGAGATTGCCGATAAATTAGGCACCAGTATCACTCCGGTTCGTGAAGCATTACTGCGGTTGGTCTCCGCAGGCGTCTTACACGCTGCACCGGCTCAGGCTTTTCTGGTGCCAGAAGTGACTCAGGTGGGGTATGACGAAGTCAACAGGATCCGTCGGGAGCTGGAGATGATGGCGGTTGCCGCAGCCTGCGAACGCATGACGGACAGCAAGCTTGATGAGCTTCGTAAACTCAGTGAGGCGTTTCACGACGCCATGAGCAGCAACGATGTGGAGAAATCCCTGGAGGCAAACCGTATCTTCCGCTTTACCCTGTACAAGCAGGCAGAAATGCCTACTCTGTGCGCGCTGATCGAACAGCTGTGGATGCGGATCGGCCCCTGCTTTAATTATTTTCACGATCAGGACATCGACCTGCCCGCTGCCAGCTATCGCTACGATGAATTACTCGACGCGCTGGAAAAACGTGATGTGGAACGGTGCCGCGCGGCTGTCGCCGACGTCGTGGACAAAGCGAACAACCTGATCATGCAGCAATATTTAGCGTAATACGCAACCGTCCGCGAAACGCTCTTTTTTAATATTACCGCTTCGCTTGTTTATTCCCGGCAGACGATCGCCTGCCGGGAAAATTAATTACTCAAAGCGGTAAGATATTGCCAAACCGACGCCATAATTACGTCCTGGCGCTGGCTCGTAATAACGTCCGTTAGACTCATTAACGATGACTGAACCGATATATTCTTTATCGAACAGATTATCCACGCGGCCAAAGACGTCCATTCCCCAGTTACCCACATTCAGCTTATAACCGGTGTTCAGCCCTACGACGGTATAAGAGGGCGCTTTGGCGGTGTTTTCGTCATCGGCCTCGATATCGCTCATATAACGCACATCCGATCCGGCATACCAGCCCTCTTCAGGCTGCCAGCCAAAGGAAGCATAGCCCATATTGCGCGCAATGCCTGGCATCCGGTTGCCCTCACAGTCTGCAGCACCGCACACGTTGCTGCGGTAGGTCGCATCCAGCCAGGTCCAGGCCATTTTCAGCTTCCAGTTTTCGGCAAACTGCTGGTCAAGAGAGAGTTCCATCCCCTGGCGACGGGTTTTACCGGCGTTTTTGTAGCTGGTGCGCCCGCCTGAGCTGGCGTCGACAACGATCTCATCGTCAGTATCGGTGCGGAACAGCGCCGCAGTGAACAGGCCATTGCCGATCCGCGTTTTGCTTCCCACCTCATAGGTATTGTTGGTGGAGGGCTTCAGGCCGAAGTTCAGGCCGCTCTGGTTGTCGGAACGGTAGGAGAGTTCGTTGATGGTCGGGGTTTCAAAACCGCGGCCAGCAGCGGCATAGACGTTCCAGGCATCGGTGACGCGATATTTCAGCGCGCCTGCCGGGAGCCACTTGTGGTAGCTGGCCTCACCGCTGTCATCCCCGTTGGCTCCTTGCACATAGTGATCGTTTGAGTCGAACCACACGGAGCTGTAGCGTATGCCCGCGTCGAGGGAGAGCTTTTGCGTCAGCTGCCAGTTCGTTTGCAGGTAGGGATCGACGTTCCACATGAGGTTGCGCTCATCGCGGCGTTTCGCCCCTTTGACGCCATAGTCCGGCGCGCCGTTGTTCATCACGAAGTTTTCATACCCGCGACGATTTTCGCTCAGGTTTTCGTAGTTCAGGCCGGTGGTGAACGTCATCGGCACCAGCAACTCCCCACGGTGGGTCCAGCGGGTGTCGATCCCCTGATAGTGGCGCTGCATGTCGATCACGCCCCCAGCGTGGGTGGGGCGCAGCTGCGGCTGGTAGGGGATGGACTGGTACTGGGTCATCTCACGTTCGCCCGCGTAGGCCATCACGCTGAGGTCGTCCTGCGCGCTCAACTGACGCTCATAGCGCAGGCCCGCCTGGGTCTGCTTGATAGTTTTGCGGGTGTTGTACTGATCCCCGCGCGGGGACTGGCGTGGGTTATCCCGCCACTCCTGATAGTCCAGTCCGCCGGGATCGTTGGCTTTCATATCGACGCTGTTAAAGATCAGGCTCAGCTTGCTGGCGTCGTCGATGCGCACGCCCAGTTTGGCATTGGCGAGATTTTTACGCGCTCCGCTGTGATCGCGATAGCCGTGGGTGGTGAAGCGGGTGGTGGAGACGGTGTAGTCCACATCCCCGGGCTGGGTGCCGTCGCCCATCGCGCCGGTGGCCTTCATGCCGTAGCGCCAGCTACCGTAACTGCCGTAATAGCTGCTGGCCTCCACGGTGGTGGGCTGACGTCCGGTTTCGGTGGTCATATTAATCACGCCGCCCGAGGCGTTGCCGTACAGAGCGGAAAACGGCCCGCGCAGGACTTCCACGCTTTCGATGCTGTTGAGATCGATATTCGAGGTTTGCCCCTGACCGTCCGGCATGGTGGCCGGAATACCGTCCACATAAAGACGAATGCCGCGCACCCCGAAGGTGGAGCGGGCGCCGAAACCGCGGGTGGAGAGCTGGAGATCCTGAGCGTAGTTCTGGCGGTTCTGGATCTGTAGTCCTGGCACGCTGCCGAGTGATTCGGAGAGGTTAATACGCGGGGTGGCCTGGCGTATATCATCGCCATTCACCACGCTCACCGCAGCAGGGGTATCCAGCTCAGAGAGCGTTTGCGGCGACGCGCTGACGATCATGGTTTGCTCTTCTGCCGCCATAGCGGCGACGGGAGAAAAAATAACGGGAACCAACAACAGAGGAAGTGAAACCTTACGGGCAGAAATGATTTTCATGAATACAACCGGTTAAGGAAAGAACGAACCAAATGGAACATGTGCCTGTATGGTAAATCTTTTGTAAATATATTGAAAACCATAACAGCACATAGCGTTAAGCAAAGTGTAGGTTAAATCAGCGGATAGGCCTGTGACGATCAAGAATTACTCCACATTGCGATAAATAATGATTACTATTCTCATCCATAATCAGGCGAAGCGATGACTTTGTCGGCCGGAAGCGATGTCAGCGATACCATTTACGTTAAAAGGGAGTTGTTATGAATTTACGTCACCTGTGCTCGCCGCGTCTGCGTGGCTCACTGTTATTAGGTTCGCTGCTGATTGCCGGGACCTTTAATGTTCATGCCGCCGAAGAGATGCTGCGTAAAGCGGTTGGTAAAGGCGCGTATGAGATGGCCGTCAGCCAGCAGGAGAACGCGCTGTGGGTCGCCACCACGCAGAGCCGCAAAACCGACAAGGGTGGGGTGGTTTACCGTCTCGATCCGCTGACGCTGGAAGTGACACAGGCCATTCATAGCGATCTGAAACCTTTTGGCGCGACAATCAACAACGCCACCCAGACGCTGTGGTTTGGTAACACCACCAACAGTGCCGTGACGGCGATTGACGCGAAAACCGGTGACGTGAAGGGCCGTCTGGTGCTCGACGAGCGTAAGCGCAGCGAAACCGTTAAACCGCTGCAGCCGCGTGAGCTGGTGGCAGATGACACCACCAATACCGTCTATATCACCGGCATCGGTAAAGAGAGCGTGATCTGGGCAGTGGACGGCGAAACGCTGAAGCTGAAAGAGACCATTACCGGCACCGGCAAGTTCAGCACCGGCCTGGCGCTGGATGCGCAGGCTAAGCGCCTGTACACCACCAACGGTGACGGCGAGCTGCTAACCATCGACACCGCGACCCACAAAATCATCGCGCGCAAAAAACTGCAGGACGACGGGAAAGAGCACTTCTACCTGAACCTGAGCCTCGACGTGAAAGGCCAGCGCGCCTTCATTACCGACTCTAAGCAGCCGGAAGTGCTGGTGATCTCCCTGAAAGACGGCAGCGTCATCAGCAAAGTGTCCGCCCCGGAATCCCTGGCGGTACTGTTTAACCCGGCTCGCGATGAAGCCTACGTGACCCACCGTGAAGCGGGCAAGGTGAGCGTGATTGATGCAAAAACCTACAAGGTGACCAAAACCCTCGACACCCCGACCTTCCCGAACAGCCTGGCGCTCTCCGCCGACGGTAAAACCCTGTTCGTTACGGTGAAGCAGAAGTCTTCCCGCCAGCAGGAAGCCACCCAGCCGGATGACGTGATCCGTATCGCGCTGTAAGGCCTGTTTTCCCTCTCCCGTTGGGAGAGGGATCCCCCCAAAAAATTGGCACGATCGGCTGCCTCTCCTGATACTGGCACGGTCGGCTGCCTCTCCTGATATTGGCACGGTCGGCTGCCTTTCCTGATACTGGCACAGTCGGCTCTCTCTCCTGATACTGGCACAGTCGGCTGCCTCTCCTGATATTGGCACGGTCGGCTGCCTCTCCTGATACTGGCACAGTCGGCTCCCTCTCCTGATATTGGCACGGTCAGCTCCCTCTCCCCTATGGGGAGAGGGTTGGGGTGAGGGGAACATGCAGCTCAGGTGGCGGTTCCGTTCACCTTAGGTTCTGCACTTCTCTGCCAGCCGCGTCACCCGTGAACGTGTGAAGGGGGCTCGCCGCCGCCCCCTTCACAATCCCGGCTCCCGGCAAAGAAAATCGCCGCTTCGCGGTGCACTCAGCTTATTCCTCCAGGCTTTCGGGTCGGGCACCAGCCTGCATCCCTGCAGGCTATGCCCTCTCGGCGCGTCCCTGCGCCTCGCCCCGGCCTTACGGAAACGCTTCGTCGATTTTCAGCCGGACAGGGGAGTCGCTGTAAGTCTTTTAAAATACTGTGATTATTTTATTGCTTTGAGGGCAGTAAAATTACTGGGGATCTTTCAGCCCGGTGGGTTAGTGAGAGAGCCAGAACCGCCTGCCGCCGGGCCAAGAGTGCCGATATACACTCATGTTATTGCGAACGCTGGCACAGGCCGCTTGCCAGCTCCGTGAACACTGCAATGATCGCCGGTAGCGCCTTCTGCGGGTCCGGGCTGGCTGCTATCCAAAGCGCGGCATTCATGGCGGCGCTGTTTAGCATATAAGCCGCGGCGTCAGCGTCCACGGTTTTGATCACGCCGCGTTCGAGCAGTTGGGTAAGGGTCTGGCGGGTGGATTCAAGGCAGCTCAACTGCCCCGGCCATTGAGCGGGATCGCCCAGAAACGCCGGACCATCAAGCAGAACGATTCGTCGCACTTCAGGGTCGAGCGCCATTTTGATATAGGCGACGCCTTCCGCTAACAGTTTCTCCCAGTCATCTCCCGCATCAACGGCCTCAGCCTTCGCCTGTTGCGCCATTTCGCCGTCCATCTGGGCCACAACGGCGGCGAGAAGTCCCTTTTTATCGCCAAAATTATGGTAGAGCGCCCCGCGGGTAAGGCCCACGCTGGCGGTGAGTTCATCCATGGATGCCGCGGCAAAGCCCTTCTCGGCAAAGGCTTTTCGCGCTGCCATAAGCAGTTTTGCGCGGTTCTCTTCCATCGTTTCGCTGCGGCGTTTAACAACCATAGGTTCTCCATCTTCATTTGACATACGCGGCGTATGTGTGATTAATTTGACATACGCCGCGTATATTAAGGCATTCGTACGCGCTGCGCTTTACGTTTTTCACCCATTGATAATGTACAGGATACCTTATGATCCAGCGCGAACCGGTTTTCCCCGCCAACCGACATGCTCTTTATGAAGAACACGGTTATTCTGCCGCCATTCGTTCCGGCGATTTACTGTTTGTGTCCGGCCAGGTGGGCAGCCGCGCCGATGGCACGCCGGAGCCGGACTTTGCCGCTCAGGTGCAACTTGCGTTCGATAACCTGAAAGCGACGCTGGCCGCGGCGGGGTGTACGTTTGATGATCTGATCGATGTCACCACCTTCCATACCGATCCGCAAAATCAGTTTGCAACCATCATGCAGGTCAAACAGGCCATTTTTCCCCATCCGCCATACCCGAACTGGACAGCCGTGGGCGTAACCTGGCTGGCTGGATTTGATTTCGAAATTAAGGTGATTGCCCGGGTTCCTGCGCAGGCCCGTTAGGGCCGGGCAAGCGCAGCGCCGCCGGGAAAAGGGGGGAGCACATATAAAAAACGGTCACCTGAGTGACCGTTTTGTTTTTTATCTGGACGTCTCTTCTACCAGCGGACTGTCCCGATTTTCATCGTCCGGGTGTTTCGGCGCGGTGCTGTGGATCTCATGCACGCGCTTACGCACGCCAAACCAGCCAGCCACCAGCAGGACGGCCAGCAGAGGGATAGTGGCGATGGTATAGGTGCCGTTCGGGTAGTCGAACGCCATCAGAACCAGGACGCTGAACAGGAACAGCAGGGTCAGCCAGGAGGTTACCGGTGCGCCCGGCATTTTGAAGCTCACTTCCGCCGCGGTGCCTGCTTTAATCGCTTTGCGCAGACGCATCTGGCACACCACGATAAAGGCCCAGGAGGCGATGATGCCCAGTGCCGCCACGTTCAGTACGATCTCAAATACCTGCGATGGCACCAGATAGTTCAGGAACACGCCAAAGACGTAGACCACCAGGGTCGCCAGAATGCCCGCATACGGTACCTGCTGCTTGCTCATCTTCGACATAAACTTCGGCGCAGAGCCGCCCATCGACATGGAGCGCAGGATACGGCCAGTGGAGTACAGGCCGGAGTTCAGGCTGGAGAGCGCCGCGGTCAGGACCACGATGTTCATGATGCTGCCTACGTAAGGCACGCCGAGCTTCGAGAAGAAGGTGACGAACGGACTTTGTCCCGCCTGATAGGCGTTCCACGGCAGGAGCAGTACCAGCAGCACAACGGAGCCGACATAGAACAGGCCGATACGCCAGATCACGCTGTTGATCGCTTTTGGCACCATGTTCTCTGGATCTTTACATTCGCCCGCCGCGGTACCCACCAGCTCAATAGAGGCAAAGGCGAACACCACGCCCTGGACCAGTACCAGCGCTGGCAACAGGCCGTGCGGGAAGAAACCGCCGTTATCGGTGATCAGGTGGAAGCCGGTCATGTTGCCGTCCAGCGGCTTGCCGCTGCCGAGGAACACCGTACCGACGACCAGGAAGATGACAATCGCCAGCACTTTAACCAGCGCAAACCAGAACTCCATCTCGGCGAACCACTTCACGCCGATCATGTTCATGGTGCCGACAATCGCCAGCGCGCCGAGGGCAAACACCCACTGCGGCACATCACCAAACGCGCCCCAGTAGTGCATGTACAGCGCTACTGCGGTGATATCCACGATCCCGGTCATCGCCCAGTTAACGAAGTACATCCAGCCCGCAACATAGGCCGCTTTTTCACCGAGGAACTCACGGGCGTAAGAGACGAAGCTGCCGCTGGAGGGACGGTGTAACACCAGTTCGCCCAGGGCACGCAGGATAAAGAAGGAGAAGATACCGCACACCAGATAGACCAGTGCGAGGGCCGGGCCAGCCATCTGCAGACGGGCGCCTGCACCTAAAAACAGCCCCGTACCGATAGCGCCGCCGATGGCGATCATCTGCACCTGACGGTTGCCCATCGCCTTGTGATAGCCCTCTTCGTGGGCGTTCAGCCAGCGACGTTTCGCAGCGTGATGATCGGCTGCGCTTTTATTGCTTGTTTTCATTGAGTTACCTGTTTACCTGTCAAAATCACTCTCATGATGTCCGTACCCGGCGGTCGCAATACAAACGATTGCTCATGCGCGGAAATGTGCTGCCTTTCCAGTCATTCTGCGTATGGATAAGGCAAAACATGGCGAAGCATCCTACCTGCAATTAATAATCGACGCAAAAAATAACGGAGTGAAAGTGATATGTATCGAACTAAATTTTTCGCCCTCAGGATTTATGAATCTTGCTCATAACCACAAGCATTTGTCGGCTGTAGTACGCATAAATAAATGTGCCTACAGTAGAGACGATCAGACAACGACCCTTGAGGTGAAAAATGCAACAACGACAACTGGGTAAAAATGGCTTAACGGTTTCGGCGCTTGGCTTCGGCTGCATGGGGCTGAGCCACGGCTACGGTCCGGCCACGGATAAACAGCAGGCCATCGCCCTGATTCGTGCCGCGGTGGATAAAGGCGTGACTTTCTTTGATACCGCCGAGATCTATGGCCCGTATCTCAACGAAGATGTTGTGGGGGAAGCCCTGGCCCCGGTGCGTGATCAGGTGGTGATTGCAACCAAGTTCGGGTTTGATTGCGAACAGCCTGGCCAGGTGCTGAACAGCCGGCCAGAACATATCCGCGCGGCGGTGGAAGGCTCGTTAAAACGCCTCAAAACGGACGTTATCGATCTCTATTACCAGCATCGGGTCGATCCTGATGTGCCGATTGAAGAGGTGGCGGGCACCATTGCCGATCTGATTGCCGAAGGCAAAGTGAAGCACTTTGGCCTCTCGGAAGCCGGCGTGGAAACTATCCGCCGCGCCCATGCGATCTATCCGGTGAGCGCTTTGCAAAGTGAATACTCCCTGTGGTGGCGCGAGCCGGAGCAGGCTATTCTGCCGCTTCTGCAAGAGTTGAATATCGGCTTCGTGCCGTTCAGCCCGCTCGGGAAAGGTTTTTTGACCGGGACGATCAACGCTGGCACGACCTTTGATAGCAGCGATTTTCGTAACCAGGTGCCGCGCTTTAGCGAAACTGCGCGTCAGGCCAATCAGCAACTGGTAGAGGTGGTGCAGCAGCTGGCGGCAGAGCAGGGCGTGACGCCTGCGCAAGTCGCCCTCGCATGGCTGCTGGCGAAAGCACCGTGGATTGTGCCGATTCCCGGCACCACAAAATTGCACCGGCTGGAAGAGAACCTCGGCGCGGCAGGCGTGACGTTGTCACCGGAAGCGCTGAACCACATCAACCAGACGCTGGCCCGCATTGACGTGGTAGGCGATCGTTATCCGCAACATTTGCAGGCCAGGGTAGGGAAATAAACTACGTTTGACGTAACGCTTCGACCAGCAGGGAAAAGGCGGTGGTGTGCTGGCGGCGGCTGGGGTAGTAAAGACGGTAGCCGTCAAACGCCGGGCAGTAGGCTTCCAGCACCCGTACCAGTCGGCCCTGGCTGAGAGCGTCCTGCACCGTATCTTCCGGGACATAAGCCAGGCCCAGACCAGCCTCGGCAGCGCTCAGGCGCTGGGGCAGGTTATTCAGGGTTAACTGGCCGTCCACTCGCACGCGGATCTCTCGCCCCTCACGAGTGAACTCCCAGGCATACAGACCCCCGCGCGTTGGCAGACGCATATTAATGCAGCGGTGATCGGCCAGTTGCTCGGGGGTTTGCGGCTCCCCGTGCCGGGCAAAATAGCCTGGGGAGCCGACAACGGCCATCCGCATGTCCGGGGCAATCCGCACCGCTATCATATCCTTCGCCACCTGTTCGCCCAGGCGCACCCCGGCATCGAAACGCCCGTCGACAATGTCCGTCAGGCTGTTATCCACCGTCACTTCCACATTGATATCCGGGTACTGAAGCATAAAGGGTTTCAACACCGGCCACAGCACTGCAGTCATGGCGTGCTCTCCGGCAGTAATACGGATATTGCCTGCCGGTTTGTCGCGCATGTCGCGCAGGGCGGTCAGCTCCTGTTCAATCTCCAGCAGGTGTGGGCTGAGGCGCGTAAACAGCTGTTCGCCCGCTTCGGTGGGCACCACGCTGCGGGTGGTCCGGGTCAACAGGCGCATATCCAGACGAGCTTCAAGATTTCGCATGGCGTGGCTGAGGGCTGACTGCGACACGCCCAGTTGGGCTGCTGCGCGGGTGAAACTGCGCTCCCTGGCGACCACCATAAAGGACAGCAGGTCGTTAAAATTATCTTTAAGCATCACGGCGCTCCCGATATATGAATCTGGCTCATGGTTCCTTTCTGATTATGCAGTCTAATCCTCGCCCCGGTCTTGAGCTACTGTTAAGCCCACAGCAAACGAGGAGGCAGCATGAAAATTATCCGCAGTGGTTCATTACCCTCAGTCCGTGGCCCCGAGGCCTGGTTTACCGGCACCGTGCGCATCGACGCGCCATTTCAGGCCACCGAGCCGGCGAAAGTGGGCGGGGCGACCGTTACCTTTGAGCCGGGGGCGCGTACCGCATGGCATACCCACCCGCTGGGACAAACGTTGATCGTCACCCAGGGGCGCGGCTGGCTGCAGGAGTGGGGCAAAGAGGCAGAAGTGCTCAATCAGGGCGATATCGCGTGGATCCCACCGGGCGTTAAACACTGGCACGGTGCCTGCGCGCAAACCGCGATGACCCACATCGCTATCGCGGAAGCGGTGGACGGCAGCCCGGTGGCGTGGCTGGAGAAGGTCACTGACGACCAGTATCCGCAGCCGTAAACCAGCGCTTTTTAAGCAGGTGGATCAGCGACACGTCTGTGGGGTGAACCACCGCATGCAGTGCCCGGGTATAGTCCAGCACCAGCCCGGGCGTCCAGGCCATGTTAGTAGCGCGCTTACGCAACTGCGCGGCTATCCACAACTCAGGGATAAACAACAGTCGCATAAAGCCGCCCCGGGAGCAGCGCTCTTTTAGCGCACCGTCCAGAGCGGCCTCCAGGGCATAGGCCACGCTGCTGGAACAGTTGCGCCAGGTCAGGTTGTAAGTTTCGGTTTGTCGGTATTGCGTCCAGAAGCTGTTCAGTGAGGCAGCATTGAAGGTGGAGAAGTGGATTTTGCGGTCGGACTCGCACCACATGTTGGCTTCAAAACGGTAATCCGGTTGATACTTGCCCGCCACCGTATTGGCTTCCACCGCCTTCAGCAGGTTGAAAAACTCCGACGGCGAACGGTCGATCTCTGCCGCCGGGTAGAGGCTGATATAGAGCGTCGGCGGGACTTCCAGCGCCGCATGGCCGGTGGATATCACCCCGTTGGCATCGACGGCAGCGATGTAGCGGTTGATCACCGGGCGCGGGAGCGTCTGTTGTTTAGCGGACCCTTCCGGGGTCCAGACATGGACGATCAGCTGATCCCCCGGCGTGCGCTGCACATCCTGCGGCAGGGCCTCACGGGGGCCGATCATCAGCGTCTGCGGGGCGAGAATATCGAACACCGAGCGGCCGTGGCGAATCTGGCGCATCCGCAGGGAGAGGATCACGGAATGCACCCCGCCGGTGAGCATCACCATACCGATAAACTGCGACACGGTGCCGTCATGTTCTGTCGGAAAAGGCAGGAACAGGAAAATGGCAAACAGGATTTGCAACACCCCGGACAGCAGGGCGCGACGCCAGTGGGTGAAGCGCACCACCACCGCAGAGGCGATGGTAAACAGGCCGGTAATGAAATACGCAATCCCAAACACGATGGCCAGCACCAGGGTACCGTCATGGCGACCCGATAAAATCAGAATGGCGATCAGCAGAAATACGCCGCCCTTAAAGTAAAAAATCCCCCGCTGAGTGCCTTTGGCCGCGGAGCCAAGCGCCAGCGACACCAGGCTGTCGAGCAGCAAAAACAGACCAAAAACGTGCAGGGGGAAGTGCAGCCCGCCCTGCAAACCATCAAGAAAAATGGCCAGCCCCAGCCCGCCCCAGAGCAACCCTGCCACCATAAAAAAGGGGGCCGCTTTGCGGACAAATGTCGCCCCGGCGAGTAAAAAAGCGATCTGCAGCATGGTTAACCTTCCTCCTGCGGCGCTGGGTGAAACAGGCTTCCCTTGTCTTCAGCCCAGAAGGCGACAATCACCGGGCGATCCTTGTCGGTCATCATCAGCATGTTTCGCTCTGTTAAGGTGATGGGCGAATGACCATCGATCGCCAGCGTAAAATGAAACGTCTCAGCGACAGGCTGGCCATTCGCGACCGCCTGCCAGCGCGCGGCCATCCGGGCCTGCTGTTGCGCATCGGGTAGGCACGCCAGCAGCGCGTCCCGGCTGGTCACAGCGGCTAATGCGGCAGCAAGGGAAGGGTCCGCATTGGGATCCCAGGCGAGGCGGCCCGTTTCGGGATCAAGGGAGTACGCCATCGTCCGGGTATGACCCATCGCGGTGCTCTGCGTTTTCTGGGCGCGAATAAACACCAGCAGCAGGGCGGCGGCGGAAAGATAAGACTGCGCCAGCAAAACCGACTCTTCCGCTGCCAGCCGGGCAAAATAGAAGGGGCCGGTTTCGCGCCAGGAGGCATAGAGCACCACCGCGCTAAAGAGAGTAAATGCCAGCGACGCCAGGCGATTACCGCAGATAACGGTGGCGGCCGTCAGCAGAACTAACGGCAGGCAGGCCAGGGCGTAGATCAGGGCGATGTTATCGCTGCGGTCAGGCACATCGCTGAAGATCCACAGGGTCGCCAGCAAGACGGCGAACACCAGACAAACGCCCGGTAACGACGTTTGCCGCACCTCTTTATTCGTCGGTGAAAGCAGGCCCATCAGCGGCGGGGTGACAAACAGTGTGCCAGTGACGTTGGCGCTCCAGGCGATCCACAGCCACTGCATTTGCCAGCTCCCGGCCAGCAGGGAGAGCCAGCCCACCCCTGCCAGTGCAGCCAGGGCGCTGATGACAATCGTGGAAATCACCCAGGTGACGATGTGGTGCAACCGATCGTAGCCGCGGGAAAACCGCTGCACGCACCAGGCGATGCCCAGGTGGCTGGTCAGGGAAAACAGCGCCAGCACCAGCGAGACGTGAAACGTATGGTGAAAGGTCAGCCCCAGCGCCAGGCGGGCGAGGAACAGGGTGAGAAACAGCGCGAGCCACTGTTTTTGCGCGGTGATCAGGAAGGCGGCGACGGCCACGCCCGACGGCAACCAGATAAAGGCCACCCGGCTCTCCGGGCCGTCAAGGTATAACGAGATCCAGCCCAGCAGATAATAGAGTGCGCCCCAGGCGAGTAACGAGACAGCTAAGGTCTTCTTATCTGCTTTCATCCAGGACTCCCGGCAGCGACTATCGCTTTAAAAAGATATGACCTTTTCGCCGGGTTAGCCATTTTTGCTGCGCCGTTAGCCGCCGAACACCGCAATCGCCTGTTGCAGGCGGGTGGTGCGCTGGGTCAGATGATTTGCCGCCTGGGTGACGTGCTCCACCATCCCGGCGTTGTTATGGGTCATCACCCCGATACGTGAAATCGACTCGTTAATCAGGGTCAGCGCCTGAGTCTGTTCCTGGGTTGCGTGGCCGATCTCCTTAATCAGAGACGACATATTCAGCACATTATCCATCATGGCGGTCAACTGGGTTTCGGTCTGCTCGACCATGTTTACCCCGGCGTTAACGCTGGCGACGTTTTTCTCGATAAGTGACGCGATCTCCTTTGCCGCAGAGGCAGAGTGTTGGGCCAGATTACGCACCTCGGCGGCGACCACGGCAAAACCGCGTCCAGCTTCTCCGGCACGGGCGGCTTCCACCGCGGCGTTCAGCGCCAGGATATTGGTCTGGAAGGCGATACGGTCGATCACGGCGATGATATCGACAATCTGGCCGTTATCCCGTGACACCGACTGCATCACGTCGATGGTTTGCTTCAACACCGCTTCGCCGCGGTACGCGCTGGCGCTGGTCTGGTCGGCCATCGTGATCGCCTCTTCCGCCGTCTGGGCGGTCTGTTTGACGGCGCTGGCAATTTCTTCCACCGCTGCGGCCGTCTGCTGCAGATCCCCGGAGGTCTCTTCCGAGCGGGTCTGCAGGGCATCACCTTCTTTGGCAACCTGCTGGCTAATCTCGCGGATGCCGCTGATTTGCGTCCCGACATCATCCACCAGCGAGTTGAGGTTTAAGCCAGACTGATTAACCAGTCGCATCATTAAGCCAATCTCATCGACCCGATCGAAATGGGTATAGTCAGTTTTGCGGCCCGAGACCACGCGCTGCATCTGTTTGACGATGGTTTTCACCGGGCGGCATATCTGAGCATTAATAAATAACGCCAGCAAAATAAACAGCAGCGCCAGGCCACCCGCTTGCATTACCCCGCCCGGAAGTAATAAAGGAAGCGCCAGGGCAATCAGGGCGGTAATACCAACGGAGTAATTAACCCGCTTCGCGGTGCTGAGTCGTTTGAATAGTGAAAGAAAAGAGAGTATGCCCCGGCGCACCAGCACGCCTTTATAAAAACGATGGCCTTTTATTTCGTTATTTCGCACCCGCTGATAAAGCGCCTCGCTGGCATCAATTTCGTGGCGTTCGGGAATATTACGCACCGAAATATAACCGGTGAGGGTATCATTCTGGTAGACCGGCGTAACGTTAGCCCGCACCCAGTAGTGATCGCCGTTGCGACGGCGATTTTTAACCAGCCCGGTCCAGCTCTCGCCCTGTTGCAGGGTATACCACATATCGCCAAAGGCTTCCGCGGGCATATCAGGATGGCGAATCACATTATGCGGTTCACAAATAAGGTGTTCTTCTTTATAACCACTGGCATCAATAAAGGCAGAGTTGGCGTAAGTAATATGACTCTGAATAGTGGTGGTCGACATTAGCGTCGATCCTTCGTTAAGCAAATACTCGTTTTGTGTAACGTGATTGTTACGCCTCATGAATAACTCCATGGTGATGTGTGAGTAAAAGAGAAGCCGCCCGAAAAAGAGTCAGGCAAGGTTAAGGTTTTATTTTTTAATATTACGGCGGGCGTATTCTCCACAATATTTTATGAATTAGAAAGCGTCGGAATTAACTATTTTTTCGTATTAACCCATAAATTTGTAATCAAATTGCAATGCACTGGGAGTAAAAAACAGGGCGGGCGGGAATTAATGCGACTTAAGGTAAATATTAAGGGAATAATGAATCCGTGGCAAAAACCAGACTGCCGAAATCGTGTTTCATTAACATTCATAAAACATTATGATTGTTGGCCCGGTTTTTCCGTCTCAGCAGGAAATGTGATGAAAATCAATATTGTTGGCACCAGCGGCAGCGGTAAGAGTACGCTGGCCCGCAGAATGGCCGCCGAACTGGCGCTCCCTTATATCGAAATGGACACCCTGTACTGGCTGCCCGACTGGCAGGGCACCCCGGATCACCTCCTGTTCGCCAGGCTCGAAACCCTGCTCAACGCCAGCCCTGGCTGGGTGCTGGACGGCAACTACAACCGCACCCGTCCGGTAAAATGGCGCAACGTCGATCTGGTGGTGTGGGTGGATTACGGCTTTGTCCGTACCCTGCGCCAGGCGGTGACGCGGGCGGCAAAACGCGCCTGGACCCATCAGGAGCTGTGGCCCGGCACCGGCAACCGGGAAAGTTTTCGCCGCTCCTTTTTCAGCCGCGAGTCGATCCTGCTGTGGACGATGAAAACCTGGCGCAGCAATCGCGCACGTTATGAAGCGGACATGCAAAACCCCGCCTTTGCCCATATTCGCTTCGTGCGTATCACCTCCCGTCATCAGGCTGACGCGCTGATCGCAGAGCTTCGTGGCTCACGCTAACCTGGCGCCTTATATCTGAAATCCGGCAAACCAAATGTAAATTAATTGTTTCTCAGCGGTGAAATCGCCCCTTAATAATGGCGACATGTTTAGTCAAACGAGATTGCAACATGTCATGGCGAATCAGCATCCTGGATAAAAGTCCTGTCGCAGAAAACGAAACGGCCGCCGATGCGTTAGCACGCACGCTGAGCCTGGCGCAGCAGGCAGAAACCCTGGGTTATCACCGTTTCTGGATTGCCGAACACCACAACACCCCGCAACTGGCCAGTCCGTCGCCCGAACTGCTGATCGCCTGGATCCTCGGGCAGACCAAACGCATTCGCGTCGGCTCCGGCGGGGTAATGCTGCAACACTACAGCCCCTACAAAGTCGCCGAAAACTTCAACCTGCTGGCGGCCATCGCCCCCGGTCGTGTGGATCTGGGCGTCGGCAAAGCGCCGGGGGGTCTGCCGCTTTCAACCCGGGCGCTTCAAATCGGCCTCAGCCAGCAGGAGAAGGGTGATTTTGCCGCCCAACTGGCGCAGCTGAAGGGCTGGATCACCCCGGGTTCACCAGATGAGGACGTTCGCGCCACGCCGTTACCGCAGGTGGCGGCGGCTGGCTTCCTGCTGGGTGCCAGCGCGGAGAGCGCGCGTCTTGCCGCCAGCCTCGACTGGGACTTTGTATTCGCCGCCCATCTGAATGGCGATCCTGAACTGCTGCGGGACGTGATCGGCACCTGGCGCGAGCATAGCCTCAGAGAGGTGATTGTCGCGGTGCAGGCTATCGTCGCCCCGACCCAGGCGCAGGCCGAGGCACTGGCGAAATCTGTCGAAGTGTGGGGCGTAGAGCTGACCAACGGCCAGCGCGTGACCGTCGCCAGCGAAGAGCAGGCTTACGCCTTTGCCCGTCAGGCAGGCAGCGAGCCGCTACGCATCGCCCGTCGCGCCCAGTCTCTGCTGGTGGGCACCGCGGAGTCGGTGCTCGGGCAACTGGAGGCGCTGCATCAGCAGTGGGGCATCGATGAGTTCATCATTGATACCCCAGTGGCTGACGGGGCTGCCCGGGTGCAATCTCTGCGCCTGCTGGCCCAGGCCCGGGAATCACGGGAGGTGGCGGTATGAGCCTTGAACAACAGCTGATCGCCTGGCGTCGCGAGCTGCACCAGAACCCGGAACTCTCGGGCGAAGAGGTGCAGACCACCGCCCGCCTGCGTCAGTGGCTGGGGGAGGCCGGGATCACCGTCCTGCCTTATGACCTGGCAACCGGCGTGGTTGCGGAAGTGGGCAAGGGCGAAAAACAGATTGCCCTGCGCGCCGATATCGACGCCCTGCCGATTGAGGAGCGCAGCGGCGTGGCCTTTACCTCTCAACGTCCAGGCGTGATGCATGCCTGCGGCCATGACATCCATACCAGTGTGATCCTCGGCGCGGCCTTAACGCTGAAAGCGCGGGAGGCCTCGCTTAATGGTCGGGTGCGGATCCTGTTCCAGCCTGCCGAGGAAAACTTCGGCGGCGCTAAAAGCCTGGTGCGCGCTGGGGCTTTGCGGGACGTTAGCGCCATCTTCGGCATGCATAACGAACCCGGTCTGCCGGTGGGCAGTTTCGCCACACGCGGCGGCCCCTTTTACGCCAACGTCGATCGCTTCGTGTTCCGCATTACCGGCAAAGGGGCGCATGCTGCCCGTCCCCATGAAGGTAATGACGCCATTCTGCTCGCCAGCCAGCTGGTGACCGCCCTGCAAAGTGTTGCCAGCCGCAACGTCAACACCCTCGACTCGGTGGTGCTGAGCGTGACGCGCATTACCGGCGGCAATACCTGGAACGTGTTGCCTGAGAGCGTCGAGCTGGAGGGCACCTTGCGCACCCATCGCACGGAGGTGCAGCAAAACGTGAAGGCCCGGGTGGCCGAAATCGCCGCCGGGTTTGCCAGCGCCTTCAACGCGCAAATTGATATCACCTGGTATGCCGGACCCACTGCGCTGGTCAACGACGCCAACTGGGCGGAATTTGCCACCTCGGTGGCCAACGAGAGCGGCTATGAAACCCGGCAGGCCGAGCTGCACATGGGTGGGGAGGATTTCGCCGTCTATTTGCAGCAGATCCCCGGGGCCTTCGTCAGCATCGGCAGCGCCAGCCAGTATGGTTTGCATCATCCGGCCTTTAACCCGGACGAGGCATTAATTGCACCCGCCGCGCGCTATTTCGCCCGACTTGCGGAAAAAGCACTGAATCAACTTTAAGGGTAAGGAGTGAATATGTCCGCAACACGACAGCTGCGACTGGGCACAATATTGCATGGCGCCTCCGGGAACATGTCGGCCTGGCGTCATCCGGCGGCACCTGCCGATGCCAGCATCAATTTCAATTTTGTTAAAGAGACGGCCCTGAAGGCCGAAGCGGGGAAGCTCGACTTTATCTTTGTCGCCGATGGTCTCTACATCAACGAAAAGTCGATCCCGCATTTTCTCAACCGCTTTGAGCCGCTGACCGTGCTGTCGGCGCTGGCGACCGTCACCTCACGGCTGGGGCTGGTGGGGACGCTGTCCACCTCTTACAGCGAGCCGTTTACCGTGGCGCGCCAGTTTGCCAGCCTCGATCACCTGAGCAATGGCCGGGCAGGCTGGAACGTGGTGACCTCGCCGCTGGAAGGGTCGGCAAAGAACTTCTCCCGCGACACGCACCCGGAGCACGCCCTGCGTTACCGCATCGCCGATGAATATCTCGACGTGGTGAAAGGGCTGTGGGACTCCTGGGAGGGCGATGCCTTTGTGCGCAACAAAGAGACCGGGCAGTTCTTCGATCCGCAAAAGCTGCACACCCTCGATCATCACGGCGATTTCTTTAAGGTGGCCGGGCCGCTGAATATCGGCCGCACGCCGCAGGGCAGACCGATTGTCTTCCAGGCCGGTGCCTCGGACGACGGCAAAAAGCTGGCGGCAAAACATGCCGACGCCATCTTTACCCATCATGACACCTACGACGAAGCCCAGGCGTTCTGGCACGACGTGAAAAGCCAGTTGAAACAGCATGGGCGAAGCAATGATGAGCTGCATATATTCCAGGGGGTGAGCGTGATCGTCGGGAAGGACGCCGACGACGTGGAGCAGCAGTACCAGACCACCGCGGCGCTGGTCTCCATCAACGATGCCCTGAACTATCTCGGCCGCTATTTTGGGCACCACGACTTCAGCCAGTATCCGCTGGATGAACCCTTCCCGGACATTGGCGACCTGGGGAAAAACAGCTTCCGCAGCACCACCGATGAGATCAAGCGCAACGCCCGGGAGCGCAATTTAACCCTGCGCCAGGTGGCGCTGGAAGCCGCCTCGCCGCGCCCACGTTTTTCCGGCACTCCGGAACAGGTGGCGGACGGCCTTCAGCAGTGGTTTGAAGGCTATGCCGCAGATGGTTTCATCATCCAGGGCGGCACCCCGGATACCTTCCCGCGTTTCGTTGACCAGGTGGTACCGCTGTTGCAGGCGCGCGGTCTGTTCCGCACCGAATACCCCGGCACCACGCTGCGTGAGAGCCTGGGATTAGAGCAACCCGCCAATCAGTTCACACAACAATAAGAGAACCTGCCATGCAAAAATCATCGCTTATTCTGGCGCTCGCGCTGGCCTTTACCCCTGCCGTCTGGGCAGAGAACGTCAATATTAACGGCACCGGGGTCAGCCTTGAGGCTAACAAAACGCCGATCAACACCGCCAAAAACCCGCAGGCCATCGCCCAACTGCCCGCCAGCTTTAAGCCGGTGGTGCCGGGGAAATTCACCGTGGCGATTGCCGGGTTGAGCCAGCCGCCGCTGACGGTGTTTGCCGATGACAACAAAACCCTGATCGGCAGCGAGGCTGACATTGCCCGCCTGGTGGCGGATAGCCTCGGGCTGGAGCTGAACGTGGTGCCCACCTCCTGGGAGGACTGGCCGCTGGGGGTGACCTCCGGGAAATATGACGCGGCGATCAGCAACATCACCGTGACCAAAGAGCGTAAAGAGAAGTTCGATTTCGCCACCTACCGTAAGGATTCGCTGGGCTTCTACGTGAAATCCTCCAGCCCGATCAAGAAACTGGAGACGGCGGAAGACATCGCCGGGCTGCGCATTATCGTGGGTTCCGGCACCAACCAGGAGGCGATCCTGCTGGCGTGGGATGCGGAAAACCGGAAGAAGGGACTGAAGCCTTTCACCCCGATCTACACCAAAGACGATGCCGCCCAGACCCTGGCGCTACAGTCCGGTCGGGCTGACGCCTACTTTGGCCCGAACGTGATCGGGGCATGGAAAGCGGCCCTCAACGGCAAAACGAAGCTGGTGGGCAGCGTGGATGGCGGCTGGCCGAAAGCGGCGCACATCGCCGTGACCCTGAAAAAAGGCAGCGGCCTGGCGGAGCCGGTGCAGACCGCCCTCAATGGCGTAATCAAGAACGGCGACTACGACAAGGTGCTGAACCGCTGGGGGGAAGGCGTGGAGCGTATCCCGAGTTCCGAAGTTAACCCGGCTGGCCTTGGCGACTAAGGAGAACCTATGCGCGACTTTTTTCGTGATGTTTCGCCGGAAGACGCCGATCTTCAACCCATCATTAATGGGCTGTTCGGAGAGTACGCGGCGCGCTACGGCGACTATTTCTCTAAAGATGCGGAGGTCGAACTGACCGAGTGGTATCTGGCGCCACAGGGGCTGTTTATTGTGCTGGAGCGCGACGGAAAAATCATTGCCACCGGGGCCTATAAACCCTTCGATGCCCAGACCGCCGAGATCAAACGGATCTGGACTGACAAATCCCTGCGCCAGCAGGGGCTTGCCGCCCGGGTGGTACAGGAGCTGGAGCGCCGGGCGATACTGGCCGGATACAGCCAGATCTACCTCACCACCGGCTTTCGCCAGCCGGAGGCGGTGCGACTCTATCTGAGCCAGGGCTACACGGCCCAGTTCGACCTGACCCACGACCCGGAAGAGTACAGCCAGCCGCCGTTCGACGGACGGCTGCGCTTCACCAAAACGCTGGTACGTGAAACGTTCAGTAAATCGGCATGAGGAACGACCATGAACAACGTTGAAACCATCAAAGTGGTCCCGGCGCGCTACCCGCTGCGCACGGTGGGCGCGATCGTGGCGCTGTTTGTACTGGCGGTGGTGATCCAGTCAGTGGCCTTCAACCCCCGCTGGGAGTGGAGCGTGTTTGCGCGCTGGTTCTTCGACCCGGTGATCCTGGAAGGGGTGGGGCAGACGCTGCTGCTGACCCTGATTGGCACCGCGCTCAGCGTGGTGATCGGCGGCCTGTTAGCGCTGGCGCGGCTCTCGTCGTCCTGGCTGTTGAGCAGTCTCGCCTGGGGTTACATCTGGCTGTTCCGCTCCCTGCCGCTGATTGTGGTGCTGATCATCCTCTATAACTTCTCCTATCTGTACGACACTCTGTCCCTCGGCGTGCCGTTCACCGGCATTACCTGGGGCAGCTTTGAGACCATCAATGTGCTGGGGCAATTCTCCACCGCGGTCGTCGGGCTGACGCTGGTGCAGAGCGCCTATACGGCGGAGATCATTCGCGGCGGCTTCCTCGGGGTCGATCACGGCCAGTATGAAGCGGCAGCGGCCCTGGGGTTACCGGCTTCGCGTCGCACCCTGCGGATTATTTTGCCGCAGGCGCTGCGCACCATTCTGCCTGCCGGATTTAACGAAATCATCAGTCTCGCCAAGGGCACGGCGATGGTTTACGTCCTGGCGATGCCGGAGCTGTTCTACACCATCCAGATGATCTACAACCGCACCCAGGAGGTGATCCCGCTGCTGATGGTGGGGGCCGTCTGGTATCTGGTGATCACTACCGTCCTTTCCGCCATCCAACATCTGGTTGAGCGCGCCCTGGCCCGCAGCGAGCGCCGCTCGGCGGTGAACTCCACCCGCGCAACCCGCACCCGTTCCGTTACCACCCAAACCACACAGGAGCCTGTCCATGCAAGCCTCTCCTGAAGGACATATTTCGATAACCGGCGTCAGTAAGTTCTATGGTCGCCACAAAGCGCTGGATAACGTCTCGCTGGAGATCCCGCCCGGCTCGGTGACGGTGATCCTCGGCCCGTCCGGTTCCGGTAAATCCACGCTGCTGCGCACCATTAACCACCTGGAGCGGGTCGATGAAGGCTTTATCCAGATTGACGGGGATTACATTGGCTATCGGCGGGAGGGCAACACGCTGTACGAGCTGAAGGAGAATGCGATCCTCAAACAGCGGGTTAACGTCGGCTACGTGTTCCAGAACTTCAACCTGTTCCCGCACCTGACGGTGCTGGAGAACCTGATCGAAGCGCCCATCGCGCATAAACAGCTGAGCCGTAAAGAGGCGGTAGAGCGGGCTTACGATCTGCTGGACGTGGTGGGGCTACGCGATAAAGCCGATGCCTGGTCACGCCATCTTTCCGGCGGGCAGCAGCAGCGCATCGCCATTGCCCGCGCGCTGGCGCTGCGCCCGCGAGTGATGCTGTTTGATGAGCCGACCTCGGCGCTCGATCCCGAGCTGGTGGGCGAGGTGCTGGACGTGATCAAAAAGCTGGCCCGCTCCGGCACGACTCTGGTGGTGGTCACGCATGAGATAGGCTTTGCCCGGGAAGTGGCTGACCAGGTGGTGTTTATGGTGGATGGCAAAATCGTGGAACAGGGCAGCAGCGACGAGGTGTTGAACCGCCCATCCCACGCCCGAACGCGGCAGTTCCTGTCGAAAGTGCTCTAAGGAGAGAAGATGAAAAAAGGATTACTGGCGCTATTCATGGCGGCGTCGACCAGCCACGCCGCCATCGATTTGAAAGCTAACGAGCAGCCGCTGCCGGTATCGGTAGACCCGCAGGCGGTGACGAAGATCCCGGCGAACTACAAATTTGTCGAACCGGGTACATTAACCGTCGCCATTTCGGCCCTGAACTCACCGCCGCTGGCGTTGCTGGCCAGCGATAACCGCACCCGCATTGGCAGTGACCCGGATATCGCCCGACTGCTGGCGGGCAGTCTCGGGCTGAAGCTTAAGCTGGTGCCGACGGCGTGGGAGGACTGGCCGCTCGGTATCACCTCCGGGCGCTATGATGTGGCGCTGGTGAACATTGCGGTGACCGAGCAGCGTAAACAGAAGTTTGATTTCGCCACCTATCGCGTCGATTCGCTGGCCTTTTCGGTAAAGTCCACCAGCGAGGTGCAGTCGATTAAGGGGGCCGCCGATCTGGCGGGTAAAAAGGTGATTGTCGGCTCTGGCACCAATCAGGAGCGCATTCTGTTGGGCTGGAACGAAGAGAATAAAAATGCCGGGCGCGAGCCTGCGCTGCCGGTCTACCTGACTGACGACGCCTCCGGCAATCTCTATATTCAGTCCGGCAGGGCAGATGTGTTCTTCGGCCCGCAGTCGGTCTCGGCCTATAAAGAAGCCCTGACCGGCAAAACCCGGGTGGTGGGCTTAGGGCCGAAAAAAGCGTACGTGGCTACTACCACCAAAAAGGGGAATGGGCTGGTGTATGCCTTGCAGGCCGCGCTCGACGGCGCCATCCAGCGGGGTGATTACCAGAAGGTGCTGGCGCGCTGGGGCGAGCAGGGCGAAGCGGTGGCGCAGTCAGTGGTCAACCCGCCCGGGATAACCTACTGAGGCTGCTCTACACTTAAGGCTTTGACTGAGGTGTTACCGATGATCAAAGTCTATGGCGTCCCTGGCTGGGGTTCAGCCATCAGTGAAGTCATGCTGACCCTGGCCGACATTCCCTATCAGTTCATCAACGTTGACGGGTTTGATAAGCCCGGCGAAACCCGTGAACTTCTCGAAAAACTCAACCCCTTGTGCCAGGTGCCGACCCTGGAGCTGGAAAACGGCGAGATCATGACGGAAACGGCAGCCATTGCGCTGCTGGTGCTGGATCGCTGTCCCGATCTGGCACCGCCCCTCGGGCACGCGGATCGCCAGCAGTTCCAGCGCCTGCTGATCTGGCTGGTGGCCAACGTCTATCCCACCTTTACCTATGCCGATTACCCGGAACGCTGGGCGCCGGACGCCCCGGAACAGTTGCAACAAAGCTGCCGCGAATACCGCAAATCGCTCTACCTGTGGCTGGATAATCATCTCAAAGCCACGCCCTATACCTTTGGCGAGCAGATTACCCTTATTGACTGTTATCTGTGTGTGATGCGTACCTGGGGGCCTCGCCCGGACTGGTTTGCTGCCAACACGCCGAACATCACGGCAATTGCCGATAGCGTGTGCAAGCTGCCGAAACTGCACAAGGTGCTAAAAGCGAACGATATTCTCTGCTAGTCTGAAACGCTTACTCAAAAGGAGCCTGCACATGCCACACGTAGATATTAAATGTTTTCCCCGTGACCTGAACGACGAGCAAAAAAACGCCCTGGCCGCAGATATCGCCGAGGTGATTACCCGCCATCTGAACAGTAAAGATCGTTCTATTTCTGTGGCCCTGAACGAGGTTCAGGAAGCCGACTGGAAAGCGCAGGTGTGGGATACGGAGATTGGCCCGAAGCTGGACGAGTTGATTAAGAAGCCGGGATATTCGATGTAAAGGCGAAACGGCAACTCAGGTTACCGTTGCGTGCGTTTGCTCCCTCTCCTGGGGGAAGTGGATCAGAGCGCACTGTTTTGCCGGGCGGCGCTGCGCTTGCCCGGCGATAATCGCGCGGCATCCATCGGCCGGATGAGGCGTAGTTGCCACCCGATGAACAGGGTAATTTGGTAAAATACTGTATTTTGTTGCCATGTCATTTCCTCAGGCGTTCTGCTGCTTATTAGAATAATGATTAATAATTTTTTATCATGGTGCTTATAAAATTCGGTTTCACTTTTATTTTCCTTTTGTAAACAAATAATCTATTTTTATATTTGCTTGTTGATTGCTTTATATTTATTAATTTCTTTGGTGAATGTTATTAAGTCTTTGGTGCCTGGTTTTGCTGGGTTGAATCATATTTTAATTATCAATAGAGGTGTAATATTGAAATAAAGCCACCGTTAATTAAAAGGATGTTTGACAATGGAAGGGCAATCCGAATTACTCCAGCAACAGACGACCTTAAACCGATATTTACTGTACTTTCCCCATAATCAAAACGTTATTCCTGATGTTCATTCATTTACTGGAACAGAGGGATTGAGCGAGCCCTGGCGCTATACTATCCGCTTTACCAGTCCGGATCAGAACATTGCCATTGATGCCGTCCTTAACCAGATGGCTGAATTTATTCTGCGTGCCCCCAATCCAAAAGCCGCCTGGCAAGGGCAAACGCCCTGGCTGCCGGTACGGCAGATCAATGGCACGATCACCAAATTTTCCCGCCTTAAGTCTTCAGGTGATGAAGCCCTGTATGAATGTGTGCTGGAGCATGAGCTGGCGCTGCTGGATAATAACTATCGTTCCGCCGTGTACATGAACATGACGGTCCCGGAGCTTGTCACGAAGCTGATGAAGGACAGTGGTCACTTTGAAGGTTACAACATCGATTTTGACCAACTGAGCCACAACTATCTGCGTCGGGAAATGATCGTTCAGTGGAAAGAAACCGATCTGCAGTTTATCCGCCGGCTGTTGGCTGAAGTGGGGATCTGGTTCCGCTTAGAGAATCACGACAAAGTGAAAGCGGAAACTGTGGTTATTTTCGGCGATTCTGACCGCCGTTACCGCTTTTGCGACAAACAGGTGCCTTATGTCCGCCATTCTGGCATGACCAGTTATGCCGAATACATAACCGATCTGGAAGAACAGCACGACTTGATCCCTAAAAACGTGCTGGTTCGCACCTACAACTACCGCGAACCGCATTCGCCGCAGGCGGATAAAGCCATTGAAATGAGTGACATTCCTCAGGGCATCACTTTCGGGCAACACTATCACTACGCCGATCCCTATCTCACTGATGGTGACTGTTATGGCACAGAGGCGGAAACGGCTACGTTTTACGCAAGGTTGCGCTATGAGCGTCTGCTGAACAGCCAGAGTGTTCTGGGGGCAACCACCAGCGATCCCGAACTTCAGCCGGGCATTATGTTTAACCCTACAGGCCCCATCCCAGACGGGTTTAAGTCCGGTTTTCTGATAACGAAGATGACCATCCGCAGCAGCCGCGCGGAACACTACCGCGCCGTGTTGTCAGGTATCCCCTGTACCAAGAGCTACAGCTTCCGCCCTGGCTATATACCCCGACCAGTGATAGCCGGAACGATACCCGCCAGAGTGGCGGCTATCGGGGGAGATAAAACCTATGCCGGGCTTGATGCGCATGGTCGCTACCGGGTGAAGTTTGATTTTGACCTTGATGAAAAGCGTGACGGGTTCGAAAGCGCCCTGGTACGCCTCGGCAGAGCGTATGCGGGTGACACCTTTGGTATCCACTTTCCACTACTGGACGGAACCGAGGTCGCCGTGGGTTTTGAAGGCGGCGATCCAGACCGGCCTTTCATTGCTCACGTAATGCACGATGGCAGCCGGCCGGATTTAGTCACCAACCGCAACGATAGCCGCAACGTGATCCGCACGGCCGCGTCCAACAAGATCCGTCTTGAGGACCGTCGCGGCAAGGAGCATATCAAGATTTCCACGGAGTACGGCAAAGGGCAATTCAGCGTTGGTCACCTGGTGGATGCGGAAGGTAAAAAACGCGGGGAAGGCGTGGAAGCCCGTACCGACGACTGGATGGCGCTGCGTGCCGCTAAAGGGGTGATGATAACCACCGAGGCCCAGCCGCGTGCCGCGGGGAAACAGCTGGATATGACGGACGCCATTGCGCAACTGGAGAAAGCCTTAACGCTGGCGATGACCCTGCAGCAAAGTGCGCTGACGGCTGGTGCCAGTCATGTGGAAACCGATCGGCAGAATGCGCTCAGCCAGACGTTAAGTCACCTCACGGGGCCTGGCATTCTGGCGTATGGCAAAAACGGCGTCGCTCAGGTGACCCCGGATAGCCTGCAACTGTCAGCCGGGCAAGACCTGATCGCCACGGCAGGCAATGATACCAGCATGAATGTGGTGAAAAAATTCTCGCTGGCCGTGGGGGAGAATATTTCGCTGTTTGCCCGCAAGCTCGGTATCCAGATGATTGCCGGCGCGGGAGATATTACGTCTCAGGCACAGCGCGGTGAAATGCACATGCTGTCGCAGAAGGATTTTACCCTGACCAGCACCGCCGGGAAGATGAACGGCAGTGCCCGGGAGGGGATGCAGTTTGTCTGCGGCGGGGGTGGGATCCGTATCAGCCCAAACGGGCTGGTTACCCTTTTCTCGCCAACTGGCATTGAGCTGAAAGCGCCGAGCCTGAAATACGACGGTCCGGATAGTGCGTCAGTCCAATCACCATCCTTCGAGAAAGGCGCATTTAAACTCCGTTACAAGCTGCACGCTGGCGATGACCCGGAGCAAATTCTGGCGAACAAAAAATTCAGACTGACGAATTCGGCCGGCCAGATTGTAGAAGGCGTCACGGACAGCAAGGGTCATTCACCGCTGCTTGATGCTGACGACCTCGATAGTTACAAAATGGAGCTGATGGAATGACGGAGTCGAAGACAAAACCGTACGCCCCGCGGGTGGTATCGGAAGGGGATATTCCGGTACACAGAACTCTGGGAGAGGCTGCCCAGACGCGCAACGTGGGAATACCGCGCCCGATGCCGGGGATTATCATTTTGATCCACGGCGTGAACGATGTGGGTGAAGCCTACCAGAATCAGGAGAAGGGGATACTTGCAGGACTGGGGAAACGGCTTAACCGCCAGGATTTTTACTCCCATCAGTGGAAAGATTACAGGATCGCGGCGCCCGGTCGCTCGCCCATTATCCCGTTTTACTGGGGATATAAACCGGTCACCCATGACGATTACCGGGCAGATCAGAAACGCTACCGGGAAGAGGTCGGCAAGATGAGTGACAAAGCCCATTTACCCTATGATGCATATCAGGAAGATAACGAAGCGAATAAAGCCGCGCTGGGTAATGACGGCAACGGACCGTTTAAGTACCACAACGATAACTTCAAAAATGCGCTGGATACGCACTTTGCCAAAAATGGCGGGACCTTTGCTAATGCTACGACCACTATCCCCGATATGTTAGGACCCGGTGCGGGTGGCTTCGGTGTGGCCGCTGCGGGATTTGCTTCGTTGCACTTTAATGATGGCGATTTCACGCATCCTATCTTTGAAAACCCGCACCGGATTTATCAATTCTTTGCCGCTCAACGGCTGGCGGATTTGATTGTTCAGATCCGTCAGCCATTAGTGACTCGAAACGATGTAATCAATATTGTTGCGCACAGTCAGGGCACGATCATTACCATGCTGGCAAATATGCTGGTGAAACAGGCCGGATATGCTCCGGTTAACTGTGTGATTCTTAATCACTCACCCTATTCGCTGGAGTCGCGCGTGGCTGAAAATATTCAGCCTGGCTATCAGCAGACCGACGCCGCAAGGCAGAAGACCTTTAAAAATTTCTGTCGCCTGATGTATACGCAATGGAAAGGTGGCGGAAAAATGTCTGAAGGGGAATTATTGGACCTGGAAGCCTCCTGTACCCTGCGTAAACCCTCCGATAATCCGCTGCGGACCGATGACAGATATTGCCGAAGCAACGACGGCAAAGTGTATAACTATTTTTGCCCGAACGACGGTGTCGTGTCGCTGGAAAATGTGCAGGGTATCGGCTGGCGTGGCATTCCTCAGAAACTAGCCAGTGAAATTCCTAATCTGTATCAGCGCGTGTTTTATCAGCATGGTGAGGTGGGAAAAGCCCCTGACGCTAAACCCTTAGAGTTACCGCCACGAAAGGAGGGGGATGCAAAATATGCCTTCTGGACAAATGCCAGCTACAGTGCGCGCGATGTAGTGGTTAATGGCGAGGAATTACCGGAACCTTTTATTTTCAAGCTTCAGGGTCAGGATAATTATCCTGATAACGATCCGAAAACCAGCGACACGCCCTATACCTATTATATCGATCCCGAGAGCCCGGATGCTTACATCTCTTATTCAGCTAAGGCCAGTGCCATCAAACGCACGGAATCTGCGATGTATATGCTCAACAGTTACCAGCGTATTAGCTGGAAACCGGGACATATTTTAACCCCAGACGAACTTAAAGTTGAAAAGGCTGACAGAAAACTCGACGTTATTCATGGAGCGGTCAGTGGTTCTAAAGAATACCCAGTGCTGACCATTACCTGGCGGAAAACTCGTGAGGAACTGGAAAAGGAGTGGCAGAAAACCGATCCGGTAGGTTACAGCCAGCACTCTTCTATTGTCATGAGTGAATTCGCTCCATCACATGCGATGGCGTTCGACCTGGCAATTGGACAATGTAAATCGTTTGACTATAAGGCAGGGAAATTCTGGGAAGACCTGTTACATCGCGCAGATTGGCGCGATCCATTAAATAAAAATAGTGACGTTAAAGAGTACTACCGGACAGGACAATTACCAATAGGTACAACTAAAAACTATATGAATAAACCTGATGAGGTGCTACCTCAGGGGGATTACGGCGTGGAGAATGATTATGCCGGCATCCGGCCTCGTGTGCGCTATCCGAAAAATATTGATATGGGCGTTTTTAAAGCAGAAGACTTCCAGGTTAGGAAGTCATTGCAGTGGGAAATGCCGAAACCTAAAAGTGACGACCAACTGGCTTAAGGATTGAGCATGAAAGGATTATGTACCGTTCTCGCAGTGGCCACTGTTGCACTGGCTGCTAAATGCATGGCGAAGGAGCCACCGACGCAGGTGGTATATCGCTTCGATGACCATCGCTACCTGGAATTGAAAGGCTGGGATTGTCAGGGAGAACTCTGGTATACCGATACAAAGCGGGGCATTCACTCACAGCCTTATTTTCAGTTTTACCGGATATTCACCCGTAAATTTATCCATCCTTCAGAACGTTATATTTCTATCCCAAACTGGGAGGTGGATGGCTTCCTTGTTTCGAAAGATTATGGTCAAACCTGGAGGGCGGTTGGCTTTTCTCCCGGGCATAATGAACCTAACGGGGATAACAGAGCATCGGCCGAAGACGCGGTGTCGTTTACTGTTGTCAACGATCAGGGTTTTCTGCAGACCAAACACCGGCTGTATATGTCGTCAAAGCCTTTTGAAGACCCGCGGATTCTGCCTGGCGGCCCGGGCATTGAATATACGGTGGATGACGGTATGGGAGGCACAGTCCACGGGAGGCTGGAACCCCGATTCCCTGGTTGGGCCTGGGGCATGATCTACATGACTAAGCAAGGGCTTGAGGGCAGCTCTCAACAACTGAAGAGGAACTGGCAAGATTTACCCGATAAAGTCCCCGAAGTGAAAGATTACGCCGGCTGGGATCGGATGCGCTGCGATATGGATGCGGGACGATAAATAATGAAAGGATTATGTACCGCTTTCGCAGTGGCCGCTGTTGTACTGGCTGCTGAATGCATGGCGAAGGAACCGCCGACACAAGTTATTTATCGGTTCGATGACCATCGCTACCTGGAGCTTAAAGGCTGGGACTGCGAAGGTGAACTCTGGTACACGGATATAAAACGAGGCATTCACACCCAACCAGCCAGCCAGTTTTATCGAATATTTACCCGTAAATTCATCCATCCGTCAGAGAAATATATAGCTATTACCAACTGGGAGGTGGATGGATTCCTTGTTTCGAAAGATTATGGCGAAACATGGAGGGCTGTTGGCTTTGCTCCCGGTCATAATGAACCTAATGGGGATAACAGAGCACCAGCCGAAGACGCGGTGTCGTTTACCGTCGTCAACGATCAGGGTTTTTTGCAGACCAGACACCGGCTGTATATTTCGTCAAAGCCGTTTGAAGACCCACGCATTTTGCCCGGCGGTCCAGGGATTGCTTATACCGTAGATGACGGGATGGGAAATAAAGTAAGCGATAGGCTGGAATCCCGTTTCCCTGGATGGGCCTGGGGCATGGTCTACATGACTAAGCAAGCGCTGGGGAACAGCACTCAGCAATTTAAGACGAACTGGCAAGATTTACCCGATAAAGTCCCCGAAGTAAAAGAGTACGCCGGCTGGGATCGGATGCGCTGTGATATGGATGCGGGGCGATAAATAATGAAAGGATTATGTGCCGTTCTCGCAGTGGCCGCTGTTGCACTGGCTGCTAATTGTATGGCGAAGGAGCCACCGACGCAGGTGGTATATCGCTTCGATGACCATCGCTACCTGGAATTGAAAGGCTGGGATTGTCAGGGAGAACTCTGGTATACCGATACAAAGCGGGGCATTCACTCACAGCCTTATTTTCAGTTTTACCGGATATTCACCCGTAAATTTATCCATCCTTCAGAACGTTATATTTCTATCCCAAACTGGGAGGTGGATGGATTCCTTGTTTCGAAAGATTATGGCGAAACATGGAGGGCTGTTGGATTTGCTCCCGGTCATAATGAACCTAATGGGGAGAAAAGAGCACCGGCCGAAGACGCGGTGTCGTTTACCGTCGTCAATGATCAGGGTTTTTTGCAAACTAAACACCGGCTTTATATGTCATCAAAGCCATTTGAAGACCCGCGCATTTTGCCCGGTGGGCCTGGGATTAAATTCTCTGTGGATGACGGTATGGGAAACATAGTAAATGGAAAACTGGAACCCCGATCCCCTGGATGGGCCTGGGGCATGATCTACATGACTAAGCAAGCGCTGGAGAACAGCACTCAGCAATTTAAGACGAACTGGCAAGATTTACCCGATAAAGCCCCTGAAGTGAAAGATTACGCCGGCTGGGATCGGATGCGCTGCGATATGGATGCGGGACGATAAATAATGAAAGGATTATGTACCGCTTTCGCAGTGGCCGCTGTTGTACTGGCTGCTGAATGCATGGCGAAGGAACCGCCGACACAAGTTATTTATCGGTTCGATGACTATCGCTACCTGGAGCTTAAAGGCTGGGACTGCGAAGGTGAGCTCTGGTATACCGATGTAAAGCGAGGTTTCCATTCAAGAATAGCCAGTCAGTTTTATCGAATCTTTACCAAAAAATTCGTACATCCATCAGAACGCTATCTTGCAATTCCATGGTGGGGACATATTACTGGTGGTTTTTCAGTATCCAAGGACTATGGGAAAACATGGGAAAGAGGGGGGGCATCCATGTCGCCTGGAGGCAATGAACCTGATGGAGGTAACGCGCCTTATTATGATGATGTTATCTCTTTCACCGTCGTCAATGATCAGGGTTTTTTGCAAACTAAACACCGGCTGTACATGTCATCAAAGCCGTTTGAAGACCCGCGGATTCTGCCTGGCGGCCCGGGCATTGACTATACGGTGGATGACGGTATGGGAGGCACAGTTCACGGGAGGCTGGAACCTCATTTCCCAGGGCATGCATGGGGACTGGATTACATCACCAAAGAAGCTCTAAAAGAGGATACCGCGCAGTTTAAGATAAACTATCAGGACCTACCCGACAAAGTCCCCGAAGTTAAGGGTTATACCGGCTGGGATCGGATGCGCTGTGATATGGATGCGGGGCGATAAATAATGAAAGGATTATGTACCGCTTTCGCAGTGGCCGCTGTTGTACTGGTTGCTGAATGCATGGCGAAGGAACCGCCGACACAAGTTATTTATCGGTTCGATGACTATCGCTACCTGGAGCTTAAAGGCTGGGACTGCGAAGGTGAACTCTGGTACACGGATATAATGAATCGCCACGGATAATCTAGACACTTCCGAGCCGTTGATAATACTGGTTTTCATATTCTGTCGGTGACATCTGTT